>SL_3KL_010_SEDDRAFT_10004272_pt1 | contig 12920 bp, 11 predicted proteins | sample SodLakKL_010_SED_2_FD_10381 | JGI IMG/M metagenome (IMG submission 10381)
GCGGCTGACAATGCTGGCGCATCGACCTCAACACCACCGTACGCGGCCAACTGCATTGGCCGAGCCAATGCAGACTCCAACAGACCGCGATCGCGCACACCCGATGGTCCGCCATGCTCGGCCAGCTGCCGCTCGTGAATGGCCTCGGCCAGCTCCACTGTCACCCAAACCCAATCAGCCATCGTCTACTCCGCCAGCTTCTTGAGCAAGTTGCGACGGCGCCGCATCACCTTCTCAGCAATATCCATTTGAGCGGAAAACACCGGATCAAACGGCGTCAGCGTAATCCCATCCGGCGTCTCCAGCACCATCAGTTCATCACCGCGCTGCACGCGCAGCTTTTCCAGCAGCTCCTTGGGCAGGACTACGCCAGTCGAGTTGCCAATGGCGGTCAGCTTGAGCTTGCGGGTCATGCGGCTTCTCCGAAGTCAAAAGTGGAGTATAACATTTGTTATAACTTCTGACGCGCTGCTGTGATTCAGGTTACAGGGCGTTTATACTTTTTTGAATGCGGTTCCGGAAAACGGCACTCGCAGAGTAGCTGGAATCTGGCTGATCCGCGACCCGGAGCCCGGGCGCTGGTCCCGCTTCAGCCAGGCGCAGGGCCTGGCCCGACGCCGGAGCGGGTTTGTGCGGGATCGATTCTGCACTTTGATCGGTAACGGGTTGAGGGTCTGGAAAGGGAGAGGGAATGACTACGGAGGTCGGCGACCAGAAACTTTCCCCGCAGGCCATGGCGGCGATTCTGGAAGTGACCAGCCGGCTTGCTTCGGCCCATGATGTCTCCGCCATGCTCGATCAGGTGGTCGAGGCGGCTAGGCACCTGCTCGAAGCGGAAGAAGCCCTGGTCTGGAAGACCGATTCTGAAGCCGACCACCTGGTTCCGGCCGCCGGCGCCGGCCGGCCGGAGATACGCGCTGCCAGCCATCGGGGCGCCATCGGCGCCTGCGCCCGTGAACGGCGGCTGATCATTGTCACGGACTGCGCGTCGGACCCGTGCTTCGATCCGGCGACGGACAATCCCTGCGGCCTGAACTGCCGGTGCATGCTGGTCCTGCCGCTGGTCGATCACGCCGACGAACTGCTCGGGGTCCTCCAGGTCTTCAACAGTCGATCCGGCGTATTCGATCGGGACGACCAGCTCCTCGCTCAGGCGCTGGCGGCACAGTGCGCCTTGGTCCTCGAGCGGATCAGGGCATCGAGCGAAAGCCGGCGCGGCCAACGCATGCACCGAGAGCTGGAAATGGCGCGGGAAGTGCAGATGAGCACGCTACCCGATGTCATGCCGGAACTGGCCGGCTACGAAGTCTTCGGCCTGTTTCGGCCGGCCGGGCTGACCGGCGGCGACACCTTCGATCTGATTCAGATCGACCAGGGCTTCTTCATCCTGATGGGCGACGCCACCGGCCACGGCATCGCGCCAGCGCTCTCGGCGATCCAGATGCAAGGTATGCTCCGGGTCGCCTTCCGGGCCGGGGCTGACCTGGAGTCGGCCTTCGTGCACGTCAACAACCAGTTGCTCGAAGACCTTCCCGCGGATCGTTTCGTGACCGCTTTCGTTGGACTGCTGGATCCGGAGCGCCACCGGCTCAGGTTCCACAGCGGCGGCCAGGGGCCGATTTTCCTGTACCGCGCCGCCGAAGGCGATTGCAAGCGCTACGGCCCGACCAGCTTCCCGCTGGCGGCGGCCCACCTGGACGCGATCCCGCCGGCAAGCGAGTTGGAAATGGCCCCGGGTGACATTCTGGCACTGCTTTCCGACGGCATCTTCGAGTACCACAACCGCAACGACGAGCTGTTCGGCGAGCAGCGCGTTAGGGAGCTGATCCGCGCGGGGAGCGAACTGCCGGTCGACGAACTTTCGGCAAGGATCTTTGAGGCGGTCGAAGACTTCGCCGAGGGCGCCGAGCAAGGCGACGACATGACGGTGGTACTGGTCAAGAGGAGAACAGAATCGAAATGAAACGCGGAGTATTCAAGCGCAGCCTCGACTCCCTGGAGTCCATCTTCCTGTTCACCTCGGAGTTCGTGCGCGAAAACCACGTCGACCCCAGCCTGCTGCCGGCGATCGACCTGATCGTTGAGGAACTGTTCACCAACATGGTCGAGCACAGCTCCGCCAGCACCGCGGACGTCCCGATGGAAATGAGCACCGTGGACGGAGGCGTCGAGGTGACCCTGACCGACGAGGACGCGGACCCCTTCGACATTACCAAGGTGCCCGAGGTGGACGTGGAGCGCGCCGTCGAGGAACTGGACCCCGGCGGGCTCGGCCTGCATCTGGTGCGCAAGTTCGCCGACTCGGTCGAGTACCACTACCAGTTCAGCAACCGCCAGGCCCGGATCGTGTTCCGCAAGACCGCCGGTTCGGGAGGCGATGATGTTTGACCTGGAGCGTCGTGAGGCCGGCGAAGTGGTGCTCAAGGGCCGGTTCGATGCCGCCCAGAGAGAAAAGGCCCAGGCCCTGTTCGACGAGATTCACGAAAGTGTGACCCTGGACTGCAGCGAGCTGGACTACATCTCCAGCGCCGGCCTTGGGGTGCTGCTCAAGACCCAGAAGCGGCTGCTGGCCGAGGGTGGAAGGCTGAAGCTGATCGGCGTCAACAGCCACCTGCGCGATGTCTTCAAGTACTCGGGCTTCGACCGGATCTTCGAGATCGAACCGGGCTGAGGCGATGACCAACCTTTTCCGACCTGGCGTGTAGTTGTGAGCAAGGATGACGACGTCGGGTTGGTGCGCCGATGCCGGAACGGAGACAGGAGCGCTTTCGAGCTTCTGGTCAGGCGCTACCAGGGACCGGTCTACAACGCAGCCTTTCGGCTGCTTGGCAATCGGGACGATGCCCTGGACGTTGCCCAGATCGCCTTTCTCAAGGCTTTCGAAGGGCTTGATCGCTACGACTCGCGGCACCGGTTTTTCAGCTGGCTGTACCGGATCGCGGTCAACGAGTCCCTGAATGCCCTGCGCGGAAAGGGCCGCAATCAGCCGCTAAGCGGAGCGGAGGCGGCACCGGACACGGAGGATCCGGCGCGCAGGCTGGCTGAATCGCAAACCGGGCGCATACTGCACCACGCGCTCGACACGATGGAACTGGAGGATCGCGTGATCCTGACTCTCAGACATTTCGTCGAATGCAGTTACCGGGACATCGGTGAGATTCTCGACATTCCCGAGAAGACGGTGAAATCACGACTGTATTCGGCCAGGCAACGACTGCGCGAGCAGCTGCAGGCCGGCGGTAACTGACATGCATCCAGGCACCGAGGCGCTGATACAGGCGGTTCTGGACGGAGAGGCGTCCGAGCGGGAGCGGCGCGAGCTGGAACAGTTGCTCGAGTCCGACCCCGGGGCCCGCGCTCGCTTCGAGGAACTAAGGGAATTGTTCGACATGCTGGAGGGCGCCCAGAAGCTGGAGCCGCCTCCGGCCCTGGCCTCCAGGGTACTCGCCAACCTGCCCCGGCGCCCCGCTCCTCTCCGCAGACGTTTTTTCGACTGGCTGCAGGTCTTGAGCGGACCACCGCCGGCCCTGCGTTACGCGGTGGCGTTTTCCGTCGGTCTGGCGCTTGCCATCGGCGTCTACGAACTCGCACTGCACAGCGACGATCCAGTCGATCCGCTCCAGGCCGTTGGCAGCCTGTTCGCCGATGAGCAGACCCTGGCGCCGCATGCCACCTACGAGGTGCCGGTGGCATTGCCGTGGATTCATGGGAGCGTGCGCGTCGGTCGGCTGCATGGCCTCGCCGTGCTCATGTTTGACCTCGACAGTCGTCCGGGCGTGGTCCTCGGGCTGGAAGGCTCCGGGCATGGCGAGGTCGCCGGCCTGCTGTGGTTCGGTGATCACGGCGCGCAGGCCCGGATCGACGATCGGGGCATCTGGATTCCACAGGGCGGCCGGCAACGCTTCGCGCTGCTGCTGCGCGACCCCGAGGAGATACTCAGGCTGCGCTTCGCCCCCGAGGCCGATCCTGGACCCGGCGCGGCGATCCAGGCGCTGGAGATTCGGGTGCCGGCGGCAGCCGCGGACAGCAGGAGTTGAGGATATCCGGGCCGCGGCCAACTTTTTCCGCCCCCGGGTGTAATTCGAGACAACAGGAGTTCATCGCAAGAAGTGATCGTGTTGGTTCATTAACCGAAGATCGCCGCGAATACGGCGAGGGAGAGAAAAGCAATGCGCAAGCACATGTATGGATTTTTCAAGAAGCCGATGGCTTGGGTGCTGATCGCTCTGGCGGCGGCGGCCCTTGGATTGGCGATGTATTTCGGATCCTCCCACCCGCCCGCGGAGGAAGTGGCCGGAACCATCGCACCCGCCGAGCGATTCCGCGCACCTCAGATCGCCGAGGAAGATGTCCAGCTCGGTGACCAGGCCATTGCCGAACTGATGCAGACCGATCTTTTCCAGCGCATCGTCAGCGATCCCGAGTTCCGCGCAATGGCGCAGAGCCCCAGCTTCCAGGCCCTGGCCCAGCACCCCCAGGCGCTGGCTGCGATGGCGCAGCATCCGCAAGCCTTTGCGGCCATGGCCCAACACCCCCAGGCGCTGGCCGTCATGGCCCAGCATCCGCAGGCCTTCCAGGCCCTGGCGCAACATCCACAGGTCTTTGAAGTTCTGGCCCTGCAGCCGCAGGCGTTTGCGGCCATGGCACAGCAGGCCGACGCATTCTCGGCCCTGGCCCAGCATCCGCAGGCCTTCCAGGTCCTGGCCCAGGATTCCGACGCCTTTGCCGCCATGGCCCAGCATGCCGACGCCTTTTCCGTCATGGCCCAGCAGCCGCAGGCCTTCGAGATGATGGCGCAGCACCCGCAAGCGTTTGCACTGATGGGTCAGAGCGCCCAGGCATTCGAGTTGTTGGCCCTTGAGCCCCAGGCCTTTGCGGCCTTTGCCCAGCAGCCCAAGGCTTTCGAACTCATGGCTCAGCATCCCCAGGCTTTCCAGGCACTGGCCCAGCACCCGCAAAGCTTTGAGCTGATGGCCCAGCAGCCGCAGGCGTTCGCCGCCATGGCCCAGCACCCTCAGGCCTTCGCGGTACTGGCCACCGACCAGCAAGCTTTTGCCGCCTTTGCGCAGGATCCGCGAGCCTTTGCCGCAGCGGCCCAGGATGCACCGGCCTTCGAGGCGCTGGCGCAGCATGCCCGGGCATTCGAGGTGCTGGCCCAGCAGCCACAGGCCTTCCAGGCCCTGGCCCAGCAGCCGCAGGCCTTCGCGGTCCTGGCCCAAGATCCGCAGGCCTTCGCGGTTCTTGCCCAACACCCCCAGGCTTTTCAGGTCCTGGCCCAGCAGCCGCAGGCATTCCAGGCCCTGGCCCAGCATCCGCAGGCTTTCGCGGTGATGGCCCAGAACGTCCAGGTCTTCGAGGTCATGGCACAGCAGCCAGAGGCCTTTGAAGTGCTGGCCCAGAACGCCCAGGCCTTCGAGGTCATGGCACAGCAGCCGCAGGCCTTCCAGGCTCTGGCCCAGCACCCGCAGGCGCTTTCGGTCATGGCCCAGCATCCGCAGGCTTTTGCAGCCCTTGCCTTGCAGCCCCAGGCCTTCGCCGCGCTGGCCCAGCAGCCGCAGGCCTTCGAGGTCATGGCCCGGCAGCCGCAGGCCTTCGAAGTGATGGCGCAACATCCCCAGGCCTTCCAGGTGATGGCCCAGCATCCGCAGGCCTTCCAGATGATGGCCCAGCAGCCCCAGGCCTTTGAAGTCATGGCGCAGAACGCCCAGGCTTTCGAGGTCATGGCCCAGAACGCCCAGGCTTTCCAGCTGCTGGCGCAGCAGCCCCAGGCCTTCGAGGTGATGGCACAGCATCCACAGGCCTTCGCTGCCCTGGCATCGGACGCGGGTTTTGCCGCCCTTGCGCAGAACCCCTCGTTCCAGCGGGCGATGTCTGATCCGAACCTGATGCGCGCGTTCGACCAGCGCTAGGAGACCAGCGGCTGATGCCGCAACTCCTCATCGGTTCATCACTCTGCATGGCCGCCGGCAAGCCCGGCGGCCTTGTTTTTACGTGGCACTGGTTTCGGTAAAGGTGACAATCCCGTAACATGACCGGCGACCGGTACGGCCGCTTCAGGGAGAAAGCATGCGTACCCGATTTCCAAGCACTCTCGCGTTGACCGCGCTGGCGTTGATGGGGACAGTGGCCGCCATCGCCGGACACGGGGAAGAAGCCCCAACCGGGTCTATGCCGGTCACCGGCTCCGTGCCGGATTACCGCGACAGCCCGCTGGGACTGGCCTACCTCGAGACCGACGACCTCAAGCTGCTCTACTTCGATCCGACCCTGGCCTATCTCAGCCCGCACGTGGCCCGGACCTTCGTCAACGCCATGGAGTGGCAGCGGCGGATATTCGGCTGGGAGCCGTGGGAGCGCACCACCGTTCTGCTCAAGGACTTTTCGGATTACGGCAATGCGGCCGCCAGGGCCGATCCCAACAACGCGATGCTGTTCGACATCGCGCCACTGTCCCACGCCTTCGAGACCTACCCGGCCAGCGAGCGCATCTTTACCCTGATGAACCACGAGATGGTTCACGTGGCCACCATGGACATGTGGAACCAGCAGGATCGGTTCTGGCGGCGGTTCTTCATGGGCAAGGTCTCGATCGATTCCAATCGCCCGGAAACCCTGCTGTACAACTACCTGACCGTTCCCCGGGCGACCGTTCCGCGCTGGTATCTGGAGGGCAGTGCGGTCTTCCTGGAAACCTGGATGGGCGGCGGCCTGGGCCGGGCCCAGGGCGCCTACGACGAGATGGTGTTCCGGGCCATGGTGCGCGACGACGCCGAGTTCTTCGATCCCCTTGGGCTGGTCTCGCGCGGCGTCCGGGTTGATTTCCAGATGGGCGTGAACGCGTATCTCTACGGCACCCGCTTCATGACCTACCTGGCCTACCGTTACTCACCCGAGTTGCTGATCGACTGGCTGAAGCGGGACGAGGGCAGCGAGCGCTACTACACCCGGGAGTTCCAGCGGGTCTACGGGCTGCCGCTGGAGCAGGCCTGGGCGGACTGGATCGCCTTCGAGCGGGGGTTTCAGTCCGGTAATCTCCAGGCCATTCGCCAGTTCCCGGTCACACCCTACCGGCGGCTGTCCCGGACCGGTCTCGGCTCGGTCTCGCGTGTCTTCGTGGATGAGGAGCGCGGCTTCATCTACGGAGCGTTCCGCTACCCCGGGAGCGTCGGCCACGTTGGCGAGTTCGACCTGCAGTCCGGGACGGTTCGCGAGCTTGCCGAGGTCAAGGGCCCAATGCTCTACCGGGTCACTTCGCTAGCCTTCGATCCGGACAGCCGGACCTTGTTCTATACCGCCGACAACTTCGCCCTGCGCGACCTGATCGCTGTGGATGTCGACTCAGGTCGCGAGCGCATGCTGCTGGAGGACGCGCGCATCGGCGAGATGGTTTTCAACCCGGCCGATCAATCCCTGTGGGGCGTGCGTCACCTCAACGGACTGGCGTCCCTGGTGCGCATACCGCCCCCGTACGAGGAGTGGAACCTGATCCACGCCTTTCCATACGGAAGGGTGCCCTATGACCTGGATATCTCGCCGGACGGACGCCTGCTGTCGGCTTCGGTCAGCGAGGTCAACGGGGACCAGTTCCTTCGGGTCTGGTACCTGGATAAGCTCGAGCAGGGCGAGATCGAGCACCGCAGCCAGTTCGATTTCGGCCAGGCGGTTCCGGAAGGCTTCACCTTCTCGCCGGACGGTCGCTACCTTTACGGGACCAGCTACTACACCGGCGTTTCGAACGTGTTCCGCTTCGAAGTCGAGAGCGGCGAGCTGGAAGCGGTTTCCAACGCCGAATCCGGTTTCTTCCGGCCGGTGCCGCTGGCCGATGGTCAGCTGCTGGTGTTCAGCTTCACCGGCCAGGGATTGGTCCCGGTGATGATCGATCCCGAGCCCCTGACCCAGGTCAGCTCGATCCGGTTCCTGGGCGCCGAGCTGGCCCGGGAGCACCCGGTGGTGACAACGTGGCAGGTGCCGCCGCCCTCGCGCGTCGACCTGGAGCCGCTGATCACCGGCCAGGGCAGCTTCCACCCCCTGCGCAATCTTTCACTGCAGAACGCGCATCCGGTGATCGAGGGTTACAAGGACAAGGTGGCGCTGGGCTGGCACTTCAACATCGAGGACCAACTCGGTTTCGCCAGTCTCGGCGTGACCGCCTCCTACTCGATCGACAGCGACATCCCGAGCAATGAACGAACTCACCTGGACGTGCGCTACCGCTACATGAACTGGCGAGCGCGCATGACCTGGAACAACGCGGACTTTTTCGACCTGTTCGGCCCGACCGAGCGCAGCCGCAAAGGTTTCATGGGCGCAATCGCCTACGAGCGGGCCTTGATCTTCGACCTGCCGCGTCGCCTTGATTTCCGCGCCGAGCTTGCTTACTACGATCGCCTGGACACACTGCCCGACTTCCAGAACATTCGCGCCCCCGTGGAACAGTTCGAAAACATCCAGGTGGGCCTGCACTACAGCAATACCCGGGGGTCGCTTGGAGCGGTCGAGGCCGACCGGGGCGTCTCCTGGGAACTGGTCGGAAGCGCCGATCGAGTCGAAAGCGAGCTGATTCCCAAGGCTCGCGGCAGCTTTCACTTCGGCATTCCGCTTCCGCTGACCTATTCGTCGATCTGGCTCAGGACCGACGCCGGCATTGCCGACGGCGACCGCGACGACCCCTTCGCCAATTTCTTTCTTGGCGGCTTCGGCAACAACTACGTCGACAACCGTTCCATCCAGCGCTATCGCGAACACTACGCGTTTCCGGGCTTCGACCTGAACGAGATCGGCGGCCGCAACTTTGCCCGGCACATTGTCGACTGGAACCTTCCGCCGATTGTCTTTCAGCGGGTCGGCTCACCCGGCTTTCATCTGACCTGGCTACGTCCGGCGATCTTCGGATCCATCCTGTACACGGACCTGGACAGTTCGTCTCGTCGCAACGAATACCAGAATCTGGGCACCCAGGTGGATCTGCGTTTCACGGTCATGCACCGACACGACATGACCCTGTCGTTGGGATACGCCGTGGGGTTCAAGGAGCGCAGCCGGGAAGGCAGCGAGTGGATGATCTCGCTGCGCATTCTGTAGACATGCACCTGGGCGGAGCGTGAGCGTCGAAATCCTGCTCAAGTCGGCCGTCGGCCTGCTGCCGGTCGCCTGCTTTCTGTCTGCACTGGTATTCCTGGACAGCTACAAGCTGGTCAGGCTGCGGACGGTGCTGGCCGTGATCCTGCTCGGATGCCTGGCCGCCGGCCTGGCTTACCTGGTCAACCAGGCCCTGTTCGGAACGCTGTCGCTGGACTTTCGGGCGTTCAGCCGCTACGTGGCGCCGGTCACAGAGGAACTCCTCAAGGCCGCCGTGGTGATCTGGCTGATCCAGTCCCACCGGATCGGCTTCCTGGTCGATGCGGCAATCCTTGGCTTCGCAGTCGGGGCGGGTTTTGCGATCATCGAGAACATTTACTACCTCGCGCTGTTCGCCGATGCCGGCGTTGGCACCTGGATCGTGCGCGGCTTCGGCACCGCCGTAATGCACGGAGGGGTTACAGCGATTTTCGCCATGATCAGTCTGACCCTGATCGAGCGCAGCGAGACCTCGAACCCCCTGGGCTACCTGCCCGGGCTGCTGGCAGCCGTGGCGCTCCACTCCGCCTACAATCATTTCTTCCTCTCTCCAATCACCTCCACCCTGGGAATCCTCGTCGTCCTGCCGCCACTGATGTGCGCGGTCTACATCCAGAGCGAGAAGGCGGTCAGCAACTGGCTCGGCCACAGCTTCGATGCCGACACCGAAATGCTGGAACTGCTTCACTCGGGACAGTTATCCGACTCCCATGTCGGCACGTATCTGCACGAGCTTACCGACCGGTTCGAGGGTGAGGTCGTGGCCGACCTTCTGTGCTACCTCAGGATCCACACCGAACTGGCCCTGCGCGCCAAGGGAATCCTGATGATGCGCGAGGCCGGATTCGAGGTTCCCATCGGCGAGAACACCCGGGCCCGGTTCGCGGAGTTGGACTACCTGGAGAAAAGCATCGGCCGAACCGGACGCCTGGCCCTGATGCCGCTGCTCAACATGAGCCGGAAAGAACTCTGGCAGCTATACATGCTTGGACGCTGAGACCGACCGCGCGGATGCGAACATGCCGCGGCGCCCAAGCCCTGCTCGGATCGGTCACTGAACAACCCGTCGACCATGCTTCACATCTCTGGATTCGGCCCTTGCAGTTCGCCGACAATGAAATCGGTGATCGGATTGCCGCTCGGCTCGCTGACGTTCGTGATCCGAATCCCCAAACTCCGAATAGAGGCGATTTCGACTCTCCCGAAGTCCAGCAACAAGGCTCCTCGCTGCAACGAGCCGGAACCCTCGCTGCTGACGGCACCTGTTTCGTCAACCAGATCGATTCGAACCGACGCAGAAACCTGCACCAAACCCGGCATCAGGACGGTCAGAATGGCCCAGAAAACTCCGCGGAATCTGCGCGCTAGCCAAAGAACGACCGCTACCGTTTACTCCGCTCCTGGATCCAGCACCCGCCCGAGGAAAAGTATGGTTTCCGTCGGATGGTCGTAGATGGCATAGACGAAGGGTCGATCAAAGCGGATTTCCAGCGGGTCGTCGTCGGGCGTGATGGCCGTCAGGCGCATCATCACCACTGCAGTCGCCGCGGCCGCCTCGGTGCCGGCCTCGTCCAGGTCGATGAAGGTCTTGTGGAAGACCTCGTCGATGTACAGCGACTGCCCCAGCACGCCCGGCCCGACGCCGTTCATGCGGCGGAAGTCAGCCTCGGTTCTGGAGAACGCCAGCGGCATGCCCATGTCCTGCAGCAGATCCGACAGGCGGAAGCTGCTGCCGCCGGTGAGTTTCGGGAAATCCAGCGCCACGCGCTTACGCTCCAGGCCGGCGGCCACCGCATCGAAAGCGCCCCGATCCAGGCCGCCCAGCCAGGCGTCGAAATCGGCCCCGGCATCGGCCGGCATCAGCGCCAGCAGCGACACGTCGCGACCGACATACGGCAGGCTGACCGCGATCGTGTCTTCGCCCACGTGGGCCGGCATGTGCTCGGTACGGTGCATCATCGGCACCTCGACCGTGGTCCCGGCGCCGGTGGTGAAGGGCTGGTCACGGGTCTTTTCTTCCTCGAAGGCGTCCTGCCAGCTGGCCAGGAAATAGATCGCGTTGACCAGGATCATGCGCGTGTCTTCGTTGACGCTGCCGTCGGGCATTAGGTCCCTAATCCGCTTGCGCGTCTGCTCCTCGACCCACTCGTTGACCTTTCCGCGAATGCCGTCCGGATCGCTTTCGAAATCGACCAGCTCGACACCGGCGCCGTAGTGGCGCTCCACCAGCCCCAGGTATTCCGGCAGAAAACCGCCGTCGTGCTGGCCCCACAGCCGGTTGACCACCGACAGCTCGAAGCCGCGCGCCTCGTCCTGGCGTTCCACCTTGGCGCGCTCGGCCAGGGCTCCATCCAACGCGCCGAAGGCCAGGTGCAGCGCCGGCTCGTCCAGGGCAAAACGCAAGGTCTCGCGCATCTGCTCGCGCGTGCCGCCGTCGGCTCCCGCGTAGACCATGGCCAGGGCCGACAGGATCGAGTGCGGCGAGATCAGCAGATGATCGGAGGGGTCGGGGCTGGCCAGCAACTGCTGAAAGGCCGCCAGCGCGAACTCGCGGTTGCCGGCGGCGAAGCGGGCTTGTTCGGACGCATCCAGCACGGTCGCTTCCTCCTCTTCAGGGATGGGGGCTTCGGCCTCCATTGTGAGCTCCGGCTCGGGCGATTCGACGGGCGGTGGCGCTTCGGGTTCGGAAGCCGGTTGACAGGCGGTCAAGGCCGCCAGCAGGAACGCGGAAATGATGGCATGGCGAAACATGGCAACTCCTTTCATCAGGTACCAATCCTGTTCCTTCGACCACGAAAAGCGCCAAACGTCATGAGCGACCGCGGCAAGAAGAACGGGCTCGCCAACGCTCCCCGGAAACGCTACGCTGGGGTTCTCTCTTCAGGAGCATCGACATGATCGGATACGTCACTCTCGGCACCAACGATCTGCCGCGTGCGGCCGCCTTTTACGATGCCTTGCTGGCCGAACTCGGGGCCGGGCGCTTCATGGAGGAAGAAAGCTTTGTCGCTTGGGCCACCGGTCCGGACGCCCCGGGGCTGTCGGTCACGCGTCCCTACGACGGCAATCCGGCCACGGTCGGCAACGGCGTAATGGTGGCCCTGCAGGCGAACTCGCCGGAACAGGTCGATCGCGTGCATGCCAAGGCCTTGAGCCTGGGCGCCAAGGACGAAGGGGCGGCCGGGCCGCGTGCGGAAATTCCCGGCTTCTACGCCGGCTACTTTCGCGATCTGGATGGCAACAAGTTGAACGTGTTCTGCTTTACCGGCGGCCAGTAGCCAAAGAGCCGGGGTGATTCGCTCCCGCTTCATAGCGCTGCGAGGAGTGGTCCGCTCTGCGCCGACCTCTCGGCGACCCGAGGCCGCTGCGAATCAGCGGTCGATGACTTCGGACTCGACCACCAGATCCAGCACGTAGAGCGGGCCTTGCAGCGGGTCGGACCCGGCCTCCGGATCGAAGCGCCTGACGCGCAGGACATTGCGGATGCCGGGCTCGTGCCAGTACTCCTCGATGTCGACCGCCAGGGTCTGCCATTCGCCGGGCGCACCGACGCGCAGGCCTTGTGCATCGAATTCGATTTCCCGCACGTTTAGACACAGACCATCGCCGCGCGGGCTGCTCTCGCATGGCACCCTTTCAGGGGCAACTTCCAGGAAGATCACGCTCGGCTCCCCGAACCGGGCCTCGGGCTTCAGTTCACCGGACAGGATCAGCGCATCGCCGTCTGCGGCCAGCAACAGCAGCCGGGGCTGAGCGCCCGCCACCATGACCGTCTCCAGCGGCTCCGCCATCAGCGCCGAGAG
>SL_3KL_010_SEDDRAFT_10004273_pt1 | contig 12917 bp, 12 predicted proteins | sample SodLakKL_010_SED_2_FD_10381 | JGI IMG/M metagenome (IMG submission 10381)
GCGCGCCGGCGGCCAGTTCGCGGGTGCGCTCGTACTCGCCGCGCTGCAGGCAGACCGCCGCGACCTTCAGGTGGTCCCGGGTCGGCGAGCGCGCGCCAAGTTCGCTGTGGGCGGCGTGGCAGTCCTGGCGCTCCAGGGCGGCGCGCAGCGGGTCGCGGTCGCCGGCGCGGTCACCGTAGCTGGCGCAGGCGCTGGTGAGTACTGCGATGGCGATCAGGGCGGGAAGTCGGAGCATCATGCGTCTCGTTCGTGGTGTCCGGAGTGGAGGGTGGTGCTCATGGCGCGGTCGCCTCCCAGACGTACTGTCCATTCGGGCCCTGCGTCATCGCATGGCGCAGGAAGGCCTCGATGTTGTCGTCGGCATGCTCGCGCGCGGCGAAGCGTACGCGGCCATCCATGCCCGGCGGGTTCTGCTGCAGGTCGACGTGCAGCAGGCCGTCGGCTTCCAGCGCCGCGCGCGGATCGCCGTCGACGCGGATGGCGATCCGGCCGTCGTCGTCCGCGAACCGCGCGCGCTGGGTGCCCAGGGCATAGGCGCGCGGGATGCCGACGGCGGCGTCCTGCCAGATGAAGTCGCCGGACACCTCCTCGACGCGGCCCTGCCAGTCCATTCTACCGTGCATTTCATGCACTTCCATGTGGCCGTCGATGCGCACCGCGGCGGCCGGCATGAACGGCCGCAGGGCGGTGGCCGGAAGCTGGCCGTTCAGACCCTGCAGGTGCAGGCCGCCGGGGCTGATGGCAAGCCGGGCGCGGGCCTCGCCGGCGCCCAGCGGGGTCAGCTGCAGGTCCATCTCCAGCCGTCCGCGCAGCAGAGCGGCGGGGCGCAGGTTCCAGCCGACATCGCCCAGATGCAGGTCGTCCGCGCGCAGGCCGGACAGGTGGCCGGTGAACAGGGTGCCGCCGGCGTGGTCCCAGCCGGCGACCTCCGCCGGCAGCAGTCCGCGCCGCTCGGCCTGTTCGAGGGCGACGCTGGCGGGAAGCATGAGCAGGAGCCCCAGCAGGTACACGCCAAGGAACAGGCCGGCCAGCAGCAGCGGCCGTCGCCAGCGCGGGCGGCCGGTGGTGTCGGGTTCAGTCGTCATGCCGGTTCGCGTATTGCAGCTGGAGGTCGGCGTTCACCTGGCCGGCGCGCGACTGGCGCGACAGGTCGAGGCGTTCGGGGACGATACCCTCGTCGGATTCCATGGCGCCCAGCCAGGTCATGAGTTTCTGGAAATCGACCCCCTCGAAATGCACCACCACGCCGTCATCGCGCGGGCGTGCCTGGCGCATCTGTTCGTGGACCCCGGCACGGCGCGCGGACACGTCGACCACCGAGAGCATGGAGCGTCCGCCGTTGGGGGAGCCGTTGTCGGCGGCGCGCGCGCGTTCCGGGCGGGCAGCGACCTGGTCGGCATGGGCGCTCAGCCAGGCCTGTTCGGCGGCCAGCTGGTCGAGGCGGCTCTGTGCGAGGTCGCGGCGTTCCGTCAGCGGTTCCACCACCAGCAGGAACAGCAGGACCAGCGCGCCCATGGCCCCGCCGAGGCCGACGATCAGCTGTTCCCGTGGCTGCAGGTTCTGCCAGGCGGCGATCATCGCTCCTCCTCCTCCACCACGATGCGGGCGCGCACGCCATCCTCGCCGGTCTCGGCGCGGGTGATGCGGGTGCTCTGGCCGGTCTGCTCGGTCAGCTGTTCGCGCAGCGTCTCCAGGGCGCTGATCGAGGCGATCTCCAGTTCGATCTCCAGCCGTGTGGCCTCGCCGCGCAGGCTGCGGATGGCGGTGGCCCCGTTGGCTTCGCCGACGACCCCGGCGGCGGCGCCAAGGCGCTGGCCGAGGCGGCTGGCGGCCGGCCCGCTGTCGGCGGTGTCGTCGCTGCCCAGGGCCGCCTCGAACTGGGCGACCGGGTCGATCATGCGGGTGCCGGGCATGGCCTGTTCGAAGATTGCGGCGATCTCCTCTTCGGTCCGCTCGATCCCGCGTTCGAGCTGCGCGACCTCCAGCCACAGGGTGACCAGCCACAGCGCGGCGACCCCGGCGGCCAGTGCCGCGGGGAGGCGCAGCGGGCGCAGCAGCGTGCCGAGGGGGGTGCCGGCCGATGAGTCGCCGCCCAGGTCGAACACCGCCGCACGGCGCAGGCAGCGCGCGAGGTGGCGCGCACGCTGCGGATCGGTGCCGCTGGCGCTGTGCAGCAGGGCGAGCAGGGAGCCGTCCCAGTCGGCCGGCAGGGCCGGGTCGCCGGTGGCCGGTTGCAGGCCGGCGGTGGTGGATGGCGGGGGTTCCGCCGCGCCGCCCTCGATGCGCAGCGCGTGGGGTGCGGCGGCATCATCGCCGTCATCGGTGGCCCTGGCCTCGTGGTGCTGCAGCCACCAGCCGAGCAGTTCCTGCGGCAGGGCAAGGGGCTCGGCGTCGGGTTCGAGGACGAAGGCGCGGCGGCTGCCGGCCAGTACCAGGGTGGTGTCGTTGGGCGCCCAGCCGCGCAGCAGGGCGATATCGGGGATCAGGCGCGCCTGCTGCAGGCCGTGCTGCTGCAGCCAGTCGCGCCAGGGTTCGAGGTCGCGCTGCGCCACCACCGCGGCGGTCATCTGCGGGGCGCGCGTGGGTTCGGCGACGAAGTGCAGATCGTCGATGTCCTCGCTCAGGCGGTCTTCCAGCGCGTAGGGCAGGGCCTGGCGGCGGGCGCGGAAGGAGCCGGGCGGCAGGCTGGCGCGATACAGCGGGACCCGTTCGCCGGGCACCACGGCCAGCACGCGGTCGCCGCGACCAACGCGCCCGCGCAGTTCGCCGGCCGGTCCGTGACCCTGGTCCAGTGGCGTGCCGTTGGCGCGCAGGCGCAGCCAGCGCACGGTCGTGGTGGCGGGGCCGTGCAGGGCCTCGGGCTCCGGCAATTCGAGCAGCAGCCAGTTCATCGGGCCGGGACCTGGGGTGTTGTGGGCGCGTGCAGTACGGGCATGGTGTGTTCAGGGCTCGCAGGCCGTGGATTCCCGCAGGACGGTATGTCCGTTCGGGGCATCCAGTATGGCGCATTGAAAATATTCGCGCTGGTCGATGCGGGCAACCAGCTGCAGGCGGAAGTAACGGGTCTCCTGCGCCTCCTCGGTGGCGGACTCCAGTGCGGCCTCGCGCACCGGTTCCGGGGCAAGGTCGAGGTCGACGGCGTTGTCGCCCGTGGGCAGGGCCACCACCCAGGGTGCGACGGCCTCCCACAGTTCGCGGTCGAACCCTTCCACTGACAGCAGTTCGGAGGCGGTCAGCAGGCGGCGGTTGCCGCTGCGCCGCGGCGGATCGAGGCCGAGATAGGAGGGGTTGTCGGTCTCCGGGTCCATCCAGTCCTGCACCGCCAGGGCCAGGGTGTTGCCACGCGCGCCGGAGTGCCCGGCATCGCTGGCGGCTCGGTCGAGCAGCCCGGCGAAGGCGGCGACCGGCGGGTCTTCCTCGCGCCCGAGGCTGTTGATGTTGAAGCGGCAGTGCAGGTTTTCCAGCCGCGCCCGCACGGTGAGGCCCTCGACCTCCAGCGGGAGCGGCGGCGACACGCAGCCGTCCCAGGGCATGTCGTCGTAGTCGGGGAGCCCCTCCAGCAGGTGCAGCGCCACCGCCTCGGCGGCGGCGTGCACGCTGCGCGCGCGTTCCGCCTCCTGCAGGACGGTGTGGCGGTAGGTCTGCTGGTGGTCGCGGGTGGTGATGCCGATCGCCGCGACGCTGGCNATGGCCAGCACCAGCAGCACGGTGAGCAGGGCGGCCCCCGCTCTGGCGGCGCCGCGGCCCTGGCGGGTGGCGGAAGGGTGCGCGGATGTTCATGGCCGGCGTGACACCGGGATGCGGCGCTCGATGCGCCCCAGTTCGCGGTCGTCGAGGATGAAGATGACCTGAGCCGGCAGGCCGGGGTCGCGGGCGCCGGCCGGGGGCCAGTCGTCGCGCGGGTCGCTGCCCGGTTCCTGGACGAAGGCGAATTCGATGTCCCGGACCATGCCGTCGCGCCCCGCCGGGCGCGCGCGCCAGTCCCGGTCGTGTTCGTCCTGTGGTGCGGCCAGGAAGCGCCGGGTGTTGCGGCGCTCGCCGTCNCCGGCCGNCNCCTCCGGGGCGCCGTCGATCACCGGCNAGCTGCGCCGTTCCAGGCCGTTGTCGGTGATATGCCACTNCACCCGCGCCAGGCGCTGGTCGCCGCCGAGCCCGCCGCGCACCAGGTGCAGCGCGCGCGGCTCGGTATGCGGGCTGTAGTGCAGCGGCGGCTGGCGGTCGCCGAAGGCATCGCGCGGGGACAGGGCGATGGCATGGCGGATGTCGCGTTCGAGCAGGGCGAGCAGCACCTGGAGCTCGGCCGTGCGTTCGCTGCGCTCGCGGGTCACCTGGTCGGCGGTGAGCACCGAGTGCATGCCGCCGACGGCCAGCGCGCCGACCACCGCGAAGATCGCCACCGAGACGATCAGCTCCAGCAGGGTGAAGCCGTTGCTGCGGCGGCGGTCAGGGGAGTGCATAGCCGGTCACGTGGGCGCTGGGGGTGTCGGCATCGGCGCGCTCCAGCGGGCGCACGCGGATGTCGATGCGGAGGATGGTGGGCAGCTCCAGCGGGGCATCGAGTTCGACCTCGGCGATCTCGATGCGTGCCTCCCACTCGCGTTCGGCGAGGGTCTGTTCCACGCGCTGTTCGCCGGTGCGGGCGTCGCGCAGGCCGGCCTCGAAGTCGGCCAGCAGGTTGTGCCCGACCCAGCCGGCCAGGGTGCGCTCCTGCAGGTAGGCGGTGTTGCGTGCGTGCTCGCTGCCGGACTGGATCAGGGCGCCGAGGGCGACCGCGAGGATGGTCAGGGCGACCAGGATCTCGAGCAGGGTGAAGCCGCGCGCGGGCGTGCCCGCCGCGCGTCGCCGGCCGCGAATGGCGGACCGCTGGTCAGTGGGCGGCGCGGACATGGCGGCGGTTCCAGTCGTCGTCATCACCGCTGTGCACGGCGACGCGGCCCTCGGCGTTGGTGTAGACGCGCAGCCGGGTGCGTTCGCCCGGGCGGGCCAGTTGCACCTCGAACGGGGTGATGTTGCCGTCCGGGGCGAGGTGGATCAGGGCGCGGTCGGGGCGCTCGTCCAGCGATTCGCGGCGGCCCTCGACGTAGACCCGGGCGCGCAGCCCGTCGCGCTCGAAGTTCACCGGGGCCAGGGTGCCGCGTTCGATCGGCTCCCAGGTCAGGCTGCGGTCGTCCAGCCAGATGCCCTCGAGGATCGCCATGCGCCCCTCGGTGAAGCCGACCGCGCGGCGCTGGCCGGTGAGCAGGGCCTCGTCGCTGGCGAGCTGGATCTGGCTGGCGATGCGGTGCGCGGCCTGTTCCATCTGGCGGCTGCCGGACTGGCCGACCGAGAGCATGCCGACCCCGGTGATCAGGCCGACGATGAACAGCACCACCAGCAGTTCCATCAGGGTGAAGCCGGCGCCGGTGGCCGGTCCGCCGGCGCGGACGGCGGCCCCGGTCATTCAGAGGTCGTCCATGTTCCAGTTGCCGATCTCGGCGTTCACCCCCTCGCCACCGCGGCGGCCGTCGGCGCCAAGGGTGAAGATGTCGATGTCGCCGTGGCGGCCGGGGTTGAGGTACTGGTATTCGTTGCCCCAGGGGTCGCGCGGCAGGCGGTCGAGATAGCCGCCATCCCGGTACTGGCGCGCCTCGGGGCCGCTGGTCGGCGGTTCGACCAGTGCCTCCAGCCCCTGTTCGGTGGTCGGGTACTGGAAGTTGTCGAGGCGGTAGAGGTTCAGGGCGCTCTCGATGGTGCGGATGTCCTGCTTGACCTTGGTGATGCGCGCCTCGTCCGGGCGGTCCATCACCCGCGGCACGACCACCGCGGCGAGGATCCCGAGGATCACCACCACGACCATGATCTCGATCAGGGTGAAGCCGCGCTGGCGCGGCGAATGGATGGATGCGTTCGCGGTCATGATCAGTTCACCAGTTGGTTCAGTTCGAATATCGGCAGCAGGATTGCGAGCACGATGGTCAGGACAATGCCCCCCATGGTCAGGATCATCAGCGGCTCCATCAGCCCCATGCTGACGCTGATGCGTGCCTCGACCTCGCGTTCCTGCGCCTCGGCGGCGCGGTCGAGCATGTCGGTCAGGCTGCCGCTGGATTCGCCGCTGCGGATCAGCAGCACCGTGGTGGGCGGAAAGTAGCGGGTGCCTTCCAGGGCGGTGGCGATGCCGGCGCCTTCCTGCACCCGGCGGGTGGCCTCGTCGACCGCGGCGCGCATCGGCCGGTTGCCGATCACGCTGGCGCCGGTGCGCATGGCCTCGAGCAGCGGTACCCCGCTGGAGCCGAGGATGCTCAGGGTGCGCGCGAAGCGGGCGGTGTTCATGCCGCGGATCAGCGCGCCGGCCAGCGGCAGGCGCAGCAGCAGGCGGTCAAGCTGCATGCGCGGGCCGGGGCGGCGCAGCCAGCGCGCCAGCAGCACGCCGACCGCGACCAGCACGCCGAGCGCGATCAGGCCGTAGTCGCGGGTGGTGTCGCTGACGGTGATCAGGGCGCGGGTCAGGGCCGGCAGCTGCTGGTCGATGCCGGCGAACACCTGCACCACCTCGGGCACCACGTAGACCACCAGGGCAAGGGTCACGGCCACGGCGACCAGGGTCAGGATGATCGGGTAGATCATCGCCAGGGTGACCTTCTGGCGCAGGGCGTGCCGCCCCTCGAGGTAGTCGGCCAGGCGTTCCAGCACGCGGTCGAGGTGCCCGGAACTCTCGCCGGCGGCGACGGTGTTGCGGTAGATGTCGGGGAACACGTTGGGAAAGCTGCCGAGGGCCTGGGCCAGGCTGTGGCCCTCCATCACCCGGGTGCGTACCCCGGTGAGGACGTTGCGCACCCGGCGCTTTTCGGTCTGGCGGGCCACGCCGCCCAGCCATTCCTCCACCGGCAGCCCGGCGCGCGCCAGGGTGGCCATCTGCCGTGTGGCCAGGGCCAGGTCGAGGGTGCTGATGGCGCCGGTGCGCGACTCCAGCGAGCCGCGCCGGCCGCCTTCGGCCTCCTGTGCCTGGCGGGCCCCGATCTCGCGCAGCCGCAGCGGGGTGAGCTGCTCCTGGCGCAGGCGCGCGCGCACGCTGCGCGGGGTGTCGCCTTCGAGCACCCCCTTGCGCGTGCGGCCGGAGAGGTCCAGGGCTTCGTATTCGAACGCCGGCATCGCGCGTCAGCCCTCCTGCGTCAGGCGCATCAGTTCCTCGACGCTGGTGGTGCCATCCAGGACCCGCTCGATCGCGCTGGCGCGCAGGCTGGGGCCCTGCTGGCGGGCGACGCGCACCAGTTCCTGTTCGCCGGCACCGTCGTGGATCAGGCTGCGCATCTCCTCGTCGGCCTCGACCAGTTCGTACACGCCGCAGCGCCCGCGATAGCCGAGGTTACGGCATTCCGGGCAGCCGGTGGCGCGGTAGAGGGTCGGCGGTTGTTCGGGATCCTGCTCCAGCAGCTCGCATTCGCGGGCGCTGGCGGTGTAGGGCTCGCGGCATTCCGGGCACAGCACGCGCACCAGACGCTGGGCGAGCACCCCGCTGAGGGTGGAGGAGAGCAGAAAGGCCTCCACACCCATGTCGCGCAGGCGGGTGATCGCGCCGACCGCGGAGTTGGTGTGCAGGGTGGAGAACACCAGGTGCCCGGTGAGCGAGGCCTGGATGGCGATTTGCACGGTTTCGAGGTCGCGGATCTCGCCGACCATCACCACGTCCGGGTCCTGGCGCAGGATGGCGCGCAGCCCGCGGGCGAAGGTCATGTCGATGCGGGTGTTGATCGGGGTCTGGCCGATGCCGTCGATGTAGTACTCGATCGGGTCCTCGACCGTGAGGATGTTGCGGCTGCGGTCGTTCAGGCGCGCCAGCGCCGCGTACAGGGTGGTGGTCTTGCCGGAGCCGGTGGGTCCGGTGACCAGCACGATGCCGTGCGGGCGGTGGATCATGCGCTGCATGCTTTCCAGCATCGCCGGCGGCATGCCCAGGTGGGTGAGGTCGAGGCGCCCGGCGCGCTTGTCCAGCAGGCGCATCACCACCCGCTCGCCATAGCTGGAGGGCAGGGTGGACACGCGCACGTCCACCGGACGGCCGGCCAGGCGCAGGGAGATGCGGCCGTCCTGCGGCAGGCGTTTCTCGGCGATGTCCAGCCGCGCCATCACCTTCACCCGCGAGACGATCAGGCCGGCCAGGCCCAGCGGCGGGTTGAGGATCTCGCGCAGCACGCCATCCACGCGCACGCGCACGGCCAGGCGGCTCTCGAAGGGCTCGATGTGGATATCCGAGGCGTTTTCGCGTACCGCCTCGGTCAGCAGGGCGTTGATCAGGCGGATGATCGGGGCGTCGTCCTCGGCCTCGAGCAGGTCCTGCGGTTCGGCCAGCGATTCGGCCACCGCGGCGAGGTCGAGATCCTCGTCGAGCCCGGCAACCGACTGCATGGCCTCGGAGCTGGAGGATTCGAAGCGCTCGTTCAGGTAGCGCTCGAAGGTCTCGGCGTCGACGGTCTCCAGCCGCAGGGTCTCGGGGCAGCGCCGGCGCAGCTCGATCACCGCCTGCGGGTCGGCATCCGGGCGCAGGTAGATCCGTCGCTGGCCGTCCACGCACTCGCCGGGCAGGGCGCCCGAGCGGCGGGCAAAGCCGTAGCTGGTCTGCAGGGTGTCGTCGTCGGCCCCGGCCGGCTGGTTATCGTCGTGGCCACTGGCATGGTGCTGCAGCGATGCGGTTTGCTGCTCCAATGCGGCGTTCACCTCGAGGGTGGATTCCGGACTGTCGCGTTTTACCTCGGCCATCGTGAAATGATCCGCCTCAGCGGTCGAAATGGCCGGTGGGCTGCAGGACGCTGGGCACGGCCGCATCCTCGTGCCGGGCCTGCACCTCGGTGAAGCTCGGCGGCAGCTGCGTCAGGCGTTCCCACGCCGGCAGGGCCGGGCCCTCGCCATGGCGCTGGGAGGCGCGCTCGCGGATCTGCGCGGCGCGGATATGGCTGTACTTGGCGCTGGTCAGCTCGTTGCCCTCGGTGGAGTCGCGCACGATGCGCGGGTGCAGGAACACCATCAGATTGCGCTTCTCGGAGCTGTTGCGGTCGGCGCGGAACAGCCGCCCGATCCCCGGGATCTGGCCGAGCCCGGGGATCTGGCTCCGGGTCTCCTGCTGCTGTTCCTCGATCAGACCGCCGAGCACCAGCATGTCGCCGTCGTCCACCAGTACGTGGGTGCGCAGCTCGCGGGTATTGGTGATCAGATCGGCGGCCCCGGCCGGGCCCGGCGCCAGTTGCGAGACCTCCTGTTCGATCTCCAGACGCACGGCGTTGCCGCGGTTGATCTGCGGACGCACGCGCAGCTTCACCCCGACATCTTCGCGGCGGATGGTGTCGAAGGCCTGCCCGGAGTCCTCCAGCGAGCGCCCGACCACGAACGGGACGTTCTGGCCAACGATGATCTCGGCCTCTTCGTTGTCCAGCGTGAGCAGGCTGGGGGTGGACAGGATGTTGCTGGAGGTGTCGCTCTCCAGCAGGTTGAGCAGCGCGGCGATGTGGGTGTCTCCGGTGGTGCCGAAGCCGCCGGCCAGCAGGCCGTCGTCCAGTCGCGGCGGGGTGTCGGTGCGGCCGGAGAGGAAATTGTCGATCCCCGCCGTCAGGTTGAGGATCGAGCCGCTGCCCTGGTCGAAGCTGAGTACGCCGGCGCCGCGGCTGCCGATCGCCCCCCATTGCACGCCGATCTCGCGCGCGCGCTCGGCCGAGACCTCGGCGATCACCGCCTCTACCAGTACCTGCGCCCGGCGCACGTCGAGGCGTTCGATCACCGAGTCGAGATCGTCGAGCAGGTCGGCCGGCCCGAGCAGGACCACGGCGTTGGTGCTCTCGTGGGCCTGGATGTGCAGGCCGTCGCCGCCGCGGCGATCCTCGCCACGCGCGCTTTCGCGGGCCTCGGCGATACCGGCGAGCAGTTCGGAGACGTCCTCGGCGCGCGCATATTGCAGGTAGTGCACGCGGGTGTTGCCGCCGTCGGTGTGGCGGTCCAGCTGGGCGATCAGGCCGCGCACGGCCAGCCGCGCCTCGGGGCTGCCGGAGAGGATCAGGGCATTGCTGTCCGGCTCGGCCATGATGCGGGCCCGGCTGCGCCCGGGGATGTCGTCGCGCTGGGACAGGAATTCGCGCACGCGGTCGGCCAGGGATTCCGCGCGGGCGTGTTCCAGCTCGATCACGTCGTATTCCTCGGTCATCGGCTGGTCCATGCGCCGCACCAGCTGGCGCACGCGCTGGACGTTCGATGCGGTGTCGGCCACCAGCAGGGTGTTGGATTCGCTGGCCGCCGCCAGATGCCCGCCCTGCGGTACCAGCGGGCGCAGGATCGGTACCAGCTGCGAGGCGGAGACATGGCGCAGTTCGATCACCTGGGTGATGAAGTCCTCCGGCAGGGAGCCGGGCCCGGTGGCCGGCGGGTCGTCCTCGAGTACTGGCACCGCGTCCTGCTTGGCCTCGCCGTCGGGAACGATGCGCGTGGCCCCGGCACCGGGGATCGCGGCGTAGCCGTAGACCTTGAGGATGCCCAGGAACAGGTCCATCAGTTCGTCGCGTTCCACCGGGCGGCCCGACACCACCGTCACGTTGCCGCGCACCCGCGGGTCGACGATGAAGTTGGTACCGGTCTCCTCCGACACCAGGTCGATCAGGTTGCCGATGTCGGTCTCGCGCAGGTTCAGGGTAAGGGTGTCGTCATCCGCCGACGCCGCAAGGGGGGCGAAAAGGGACACAAGGGCGGTCAGCACGATGGCGACCTGACGGACTCCTGTTCTCATTCGATCAGCTCGTTGCCCGGCAAGGGGGTGGACTCCCGTGGTGGTCGGTTCGTCCGCATGCGGACCAACCGGCAATGGCCTCAGCGTATCAGAGAAATTTGCCGGCAGGCATAGCACAAACGGGGCAGGCCCCGCACGCCCCGTATGGATCGGCATTTCCGGTGGCGCAGGGGGGCCGGAGCTGACCACCACGCGGGCCGCGAATACCCGGGCCCGCTGCAGCCCTTCCTGATGGCCGGGGTCCTCCGCCGTCCGGCGAAGCCCCCGATGCCGTCGCGTGGCGCTCGCCCAACCTGGGTCCTGGTTTGGCACCGAAGTCCTGCCCGGCCCCTTGCCCCAATGCAATCGGCAGCCCTGTGAGGGGCGCGCTCGCGCGCGAATGCGGTGCTCGACACAGCCCGCCGCCGTGGGCGCGGCCGAGGCCGAGGCCGCCCCGGGGCACTCCCGTGGTCGCGGACCCATCGTCCATTGCAAATCGCCGTGGGGCCCCCTGCTNTGCGGTGCAGATTGCAATTTGGCGGTCGCCGCTCAGGCGGTTGATCTTGCTATCCNTTTGATTAGCGGTCGTTTTTGTCTCTGGCACGAAAGCTGCTTTTGCCCAGGTGGAGGCGGTGACGGCCGGGCCGGCGGCCGCCGAGGGGCACCCCGAACAGCCGGCCTGGTTGTGGCGGCGAGGGAGGAAAGGGATCGACATGAGATTTCCGTGGTTCAACAAGAGCAGGCCTACCAGGCAGCGCCCGTGCACGCCCCCGGCCGTGGTGGAGACCCGGTCGGTGGAGGTGCCCGGGTTCGGGGTGATCGAGGTGGCACGGACCGTCAACTGCATTGGGGACGGATGCCCGCGACCGCAGCTGCTGACCCTCAAGGCGCTGAACCAGCTTCCGCCGGGGAGTGTGGTGGAGCTGGTTTCCGATAACCCCACTGCAGTCGAAACCATTCCCGCCATGATGCTCGCGGCCTACGGCAGCCATCTGGCAACCGTCCGCGAGGATGCGGTGTGGAGGGTGTATGTGCGCAAGGGAGATTGAGTTCCGGTGCGGCAAGTCCCGGGCAGGCAATAACCGAAATCGAAAAGTCGGGGAAACGAAATGAGAGACAACGAAGTATGTGATGCAGGGATCCCGCGGTCCGGGGCGACATCCGTCCGGCATCGCGGTGGATTTTACGCGGCGGCGATCGTCGCCCTGGTGGCGTTGGGGTCGGCGGTCGTGCTGTCGATCGACCCGGACTTCCTTTACCTGCTGGTGTACGTGTGGTTCGGCGTCGCCTATGGCCTGTTCCTGCAGTACGGGCGTTTCTGCATGGCATCCGCGGTGCGCGATCTGTTCGCGGTCGGGGTGCCGCGCATGGCGGTCGGGGTGATGATCGCGGTGGTGCTGTACTCGCTTACCGCCGCGGCGGTGACGATGGCCGGGTTCAGTACTTTCAGCGCCAATCCGCTCGGCTGGCACATCATCATCGGCGGGGCCATCTTCGGCTTCGGCATCATCTTTACCGGCGGCTGTGCCTCGTCCTCGCTGTACAAGAGTGGCGAGGGGAACGTGGGCTCCATGCTGGTGCTGGTGGCCATCTCGTTCTCGCAGGCCATCTTCGTCTCCAGCGAGTGGTTCAGTCAGTTCGTGCCCGCATCCTGGACCGAGTCGGCGCTGGACAAGCGGATGCCCGAGGAGCTGGACGTCACCTCCACCTGGTTCGACCAGTTCATGACCGGCTACATCTGGGATCTCAATGGCGGGACCGTGGCCCAGATGATGGGGCAGCCGGACACCTTCATGGGCATCTTCGTGGGGAATGCGGTGCTGGGTGCGATCCTCCCGACCGTGGCCATCCTGCTGTTCCTGTACGTGGTGGCCTTCCGCAAGGGCTACATGCGCCGCAGCAAGATCGAGGCCCCGAGCATGCGTGACGACCTGCGCGGCATCTGGGCGATGTTCACCTCGTCGAAGAACACCGCCCTGGCCGGTCTCGGCATCGGGATCTTCGCCGGCCTGCAGATGTGGGTGACCGGAGCCCTGCGCCAGGAGCACAACATGCTCAACTTCGGCGAGATGCTGGAGGCGAAGGGCTTTGATTCGGCCGTGTCGCTGCAGGGCACCGTGTTCGATCCCGGCTACTGGTACATCACCACCCAGGAAGCCCAGTGGGGCGGCTGGGTCATGGAGAAGCTGGGCGT
>SL_3KL_010_SEDDRAFT_10004274_pt1 | contig 12917 bp, 14 predicted proteins | sample SodLakKL_010_SED_2_FD_10381 | JGI IMG/M metagenome (IMG submission 10381)
ACGGATCGCTAGCTGCTGTTCAAGCCCTGCGTGAGCGATCGCGTCAGGCTGGACGGCGTGACGGGCGGCCCCCGGCGAGCTTCGGCTCGTCGGGGGTCACTCTTTTGCACGAGGTCCCGGGCCGAGTCGGCCCCGTAAGCCGGCTCCCCCACCGAAGCCGGTTCTCTCATCCGCCGGCATATTCCGGCGCATTTCCGGGTCGCCACTTGATATTGCAGCCCAGCGATGGCACCTGGTCCTCAGATACCGGTTCCCCCTGCAGGACAGCGTCCGCGGCCCTTCGAAGATCCTCTCCCGCAACCGGGACATCGTTGCCGGGTCGGCTCCCATCGAACTGGCCCCGGTAGACAAGCTTTCGGTCTCCATCGAAGAGGAAGAAATCCGGGGTGCAGGCTGCCCGGTAGGCTTGCGCCACCTCCTGCGTCTCATCGAACAGATACGGGAAGACGTATCCGGCCTCCTTTGCCTCCCGCGCCATCATCTCCGGAGAATCATCGGGATACCTCTCCACGTCGTTGGAGTTGATGGCCACCATCCCAAGCCCCTCCTTTACGTAGTCCCGGCCGAACTCCGCCAACCCTTCCCGGATATGCTTGACGAAGGGGCAATGGTTGCAGATGAAGGCAACCAGGAGAGCACGGGAACTCTTGAAGTCGTGGACCGAAACGAGCCGGCCCTCGGTGTCAGGGAGGGAGAAGTGGGGTGCCTCGGTTCCCAGAGGAAGCATTGTCGATGGAGTACGGGCCATGGAATCGTTGCCAGGGTTGGATTGGAAAGGCGTTCTCGATGTCCGGTCGCCACACTCACCACTCCCTGTGCCGACCGGTGATTCCCTACCCGTCCGGCTACCCCGGGATCCGGGCCCAGGGGAACCTGAGCCCGCCTCTGTCCTAAAGAAATGCCCATGCGAATCGTCTCATTGGCTTGCTCAAACACGGAGATCATCGCCGCCCTGGGGTGTGCCCACCTCCTGGTAGGGGTAGACGATCATTCCGACCATCCACCGGAGCTTCTGGAAGATCTTCCTCGGGTCGGCCCCGACCTGGAGATCGACGTCGAGAAGGTTGCGGCATTGAATCCGGACCTGGTCCTCGCATCCCTCACCGTGCCCGGCCATGAGACAGTCGTGGAAGGTGTAGAAGCCGCCGGGCTCCCCCATCTCACCCTGGCACCCACTGATCTCTCCCACGTCTACGACAACATCCTCCAGATCGGCATCCGGTTGGAGGAAGGAGGTGTGGCAGGGGTTCGAGAACGATCTCGAAAACTGGTCGAACAGATGGAATCGGCTCTGGGACCGGAAACGAGTTCGGCGGAGATCCCGACCCCTGAGAGCAGGCCTGACGCCCCCACCATCCTGATTCAGTGGTGGCCCAAACCCGTCATCGCGCCCTGCGGAAAGAGCTGGGTGGACCCGCTGGTGTGGCGAGCTGGAGGACAAAATCCACTGGCCGGCGAGAACCGACCCAGTCGCCCCGTCCCTGATGAAGAGGTGGCAGCNCTGGCCCCCGATGCCATCGTGGTATCATGGTGCGGAGTCCACCCCAGCAAGTATCGGCCGGAGGTAGTCTACCAGAATCCAGTTTTCCAGGACGTCCCGGCAGTCCGACACCGCCGAGTCTTCACCATCCCTGAGGCCTACCTTGGGCGGCCAGGCCCCCGACTCGTAGAGGGACTCGAGGCGTTGCGGAAGGTGGTCGGCCGGGTCAGGGCCGGTCCACCGGAGCGGTGAGCAGGGCCGGTCCACCGGAACGGTGAGCCGACTCAGGCCGACTCGAGGACCCCTTCGATGGTCCGGAGGAAGGTGTCGATGGAAAAGGGCTTGGGAAGGGTGGCATCTGCGCCAAAAAGCTCGGCATCGATGAGGGGACCTCGATCACCGGCGCCCCCTGCGCCAGAGACGGCGACAATACCGATGCTGGGGAACCGCTCTCGGAGCTCTACGATGGTTTCGATCCCCTCCTTCTCGGGCATCAGAAGGTCCGTCACCACCAACTCAGGGAGTTCCTCTTCCACCACCCGGATCCCGGTGAGCCCGTTCTCGGCCTCATGAACGTCATGGCCGCCGCGCTCCAGGATCCTTCGCATGGTTCGCCGAAGGTCGGGGTCGTCGTCAATGACCAGGATCTTAGCCAAGGGGGCTCCGGAAGGGTTCGCCGTTGAAAGGGAAATCTCGGTGACTCAGAGTCAGCCTACAAGATACGGATGAATCCTGTCGCCGCCACCTCCTCCCCCATTCCAGCCACTTCCTCCCCAGGTGGATCACGACCCGCGAGCCCCTTCTCCCCCCGTGGGGTCTTCACCATACCCGGTGAGCTCGACGAAGCCATAGCCCTCCACCGAACCCTCTTCGTCCTGCCCTTGCACCCGGACCGCCCCCTCCCAGTAGCGGACGGATAGATTCATCTCCTGATCCTGAACCAGGGGATGAATCTCCAACTCCAGTTCGGCAGATGGAATCCGGAGAAGCCAACCCGACGGGTACCGGGCGCCGTCCAGTGGACTGGCCCAGGATCCCAGTACCTCCACCTCCACGTCATGGGCCAGGAGTGTCCGGTACCGGCCGTCAGCCTCCACCAGGGCCCCATGGTTCAGGGGCTCAGGAGCTCCGTCTTCCCTTCGCAGCTCGAAGAACATGATCTCCCGACCGTCGTCCAGCTGGAGTGAAAACCAGTCCCAGCCCTGGTGGATCTCCGAAAGCGCCGACGTGCTCCACTCCCGGTCCATCCACGAGTCCCCGACCACCTCCACCCACTCCTCCCCCATTCGGACACGGCCCCGAGTCGGCAGCCTCGTGAAGGAGATGTAGTAGGAGGCATTCCCGGCCTCCGGGCCCTTCTGACTCCATCCCGCTTCGCCCTGAAAGACCGGGGGCTTCGCCGATTCCAACTCCAGCTCCAGGCCCCACGCCTCATCCGAAGCCCTGACTGCCAGGGGGAAGAGGCCTGGAGCTTCGCCCCTTCCGCCTTCGACGACGGCCTGGACTGGTGGACCCATGAAGTCCATCGCCCATCCTTCAAGCCAGACCCGGAAGGGCTCGGCCCGGGCGCCTGCCAGTCCGCCTGCGCCCCGTGCCAGTCGCTCGGCTGCGTGATGGGTTCTTCCCTCCACATCGGTGATGGCCAGGTGGGCCATCCACAGCTGATTGGTACGCCACGCCGAAAGTCCGGGGGGAGGCTCCGGAGAAAGGGAGTTTCTGAAGAAGGTGAGTTGGTACCCCACCCTTCCACCGTCCACCGTCGCCAGATTACCGGTCAGGTACCACCATTCGGTCCGGTATTCTGGATGTGGTCCATGATCCTGTGGGAAGTGGAAGGGGCGGGGTTCAACGGCTCGAGCATAGCCTGCAGTATCCGAGCCTGCGATGGCCCCCACCGCTGACAGGGTGGCGCGGACTTCATCACCCTGGCGGCCGCCGTCCAGAATCCACCAGATCCCCCCTACCCCCGTCACCACGAGCGCGACAACCAGGATTCCTCCCAGGAGGGCTCCCTTCCCCTTCCCCTTCCGAAATGAACGCACCTTCTTCACTTCCTCCATACGCCGGGGTCCCTACTCTCCCCTGAGTGCTTCGGCCGGAGACGTCCGGCCCAGCCGCCACGAAGGGTAGAGCCCTGCCAGCAAAGCCCCCACCAAGGCCAGCGCCACAGCCTGAAGGACCAGATCGACGCCCACCTGCATCTCGAGCGTCCAGCCAAAAGACCTCCGATTGACGACCAGAATCATGACCACGGCCAGCATCAATCCCACTGGAATCGCCAGAACCCCGGCTACGGCCCCCATGATCCCTGTCTGGGCTGTGATCAACCCCCAGCCCTGGCGGGGAGTCATACCGTTGGCCCGGAGCACCCCGAACTCCCTTCGCCGCTCGAGCTGCAGTGCCATGAGAGCAGAGAGGATGGCAATGAAAGCCACACCAAAGGCCAGGAGACGAAGCACCCTCGTCACGGCAAAGGTCCGGTCAAAGACCTCCAGCGACAGCTCCCGGAGTTCTGAATTCGATCGCACGACAAGCGGCCGTTCCGTTCCCAGGGCCTCCCGAAGCGCCGTGGCCACCGTCCTCTCATCGGCGTCGGGCTCCAGAAACAGCCCCAGCGAGGTCACGCCGGCATCCTCCCAGTGAAGGTCATACACTGCCCGAGACATCATGACCGCGCCTGTTTCACTTCCGTAGTCCCGGTAGACTCCCAGGAGGGGAAGCGCCAGATCATTTCGATCGCCTTCCAACCGGATCGTGTCTCCGACGCCCACCTCCTGCCGGAAGGCGAAGGGCTCTGAGACCAGGACGCCATCCCCAGCCCGAAACATTTCGAAGACCTGATCGCCTCCGGATCGACCTCCGATCAGGTCGATCCCGGCATCCCCCAGGGGGTCCAGATCCAGAGCCACGAGTCGAGTCATCCCATAGTCCGTCAGAAGCTCCACCCCTCGATAGCTGTTCAGCCCCTGGACACCCTCCACATTCCTGGCCATGGCTCCTGCACCGGGCGGCAGCTCTCCATCAGCTCGAGCAGAGACGGCGGATGGAGTCGAGACGTAGAGGTCAGCCTGAAGGGTCGCGTCCAACCACTGGACCACACTTCCCCGAAAGCTCTGGATCATGATCCCCAGACCCACCGTCACCGAAACTGCAATGACCAGAGCAGCCACTGCAGGTGCCGTCCTGGAGAGGGACGTCACCACGCCTCGAGCCGCCATGGCCCCAAGCACGCCCGTGGTCCGCCGCAGAAGGGGCCGAAGTGCCCCGACCAGGAGGACTGTGCCCAATGGAGTCAGGAGCGCCATCCCCAGGATGATTCCAAAAAGACCGATGAAGGCTGGCAGGAGGGCCTGAGTAGGGAAGAGGATCAGGCCCGTTCCCGCCGCAGCCAGCGCTGTTCCGATCCCGGCAGCCAGTGGCACGGTTCGACGGACCCGACTCTCCACCGACGAGCGCGCCATAGCCTCTCGAGGTGATGCCGCGCCGGCCTCCCAGACCGGTGGCAACGCAGCCAGAAGCGTAGCCCCGATCCCCAGGGCAGCTCCCTTCAAGAGGACCCCTGGAGGGAGGGCCAGCCCCTCCACCGACACAACGAAGTACAGGTCGTTGATGGTCCGGGTCACGAGGCGCACCAGTCCACGTCCGAGGCCGATTCCGGCCAGGAGCCCCAAGAACGATCCCATCACGCCCAGCAGGAGAGCCTCCCCCAGGATGCTGAGCATGACCTGCCCCCGGGTGGCGCCAAGGGCTCGGAAGGTGCCCAGCGTCCGCCTTCGCTGAACGACCGAGAAGGTCATGGCGTTGTAGATGAGGAATACGCCAAAGACCAGAGAAAGGAGACTGAGGGCCGTCAGGTTCAGATCGAAAGCCCGGATCATCTCGGCCATGGTGGCTTCCCTGGAGCCGGCCCGTTCCAGACGGGCCCCCGGCGGCAGGAGTCTCATGACAGCAGCCTCCCGTGCCCCGGCATCCTCCTCGCCGGAGAGGATGAGGTCGATCCGGTCCAGTCGTCCCAGTCGACCGAGCTGCTCCTGGGCTTCGGCCAGGTCCACGATCAGAAGATCCTGGAGACCCAGTCTGGAAGCCCGATCTCTTGCCTCCAGTACGCCCACCACCTGCAGCTCCCCCCACCCCTCCCCAGTACCGATCTCCATGGGGTCTTCTGCCTTCAGTCCCATGACCTCTGCCAACTCCCGTCCCAGGACCACGGCGCCACGTCGCGATAGGAGGAGGGAGCCATCCAGGTCGCTGGTGGGCCCACCGGCCAGCCATGGTCGAAAGGCCCCTTCCGAGAAGGGATCGACCCCCAGGAGACGCAGGGCTCTCCCGGGAGCGCGAGGAGAGGTCACATACGCGTCCACCACCGGCGCTGCAGCAGAGACCCCGCCCTCCATCCGGAGTTGAACGAGGAGCGAGTCAGGGAGCCCGGAGACGCCGCCCAGCACCTGATGGGTGGCTCGACCCGTCACCGTCTCGGACGAGACCCGGAAGGCCTCCCGGGAAGACTGGATAGCCAGATCCATGGCCACCACCACCGCCACACCCAATGCCACACCCAGGACCGAGAGGACGAGCTGCCAGGGATTCCGGGCCAGGTGCCGGCGCCCTGCCCGGAAAAGGGGTCCTCCACCCAGACCTGGGAAAGGGTTCACCCCCGTTCCCCACCGGATGCGACTTCCGCTGATTGTCCAGGCATGCCGTTCTCATCCCCGGCTTCGAGTCGGACAACCTTTCGGTCCCTGATGATCAGGACCTGGTCCATGCGGCGAGCCACCTCGGGAGCGTGGGTTACGCAGAGGAGACTCGTCCCCAAAGGACGGAGGAGCTCGTCCAGGAGATCCAGGACCACCTCTCCCGTATCTCGATCCAGGTTGCCGGTGGGTTCGTCCGCCAGTACCAGCTGGGGCTTGTGAACAAGGGCTCGAGCCACGGCGATCCGCTGCTGTTCACCACCCGACAGCAGGTCGGGCCAGGAATTCAGCCGATCAACCAAGCCGACCCGATCCAGGAGTTCCCTTGCTCGCTCCCGCTGACGGGGTGTCACCCCTCCTCGAAGTTCGAACGGAAGGAGGAGGTTTTCCTCTACAGTGAGGGTGGGAATCAGATTGAAGAACTGAAAGACGAACCCCAGGCGATCCCGGCGGAAGAGGGTCCTTTCCCGTTCAGAAAGGTCATGGAGGGCCACACCGGCCACCTCCACCACCCCGGTATCGGGTCGATCGATACCGCTCACCAGGTTCAGGAGGGTGGATTTTCCAGAACCGGAGGGGCCCAGAAGGGCTGTGAATTGCCCGGCAGGAAGGCTTAGATCGACCCCGTCCAGGACGGAGCGGAGCCCTCCTCCCTCAGGAAAGGAGCGGCCCAGGCCCGCCAGACGCACGATGGGTTGGACCATCCCGGGATCCGTCGCTCTGGAAGGAGGCATCCTGACCGAAAGGCAGGGTAGATCAGTCGTCCACACCCAGCTGTTGCGGAAGGGTCACCACCTGTTTCACCAGGTAGCTCCGTTCCCCCACTGGGAGCTGAATGGTGACCTCCTCACCCTCTCGAGCCCCTTTCAACCCGAGGCCAATGGGAGAGGCCATGGAAACCTGTCCACCATCCAGATCCATGAAGTCTCCAGCCACCAGGGTAAAGGTCATCTCCTGGTCCATGCTCTTGTCCAGGATTGTCACCTTGGATCCGAATCCCACTCGATCCACCGGCATCGAGGTCACGTCGATCTTCGAAAGCTCGGAGAGACGAGTGGACAGGTGTTCGATCCTAACCTGGACGAACTGCTGGCGCTCCAGGGCCGACTTATACTCGGCATTCTCCTTCAGATCGCCCAGCTCCACAGCCTTAGAGATCCGCTCGGGAAGCTCCACGTTCAATTCGTGGGTCAGCTTCTCGATCTCATCTTCAAGACGTTCTTTGATCTCGTCCAACATGGGAACGCTCTCCGGGGAAACCTCAGATAAAGAAATGGGGCCCGACCCCGTGACTCTGAGGTCGACCCCACTGCATGGATGCAGGAAACCCGGACTGTCGCTGGTTCCGGGCTTGCCCAATCTATGAGGTTCTCCCCGTTCAGGGAAGCCCCCCATGGAAGGGTGCGGCCAACCCTTGACCTCGCCATAAATGAGAGTGATATTGCTTTATCGTTAAGGACCAGCATTCAAACTCTCCTTATCACACCCGACCTGTGGCTGTCAGTTCCCGTCCCCAGGCCTGCTCCGAATCCGGCCCGGAAAGCAAGTCATGATCCAGCGTATGATTCAACATCCATGGGGTTGGGCCTCTCTGGCCCCCCTGGCCTGCGCCGTCCACTGTGCGGCCACCCCCCTTCTGGTCATGACAGCTCCTGCATTGGCCCCTGGCCCCATCGTGGAATGGGCGCTTCTGGCCGTGACGATTCTGGTGGTCGTCCTGGCCCTCCGACCTGCACTTCGAGATCACGGGAGCCCGGCGCCCTTCCTGTTCATGGGAACAGGACTTCTCATCTGGACCGCATCACTCCTCCACCTCTTCCACCCTCTGCCGGAAGATCTGGTCACCATTCCTGCCACGCTCATCGTCGCCGGTGGGTTCGTCTGGAACTCCCGGTTGCACTGCGGGTCCCGAAAGGTGCATTGTGCTGCCTGTGAGACCGAAGCAACGGCGCCTGGGACAGCCCCTGCCACCCCATTCCGGGAGGCTCGGCTGGCCGGAGACTCCTCGGGTCCAGCAAGCTGATCAGGGATCGCTGATGCTGGGCAGAGGAGGACTTGAGATCTGGCAGCGTAGCCTCGGCCGGCCCGGGCCCTCGCAGAGCATGCGAACCAGCAGGAGAACAACAATCAGCAAGATGTGGAGGTAGGTTGGATGCAGCGGGACACCCGACAACGGCGAGCCATCCGCAAGGCATTTCGAGAAGCCGGACATCCCCTGAGCCCCCAGGAGCTGCTCGAATTGGCCCAGGAACATGTGGAGAGTCTGGGCATCGCCACCGTCTACCGGAACCTCCGTTCCCTCCAGGAGGAGGGCTGGCTGGAGGCAGTCGAACTACCGGGCGAACCGGCCCGCTACGAAGTGGCTGGGAAAGGCCACCACCATCATTTCCACTGCCGTGATTGCGATCGGGTTTATGAGGTGGAGGGTTGCCCTGGGAACCTCAAAGATGTGACCCCCAAGGGCTTCAAGCTGGAACGGCACGAATTCGTGCTCTACGGACTCTGCGACGCCTGCGCGGCCTGAATTCCCAACCCCACGACATCTCAGCCATCCAGGAGTTCGATGGCTTCCCGGAGCCGGTCCTCCAGTGATCGTTCCGCCGGTCCGCTGCCGCCACCGGCAATCAGATTCACATGACCGACCTTTCGACCTGGACGTGGGTCCTTCTCGTAGAGGTGGATTGCTGCACCAGGAATGGCAGCCAGACGCTCCCGCCGGGGGGGATCACCCAGCAGATTGAGCATGTGGGCCCCCTCTCCTCGAAGGCCAGTGGATCCAAGGGGCAGGCCGATGACGGCCCGCAGGTGATTCTCGAACTGACAGGTCCAGGCACCGTCCTGGGTCCAATGTCCCGAATTGTGGACTCGAGGAGCCATCTCGTTGGCCAGAAGGGCATCGCCCACCTGAAACAACTCCACCGCCAGGACCCCCACGTAGTCCAGCGCATCCATGACCGCCTCTGAGATCCGACGCGCCTTGGACTGGAGTTCTTCGTCCACTCCCCTGGCAGGCACACGAGATCGCACCAGGATCCCATCCCGATGATCATTCTCCACCAGGGGATAATCACGGAACTCCCCGTCCCGGCCTCGGACCGCCACAATCGACAGCTCCCGTTCAAAGGGGACGAACCCCTCCAGGATCAGGGGACGTCCACCCAGTTCCGACCACGCCTCTTCGCCGTCCTCCAGGGAGTCGATGACCACCTGACCCTTCCCGTCGTAGCCAAACCGCCGGGTCTTGAGCACGGCAGGGGCCCCGAGCTTCTTCAAGGCCTCCCGCAGATCGGTCAGGCTGTCCACCGGGTGGTAGGGGGCCGTCTCGATCCCCAGCCGCCGAAAGGATTCCTTTTCGGTCAGGCGATCCTGGGCCATGGCCAGGGCCGCCGGAGGGGGAAAGACCGGCGCCATCTGCTCCAGAACCCGAGCCGACTCCACGGGAACGTTCTCGAATTCATAGGTGACAGCGGCCACCCCTTCCGCCAGAGCCTGGAGTCCCTCCCGATCATCATAGGGCGCCTGGATGACCTGGCCCAGTTCCGACACCGGGGGGTCGTCCTTGGGCTCAAGGAAGCGGAAGCGTAGCCCCAGAGGACGCCCAGCCAGGGCCAGCATGCGACCCAATTGGCCGCCTCCCACGATCCCAACTACGGGGCCCCGGCCCGAGACGGGCAATCCGTCCGACCTGGGGGGAGCCTGACCACTCATGGCGCAGGAACCTGGGGATCGGGATCGTCCAGGACGGCCTGGGTTCGGGCATCCCGATATCTTCGGAGGGCCTCTCGGATCTCCGGGTGGGACGCTCCCAGGATCGACGCCGCCATGAGTGCGGAGTTGATGGCTCCAGCCCGACCGATGGCCAGCGTCCCCACCGGAACCCCGGCAGGCATCTGGACGATGGACAGAAGGGAATCCATTCCCTTCAGAGCTCGACTCTGCACCGGAACTCCCAGGACCGGGACAACGGTGCGAGCAGCCACCATCCCGGGCAGGTGCGCAGCCCCACCGGCGCCGGCAATGATAACCTGCAGGCCCCGATCCTCAGCCTCGCCTGCGTATTGGAAGAGAAGCTCCGGCGTCCGATGAGCCGAAACCACGCGAACCTCGTNGGGCACCTCCAGCGCCTTCAAGGTTTCCACCGTGTGTGACATGGTCTCCCAGTCCGAGCGGGAGCCCATGATCACACCCACCAGGGGTCCGTCCATGCCGATCCTTCCTGGGTCAAGAGGGGTCAGAGCAGAGTGTTGTGAAGCCTCCATGGTGACCGGGCTCCGGTTCAAGGTCAAGTGGAAGGTGCTGGGCAGAAACAAACCGCCGCCTCTTCGGGGTACTCCTCCCCACCCTGCCCGTCCCTCCTGTCTCAGGCTCCGCCATGACACCCTCCTCAACCTCCCCGACCCGGCCCGTTCCGCCCAGGGATCCTCAGGTCCTGCCCCTCCTCCCCCTGGTCTATGTGGCCTGGTCCGATGGCATCCTCGATGCCGAGGAGATGGACAGGATCTGCCGGCGCATGAAGGAAATCACACATCTCAGCCCTGAGACCCGGAAAATCATGGAGGGCTGGCTCGACCCGGAGAATCCACCCGGAGGAGGGGAGCTGGCCCACCTGAGGGATCACATTCAAGAACTGGCCGAAGGGGTCCCATGGGAAGAACGCCGGTCCCTGGCTCGTCTCGGAGTTGCCATGGCTCGAAGCTCCGGGGGCGGTCCGGAGCATTGGGGCACAGCGCGAGGGCTTCAGACGCTGCAGGGGCTCGAGCAGCTCCTGGGCGTACTGGGTTCGGAAGCGGCTCGGGAACTCCTGAGTTCTCGTGGCGCTTCATCGTTGTCGGACACAGAGGGACGTGTGCCGGCACAGCGTCCTCCGCCTCCCTTCGACGTGGGACGGATGACGCGAAGGCTGGAGCTGGAGAGTGAAACGATCCGGGCCCGCGTCCTCCCCCTCCTCTCGGCACCCCCGTTGAAGATTCCCTACGGCCTCCCGACCCCCGAGTACAGGGAGCAGGTCCTGCAGGCCGTGCAGCGACTGGCCGACGCCGGCCTGGGCCGGACTGGCTTGCCCCGTGAATGGGGAGGTGAAGGGGACATCCCCAGCTCCATCCTTGCCTTCGAGACCTTGGCATACGGGGACCTGAGCGTTCTGGTGAAGTTCGGCGTACAATTCGGCCTGTTCGGCGGTAGCATCCTCCAACTCGGCACGGAGCGACACCACCGCGAATACCTGGCGAAGGTCGTTTCGCTGGAGCTGCCCGGCTGTTACGCCATGACGGAGCGCAATCACGGCTCCAACGTCCGCGAAGTGGAAACCCAGGCCCGGTACCTGGCCGAATCGGAGGAGTTCGAGATCCACACCCCCTATCCCGGCGCCCGAAAGGACTGGCTGGGGAACGCCGCCCTCCATGGCCGAATGGCGACGGTCTTCACCCAACTCGAGGTTGATGGAGAAGAACACGGGGTCCACGCCATCCTCGTTCCGATCCGGGACGACGAGGGCCACCCCCTCCCCGGCATCGAGATCGAGGACTGTGGGGAGAAGGTGGGTCTGCATGGCGTGGACAATGGACGGATCGCCTTTCACCGGGTTCGGGTTCCCCGGGAAAACCTCCTGAACCGTTTCGCCGACGTCACCGCGGATGGGCGCTACATCAGCCCCATTCCCTCGGATGGGAAGCGGTTCTTCACCATGCTGGGAACGCTGGTGACCGGAAGGATTTCCATTGCCGCCGCTTCGGTCTCGGCCAGCAAGACGGCCCTGGCTATCGCCATCCGCTTCTCCGACGCACGCCGCCAGTTCGGGCCGTCAGGCCAACCCCAGGTTCCGATCCTGGACTACCTGACTCAGCAGCGAGCCCTCCTGCCGCGCATGGCCGGCAGTTACGCCCTTCATTTCGCCACCCGGCAGCTCATCCGAGACTACTCCGCCACCAGTTCCGAAGAGGAGCGGGTCCGGGTCGAGGCCATGGCAGCCGGCCTGAAGGCCTATGGGTCCCGTCATGCCCAGGAGACGATTCAGGCGTGTCGGGAGGCCTGCGGGGGCCGAGGGTACCTGGCGGAGAACCGCCTGGGCACACTTCGGGCTGACACCGACGTGTTCACCACCTTCGAAGGGGCCAACGTGGTCCTCCTGCAGCTCGTGGCCCGGGGACTCCTCACGCGCTTCCGGGACGAAATGGGAGATCTTCGCCTCTGGGGAGCTCTCCGTTTCCTGGCCGACCGGGCGGGAGCACAGGCTGCCCGGCGGAATCCGGTCCGAAGCCGTCGCACAGGAGAGGATCACCTTCTGGACCCTGAGACCCATCGGGCCGCATTTCTCTTCCGGGAGGACCAGCTCATTCATTCCGTTGCCAGGAGACTCAAGGCCCGGGTGGACGACGGCATGGACTCCTTCCAGGCCACCAACGAGTGCCAGGACCACCTGGTAGCCCTGGCCCGGGCTCATGTGGAGCGAAGGATCCTGGAGAGCTTCCTGCAAGCGGTGGACGAGACGACGGAGACGGCCATCGCCAAGGAACTGGAGGAGTTGGCCCAACTCTGGGCCCTCTGGCGGCTGGAAGAGGACCGAGCCTGGTTCTTGGAATCAGGCTATATGGAGAGTACTCAGACCCAGGCCATTCGGCAGATGGTGAACCAGGGCTGCCGGCGCCTCCGGGATCGGGCCGTTCCCCTGGTGGACGCCTTCGGAATCCCCGACGACATCCTGACCGCCCCAGCAGCCTTCCACGACCCCTCCCGGTGAGGTGACATGA
>SL_3KL_010_SEDDRAFT_10004275_pt1 | contig 12915 bp, 3 predicted proteins | sample SodLakKL_010_SED_2_FD_10381 | JGI IMG/M metagenome (IMG submission 10381)
CAGGGCGCTTTGAACTCGGGAATCATGGCGATGCCGGGGCAAGTCGGCTCTCTTGGTGCAGCTGGCGAGCCCGTACTGATGGGTCGGCCTGAGTTCAAGACCGACCCGACCGCCCCAGCGCAGACTCCGGGGCTGTCCACTATGCCCGCTGGCGCGATGATCGCGCAGGGGCAGGCCGCGCAGAACAACGTCATGCTTGACGGCATGCGTATGGGGCTGCGCACGGGGGATCGAGACAGCTTCGGTTACTACAACCAGCGTCTTCAGGACAATCTTTCAAGCCCGTCCGCCCTTGGCGGCGTGCTTCCCGGTTCGTCGCCGGGGCAGACCACTACCTCCCCAGTAGCTGCTGCCCCTCCCTCAGCAGCACCTGCCCCGGCGGCGATCTCCTTACAGGAGATGGCCAATGCCTACAACGAAGCCCCGGACGCTTCGTTGGGGTTGCCTCCGCCTGACGAAAGCCCCATTTCGCCCGTCCCTCAGTCGGCGGCGAGTATCATCCCCACGTCCCAGAACAGCATGGGCACGCTGCCTCCTACTGCCAACGCCCCGCGCAATTTTGGCGAACTTGGCAAGCGCCTTGGCCAAGGCTTGCGGGGTACGGGTAGCAGGCTGTCGAACTACCTGTTCAACCCGGAGACGCGCACCAGCCGTCCGCCTTTGGAAGCTCCGTTCGCTGAGTACCGCAGAAACCTGCGCGACGGCGGCAAAGTGCGTGGCCCCGGCGGTCCTACCGATGACAAAGTCGGCCCCGTTATGCTGTCTGATGAAGAGTATGTTCTCCCCGCCGACACCGCGCAGGCGATTGGATACGAGAACCTCGACGCCATCAAGGACGCGACCCACGCCCCAGCGAAGAAGGGCAAGAAGGGGCTGCGTAACATCCCTCACATGTACGGGGGCGGTCGTCCGCCGGTCGGTCCGATGAGCTTCTACGATTCTCCGTTCAAACAACACGCACGCAACGAGGCGCAGGTACTGCAGCAGCTGGCAGCACAGCAAGCAGCGCCTCAGCCGGGGCAAGTACACGGGCCCGCCCGTCCTGTCGACCCGCGTGTGGAACGGCTTATGACGGGGCAAAACTCCGCTGCGCAGCCCGCAGCACCTGCAGCGTCGCCTACGGATGTCGGCAAACGCCGCGCAGGGCTTGCCTCTCGCGGCATCGGGATTGCCAGCGTGCCCCTCGAAGTTCTCGGTGGCTTCAACGACTATCGCGAGGCCGCAGACCACGGCCTCGACCCGTCTGTAGGACGTACGGCATTTGACAGCGCGACTCGTATCGGGGGTGCCGCCACAGGGGCCAAGCTGGGTGGTGCATTTGGCGCAATGACTGGTCCTGCGGCCCCTGTGCTGGGTCCATCATTGGCTGTTGCTGGTGGCGCAGCGGGATATTTTGCCCCCGACATGGTGGGTCGTATGGCGGGTAGCCCCACGACTCGGTCGCAGTTGCGCGACGCTCGCAACGAAGCGGCTGCTCAAATGCAGGAAGAAGCGAGGGCGGAGAACACTCAAGCTGAGAACGCTCCCGGCGCGGGGCAAGGCTTTGCTCCCAGCCAGATGATGTACAGCGACGGTACGCCGTATCTGGCGGATCCGGGTCGCGCCAGCTTGCGCAGTGAGAACAACTCTATTCCGTCCAACGCCTACGACATCAACCGGCAGTTCGATAGTCTGGCCGAAGAACTCCGGGGCATTCACGGCTCGTCCGTGACTACCCCGTTTGGGCGCAGGCGGCTAGACCGTTCCCGCGAGCTTCTGGATCTGGAAAAAGCCCGTGCGCAGGCGCTGTCTGGTGACCAGAACAACATGGTCACTCAGCGCGGGCATGACATCAGCGCCCGCGACGCAGCGGCAGGACGTGCTGCACAGGCCGCTTCTGGTTCCGCAGAGATGAACGCCTCCATGCTGCGCGAGATGCGGCAAGCAGAGAAGGACCACTTTGAGCGCGTGGAAAAGGCAAAAGAGTCTCTTTGGACTCACGCGGAGCGCTTGACCAGTAGCAACGACGATTTCTCTGCGGAGGAACTGTTCAGCTTCATGCTGAACTCCGAAGGGTTCATGGATGATTACGCTGAAGCTTCGCCAAAAGAACAGCGTCAGATGATGGCGAAGATGAAACATGAAGTCGCCACTGAGCGAGCGCAGCGTAGAATTGCCGACCGGCTTGGATTGGGGCACGAAGTTGGTCTACGCCAAGCAAAAGGTATTCAGCAAGGCGCTCGTTGGGGCGATGTATGGAACAAACGGGCCCGTCTGCGCGATTGGACTGGTGATATAACGCGAGCAGCAAACCCGTTTACGGGACAGAAGCGGTACGCTGCTTATGATGACATGCTGGTGCCGCTGGATGAAATCGCCCGTCAGAACCCTGATCAGAGAGGCTTACACCAAGCTGACATACTGCGTAGAATTAAAGAAGGCCAGTAAGGAGCCTTCTTATGCCCCGTTCCCCTTTGCGTCTTCGTGGTGACGTAGTAGAAGACCGTACTACTCAGCTGCGGGGTGATGAACGCGAGTCCCTGCACCCGTCTGCGTATCAGTCCGGATGGGGCAGTCTCCGTCGTGGGTTTGCGATGGGGACGGCGCAGCTGTCTGCAGGGCGGCTGTTCAACGAAGCCATCAAGCTGGAACGCCAAGGGGATCCCAACTTCCGCATTCTCAGGGATCAAGGAATGTCCCTGCTTGAACATGCGCAGAAGGGCGCTCCCGAAGTAGCCGACTTACGGCAGATCCACGGATTGGGCGACGCCATCGAGTACACCAAAGGGGCAGTAGGTCAGGCCGGTGCCACCATGATCCCGGCGGTCGGCGGAGCCATCATTGGACGCGGCCTGACTCGCAGCAACGTCGGCGGTGCGCTGGGTGCGCTGGTGCCCTCGTACCAGATGGAGCGAGACGCCTCCTACTCCGATCAGTATCAGGACCCGACGCTTGCCGCTGCCCCGGTCATGGATCGTATGGATGCCGCCCGTGCCCGAGGCGCAGTCGGCGGTGTCCTGAACGCCATTGTCCCGGCGGGGGTGGCGCATACCGTCTTCCGCAGCCCAACACGAGGCGTAGGTACTCGCGTCGCTCGCGACGCTGCTGTGGAAGCTGTTACGGAGGCCGGTCAGGAAACGGCGGGCTTTGCTGCGCGGAAGTATCTGGACCCCAACCAGCAGCTGGATCCGTGGGAACTGGCCAACGCCGCCGCCATGGGTGCCATTGGTGGTGGCGCTATGCGCGGCGGTGCCGAAGCGTTCACGCACGGGTCAGGCCAGCTGGGCACGTACTTGCAGGCTCGTCAGCAGCGCCGGATGGACGAGGCCCGCAAGCCTGCGCCCGAGCCGAAAGGCCCGAAGCCGCCCCCGCGCAGCGAAGACGGCAGCATTGACCTGAAAGAGTACGCCGAGTACACGCGCCAGCAGCGCGAGACGACAGTCGAGAGCGTGTCTCGCGCCGGAGAAAAAGCCAAGACCACGGACGAGTTCATCGATCTGGCGTTCTTCCGTGATCCGGAAGTACAGACCGAGGCGATTCTGAATCCGGAACTGGATCCGATCTTCCAGCAGCTGTCTGACCCCGAGGTCATGTCCCAGCTGGAGGCGCAGGACGTCCTCAACACGGTCACCGTACAGAAACTGGCCGACGCCATGCTGAAGGACCCGCGCACGCCTGAGTCTGCCAAGCAGACCGTGCGGGATCTGGCGGGCATGTTCGACAAGCCCGACGCGCAGATGACCATCGCGCAGCTGTACGCGCAGGTGCACAAGAACCATATGCTGCAGGACAAGCTTGACGCTCTCAAGGGGGCCGTCAAGAAGTCCAACCTCCAGCGGATCCCCGACGCAGACGTGGCCAATCTGGCTTCGAAGATCGCCCCGCTGCTGGGCGGTGACGTGGACAAGGCTCCTGCCATTGCCCGTCAGTTGCTGGCGCTGTCTGCACGGACTCCCACCCCGACCAAGTCGACGGAGGGTGAGGCCAAGCTGATGGAAGGCAAGCTGTCGGATTTGAAAGAGCTTGGGTTCGCCACGCAGGATGGGAAAGTCCCGCTCAGNACNCTGGAGACCCTGATGGGTCTGGACCGTGCGCTGACCGAGTTCGATGTGGATGGGGCCATCACCCAGACCATGCAGGAGTCTGCGGACCGGTTCGGGCTGATCAGTGCGCTTGCCGCAGTACGCAACCTGAACAGCGCGTACCGGGACGTCGCTCTGAACGACAAGAACAGCTTCCTGTACTCCATGCTGACGGAAGACGCCAAGAGCACCGTCACGCCCGCGATGCTGAAGCAGATCGCACAGGTCATGGACGAGAACTTCGACCTGATGCGGATGGCGCAGCCCGAGCAGGACCGGATTCTCAAGCCGTTCGCCAAGCACCTGTTCGGTGACGAGAAGCGTGCGGGGCTGGTGATTGAGCACTACGGGGCGCTCCGCCGTGCGGGGATGAACGTCGAGGCGGCGGAGGGTCTGCTGGCTGACGACCGCCCGACTGGGCCGTCTGCGTATGGGCGGGCGCTTCAGGACGGGCAGGAACACGATCTGGCTGGTCACGGCGACGAGAACGTGGACGCGGCTCAGTACAGGGAAGAAGGCCGAGGTGTCAGCCGCTCTGAAGAGCAGCAGCTGCTCGACCAGAATCTGACCGAGAGCACTGACTCGCCCTTCAGCTACTACTTTGACCGGACGTACAGGGCAGGCAAGGGCGAGCAGGCTCGCACCGTTATGCGCCCGTTCTTGGCGGCGGACAAGACCAAGCTGGCCAGTGGCAGGACAGTTTCCAAGGCGCGGGCACATGCTGAGCGCCTGAAAGGCGTCGCCGGTGGTCCCGCCAGCGTGCGCGTCATCACGATGGACCAGTACGCCAAGGAAACCAAGACAGATCCGCTCCAGCTGGTGGATGATCTGCGGCAGGATATCGAGATCCGCAATCGGCGGCAGGACAGTCATGTTCTGCAAGGCCAACTGGTCATGTTGGAGGGGATCACTACCCCTGAGCAGGCACTGAAGGCACTGGCTCAATACGAAGTAGTCGAGGCGTCGAACCGTACTGGCACGGACGGACTGGTTGTCACTGACGACATGCTGGCCGAGATGACTGAGGGGGTGGACAACCACGCGCCCTTGGTCCGGCGCATGACTGATGCAGGGCTGACCGAGGCAGAAGCTGAGGCTATGCTCCCTCGCGGCAAGATCACGTTCTCGCGGGCGAACAAAAACCCTATCACGCTCTCGGCTCGCGCCATGTGGCAGACCATGAGTCGCCAGAAAGGGCGTGACCCCGGTCGTAAGGAACAGGTCTCCGACTCCGAGTACGCACGGCAGATGTTCAAGGAAGCTCTTGCCGGGGTGTGGGCGCGTGAAGACGTCACTGGGATCAAGACGCTCCCCGCTGGCAAGATGGAGAATGTCATCCTCGACTTCCCCGGCGGCAAGCGCGGCAAGAACCCGCTTGAGGTCGGACAGTTCTCATGGGTCGGTGAACTGCGCAAGCTGAAGCAGCAGATGGCCGAGCAGAACAATCAGGAAGGGTTGAAGGACCTCGAAGGGATTCTTGCTCAGCAGACCAAGAACCTCGCCCAGTACCGGAAGAAGCTGGACAACCTGCTCAAGGCCGTGGAAGCGACTACTCACGATGTGGATCGGACTCGGGCCCCTATCACTGCTGAAACGAAGAAGGGCTTCCAAGATCGTGATGCTCCGAAAGGGGCAGTGCCACGCACAAAAGGTGACCCTCGCACTGGTAGGAGCGACATCGAAGTCAGCCCCCGTCGCCCCAGTACACGATCCCAGATGCGCGATGCGGAGTGGGGGGCCGACGTACGGGAGTTTGTGCAGCGGGCGTTCCAGAAGCTGTTTGCGGACTTGGCCACCCGGAAGGCCGCTGCCAAGGATGACACCGTTGTTCAGGCCAGTATCGAGCGGCACTTTGCTGCGCTGCGCCAAGCGCAGGCCCGCGCCAATGAGATGGGGTTGGAAGTCTTTCTGGACGACCAGCAGACTCCGGGTATGCCCGAGACCGACGGAGCGCCCACCAAGCCGCGCATGTACGACGAGGAAACGGGCGAGCAGCTTGGCAAGCGGATTGTCGGTAAGCGCTCAGTCGGTGTGGGTGTTGGTGCCGCCCAGCAGGCGCTTCGTGTGCTGGCAGAGAAGGGCAAGAAGATTGCTTCTCAGATCACGAAGCTGACCAAGGAACAGAAGCGGGATGACGCTCGCACTCCTGCCGAGCGGGCTCAAGAGGACCGTGCCCTGCTCAAGGCAGCTGAGGAGCGCGTGGACTACCTGACTAAGGAAGTGTCCCGGTTGTCTCGGCAGAAGCAGAAGGTAGATTCCCAACTGCCCGCGTCTCTTTCGGAGATGAGGGCGCTGACTCCGAAGCTGGCTGAGGCCGAAAGCCGGTTGGAGCAGGCCAAAAAGGACTTGGCAGAGTTTCAGGAAAGACTTCGGGCTACCATCGACACTCCTGCGTACCGCGCTGCAGTGCAGCGGGAAAAGGCGCGGTCGAAAGAGGTTGCCGCTGCCGAAGAAGCGCTTCAGCACTTGCGGGCTGTGTTTACCGACACCGCCGCGCTGGTGCGTGAGCTTGTGAAACTGGACTCCACGCCTGCGCGTAGGGCCATCCTCAAGAAGCTGGAAGCGTTCGGCACAGGCACGAACGTGGACGGTAACTTGAACGCTGCAAACCGTGCTGCACTCATCAAACAATTGGAGCAGTTGCGGAGCACTGCGCGTGCGGCGTATGAATTCACGCTTACGACCAAGAAGCAGCGGAAAGCCGAGACACAGCTGGAACGGAACATCCGTGCAACGCAGAACGCTCTGCGCAGCATAGAGCCTGTCACGCCCGGAAAGACAGCCAAGCAGGCCATGCTGGATGTGGTCGACAAGATCGCGCCCAAGTTTGCGAAGCCGAAAGAGACTGCCAAAGTGAAGGCTGCAGACTTGTTCCTTGCCCCCGCCGAGGCAGGAAGCGGCTTTGCCCGCGCTCTCGGTCGGCAGGCCAAGATCGAAGGGCTGCTGTACAAGCCCGGTATGGACGTGCGCGGCAAGTTCGTCATGGTGTCCCTCCCCGGCGGGGCGCGTGCGCTGAGTGACGCGGACTTCTTCACGCTCGCCCAGAGCGCAGGCCGTGCTATCCGCGATGGCGCACGGGTGATCACTGACAACGCCAAGAACGCCAACAGCAGGCACAACTCTGCGGGTGAAGGACGGCTTCGCAGGGCTCTTCTGAAAGAGGGGTACGTCGAGAAGCAAGCCAAGAACGGACTGGCGTCTTTTTGGGAGAAAGGCGACCAGCAAGCACAGCCGCGCACGCACCATGAGGCCATGAAGTACCGCGATGGGTGGCCTGCTGGGCACGTTATGCGCCCCGAGCATAGAGGCAAGAGCACGCTTCAGCTGATTAAGGAGGGTAAGCGCACGGCTACGACCCGTAACTACCATCCTGATGTCGCAGTGGGTGATACCGTCGTCTTTGAAGACGGGCGGGGTAACACCGTGGAAGTCGTAGTTACCAAGGCCCCATACAAGACGAGCGAGGTCACCGCCGAGCAGTGGTCTCAGATGGAAGGATGGGATCCCAGCCTCTATAAGCGGTACGCAAACCGTGATGCGTGGCAATATCAGTACCGGCTGAAAACGAAAGCCCCCAAAGGCCCGACGGTCACTGAAGCCGTCGACTCCAACCGCACTGTCCGTACCGCCGATCCGGCCAAGCAGGCGGAGCTACAGGCGCGTGGGCAGCAGGAAACCGCACCCAACAGGTTCTCGCCGCCCAATGAAGAGTCCCCGCGCCTGAGTGGAAAGCAGCTGCACTGGATGCTCAACACGGTCAACGACGGGTTCAAGGGCCTGAAGACTGATCAGGACTGGGACACGTACAACCGCATGGTTCCGCTGGCCGTCGCGCAGATCAAGTCCAAGCCCGAGAGCATGTGGTCGGCCAACGAGCGCACGCTGCTGACCAAGTTGGGCGGTGTTACCAAGTCCAACAAGCAGTCGCGCAGGATACACCAAGATCTCGGCAAACAGGGCGTCCCGGCGGCTCACAACTCCCCGCATCTGTTTGATCGCTTTGATTGGCGTAAGCACTTCCTCAAGGGCGAAGGTGCTGCTGCCTACGGCGCAGGTTTATATCTGAGCATGGCTGATGCTGTCAGCCGTGGCTATAAGAAAGCGTTTTCCGCCGATGCTTTCATCACCCCCGACGGACAGATCAAGGGCGACCCCGAAGGCAAAACCTTCATGGAGCGGGCCGGGGTTACGCCGACGTACAACGTAACCGTCAACGCCGACCTCACCAAGGATTTCTTCGGCTGGCGCGTACCGCTGTTGGCCATGGACCCGACCGTGTTTAACCGCTTGGCGGCAGCGCTTAAGGAGGTGGGCAGAGAGAACCTGATCAATGAAAACGATCTGCCGTACACCGACGGACAGACGGTGTACAACGTGCTGCTTGGACACTATCTGGATCAGGAAGCTGCGCGTAGACAAGTCAAAGCGGAAGAACTGCAAGACCAAGTCGATGCCGCCTACGCCGCGTACGGGTCCTTTCTGAATCAGCACCACGGTACGCGGGCGCAGTGGATTGAACGGGCGAACGAGCTATTGGCGATTCCCAGAGACCAGCGTCCAGCTCGGGTGATGGATGGGGACATCATCCATTGGCGCAATCTTGTGTCTGAACTCAAACAGGATGAGTACTTAACCTCAGGCGACCCGCGACGCACCCTCGCACGCTACTACGCCCAAATTGGTCCCAACAAGGCCGTTCGGGACATGATTGCCGAAACGAAGCGGTTGTACAAAGTAACGCAGGATCTGCAGAACCAAATAGCAGATCTGGACGGAAGCAGCGACGCTAAAGCCATGATGGAAGCTTCGAACCTGCTTCAGAAGCACGGATTTGTTGGGCATTGGATGCCCAACGGGCTGCGCAAGGATTACGGCGATAACTGGATGCCGAATCTAGTTGTCTACGACGACTCGCGGGTTGAGCAGAACTACGTCGTGTTCAACAAGCAGAAGCCGCAGCACAAGGGCCGTCCGAAGAAGCCCGAGCGGACGACCGAGCAGTGGCGCGAGGCGTACAAGAAAGAGAACGAGCACTTCGAGACTCTGCGCAAGCAGCACGAAGACGCGCTGTTCGCCCGTGCGGACAAAGAGAAAGCCGGTCAGCCGTTCGACGCCGAGCAGGCTGAAATCGACCGTCTGCGGAAGGAACTCGACAAGTCCCGCAAGGAACTCGACAAGATCCAGAAGCGGGGCGAGCAGTCCAAGAACGAGCGCTGGGCTTGGCAGGATCTGCTGGACGAACTGATCACCCTGCGCGGGCCGGATATCCAGCTGCGGATTGACGAGACCTTCGGGCAGATGGGGGACCAGAGCGGAGAGTTCTCTGCCGATCCAGCCTTCACCGAGCGGGTAATCAAAGTTGCAATCAACGCGGGCGACCCCGCGCAGATCCGCAGCGTGGCCATGCACGAGTCCATGCATGACCTGTTCGAGTTCCTGATGAATCACCCGTCCGAGGGTGCTCGCAAGCTGGCAAGCTCACTCCTTAAAGCCGCCGACGCTCCCCACGTGATCCGGCAGCTGCGGGAGCGGCTGGCTGGCGATCAGGGAGCCCTCGATCAGCTGGTCGACCGGTCCGAGCGGGCGGCGTACATGTTCCAGTTCTGGGCGTCTGACCCGACGTTCCGGATCACTCCCGCGAGCCGGAATATCTTCCAGAAACTCGCCCAGCTGATCCGCGAAGTGCTAGGGATCGTATCCAACTACGAGAAAGCGGAGCTTCTGCTGGCTCAGTATCAGGCTGGCAAGTACGCCATGCCGAAGCTGGACGCGATGAAGGTCCACGAGCGCAACTCCAAGTACGAAAAGCAGCTGCTGGAACAGTACAAGATGACCCCGGAGACCACCCGCGAGGCACTGCAGCGGCTGACTCCGTGGCTGGTGAAGGGCTTCGACGTAGCGCTGACCGACTCGGTCTCCCGGCTGCGGGCATACAACTACGAGCCGCTGAACCAGATCGCTGATCAGTTCCTGCGCCACATCTCCGAGGGCGAGATGGGCGAGATGGGTCTGCTGCAGGAGCGGACGCTCCGCGAGAACCACTTCATGAACCAGATCTACGACCTCGTCGAGGGCATGTCGAAGGCGGATCAGAAAGCCCTCCAGCAGGAACTGAACACGGGCGTCTTTGGGCCGCAGCACCAGAAGGCTCTGAAGGTCCGTGCGGTGCTGGACGAGGCCCACAAGTACGTCGATGAACGCGGCGTCATGCGGGTGCAGAAGATCCTCGAAGACGGCACCAAGATCTGGGAAAAGATCCCGTACATGGAGAACTACTACCCACGCAAGTGGAACCCGTCGGTGATCCGTGCCAATCAGGACCAGTTCCGTGGGCTGCTGATGGAAGCGGGGTACGACCGCGCCGAGGCACAGGCCATTACCGACAGCCTGATTGCTGGTGACGGGCGCATCGACGTGGCTGAGACCTCCCGGCATCTGGGTTATGTCCCGTTCGCGGCGGGCATCGAGGCCCGCCGCATGACCAAGATCGGCCCGCACAATGCCGAGCAGTTCGCCAAGTTCATGAGTGACGATCTGGTGGATTCACTCTCTACCTATTTCCGGCAGATCGTGCACCGTGCCGAGTACGCCCACCGGTTCGGCAACGACGGCGAAAAGATTGCGAAGGTGATTGCTGACGCTCCGTTGTCCGACACAGAGAAGGTCTCCATCGCCAAGCAGATTCAGGCTCTGGAGGGCACGCTGGGCTGGGATATGAGCGCACGGCTGAAGACTGCCTACGGCGTGGCCATCACTGCGCAGAACATCATGCTGCTCCCGCTTGCTGCGTTCACCATGGCCGTGGATCCGATGGGTCTGGCCATCCGTACCGGCAAATGGTCCGAGGCGGGCAACGCCTACCTGATGGCCATGAAGAACCTGCGCAAAGCCATCATGCGGGACAAGTCTCGTGACTGGAGCCGCGAGATGACGGACTTCATTGGCATCACGAGTCGGACCTCCATGCTGGAAGCGTACGGTCAGGTGCAGGGGTCGATGTACATGACCAGCGCTGCCCGCCGCGCCAACCTGTGGTTCTTCAAGTGGAATGGCATGGAAGGGCTGACCAACTCCTACCGCGTGGCGGCGTTTGAGGCGGGCAACCGCTGGATCAAGGAGAACCTGAACAACGAGCAGGCCATGCAGGAGCTTGGGCTGGATCCGAAGTTCGTCCATGTGAAGGCAGACGGCAAGATCGCGATCAAGCCGGAAGAGATCTACGCCGAGATCATCAGCAAGAAGCCGGGGACGCCGTCGAAAGACGCGACCAAGGCGGCAAATGAAGCTTCGATTGAAGTTGGCAAGGCGTTCTTCCGGTTCGTGGACACCGCCATCATCCGGCCCAACGCTGCGCACCGCCCGACGTGGATGAGTGATCCGCGTTTCATCCTGATCGCGCACCTGAAGCAGTTCGCGACGTCGTTCCAATCGGTCATTCTGCAGCGGGTGGGCAAGGAGACTATGATCAATGGCAAGAACATGCCTGCGGCCATGCTGATGACCTACATGCCAATCATGCTGGCGGCGGACATTGCCAAGTGGTTCATGGTCCCGGCGACGACGACCATCCCCGCCCACTGGGAGTGGGGCGACTACATCTCACACTCCGTCACGCGGTCGGGGATTCTGGGCAAGGGCGAATTCGGTCTGGATGTTGTGAGTGACGCCAGTCGTGGCCGTCTCCCCGGTGAGAGCCTTATCGGCCCGTCGGCAGAGCACGCAGCGGATCTGGCCAAGTGGCTCGCGGGTGATCCGCGCACCACGACTGAGGGTGTAGTGAAGCGTACTGTGCCATTTGTGAGGTACTTCTTCTGATACTGGTACAATGGACTATGCTGCACTGCATAAGGTTGGCGTAATGACTGTTAACGAGGAACGTATACGTGAGCTTATCAGGAAGGAGATGGAAATCTTCATCCAAGCTCACGGTTGGCCAGACCAGCGCAGTACAGGAAGCGCTATTGGAAGTCGCCAAGAACCACTTGTGGAAGCAAGGATTATGGGCCCGAATGAAATTCTGGGTAAACGTGATCGGATTCATGGGCGTGATTGGAGGCGCGGTCGCCATGCTCGTTTCCATACTTGGATTCGATATTGTGAGGAAGCAATGAGACCCTTCCACAGCAGCAAAGTGTTCTGGCTGCTCGGCCTGCCCGCCGTGCTGATTCTGCTGTTCATGACGCTTGCCGGTTCGCGCCTGCTGATCAATCCCACAGCGATGGAAGTCACGCCTTGTGGTGACGTGGTCATGTTTCGCAATTACCCGATGGTCGAGTTGCTTGGGATCGACTACCCCATCGTCCGCTACATCACCACCATCACGCCGCTGACACCCGAGACGAATGACGGCTATGTTTGCCGCGAGGACAACGGCAGAGGGCAGCGTTACAACCACGATCATCAGCGCGGCCACGGCCAGTGGGCGATCCGCCACTACGCCAGCGACTGCATGGCCGACCCAGTTGGTTTTACCGTCAATACTCAGTACACCGCCCTGTTGTTTGGGGTCCTACCTCTGCGCCCGATCAATATGAACGCAGTAGTCGTGACCACCAACGGCGGCTGGGAAATGTGCCCCTTCAGAAATCCCCGCGTCGGACCACGCGGGCCGCAAGGTGAGAAAGGCGAACCGGGAGAGCGCGGGCCTCCGGGGCGTGATTGGGATGAATGAACATGCCTGCGTGGTTTACTAGCAACCTTCCCGAAATCTTTCTTGTGGTAATCTTGCTTGGTGCTCTCTGGGGGTTAAAGGGGATCTGCAAATGAGCCGCGCACCAACCAAATTCATCATCCACTGCTCGTACACGCCTCCCAGCATGAACATCGGTGCCAAGGAGATTCGTGAGTGGCACAC
>SL_3KL_010_SEDDRAFT_10004276_pt1 | contig 12915 bp, 10 predicted proteins | sample SodLakKL_010_SED_2_FD_10381 | JGI IMG/M metagenome (IMG submission 10381)
AGAAAAGCTTGAAAAAGAAGTTGTTGAAATAGTCAACAGCGTTAACGGTTGCCTGATAGGCCCCAACTGCATCGGTGTTATGAACAGCAATCACAGCAGCGTTTTTACAACCCCAATCCCAAAACTTGACCCTAAAGGGGTCGATTTTATTTCAGGGTCGGGTGCAACCGCAGTTTTCATAATGGAATCGGGCATACCAAAAGGACTTACCTTCTCTTCGGTCTATTCGGTCGGCAACAGCGCACAGGTGGGTGTAGAGGATGTGGTGAAATACATGGATGAGAATTTTAGTCCCGAAACCAGCTCCCGCGTGAAGCTGTTGTATATGGAAAGTGTGGATAAGCCCCGGATGCTGCTCAGGCATGCTTCATCGCTTATACGGAAAGGATGCCGCATTGCAGCTGTCAAGGCAGGCTCTTCCGAAGCGGGCAGCAGGGCTGCTTCATCACACACCGGCGCACTGGCAAGCTCCGATTCGGCTGTTGAGGCTCTCTTCCGCAAAGCCGGCATAGTAAGATGCCACAGCAGGGAGGAGCTTACAACCGTAGCATCGGTTTTTATGCACAAGCTGCCGGAAGGGAAGAATTTTGCCATAATAACCCACGCCGGCGGTCCGGCGGTAATGCTTACCGATGCGCTTTCGGAGGGCGGACTGAAAGTACCGCCCATTGAAAGCCCTGCTGCAAAGGAGCTGCTGGAAAAACTTCATCCGGGGTCGTCGGTTGCCAATCCGGTTGACTTCCTTGCAACAGGTACTGCCGAACATCTCGGACATATTATAGATTACTGCGATGAGAGGTTCGGCAATATAGATGCAATGGTTGTAATTTTCGGGAGTCCCGGACTTTTTAAAGTGTATGATGTATACGACCTGCTGGATGAAAAGATGAAGAGTTGCAGGAAACCGATATTTCCCGTACTGCCATCAATAATCAATGTGAAGGATGAGATAGATCATTTCCTGTCAAAGGGACGGATAAACTTCCCCGATGAGGTGCAGCTGGGAAGGGCGCTTTCAAAAGTGATGAATACGCCGCCGCCTGTAGCGGAAAAGGTTGACCTTCCGGAGATCGATACGAAAGTTGTCAGGCAGGTTATCGACCGTTCTGACAATGGCTACATTGATCCCGGATCGGTTCAGCAGCTGCTTGATGCTTCGGGTATAGCAAGGGCAGGGGAGGCTGTTGTATCTGAAAGGGAAGATGCTTTGAAGGAGGCTGCCAGACTCGGATTTCCAGTAGCCATGAAAGTTGTCGGCCCGGTTCACAAATCTGATGTGGGAGGGGTTGTACTGGATGTAAAGAGTGAGGAGCAGGCAGGGAAGGAGTTTGACAGGATGATGAAAATTCCCGAAACAACGGGGGTGCTTATACAACCCATGCTGAAAGGAATCGAGATATTTGCAGGGGCAAAAAGGGAAGAGGGGTTCGGACATATGGTGCTGTGCGGACTGGGAGGTATATTTATTGAGGTGCTGAAGGATGTTAGCACCGCACTTGCTCCTGTTTCGACGGAAGAGGCTCTTTCAATGATAAGGGAACTGAAAGGGTACGGGATAATAAAAGGTGTCAGGGGACAGGAAGGGGTTAACGAGGATTTGTTTGCCGCTGCTGTTACAAGACTGTCGGTCCTTGTTACCGTGGCACCCGAAATAGCTGAAATGGACCTTAATCCCCTTTTGGGTACCGGGAATGAGGTTGTTGCGGTTGATGCCCGGATAAGGATTGAAAAGTGATAATTGCGGCAATTAAATCAGCCGTTCCACAGCTCTTTGTTGCTGATGTATCTTTCTCCCGTATCATATGCGAAGGTGATTATCCGGCTTTGCAATTTGAGCTTTTTTTGCTTCTTCTTAATTGCAACGGCTGAAAGCACTGCACCGGTTGAAATCCCTGCTATTATCCCCTCCAGGCGTGCCAGTCTCCGTGTCATTTCATATGCATCTTCATTGGCAACTGTTTCTATACTCTCAGCCACTTCCCTGTCAAGTGCGGCAGGGATAAAACCCGCACCTATTCCCTGTATCTTATGAGGACCCGGCTCGCCTCCGTTAAGTACCGGGGAGTCTGACGGCTCCACCCCGAAAATCCTGATACCGGGGAACTTTTCCCTGAGCACCCTTCCTGCACCCGATATGTGCCCGCCGGTGCCAATACCTGCAAACATGAAATCGAGCCCTTCGGGAAAATCGCCAATGATCTCCTGTGCGGTAGTTTTTGCATGTATCATAGGGTTTGCAATATTTTCAAACTGCATTGGCATGAATGAACCGGGTATTTTCACTGCCATTTCCATGGCTTTTTCGACAGCCCCTTTCATTCCTTTGCTCCCTTCGGTCAGAACAAGTTCCGCCCCGTATGAAACGAGCAGTGACCGCCTTTCAACAGACATTGTGTCGGGCATAACAAGTATAACCCTGTAGCCTTTGACAGTTCCGGCCATTGCAAGCCCGATTCCGGTGTTGCCAGATGTGGGTTCAATGATTACACCGCCGTGACCAAGCTTTCCGTTTTTTTCGGCATCTTCAATCATTGATACCGCTATCCGGTCTTTTATACTGCCGCCGGGATTCATGCTTTCAAGTTTCAACCACACTTCCAGCGAAGGAAAAAGCTTTTTTAGATGTACATGCGGTGTCTGACCTATTGTTTCGAGTATATTGCCTGCTTTCATTTCTGATATCAGTTTTATAAATTATTCCTGGTTAAATCGATTATTTTCAGCGCTGAAAAGTCTTCTCCCCTCCTTAATCTTTTTTTGATGAAGGCCTTTCCCTTATTTTGACCTCACTTTCATTACAAACAAAAGAATAGGGGGGTATTCCGCTTGTCAGCCATACATTCCCGCCAATTATGCTGTGGTGCCCTATCACGGTATCCCCTCCGAGGATAGTGCTTCCGGCATAAATGATAACATTGTCTTCTATTGTAGGGTGCCTCTTTTTAAGGGCAGCGCTTTTTGATACACTTAGGGCTCCTATAGTGACACCCTGGTACATCTTTACCTTGTTACCTATCCTGGCTGTTTCCCCGATGACAATACCGGTGCCGTGATCTATGAAGAAAGGGTTTCCTATTGTTGCACCGGGATGTATATCTATGCCGGTGCGGGAGTGGGCATACTCGGTCATTATTCTTGGCACAACAGGCACGCCGTAACGGTGAAGGATGTTTGCGAGACGGTAGACCAGTATGGCGTAGAAACCGGGGTATGCCATGATCACTTCCCCAACCCCATCGGAAGCCGGATCGCCTTCGGCAATAAATCTTGCATCAGACTCTGCCTGGCTGAGGACGGCCGGGAGTTCGTTTAAAAATATAAATGCTATTGCAGATGGGGAATCAGGCAGCTTACTGCCCAGGGGGGTAAGAACCCGGGTAAGTTTCTTTTTGAGTTGTCTGCCCGACATACTTTTGATTCCGCCTCTTTCAGCTGAACAAAAGGGATTTGTTTCCTTTTGCCTGCCCCCCTCAATCAAGGGGAAAAGCTTTACGGTCACCTGGTCGGTAAATGACCTTACTTCAGCAGGTGAAGGAAGATCATCCGCTCTTTTACCCGGCTTGCCAAACAGTTGTAACATATGAATGTCTGTTTTTTGTTATTTGCAATATCTTTAAGATGTTGCCCCCTCCGGCGGGACAAAATGCCGGCGGGAACATGGAGCGTTTTTATCAAATCACTGTTCCAGGAACAAAAAGTCCTTTTTCAGGCTATAGGTTTTTCTGAGCTTCATGATTGCCTGCTTTGCCTCAGTCAGACTGAGGGTTTGCTGTCCGTCAGATGCCGCCCTTTCGGGAATCTCACCGATCTCAATCATTACCCCGTCAGCTCCCGCCATGACCGAGGCAAGCGCCATGCTTTCAACATACTGGCGTATCCCCACGCCGTGCGAAGGGTCGCTGAAAACCGGCAGGTGGCTTTTTTCCTTAAGAAGGGGGATTGCATTAAGATCGAGGGTGTTGCGATATGCCTTTTCAAATGTGCGTATTCCTCTTTCGCAAAGAATGATCCTTTCGTTGCCGTTTGAGAATATATATTCGGCCGATGCAAGTAATTCCTGAATTGTAGAAGACATTCCGCGTTTCAGCAGAACAGGCTTGTCAGTTCTTCCCAGTGCATCAAGCAGATTGAAGTTCTGTGCATTACGTGTCCCCACCTGGAAAATGTCAACCAGGTCGTACATAGCATCTATCTGCGAAACCTGCATCACCTCACTGACTATCTTGATGCCTCTTGCCCTGCAATGCCGGGAAAAGAACTTAAGTCCCTCAATACCCATACCCCTGAAAGAGTAAGGTGAGCTGCGGGGCTTGAAAATCCCTCCCCTCATGATCTTTATACCGTTTTCTGCCAGAAAATCAGAGATTTTTATAACCTGCTCCTCACTTTCTATGGAGCATGGCCCCATAACAATTGACAGGTCTTTCCGGGATATTGCCACCCCGTCGCCAAGGTCTATTTCCGTTTCATTTACTTTCCATAACCTTGATACCAGCTTGCAGTCCTCCTCCACCATATGCACATCCTTCACTCCGGGAAGCGACCCGAAATGTCTCAGGTCAAATTCCGCTTTTCCCGAGCAAATAATGTAGCGTGCATTATGTGTTTTCACAAGCGAGGTTTTGAATCCCGATTCTTTTGCCAGACCTGTTATTGTTTCAAGCTCCTCTTCTGTGCAACTATTTTTTATCTGTATAAGCATTGCTTTTAATTTTAATTATCCGAATAAATCATTCATAAGTTGCCCGGTTGCCTTTTGAGGATCACCGGACTCAATCAGCTTTTTCATAAAGGCAGTCCCGATTATAGCACCGGAGGAATACTCCCACGCAAGCCGGACGCTTTCCCTGTCCTTTATTCCGAAACCGGCTATATGCATGTTAGACAGCTTCATCTCCTTTAGTCTTTGCAGAAAGTCCGTACTGTAGATGCCGCTTTTGCCACCCCCCGTTATGGAAGAAGATCCGACAGCATAGATAAATGCGGTGCTCAGACTGTCTGCCAGGTATATCCTTTCCGGGGGAGTGGTGGGTGTTACAAGGAAAATGAAGTGCAGGCCGTGCTTTCGGAATATCTCACCATATGTCTCTTTATACTCATCAGGGGGCAGGTCGGGTAGTATCACCCCTGAAACGCCTGCCGAAGCAGCCCTGGCGCAGAATTTTTCCACTCCGTATTGCAGAACCGGATTGAGGTATCCCATAAGTATCATGGGAATATTCACTTTCCCGTGTAATGAGTCAAGCTGATTGAAAAGGGTGTCGATGCTCATTCCGTTTGCAAGGGCTGTCTGACTTGTTTGCTGGATCACAGGGCCGTCTGCCAGCGGATCGGAATAGGGTATGCCTATCTCCACGAAGTCGGCTCCATACTTTTCAAGTAATGAGAGAACTTCACCGGTACTTTCAAGTTCCGGGAATCCGGCAGTAAAGAAAACGGAAATAAGTTTTTCCCTTTTGGTCTGCAGCAACTGCATCAACGGGTTCCCCCGGTATTCATCCATTTTTTCTGATTTTTCCATATGAAACGGTTTTTCTGCTTTGCTCTTCTGTTTAAGTTGCCTGGTGGTTATCTGCCGGCAGTATTCCTCTGCTCCTGCCTTCAAAATAGTTGCTGTATGTTTCCATATCCTTGTCGCCTCTTCCGGAAAGACATATCACAATCACCGCCCCGGGCTTAAAGTCGATTTTATCCAGGAGTGCAACCGCATGAGCAGACTCAAGTGCCGGAATTATACCTTCTGTTTCGGTAAGATCAAAAGCCGCCTCAATTGCTTCCTCATCGGAAACCGGAAGGTATTGCGCCAGTCCCTCTTTACTCAGCCATGCGTGCAGAGGGCCTATCCCCGGGTAATCCAGTCCTGCAGAAATTGAATGTGTTTCTGTCACCTGACCGTCTTTATTTTGCAGCAACATAGTCTTTGATCCGTGAATAATTCCCATACTTCCCTTGTTTATGCTGGCAGCAGTCTTTTNGCTGTCAGCACCCTCGCCGGCAGCCTCGGCACCTGTAAGCCTGGTTATTCCGTTCCCAATAAAACCGGAAAATGCACCCGCCGCATTACTGCCCCCGCCCACGCAGGCAAGTACATGGTCGGGTTCATCCCTTCCCTCTTTTTCTCTCAGCTGTGTTATGGTTTCTCGGCTGATAACCGACTGAAGCTTTGTCACAATATCGGGATAGGGGTGGGGGCCTATGGTTGACCCGATAAGATAATAGGTGTCATCCGGATTGTTTATCCAGTGCCTTATTGCTTCGTTGGTTGCATCCTTGAGGGTCTTGCTTCCCGAGCTGACAGGTACAACGGTGGCGCCCAGCATCTCCATTCTCGTCACATTAAGCTTTTGCCGCAGAGTGTCCTTTTCCCCCATGAAAATCGTACAGGGCAGGTTCATCAGTGCGCATACGGTTGCAGTTGCCACTCCATGCTGGCCGGCTCCCGTTTCCGCAATTATCTGTTTTTTCCCCATTTTTACTGCAAGCAGTGCCTGTCCCAAAACGTTGTTGAGCTTATGCGAACCGGTATGGCACAGATCTTCCCTTTTGAGGTAGATTTTTGCACCTGTTTTACGGGAGAGGTTGGCTGCATGGTACAAAGGTGTTGGTCTTCCGGCGTAATCCCTTAACAGCCTATCCAGTTCATCAGTATAGCTTTTTTCCGACATGATGGGGGAATACCTGGTGCGCAGCTCTTCTACATTTGCCCAAAGCAATTCAGGAATGTATGAGCCTCCATACTGTCCGTAAAACCCTCTGTTATCGGGATTGATTTCCGTTTTCTCTTTTTTTGTCATTGTCATAAGTAACCGTTTTGCATTTCATGATGAATTTTTCCAGTTCAGCTGCAGATTTTATCCCGGGAGAAGTTTCAAAGCGGCTGTTCACATCGACTCCGGCCATTGCTTTCAGCCGTATACTGCATATGTAATCCGCATCCTCCGGGCCTATACCGCCACTAAGCAGGAAAGGCGTTTCGTACCGGTATCCGTTAAGTATGCTGTGGTCAAACTTGCGCCCCGTGCCTCCCGGCTTATCTGCTGCTGTATCCATCAGGAAAAGGTCGCATTTCCCCTCATATTGTGATATCAGACCGGGAAGCCTCTCCTTTATACGAAATGACTTTATCACTTCACAGCTCTTTTTCAGCCTGCTGCAGTAAGCGGGCGGTTCGTTACCGTGAAGCTGGACGGCTTCAAAACCGTATTTGTCAATAATTTCCAAAGCCCTTTCTTCACTTTCGTTAACCAGAACCGCCACTTTTTTTATCCCCGCGGGGATGGAGGCTGTTGATAACCGGGCAATCTTTTCACTTACATCCCTGGGTGAAGGGGGGTAAAATATAAACCCCATGTAATCCGGATTTAAATCCGATATGGATTCAATATCCCTGTTGTTTGTTATACCGCAAACTTTTATCAACATTTCGGGTGCTGTTTGTTTTTTTGCCTTCAGTTTCAGGATCTGTTTTTACCGCTTAAAGCGGTTTCTTCCGGATTACCCTTCTTTATGCCGGTATTGTCCGTAGCTGAATAATTATTGTCTGACCTGCTTTCCAGTTCAATGACCTGCCTGATGAATTTTTCACATTTTCTGCCGGGGTCAGGGCTCTCCATAAAATGGCTTCCTATAAGAAAACCGTCGAAGCCTGCTTCTTTCAGTTTAAGGTATTTCTCGGGTGAGTCAATTCCGCTTTCGGCTATCTTAATTGTGCCTGGCGGCAGCATATCGATAAGCTCAATACTGTGTTTGTGATCCACACTGAAATCGTTCAGGTTCCTGTTATTGATCCCTATTATTGATGCGCCGGAAGGGAGCCTGGCTATGCATTCCCTGCTGTGTATCTCAAAAAGCACTTCCATTGAGAGTGAGCGTGCAAGGTCTGCCAGTTTTTTCATCTCCTTTCCGGTCAGGATATCCGCTATAAGCAGTATTGCATCCGCCCCGTAACTCCGGGCTTCATGCACCTGGTATTCATCAATTATGAAATCCTTGCAGAGAACAGGGCAGTAATTGTATTTCCTTGCTATCTTTAGATCTTTCCTGTTTCCGGCGAAAAACTTTTTGTCAGTTACGACAGAAAGAGCCGATGCTCCGGCTCTCATATAATCCAGGCAGACCCTGGAGGGTTTTGCAAATTCGTTCAGTATCCCTCCTGATGGCGATTTCCTTTTGAACTCTGCTATTATCCCCCATAAATCCTTTCTTTTAATGTAATATGAAAGGGAAACTGCAGGTGAATTGTAAAAAATGCTCTTTTCAAGCAGCTTGACAGGGTAAAGCTCCTGCTGCTCCCTTACCTCGGCTCGCTTCGCCTCCACTATCCGGTTAAGTATTGACATGAGTATTAAATTTATTTGATCAGTTGTTTTTTCTTTGTATTTCAACCAGCTTACTGAACACTGCCAGTGCTTTCCCCGATTCTATTGACTCCCTTGCTTCTGACACAGCATCTGTGAGTGTGCACCCGCTTTGGCATTGTATTGCAAGAGCTGAGTTGGCAATAACACTGTTTTTTTGCGCAATGGTTGAACGGTTTTCAAGAACTGACATGAATATACCTGCCGCACTTTTCACATTTTCCCCCCCGCTGAGTTCGGAAGGTGAAACCGGCGGAAGCCCGAAACTGGCCAGGGGCAGCAGTCCGTCACCCTTTGCATTGAATATCCTGATATCGGAAGTGAGGGATACTTCGTCATATCCGTCGAGACTGTAGATTACGGTGAAATTCTTTTTTTCCTGCTGAAGCAGGTAACTGTAAATTCTTCCCGCTTCAATGCTGAACACACCACTTGCCTGGTAGCCGGGATTAGCCGGATTGACAAGCGGACCAAGTATATTGAAGAAGGTTTTCACTCCGAGCTGCTTTCGGATCTTTCCCACAGCCTTTAAGGCCGGGTGGAAGAGTGGGGCATGCATAAAACATATTCCTGCCTCATCCATCTCCCTGTAAAGTTTATCCCTGCTGTTACTGAAGCTGTATCCCAGGTATTCCATCACATTAGAGGATCCCGATGCTGATGATACCCCGTAATTGCCGTGCTTGGCGACAGGGATACCGGCTCCTGCCACGGCAAATGCGGAAAGTGTGGATATGTTGAATGTGTTTTTACCGTCCCCGCCTGTTCCGCAGACATCTATTGCATCAACTCCGTTCAGTTCAACCCTGATTGCCAGCTCCATAAGTGCGTCCCTGAATCCCAGCAGCTCTTCCAGACTGATGTTTCGCATAATATATGCCGAAAGAATTGCTGCACTTTGTGATTCATTTACCTCACCCGTTGCTATTCCGTGCATCAGCTTCATTGCTTCTGCGCGACTGATGCGTTGGGAATCAAGTAATCTGGTCAGTATCTGTTTCATTTCTCTGCTCTTTGAGTTTATTAAAAATTGTCCAGCCAGTTCTTAACAATTGTTTTTCCGTCGGGCGTAAGGATTGATTCGGGATGAAACTGAACACCGCAGACATCGAATTTTTTATGACTTAATGCCATTATATATCCCTCTTCATCAGTGGCTTCGATTTTAAGTACTTCCGGAAGGCTGCTCTTTTCCACTACCCATGAGTGGTACCTTCCCGCTTCAAATACAGGGGGCAGGCCGCTGAACAAATAGTGCGCGGGTGAAGATACTTTTACAGGAGTGGCAACCCCGTGGTAAACGAAAGAGAGGTTTATCAGACTTCCGCCCCATACCTCCGCTATTGCCTGCATTCCCAGACACACTCCAAATATCCTTTTACTTTTTCCGGACTCTCTTACCAATTCGTTCAATATGCCTGAATCACGGGGCAAACCGGGGCCCGGCGAAAGTATTATGCCGTCGTATTTGAATATCTCTTCAATACCTATCTTGTCATTTCTGGCTACTTCAACGTTAAAGCCCCTGAATTCATTCACATAGTGTACAAGGTTGTATGTGAACGAGTCGTAGTTGTCAAGTATGAGTATCCTTTTCATAATTTATAATTGCGGATTATTTTGGTTTCCGGTTATCAGAATTTTTCGGCCTGCTTTACTGCACTGCGCAATGCTCCAAGTTTGGCATTCACTTCATTCAGTTCGTTTTCGGGTGATGAATCGACTACTATGCCCGCTCCAGCCTGGTAGGAGAGTTCCCCGCCGCGACTTAAAAAGGAGCGTATCATAATTGCATGGTTGAGCGATCCGGCCGGATCCATATAGCCTATAGCTCCTCCGTAAATCCCCCTGGCAGATGACTCATATTTGTCTATCAGCTGCATTGCCCTGTGTTTTGGGGCGCCTGTCAGAGTTCCTGCAGGGAAAGTATCTGCAAAGAACCTGTAAAGGTATGTATCACCTTTAATTTTACCGCTTACAACAGAAACAAGGTGTATCACATGTGAATACGTATGTACTTCTTTGAATTTTTCCACTTCAATTTTATCCGAATGGCGGCTCAGGTCATTTCTTGCAAGGTCGACCAGCATGGCGTGTTCGCTGTTCTCCTTGGGGTCGTTTATCAACCTGTTAACCAGCTTTATTTCATTTGAACTGTCGCCTGTACGGTTTACAGTCCCTGCAATGGGGTTTATGGTTGCCTTCCCGTTTGATACCTGGAGCTGAGTTTCGGGTGATGAACCAAACAACTTGAAATCCATATAGTCGAAATAGAAAAGATAGGGAGAAGGGTTGATTGAACGGAGCGCACGGTAAACATTGAATTCGTCACCGGTGAACTCCCTGCTGAATTTCATTGAGAGGACAATCTGCAAAACATCGCCAAGTTTACAATGCTCTATCCCTTTTTTCACCATTTCCATGTACCGGTCTGCCGTAATGTTGCTTTTTTCCTCTCCCTTAACACGGAAAGGGAAAGTGGAAGGATTACGGTTTGCAAGAAGGGAAACAACCTTGTCGGTTTCATCTGCTGCCCCGTCATTGGTAAATTCGTGAATGGAAAGGGTGTCATTATAATGATTGAAGGCTATTACAATCTGGTAAAGGTCGTATTTGATCAACGGCACAGGTTCTTTTTCATTGTACGGGTTTTGCAGGTTGACATTATCAAAAAAGTTGACCGCATCGTATGAAGTGTACCCGAAAACGGCGGGAGCAGAATTCCCGCTTTTATCACCTGTGTCTATCGATCTTGTAAACCGGTCGACTATCCCTGCCGGCTGCTCATTTCCTCCGGTTTTTATAACATTTGATATCTGCAAATTTTTTCTTATTACCGCCTTGTCATATTGTATTTCAATGCCTGTAACAGGCTTCAGGCAAATAAAAGAGAATGCGTCATGCTTTGAGCTGTAGTCGGTACACTCAAGTAAAATGGACTGGGGATAAGAATCTCTCAGTCTCAAATAAATGCCAACAGGGGTGAATGTGTCTGAAGGCATATTCCTGGTGGTTCTTTTTAGTTTAATATTGTCCATATATCTTTATTAATCAGTATTTAAACTAAGAAAGCCCGCTTTTGCTAAGCGGGCTTTCAGGATATTATTCTATTATTCTGTTTGGTTACATCCATGTAAACGGCTTAGCACGTTGCGCATAAATTCCGCAGTACCACCACCATGCATGAATGTTTATAATTTGATTCATAATTATATCTGATTTATACACCGGTAAACCCGATTTTGAATATTGCAATATTATTTATTTTTTTTATAAAAAGAAAAAATTACAGGAAAATTTACTCTTTTATTTCAATAATCAGTACCCGGTGTGTATGTGGAGATATTCTGAACCTGTTGTCAATCCTGTGTCCGGCGACCCATACTATCTTGTTTCCTGAGGCTAAAATCCAGGCGGATTCTTTTTCCACCAGCGAAAATTTGTTGTCCACGAAAAAGTCGCTTAACTTCTTCATCCCGCTCATACCAAGAGGCTGAAAGTAATCTCCTTTTCTCCATTTTCTTATTATTAGCGGGAAAAGCAGCTTGTCTGCATCAAGGCAGGCAATGCGCGGATCCGAAGGTATGCGGAAGTCCTCTCCGGCTTCGGTTATCCTGATTGTCATTTTTAATGGTTCATCAATCCTGTCTGCATCCTCTTCGATATAATACAGTCTCTCTTCTTCATTGTCGAGGGGTGTTACAATAAGATGGCTGCGGTCTTTTACCAGCCGGTGTGTCGGAGAGAAGAACCTTTTTCCGGGTGCACTGTTGAGCGACTCCATTATATCAGAAACCTGGTTAGGGGAAAAATTCCACTTTTTCATGAACTCGTAAAGATACAGAGAAAGAGGTGTAAGCTGAACCAGCTTTTCAATATTTAAAACTGCCTCATTTTCCGATTCTCTGCAAACCATATGAAACTTTTCGGTAACTGACTGCATGTAAACCTCTGCCGCTTCTTTTATCCTTTGGGTGTTCTCATAAACAGTGGATATGAATGAAGGATTGATATTCTCCATTTCCGGTATAACATATTTCCTTATCCTGTTCCTGTGGTACTTAACATCCCTGTTACTGCTGTCTTCACGGTAGGGTACCGGTTTTTCAGCGGCAAAATTTTCTATTTCCTCCCTCGATGCAAACAACAGGGGTCTGACAATATTTTTACTTTTGGATCCGATCCCGGTCAGTCCTTTTATACCTGTACCCCTGCAGATGTTGATAAGAAATGTTTCTGCAAGGTCGTTCCTGTTGTGTGCAATGGCAACAAATTGGGTATTTATCTCATTCATAAGTTCATTAAACCACTCATATCTCAGCTCACGGGCGGCCATCTGCAGGGATATGCCCAGTGTACCGGCATGATCTTCGGTATTAAACCTTTTACTGTAAAAAGGGATCCTCTTTTCCCTGCAGAAGCTTCTGACAAAATCTTCATCACTGTCCGATTCTTCTCCGCGAAGCCTGAAGTTGCAGTGTGCAACAAGCGGCTTGAAACCCGCCATTATAAAAAGATCCAGCATGACCATAGAATCGATTCCGCCGCTCACTCCGAG
>SL_3KL_010_SEDDRAFT_10004277_pt1 | contig 12914 bp, 9 predicted proteins | sample SodLakKL_010_SED_2_FD_10381 | JGI IMG/M metagenome (IMG submission 10381)
GGCGTCGGACTTCCCCCAGGGGGGTAACCGAAAGGCCGCCCAAGGTATAATCCACCCCGGCTTTAACCGGGGCCAAGAGATAGGGCGGCTCCAGTTGCAGGCCGGGAGCTCGATCAAGCCAGCCTCTTTCCACAGCATGATCCCAGCTGTCAAAGGAGGTAAAACGGTTCGACCCTACGGGAATACTGTCTGCGAAAGCCACCAAAAAAACCCCGTCAGGAGGAGCGTTTATAATGAATGAAAAGGCTTCCGCCTCGTGAGAACGGCTTAATTCCAGGACCTGGCCCTGGTGATTGATCAAAAACAGCCCTTCCCAGGAGTTTCGGGCCAGCAGCTCCTGCTGACCCTGGGAAGGCGAATTCAGGATAATTCGCCGGCTCAAAAAGCCGAACTGCACAATATCTGCCTGCAGGGATGCAGCCAATTGCAGGCCTCGGCCCCGCTGGTCGGAGCGAAGCTTAAGGAGATGATGCTCTGGCAAAAAATCTTTCCAGGACCTCAGGTCACCGCTAAATCCCCCATCGGCCAGAATAACGGCCTGCACGTAAAAAAGGTCCGCTCCCTCCTGGTCATTGCGCAAGGCCAGGGCCTGGAACTGGCTGCCCTCTTCAGCCAACTCTATCCAGGCTACCGTTTCTTCTTGAACAAAAACAGCGCGCTGCGCCAGCATTTGGAGCAGTTTCTCTCGGAGAAGCTGCCCGGCCTGGGGGATGGATGTTTGCAGCCAAAAGGGATTGTACTCCGGGCGGGGGAGTCGGTCGAAAGGGATGCCCAGATCCTGCATCCATAAGAGGAGAGCGGGAGCTTGTTCAACAAACAGCTGCAAGAGGTGGGGATCATTCATGCCCTCACCCCGCAAGTGTAGTGTTCGATGGAAAGATTCCCGGGTCGGCCTCAGCACCTCTTCTCTTGCTTCATCTTCATTCACTCCGGGAGGTGCTTCGTCACTGTTTTCGAAATGATCTGCTGAATGATCTGCTGACCAGGCTTGCTGTATGGGCGCTCCCCAGGTGGCCAGACCTTCATTTACCAGGAATGAAGTGTCACTTCCCAGTTCCTGTCCCTGGGGGAAAAGGTGCACCTGGGCCCCGTGATCTGCAGCAACCAGGGCGGCTACCAGGGCGGCAGTGGTCCCCCCGATCACGGCGACGTCTCCCCCCCGGGGAATATTCCGGGGGACATCTGGCCTGTGTCGCGTGAAGAGAGAAAGGTTTTGCATGTACAGCTGGAAAGCCCACGCGCCAAGGAGCACCAGGATAAGCATGACAGCGCCAAGGAAGAAAAAACGGTTTCTCACAAGACATCCCCCTCAAGGGAGCCGCCGGGCTAGTCTTTTTTGATTGCGGCCAGGTTGACAACTTTATCTTCAGGGGCAAGCCGGATCAAGGTAACACCTCGTGCATAACGCCCCAGCAGGGAAACCTGGTTAACCTTTTCCCGGATAACTTGACCGCGGGCCGTGATGATAAGGAACTCCTCGGTATTTTGAACAGGGTACACGCTAACCAATCGGCCGGTGCGTTTATCCAGCTTGAGTGCCTTCAGGCCTTTGCCACCGCGGTTTTGCAGCTTGAAGTCCACGGCCTTTGTGCGTTTACCGAAACCCTTTTCCGTGACAAAAAGCAGATCGTGGGTCTTTTCTTTTTCCCGATCAATGAGGTTCATCGCCACCACATCTTCTCCCGGGGAAAGGGCGATCCCCTTTACCCCCCGGGCCGTTCGTCCCAGGGTGCGCAGTTGGTCGGTAGCAAAACGAATCAGAGAACCGGAAGAAGTAGCCAGCATAACAGCGCTCACCTCTTCAGCGGGATCGCTTTCCCCGCTTAAATGACGAACAGAAATCAACTCATCCCCATCTTGCAGGGCCAGTCCAATGAGGCCAGAACGCCGAGCGCCCGCATATTCCCGCAGCTGGGTTTTTTTAATTAACCCCTTCTTCGTGGACATTAGAATGTGATCCGCCTCTCCGAATTCCACCAGGGGGAAAATGGCCGTGATATATTCGCCGCTTTCCAGTGGTAGCAGATTGATGATAGCTGTTCCCTTGGCGTGCCGTCCGGCTTCAGGGACGTCATAAACTTTCAAGGGATAAACTTTTCCGGCGTTGCTGAAGCAAAGCAGCTTATCCCGGGTTGAAGAGACGAAGAGCTGCTGCAAAAAATCTTTGCCCCGCATGGAATGTCCGGCAATACCGCGGCCTCCGCGATGTTGACTGCGGTACGTGGACAGAGGGATACGCTTGATGTACCCTTGATTAGTCAAGGTAATCACGACTTTTTCTTCCAGGATAAGATCGTGAAAAGCGATCTCTCCTTCATCGGGCACGATACGGGTCCTCCGGGGATCGCCAAATTTTTTCTTGATCTCCTGCAGTTCCCGGTTAATCTCTTTCAAAATTAGATTTTCATCACCCAGCAGGGCTTCCAGGTAGGCGATCTCTTCCATGAGGGAGCGGTATTCTTCTTCCAGTTTATGGCGTTCCAGGGCCGTTAACCTTTGCAAGCGCATATCCAAAATGGCCTGTGCTTGTTTTTCGCTGAAGGAAAACTCCTTGATCAAGCCAGCTTTTGCCTCTTCTCCATCAGCCGAAGCCCTGATCAAAGTGATGATCCGGTCCAGGTTGTCCAGGGCCTTGCGCAGACCTTCCACGATGTGTGCCCGGTCGCGAGCCTTGCGCAGGAGGAACCCGGAACGCCGAGTAATAATCTCCTTTTGGTGCTCCAAATACGCTGTAAGCACTTCCCAAAGGGTCATGACCTGGGGTTTATTATCCGCCAGGGCGAGCATTATGATCCCGAACGTCTGCTGCAAGGGGGAAAACTTGTAAAGCTGATTTAAAATGACATCCGGGTTGTAACCGCGCTTGATCTCTATTACGATGCGCACGCCATCACGGTCGGATTCATCCCGGAGTTCGGCGATCCCGTCTATTCTTTTCTCACGTACCAGCTCAGCGATTTTTTCGATGAGCCGTGCCTTGTTTTGCAGGTAAGGAACCTCGGTGATGAGCAGAGTCGTTTTACCGTCGTCGGATCGATCCAGGTGGGTTTTCCCCCGTACTTTGATGGTTCCTCTTCCGGTTAAGTAGGCCTCGCGAATGCCCTGGTGCCCCAGGATCAGGCCTCCCGTGGGAAAGTCCGGTCCCTGGATAAACTCCAGGAGGTCTTCCCCGGTGGCCTCGGGGTTTTTGATCAGATGAGAGAGCGCATCGATGGTTTCATTTAAGTTATGGGGGGGGATATTGGTCGCCATGCCTACCGCAATACCTGAAGATCCGTTGACCAGGATATTCGGAAAACGTGAGGGCAGCACAACAGGCTCGTTCAAGGTTTCGTCAAAGTTAAGCCGGTAGTCCACCGTTTCTTTTTCCAGGTCCCGCAGCATTTCCAGGGCCAGGGGTGACATGCGCGCTTCCGTGTAGCGCATGGCTGCCGCCGAATCGCCGTCCATGGAACCAAAATTCCCGTGACCGTCTACCATGGGATACCGGGTGGAAAAGTCCTGTGCCATGCGCACCATGGCTTCGTAAACAGCCTGGTCGCCGTGAGGATGATACTTGCCGAGGACTTCACCGACTAAGCGGGCTGATTTCTTATGAGGCTTGTCCGGAGCCATGTTCAGGTCCTGCATGGCGAAGAGAATGCGACGATGCACCGGTTTTAAGCCATCGCGTACATCCGGCAAAGCGCGGCTAACAATCACACTCATGGCATAGTCCATAAACGATCGTTTTACTTCATCATGGAGCGCGACGCTAACGGTATTTCCTTCTTGCCTCATGCTCGTAAACCCCTCCTCAATCCGTAGCTCCCTCAGCATAAAATTTGATTATAAATAAAAAATTTCCTCTTTCCGGAAAAGCACTTTCTCCCCTGGAAGGCTGCTGCAAAGCAACTATTTTGCCAGCCTCGTCCCGGTTTTCATGAATACCGACCCCGCTAAATATCAAGGTTGCGCACACTTTGGGCGTGGGTTTCGATAAAATGTCGGCGTGGTTCTACTTTGTCCCCCATGAGGATGTTAAAAATCTGGTTGGCCTCCAGGGCATCCTGCATGTCTATCTGGACAATGGTCCGGGACAGGGGATTCAAGGTGGTTTCCCAGAGTTGATCCGGGTTCATCTCCCCCAACCCTTTGTAGCGCTGGACCTGGGTTCCTTTACGATCATGCTTAGACATGAACTGGTCAAGCTCCTCTTCCCGATAGAGATAATAAATCTTTTTGCTCTTGGTGATTTTAAAGAGCGGGGGCTGCGCAATGTAGATATTACCCAAGGAAATAAGGGGCTCCATATACCGGAACAAAAAGGTAAGAAGCAGGGTCCGGATATGTGAGCCGTCGACATCGGCATCGGTCATAATAATAATCTTGTGATAACGCAGTTTTTGGATATCAAAATCGTCCCCGATACCTGTTCCCAAGGCTGTAATCAGGGTGCGAATTTCCTCGTTGGCCAGGATTTTATCCAGGCGAGCTTTTTCCACGTTTATGATTTTACCTCGCAGGGGCAGAATGGCCTGGAAATGCCTGTCTCTCCCCTGTTTTGCCGAGCCCCCCGCTGAATCTCCCTCTACCAGGAAAAGCTCGCTTTCCGAGGGATCTTTCGTGGCGCAGTCAGCCAGCTTGCCGGGCAGGTTGCTGACCTCCAGGGCATTTTTCCTGCGGGTCAGTTCCCGGGCCTTGCGGGCGGCTTCCCGGGCCCGGGAAGCCTGGAGAGCTTTTTCGCATATTCTCCGGGTAACCGATGGATTCTGTTCAAATAAGGTGCCCAGCTCTTCGGCAATGATTTGCTCAACGATGCCGCGGACTTCTGTATTGCCCAGACGTGTCTTGGTCTGACCTTCGAACTGGGGATTGAGGATCTTCACGCTGATCACCGTGGAAAGACCCTCCCGGATGTCTTCTCCTTGCATGTTATCCTGGTTTTCCTTGAGAATACCCAGGCGACGGGCGTGATCGTTGACCAGTCGGGTAAGGGCGGTTTTCAGGGCGAGTTCATGGGTGCCTCCTTCCTGGGTCCTGATATTGTTAGCAAAAGAGTAAATTGTTTCGTTAAAGCTGTTGTTGTACTGCAGGGCAATTTCCGTGACACAGTTTTCTTTTTCCTTCTCAATGTAAATGGGCTTCTTGGGGAATGTTTCCTTGTTCTGGTTGAGGAAGGAGACAAAGGACTGAATTCCCCCGTCGTATTTAAATATTTCTTCTTTTTTTTCGCCCTCTCGGCGGTCTTCTACGCTGATATGGATCCCCTTGTTGAGAAAAGCCAGTTCTCTAAAGCGCTGGGCCAACAGGGAGTAGTCGTATTGAATATGTTCAAAGATCTCCCCGTCCGCTAAAAAAGTAATCTGGGTGCCTGTGCTGGCCGCTTTCCCTCTTTTTTCCAGGGGCGTCACCGGGAACCCCTTTTCATAGCGCTGCCAGTATTTTTCTCCGTCGCGGCAAACAGTCACTTCCAACCATTGGGAAAGGGCATTCACAACGGAGATTCCAACACCGTGCAACCCCCCGGCCACCTTGTATCCTTCTCCACCAAATTTCCCCCCTGCGTGGAGCATGGTCATGACCACTTCCAGGGCTGATTTTTTCTGCTGGAGATGTTCCTTTACGGGGATGCCTCGGCCGTTATCTTTAACGGTAACACTGTGATCGGGATTAATAATCATTTTGATGCGATCGCAGTAGCCCGCCATAGCTTCATCAATGCTGTTATCAACCACTTCAAAAACCAGGTGATGAAGGCCCCTGCTCCCGGTGGAGCCAATATACATACTCGGTCTTTTCCGGACAGCTTCCAGCCCTTCTAAAACCTGGATCTGATGTTCATCATACACGCCCGCTTTTTTATTATTCATTGCTCAACCTCCACAATATCTTATTCCTGCAAATGCTTTTCAATCCTTTTTTGCAGTGTGACAGGCGATATCGATGAAGGGAAGACCTTCTCCGTGGTAATAACAAATGAGTTGGTGGCTTTTATGTCATTCCCGGAAGCAGGACCTCCATAAAAATGTTCAAAAAAACGGTTGTTGCCCGCGTTATGTTGTAATTTAACGTCAAAAATGCCGACTAAGTCCGTGAGAGCGACGACCTTGGAATTACCAATGTGCAAAAACAATTGTTTTATCCTCCTTGTACCGAATTTGGGGTAGTCAAACATCTTGATGATGCCATAAATAGGTCTTCAGTCCCGGGAAGGGCTTCAACGCTTTCTCGAAATCATCCTGTGCAACGCGGGTCGGATCCTTCTCTTCCAACAAGAGAACATACCGCAAAGCCAGGCGCTGAAGGGCGTTTCTTTTGTTTTGTTCCGGGATCAGATGGTTGGCAAGCAACTGGCGTATTCTTTCGCCATAACGCGAGAGCAGCATATCGCGGCATCGCCGAAATATTTTTTCCTCAAGGTGGGGAAAATATGCTTTCATTTCAAGATACCCCATCCAGGGCTTCTGGTGCAGTCTAGAATGAATCGGTTTTCTCCAGCCTTTTAAGTGGTTATCACATAAGAAACAGAGGTTTCCGCGCCGTTCATTTTTAAAAAAAGGAAATTCGCAAACCCCACACAGTTGGGCCCCATTTTCTAACTTTTGTTTTTGATAGATAAATGATTTCTCCAGAAGCGATTTGATTGTACTTTGCAGCGCATCGGGAGCATAAAGAAGACATCGCTCAATGGTGTCCTCTTGCAGAGGGCTGATCCGAATTCTGGCCTGGTCCCGGGATGAAAGGTTCTTCCTTGCACCGCGCAAAGATTGACCTTCCGATAACTTTTCTACCGTTTTCCCCGGGTTTTTCCCCAGCGGAAAATCCTCATTCCGGAAGCGAATATCTTCAATGATTTTTTCACCGGCGGCCCGGTTAAAATCTTCGATTATTTTTATTTTTAAATACGTCAGGTGATGCAACCACGCGCTGTCTTTTACTGCAATGATCAGTTTTTTGTCTCGAATCGTTACGGGCCTGGTATGCCTTGCAATATGATGACCAACAACATTATACCACGTATTTAAAAAAAAATGCTTCTCCAACTGTATTTTTAGCCCGCTATTTCCCAGGTACCGATCCAATGACTCGCCGAAGTGTTCCATCTCGTTCATATTTCCTTCACCTGTCCCTTCTCCACCGACAGGAAATAACAATTATTGAAGCGTGTCAAAAAATTATCCATATATTTTTCTTTTCGTGTTATGGTAAGAAATACCTGCCCGGCTTCTTCAAAAAGTGTATAACACTTCTCCCGGCGAATTTCATCCAATTCAGAAAATATATCATCCAACAAAAACAACGGTTTTTTCCCCATTTCCTTGTAATATTGAACCTGTGCGGCTTTAAGCGCGATGACAATGCCCCGCTGCTGTCCGTGAGAGGCAAAACGCCGGGCATCACGATGATTTAATAAAAAGATCATATCGTCTTTGTGGGGTCCCGCCAAGGAAAACCCTCTTTCTCTTTCTTTGCCTTCTACTCGTGACAATTCTTCCCAAAAAATTTTTTCGACCGTCTCAACTTTTCCCAGGGACTGACAAGTGCAGCCCAGGCTCTCATAAACAATTTCGAGGTCTGGCTCATGCTCAAATAAGCGTTGATAATGTTCTCCTGCTAAACGGTTCCAGTTGCGCACGAATTCACCTCTGCGCTGGATCAGGCGGCTGCCAAAATAAACGATCTGCTCGTTCCAGGGGCGCAGCAAAGCATCCGGGGATACGCCCGGGCGACGAGTTTTTAATAAACGATTTTTTTGAAAGAGCGCCTTTTTATAACGCTGCAGGTAACCCGCATAAAGGGGATCCCCCTGGCCAATTTCCATATCCATATATTTCCTTCTTTCCTCGGGCCCCCGTCTCACCAACTCTAAGTCTTCAGGTACAAAGAACACTACCGGGAACAATAATTCTGACGAAAGATGACGTCCTGCCCGGCCGTTGGTTTTATGAACCTTGCGTTGCTTGGCCATCTCATATCCCACTTCTACTTGGTACAGTCTTTCTTCTAAAAAAACAAGCCCTTTTAAGTAATAATAAGGGCTTTGCCAGAATACTAGATCGTGTTCCCGATGAGTTCTGTAAGATTTTCCAAAACAGAGGACATAAATCGATTCCAAGAGATTACTTTTTCCCTGTCCGTTAGCGCCCTGTACAATAAAAACACCCGGTTTAAATGTTAATTCCTGGTGCTTGTAATTACGGAAGTTTACCACCTGCAGGTCTTTAAGATACAAGTTAACACCTGCCTTTTTATGACGGGCTTGAAAAAATTTTTGAAATATTTAATGGTCTTTCTTGTCTACCTTAATTGGAAGAACCAGGTAACGATAGCGGGATACATCCCCTTCACTGCCGCAGTTAAAAATACACGGCCCTAAGAATCCATTAAAATCGATAACAATGGATTCTCTTCCAATAACCCGCAATGGATCCAAAAAATACCGTGCATTGATAAGAATTTCCTCCAGATCATCACCTTCTTTTTTTATTAATTCCAGTTCTTCATCCATTCTGCCCATTTCCGAGCCTGCCTTAACTTTAAGAACATTGTCCTCTATTTGTAGAGAGATCATATGATTATAACCCTGGGCCAACAACAAGGCACGACCGATTGTTTGTTCCAATAATTCTTTACCAACGGTTATACGTGTTTGATAGTTCACAGGAAATACATTGATCAAGTTTGGATATCTGTCTTCTAAAAGCCTCATATAAAAAGTAAACTCTCTATACGTAAAAATTATTTCATGATCTTTAAAATATCCATTTATCCTTTCTTCGCCCTTATCAATGATTCGCAACAGTTCATGTAAACTTTTTCCCGGGACCAGCAGCCGGAAAGTAGCACCCCTTTCTTCTATACTCACCTGCTGTTGCAAACAGGCCAGCCTATATGTATCCGACGCCAAACACGTCAGTAAATTTTGTTCATCTTTTTCCATAAGAATTCCTCGAAAAGGCGGTTTGCTCTCATCGCTAGAGACGGCAAAAATAACTTTTTTAAATATATTCTTAAATTCATCAGATGATAAAGATATCATGGTCCACTTCTTCCACTCTTCTCCTGGAGTAAAGGAGGGAAACTCCTGGCTGTTCATCCCGTATAGAAAAAATCTAGCTTTACCGCTCTTTATTTCCGTTCGATAGGTTTCTTGATCCACGGTAATTTCCACCATTGGGGAGGGAAGCTGGCGCAAAATATCCACAAATTTAACGGGTAGAACAGTGCTGCCCTGACCGTCAATCTGCGCGTCTTTATTGGACGATCGAACACCAATATCCAGGTTTGTGGAGGAAAAAAAGAGTTCATCCTTTTCCGCTTCAATTAAAATGCCATTAATAACGGGTATTGTTGAACGGACAGGTACAGTTCGTTCAACAATGGAAAGAATCTCTAATAAACTATTGCAGTTGGCAATAATATGCATAAACAGTCACCCCGTCTTTCGCATCTTCAACTTTTTATCCACATTATTTTACACTCGAAGATTTACTATAAATATTTAATATATAAAGATTTAGAAACAGTAAGGCGTTGTAAAATGTGCATAAATAATAGGAGTAATGATGGTAGTGGTATTATTTATGCACAACAAGCTGTGTATAAATAGAGATTTTTTTCCAGAGAATTCACAGGTTTTACAGTTGAAGCATGGAAAATAATCGTTTAATCACAAAAGAGAATAAATTATGCACAGAAATTTAAATAGTTATCCACATTTAGAGTTAGTTAGAGTTAGAAAGATCTGCAACTGGAGGATAATACGTATTCAATAATTGAGAAGTTCTTTGATTTCTTTGATAGAGCGCAATATTTTATCATCTTTAACCATGTCGGATAGAATTTTCTTGTGGGAATGCATGACGGTTGTATGGTCTTTACCGCCAAATTCTTCTCCAATTTTTGGAAGTGACTGTTCCGTTAATTCTCGACAAAGATACATGGCGATCTGACGGGGAATGGTCACGTTTTGAGTTCTTTTCTTTGATTTTAAATCGTCGGGGTGGAGATTAAAATATGAAGCGGTTGTGTTAATGATGGTGTGAGCGCTCAAGTTATTTTTTTTCTTACTGGACAGAAAATCTTTCAAGGACTCTTCCGCAAGCCTCAATGTAATCGGTTTATCTTCCAGGGAAGCATAAGCAATAATGCGGATTAAAGCGCCTTCAAGTTCCCTGATGTTCGTCTCGATTTTTTGTGCGATGTACATGATTACTTCATCAGGAACAGATATTCCTTCATGAGAGCTTTTTTTCCTGAGGATAGCTACACGCGTTTCCAGGTCAGGTGTTTGAATATCGGTAATTAAACCCCATTCAAATCTTGAACGGAGTCGATCCTCTAAAGTTGGGATTTCTTTTGGGGGACGGTCACTGGAAATCACAATTTGTTTGTTGTTTTCATGGAGCGCATTAAAGGTGTGAAAAAACTCTTCCTGGGTCTGTTCTTTTCCGGCCAGGAATTGAATATCGTCAATGAGTAAAATATCAATATTTCGATATTTATTGCGGAATTCTAAGGTTTTGTTGTCTCTTATCGAGTTGATAAAGTGGTTGGTGAATTTTTCAGAAGAAAGATATTCAATGTTATTACTGGTACTGTGAGAAATAACGTAATGGCCGATTGCATGCATGAGGTGGGTTTTACCTAGCCCTACACCGCCATAAATAAAAAGAGGGTTATATGCCCTGGATGGTGCTTCGGCGACGGCAAGAGAAGCAGCATGTGCGAGCCTGTTACTTCCGCCGATCACAAAGCTTTCGAACGTGTATTTAGGGTTTAACCAGTTACAGATACGGGAAAGATCTTTATGGTTTCTTTTCACATGATCAAAAGTGGGAGAGGAAGCATGAGGGGCTTGACTTTTCGTGGGTTTAGATCCGTCGGGTTGAAAAAAATTGACGTTTTGCGGTGTAACAAAGTGAATTTCACAATCCAAGTCGCTGACCTTCTGTAAAATCGAAGCGATTGTTTTCTGGTAATGATTTTGTAACCAATCACGGGTAAATTCATTGGGTACTTCCACAATGATGGTATTATTTTGGAAAGCTAAAGGGCGAGTTGTTTTTAGCCAGGTTTCAAAACTGGGCTTACTGAGAACTTTTTCCATTTCCCACAAGACGGAGCGCCAAATAGACGATAATCTTTCTTCCATAAAAATACCTCCAAGAAATTATCCACAAAAAGAAAAAGTTTTCCACATTATCTGTGGAAAAGTGTCATCAAAAAAGTAAAGGAAATTATCCACAAAGATATCATAGCAAAAATCTAAAGGGGGTGCAATATAAAACCAGCCAGAAAAAAAGAAAAAATATTTAATGTTTGCATTACTTGGATAATTATAAAAATTTTACTAGGTTATGATCCGTTATCCTGAAGAAAAGTAATTTATGGCTGCATTCCTAACTCGTTGGTGCAAAGCAAAAGTAAAAAACAGTGGCCAGGTAAAAACAATGGATTCAGCATTCAGCAGAGCAAGTAAAAATGCATAAAAAGGCCGGTTCTGTTGACACCTTTTTAAAAGATCAGTTATAATGAGTTTCAGAGTTTCAGGTGATGTTTAGTACATATGGCAGATCACGTAGAATTTAAGAGAAGAGAGAGGGTCGCATGGTTAAAAGAACATATCAACCCAAGAAAAGAAAACGGAAAAAGTTGCACGGATTTAGAAAGCGCATGAGAACAATAGCGGGGCAAAAGATCATCGCGAACAGAAGAAAAAAAGCCAGAAAAAGAATTTCTGCATGATGGCTGAAAATGGAACCCATGGAACCCATGGAAGCAAAGAAAGCATCTCCCTCGAAAATTAACAGGTTAAAAAAGAATTATCTTTTCCGGCAGGTTTACAACCAAGGAAAATCCCTGGCGACCCCGCGAACTGTTTTGCTGTTCAGAAAGAATGAAGAGAATGTGAATCGTCTGGGAATTACTGTAAGTAAAAAGGTCGGGAAGAGTGTCGTGAGGCACCGCGTTAAGAGGTTATACTCGGAAGCATTTCGTAGTTTGCAAGAACAAATTAATTACAAGGGATTTGACTTTGTGATTATCGCCAGAAAAAAGGCCAGCCATTTAACCTACCATGAAGCTTCTGAAGATTTACAAAAATTGTTGAAGAGAGGAAAATTTATTTCATGAGGAAGATGGTTCTTGCAATGATTTGGCTCTATCGCCAGCTGATCTCTCCTCTCTTCGCTTCGCGTTGCCGCTTTTATCCATCTTGCTCCCAATACTGCTATGAAGCCGTGGAGCACTATGGGGTCATAAAGGGGCTTCTTTTAGGTGGAAAGCGTTTAGCAAAGTGTCATCCCTTTTCAGCGGGAGGCTACGACCCGCTTAGAGCAGATAAATCAAGCTAAATATTATTTAGCCGCATCAAAAAAGGACAATAAGTTGTTTAGGAAAGTGGGAGGAAAACCCTATAATGGAAATTTTTAATACGCTCTCTCTGTGGATTAATGAAATTTTAAGCTTTTTTTTCGGTTTGACGAACAATTATGGATTGGCCATTATTATGCTGGCAATCTTGGTAAATATTGTTACTTTCCCTCTCACCAGGAAACAAATCCAATCATCCAAAAAATTGCAGCAGGTCCAGCCGGAATTAAAGAAAATCCAGGAAAAATATCGAAACGATAAAGAAAAACTCAACCGGGCTACCATGGAATTTATGAAGGAGAACAAGGTTAACCCCCTGGGAGGATGTTTGCCGCTGCTGGTGCAATTCCCCATTATCATTGCCGTATTTAACCTGCTCCGAGAACCAGAAAACATCATTATGCAGACCATTGAAAATTTTAGCCCCTATTTTTTTAACCTGGATCTGATGGGCTTAAAACTGGCGCTGGACCTAACGCAACCAGACCCCTCTTATATTCTGCCCATTCTTGCTGCTGCAGGCACATTTTTTCACCAACGGCTGGTCATGACCGACC
>SL_3KL_010_SEDDRAFT_10004278_pt1 | contig 12913 bp, 10 predicted proteins | sample SodLakKL_010_SED_2_FD_10381 | JGI IMG/M metagenome (IMG submission 10381)
GACCTGGCCAGGGTAATTATGCTGATGCAGTTGGATGTCTCGGCATTGATGGGCTTTACAGGGGCTTTTTTCCAGAATTTCTTCGGCAGCATCAGGGGGACTCTGATCTCGTCCGGAGTATTGCTTTTGTGGATTCTAATACCCTTCTATTTTGCACTGCGGGTATTCAAGCGAAAGGATTTGTAAAACCCGGGTTTAAATCAGTTTACACCAAACACAGCCCAAATACAATTTATTGAAAACCATTGTATAACAAATTAAATTTTACAATTATGAAAAAGTTTCTGCTGTTTTTAGGTGTTTTATCGCTGGCGATGTTCACAGCTTGTGGTCCCGCGGATCAAACCGGTGAGAGGACCACAGATGATCAAAAAGAAAGGAGGTCTGCAGGACAGGCTGCCATTGCTGATGACGGCTCAGATCCTACTGTAGTGCGTATAGCTGCTGGCTCAGAAGACCACACTACGCTGGTGGCCGCCCTGGATCACGCGAATTACATCGATCCGCTGGCCAATCCTGGACCCTTCACTGTTTTTGCACCGACAAATGATGCATTTGATCAACTACCAGATGGTGTTCTTGACGACCTTTTGAAGGATGAGAATCTCAATCAACTGCTCGATATTTTGGAGTACCATGTACTGATCGGAGTTTACGAGACAGATGCTATGTTTGACGGTCAATTGATTGGCACGGCCAACGGTCCGCCGGTCACCATAGAAATTGATGATGGAGGAAATGTGCAGGTTGACGGAAATAATATTATGGCCTCCATTCGCGCTGCAAACGGAGTGGTCCATGTGATTGACGGGGTTTTAATTCCCGAATAATGGTCCCCTTTGAAAATTGATATGCGGAATGGAGTAATGTTTTAGGTTTAGGTCCGGTTTTTTATGAGCAGGAGCGCACCCTTTGCGCTTCTGCTTTTTTAGGTTGGTTACACTCCCGGGAAACTTCAGAGCCTTAACCATTTTGTTTAATTACTACCGGCATTTTTACCCAAATGGAGCCCCTTCCAACCACCCCTACTCAAATATCCGCCTGTCAAAAGGGAATTTCACCTTTTCCACTATTGAGATGTCATTAAAACCAGTATGCCTGGGATTGATCAAAATATTGTAATCCCCTTTAGTAACTGCAGAGGGCACCATCAATGCGCAGTATTTGTTTTCGGCCACAAAATGGTCGCCGATTTTTTGAGTAGAACGGAGATGGGGGAAATTGTTCCAGCCGGGAGGAAGCTCAGCCTTTAGTAATTTTTTTATCTCGAGGTGATCGGGGATGTCTAATGTGAGCATCATATAATCGTCGGGTAAGGTCGCCAGCGTCAAATGAACAGCCACCTCAGCCATGGCAAGCGACCTGTTGGCGGCCGTATAGATCAATTCCACACCCTGTGAATTCCAACGCGCACCTCTCATTGCTGCGCCCCTCCCGGAAATGTGGTCTGCGTATTTTTGTCTGGTGAGTCTGAAGACTTTCACTTACACTAGAATTCCATGATCAATTCGGATCAATTCATTGGTCACCAATTCCCTGCCGTAAGAATCCTTAATCAACTCAATTGGCTTGACCTTTCCCAGTGCGTAATTTGGGGAATTGAGCCACAGCTTGAGTTTTTCAATATTTCCAAATACGTCGAGTCCTATCCTGATAACTTCAGCAATTCCAATAATTTTCTCCGCATGGATGGACTTGAAAAAATGGTCCGGGTCTTTGCGGTATCGCTGGAGGGATTTCTGGGATATGGATAAAAAGGTGGCCCAATCACCTTCAGAAAAAGAAGAGTACTTTTGAATCAATTTAAACAGCGAGTAAGGAATTCCGGTCCGAATAGCAGAAACAATGAGCATTTTATCATTCAATAACTCATCAAAGCCTATGTCTTTACTTGCATGAAGCGAATAATTTTTATCTACATGCTCCTTAAAATAGACTGCAATTGATTCATTCAACAGGTTTTCTACTTCTACACCGGAATATGCCATAGTTGATTTAATTTTAGTCTTTTGTCTAAAAAATTTAGACAAATATCTAACATCACATGTCAATTATTTGTTCCCTTTGCGCTCATTTATATCCCGGCGCATGAAATCTTTAAGTACTTTTCCCTTTCTACCCTTCTTCCGGGATTTTACCGGCTGCAAGAAACACTTGTGTATATTCTCAGGTCACCAAAAAAATAAGTGCTCGTTTGCAATTCATATCCAATTGTTTGAATAATTTTGCCCTACTTAAAATATACCTCTCTTTTGTGCGTAAAATAAGCTGGACAACTGGGGGTCCATGAGGTTTTGTATTGGGTGTAATCAACGCAAAAGTCTCAGAATCGAATCCTGGCATTTTTTAAGATAAGCCAATATTGTAATACAAAATTTTGTAATTAGATGACTTTAACCAAATCAAGTTTCACTATTAAAAGGAATAAGGTTATGAATACGCTGTTGTTTTTACTACTGATGGCGGGCTTCGCAGCTTGTAGCGAGGAAGCCGGAGGAGAGGCCAATTCTCCTGTTAATGCTGAAGAAATTTCTGCTGAAATGCATGGCGGTGAAGCGCATGACCCGGATATAGAACTACAATACGATCCGGCTGAGCACATTCCGACTGATCTGGAGGCTACTCATTCTGACCGTGTGAGAATTGAGGTCCATGTGGATGGCTTCAATAGCGGGGGTACCGCCAATCTCATCGGTCAGGTCGGTGAAAATCGCTATCTGGCAGACACTGCTGTTATAGATGGCCAGGGGCGATTTGTCTTCGAGAGAGACGAGCCCTACCGCGAGGGGTTATATACAATTGCCCTACCTACCAACCGGGGTTTTCACGTAATTCTCTCTGAGGGACAAATGGATGTGTCGCTCAGCACAGTCAATGGTCGTCTGATCGAGGATATGGAGGTTGGTGACGGCAATTTGGAAAATCAACTTCTGTACATCAATCTCAAGTACGAGCGTGTCAATCGTCACCAGATTGACAGCATCAATCGTCAAATGAATCGCCTGGAAGAGGGTTCACCCGAGCACGAGGCGGAGCGCGAGATCAGAGACCGGTTGGCAGCAGAGCGAAGAGCTCATGTTGCCTTTATCGACAAACACTATCCAGATAAGCTCTTTACCAGATACAAAGTGGGTGGACAAAACCCTGTAGTTAGGGATATCAGGAATGAGGACGGAACACCGGACCGCAGGAAGCAGGCCTACTACTTCAGAAATGAATTTTGGGATAATGTGGACTTCAGTGATCCCAGACTCATAAATACTCCCATCATCATTAACAAAGTCCGCAGGTACATGGACGAACTCGTACCCCAGAATGCTGACTCCATCAATAAGTACGCCAGTTTGCTTATGGACAGGGTGCTGGACTACCCGGAGTACTATCAGTTTTTTGCCAACTGGATCACCATGAACTTCGACCACAGAGAGACCACCATTATGGATCCGGAGGCCGTATATGTACACATGATTCAAAATTACTTTACAGAGGATCGCGCCTTTTGGGCAGATGCAGCCACCATCCAGGGTCTTCAAATGCGGGCCAGTGAAAAGGAAAACAGCCTCGTGGGTAATAAGGGACCTGATGTCAAGGCCAAAGGCCCCGATGGCAATACCCACTCCATCTACGAAATGGATGCCGACTACATTATTATTTACATGTACAATCCAACCTGCGAAAACTGTAAGAAGGAAACTCCAAAACTGCTCGAATGGTACCGCGAATGGCATCCCGAAGCCGATGTGTTTGCCATCGCCATTGATACCGATGACAGAGAGTGGAAAGAGTACATTGATCAGGCCAACATCCACGACTGGGTGAATGTGTTTGACCCAACCAACAGGGCAATTTACAAGACTTACTACGTCAATATCACCCCGGAAATTTACGTACTCAATCCCGATCGGGAGATTATTGGTAAAAACCTCAAGACTTTCCAGCTTGAGACCATTATCAACCGGGACAAAGAGCGGCGTGATGCCATGTGATTTCGGGACGTAAGTCAAAGAAAATTTTTGAAAAAATGGGCGGGATTTATTTCTGCCCCTTTTTTTATCCCCTTACAAAGCACCTCTTTAGCCCGCAGCTCGTTGTGATTAAAATACCACACCGGCCCGGTTCAATCCGGGACCCACGAGGCCCTCTGAAGTGATTTTCGTCCAAACTTACTTCTGATCTCATCCATTTTCCGGAGCAGATCCATTTCCCTGTCGTGGTCTTCAAAAAGCTGTAGTTGTGGGTTGCCCCGCACCAGACCGGAAAATCTCAATCCTATAAGCCGGATGAGTTGTCTTCTCGTGTACAGTGCGTCGAATAACTCCCGGGCATTTTGCGCGAGCGTTTTATCGCTGTAGGTGAGGGGTATTTTCTTTTGACGGGAGGTGGTATTGAAGTCTGCGTAGCGGATTTTGACCGTTACGCAGGAAGTCATTTTTCCCGACTTGCGGAGTTCGTATGCCAGATCTCCGGCCATGGCAGCCAGCATGGACCGAATGCGCCCGATATCGAGGGTGTCAGCTTCAAAAGTCCGCTCCGAAGATATGGATTTGCGCTCGGAATGGGGCTCCACCGGTCTGTTGTCAATTCCGTTGGCCCGCTCCCACAGTTTGTAGCCATTCCGGCCGAATTCTGTGCGCAAAAGGGGCACGGGTATGCGTGCCAGTGTCTCAATCTTACGCACTCCCATAAAACTCAATCTCGAAGCAGTTTTTTCGCCCACGCCAGGTAGTTTGCGGATGTGGAGCGGTCCGAGAAAGGGTTTTTCCCGCCCCCGGTCCACCTTCATGCTGCCGTTGGGTTTTGCCTCACCGGTGCCCACCTTGGAGACCAGCTTGTTCGTTGAGAGGCCGAATGAAATGGGCAGGCCGGTCTCCCGTATGATTTTTTGGCGCAACTCGCCTCCCCATATATAACAGCCGAAATAGCGGTCCATCCCGCTGAGGTCTATGTAAAACTCATCGATGGAAGCCTTTTCGTAGAGCGGGGACTCCTCCTGTATTATCTCAGTGACCATGGCCGAGTGATTGCTGTAAGCCTCCATGTCTCCCCTCATAAAAATGGCATCCGGGCACAGATAGCGCGCCATTTTTATCGGCATGGCAGAGTGAACTCCGAATTTTCGCGCCTCGTAACTGCAGGAGGCAACCACTCCCCTGTTGGAACTTCCACCGATAATCAAGGGCCTGCCCTCCAACTTCCGGTTGCGAAGTCGCTCCACCGACACGAAAAAGGAGTCCATGTCCATATGTATCACCGCCCTTTCATACATATTGTTCTAATTTCAAACAAATATACGACAAGAAAACAAACAAAGTGTACTTCGGTTGAAAAAAATATAGCAATTGCCCCCGCACATCCCGGAAAAACCCACTCAGGGAATGCATGCAGAAAGGAGAGTGTCAATGGTCGTTGGAGAGCAGTGAGCTGGGAGTACACTGGTGCAGTTCGCGGAATTTTTTGGTGAAGTAATTACGGTTGGGAATGCCGACTTTAATGGCTACCTCACCCACGTTACCGGCACCGTTTTGCAGCATATCGCGTGCGCGAAAAAGCCGGTAGTTTCGGATGTATTCACTGGTGTTTCTGCCCGTTATGGCCTTTATTTTCCGGTGCAACTGTGTTCTGCTCAAAAACATCAGTTTGGCCAGATCTTCGGTGGTCATATCTGAGTTGTCCAAATGTTCTTCTATCAGCGAGTCAAACCGCTTGAGAAATTCAGTGTCCCTGGAGGAATTGGCATCGGGAATTTTATTGGCAGAGTCTGCCTCAAAAAGTTCAGGATTGTTGGTCACTTTCTCAATCAATCGATGCCGGTTGAGAAGGAGATTTTGAGTTCGTACCAACAACTCCTCCAACTCAAAGGGTTTGGTCAGGTAGTCATCCGCCCCGGTTTTGTAACCCGATAGCCGCACCTCCCTGTCGGATTTAGCGGTCAGTAAAAGGATGGGAATATGGGAAGTCAGTTGTTGGTCTTTCAGCAGTTTGCACAGTTCGATTCCGTTAATATTTGGCATCATCACATCGGAAATGATAATATCGGGAAGCTGAGAGGTGGCCATGTCCAGCCCTTCTTTTCCATCTCTTGCACAAATGACATTGTATTGCTCACTGAGTTCCTGACGCATGTAATTCATCAGCCGGGCATTGTCCTCTACCAGCAAAAGCAGTCTTTTATCCGAATCTTCGTTAACTCCATTATCCATGCTTTTCTCAGTTTGGGGCTTTACCACCGGGGATACTGTGATTTGCTCTTCGTCTGCAACAACTTCCCCGGAGACCATCGGAAATCTCACTTTGACAGTGAATTCGGCTCCCTTGTCAGGTGCACTGCCGCACTCAATAGTACCCCCCATTAGGTTGATAATCTGTTTGGTATAGGACAGTCCAATTCCGGTTCCTCCCGTGCCCCCGGCAATCTCTTCAAGCTGAAAAAATCGCTCGAATATGCGCTCCCGGTATTCTTCCGGAACCCCGGGCCCGGTGTCTCTTACCCGCAGGGTGATATTTTGCCAATCGCCCCTTTCGTTAGTCTCAGCGTCCAAGGCTACATTTATCTCGCCACCCGGAGGACAGAATTTCACGGCATTGGAGAGTAAATTATCAATTACGTGGCTGAATTTGTCGTGATCAAACAGAATCCACACTCTTTCCGATGGAATTTCAGTGGTTATTGCCAAATCTTTTTCGAAGGCAAGGGGGTAAAAATCCTCCACCGTATTGGCAACCAGTTCTGCAATATTGCATTTTCCGGGCTGGAGTTCCAATTTACCACTTTCCAGTTTGGAGAGGTCTAAGAGCTGTTGAACCATATCCATCAAATGCATGCAATTTTTTTCCGCTCGCTTCGCATAATCGATCAGCCCGGGTTCGTCCAGGTTTTTCTTCAGTCGTCGCACCGGTTCAACTATGAGTGTAAGCGGGGTTTTAATCTCGTGGGTTAAATTGGTAAAAAAATCGCTTTTGAACTTGTCCAACTCAAGTAGGCGCTCTTTTTCCCGCTGCTCGTAGGCAATCTTTTGCTTCATTACAGCCCTGTTGGACTGAAACCGAATAAAACCGTAAACACCCAAAATAAAGAGCAGTGCATACGATACCCTCGCAGCATTGGCGCTCCACCACGGGGGTTTGATTTCAAAACTAAATACCGCCGATCTCTCAGACCACAGCCCGCTGTTGTTGGTGCCTTTAACACTGAAGGTGTACTTGCCGGGAGCCAAATTGACATAGGAAACCTCCTGCCCGTGCACACTTTTCAGCCATTCGGGATTGAGGCCCTCCATACGATAGCGGTACAGGTTTTTGGCCGGTGCATTGAAGTCCAGGGCAGAAAACTTAAATGCTACTTGATTTTCATCGTGACGCAGGCTGAGGTTGCCTGCCATTGTCTGTGCATTCAACCTTTGATTGTTTACCCGGACTTCGGTAATTTCAATCCGCGGTTTGACCTCGTTCAGGGGGATTTTATCCGGGTGAAAGACGTTGACTCCGTTGACCCCTCCAAATGCCAATAATCCACCGGGGGTTTGATGTAGGGAATTGTGATTGAATTCAAAATCCTGAAGGCCCTCTTCAGCTGAGAAATTGGAGAATTCCCCTGTTGAAGGTATATACCTGGAAAGTCCGCGGTTGGTGCTCATCCACAGATCATTCTCACGGGGCAAAACTCCGTAAACCACATTGTTTGGCAAACCATCCCGGATGGTGATTTGCTCTGCTCGCTCTTCTTTGATAAACCACTTGTTCAGACCTCCTCCCCGCGTTCCCAGCCAAAGAATTTGATCATTATGGGGATCCTGTGCGATATTAAAGATAAAATTTGCACCTAGACTCTCCGGCTCACCAGGTCGATTGGTATAGTGTCGGTAACCGGTTATTTCGCACCCATTGTCAAGATCAAAAGAGAGCAAGCCCAGTGAAGTTCCCAGCCAGAATACAGAGTCACGGGTTTGGACCAGGGAATTGATCAACATAGCCTCTGTTTCTGCATCTAAGATGTTGATAAGATTGTAAGTATCAATTTCCCCGGTTTCGGGGTCCAGTCGCATGAGGTATCCATCGTCAGAATTCATCCATATCTTCCCGGCCAGGTCCTTAAATATTTCAGTGTATTTATCCGTCCTTCGCGGAAAATGGAAATAGGAGATCTCACTTGATTCACGCGGATTAACCATTGCGAGTTGCGTGGAATGCCGGCCGGTTGCGAGATGAAACCAGTAATTTCCATCGGAATCGAAAAGCACATTGTGACTCCGCAAAAGCTCTGCACTGAATTCTTCGGGATCCAATTTCTCCAGTGTGGTTTTATCCAATACGAATTGTTCCACATTGTGTGTAATAAACAACCGACCGCGGTCGTCGCTTTCAATAAACCGGAGGGAATGTCCCTCCAATCTGTGACCAAAAAGCCTTCTGGTGGGGTTGTATTTTAACAGGCCGTAACCCGAGGTTGAGAACCAGGTTAAGTCTGAGCGATCTGTAAAGATATTGCTGAAATAATACTTTTCGCTGGCACCGGTCAATTCCCGGATTTTGGTGAGAGATCCATCTTCCCCGGGTCGGTAAAGACCAACGTTGTATCCGCCGATCCTGAAGTTTCCATCCTGGGATTTTTCAAAGCCAATAGCGCCTGCCCGCGTCGGCAAGTCAAAATTGTGATGAGTTTGTCCCGAGGGCGTTACGCTGGTAATTGATTGCGGGCGAATCAGCCACAAATGTCCGAATTCGTCAAGCGTGATATTAAAAACGCCATCCTGATTGTACGCAATACCCTCGTTGACTGACTCGTCAAAATGAATGTTTTCCGGTTGGTTGATATCCTCACCGCGCCACAGGCCCTTTTCTGTTCCAATGTAAAATGACCCATTTGAAAACAAACTGGAATAAACGTCTTCGCCGAAAATGACCGGTATAATGGATAGGCTCTCAATAATCTCATTTTCCAGCAACTCACCCTGTTTAAATCCATCTGGAATTTCAATGATATCCAGACCCAAATGACTTCCCACCCAGATATTGCCATCAGGTGCTTCATTAACGTGGCTTACGTGACTGCTTTGAATCTCTGGTCCATCCTTGACCTTTATATGGAAAAAACGCTCTGTCGAAGGGTCGAATACATTCAGTCCCCCTGATGCAGTACCAACCCAAATAAAGCCCCTCGAGTCCTCTTTCAGGGATATGATGCTGTAATCTGAAAGGGTGTGGGGCTGATCAGGCTCGAATTGAAAGACCCGTATTTCCGAACCGTCGTAGCGATTCAGACCATCCAGGGTGGCGAACCACATAAAGCCCCTGCTATCCTGCAGAATATCGGTAACCATGCCCTGAGACAGACCGTCCGCTATGGTAAGTCTGAGCTCTTCACCGGAGTATCCTTTCAGCCCGGTAAAAAGCGTGAGAAGTAGAATAAAAACAACCCTGGCCATTGGTACAATCAAAATTAGTGGTCAAATGTAAGGATATTTTTAAAAAACTTCAAGCTCCTGAAGGGCAATGACCATTATGAGACGGATGGATATTACAAAAAACTGGTTGGTCCGGTGCATTTTTGAAAAAAAACCTACTTTTGGTCATATAAAAAACTCGACCCATGCGACAGATTTTACTGTTCCTTATTATTGCCATACCATTTTGGATGATTACCTCATGTGGAGAACCGGCTGCAGATGCGGAACGACATGCGGACTTTGAAGCCGCCCTCGATTCGGGAAAGGGTGAATTAAAAGCACTGTATGTCACCTCTGAGGGATTCGCCTACCGGGATGCCGGGGACAGCCTGACCGGTTTTACCGTGGAACTCCTAAGGGGTTTGCGGGATTTTGTTCGGAGTGAATACGATATGGACCTGAAAATAACCTTTGAAGAGGTGAAGGATTGGAGTGAGTTTTACAGAATGATCAAAGAGGGAGAGGACGGAAAAATTGGCCTTGGAAATGTGACCATAACTGAAGAGCGTAGAGAAGAACTGGCCTTCAGTCCCCCCTACATGAACAACATCGCGTCGTTAATCACTCATGCGAGTCTCCCTGAGTTGCAGGATTTTGCCGAGATATCGGATATATTTTTCGAAATGGGCGCCCTGGCTTTTGAAGGCACCCTGCACGAGCAGCGACTTAGAAACATCATAGAAGATTACTTCCCCGAGTCCTGGATAGAAATGGCCCATTCCAACGACGAAATAATCGATAGTGTGGCTGCAGGCGACAGATGGTTTGCTTACATAGACCTTTACAACTACCAGCGGGCCGCAAACAGGGGCCTGCCCTTGCAACGACATCCCGTAGCCGATGAAACCGGAGAGCAATTTGGTTACATCATGCCACTAAACAGCAGTTGGGAAACCCCGGTGCGGGCGTATTTTGAACAGGATGAAGGATTGACAAACAGCGTATTCTACAAAGACCTGATGCGGGAACACCTGGGACGCGAACTCGCGGATGTGCTTTTAGGGGGTTAAAAGGTCTGAAATGGCCCACCCCCCAATGCTTTGGGGGGGGCAAGCAGATAGGTATTGAAAAAATTCGGATGTAGGGACGCAATGCCTTGCGTCCGCTACATGGTTCTACGAAGATGAACTAAAATTTAAAGGAACTACCCCTCCCCCTTCATAATGCGAAAATCCTCTTCGCAGCGATCCGGTGTTTTGGTAAAAAGGCTGACTACTACCGTTGCGATGAGTCCCGCTGCAAAACCCGGTATGAGTTCGTAAAGGGTGAGGCTGTCTGCAAGCCGCCAAATGATGGTGACCGCTGCTCCGGTTAGCATACCGGCAATAATTCCCGGACCTGTGGTCCTTCTCCAGTAAAGTGCGAGAATGGACGTAGGGCCCAGCGCGGCACCGAGTCCCGCCCAGGCAAAGAGCACCAACCAATACACCAGGTCTTCAGCCAAAAATCCGGCCAAAAGGGCAAGCCCGACCAAAACCAGGACAATGACCCGGCTGGCCCTGACGAGAAATTTTTGGGACAGACTTTTTCCACGCGCGTATATTTTTTCGTAAAAATCACGTACCACGCTGGAGGCTGCAACCAGCAATTGCGAATCCGCAGAGGACATAATGGCTGCAAAAACGGCAGCAATTACCAAACCGAAGAGAAAGGCCGGCAGATAAGTTTGAGCGAGCAGGGGAAACAGGTTTTCGGTATCCCCGCCGGGCAGCATGGCGACATCAGGAAATACCACCCGGCCCACCAATCCCGCGAAAAGTGCTCCCCAGGCCATCATAATATTCCAAAAAGTGCCAACCAAACAGGCCACTTTCAATTGTTTTTCGTCGTCAATACTCAGGTAGCGGGAAATGATGTGTGGATTGCCTGGAGAGCCCAAACCAATGCCCAGACTGCCAATGGCGGCCCCAATCGTCAGTGCATAGGGATCGACCAACAAGGGGTCCAGTTCTCTTAATTGGTCCACCACCACCGTCCAACCTCCCTTATCCCAAATGGCGATGGCAGGAAGTGCTACCAGAGCGAGTATCATCAAAATGGCCTGAACCATATCGGTCAGACTCACCGCCAAAAACCCACCCACCATGGTGTAGAGCAGTACGATGATGGCAGTAATTAAAATGCCCGTATTGGGTTCCAGCCCAAAGCCCGCTGCAAAGGTCTTTCCTCCCGCCACAAACTGGGCGGAAACGTAGCCCACCATGAAAATCAGAATCACCAAAACGAGCACCAATCTCAGGGCCACCGCATGTTTGGTGAAACGCTCCGCAAAAAAATCGGGAACGGTGATGCAATCCCTCACTTCGGAGTATCTCCTCAACCGCCTCGCGTAATACAAAAACAGGAAAATTTCCACGATGATGTAGCCCACGACAGCCCAAACAGCGTTGGCTCCTGAACTGTAGGCCATCCCCGTGACTCCGAGCAGCAGCCAGGCCGATCTGCCCGATACCACGGCCGACAGTGCCATTACAAAGCGGTTTATTTTTCGGCCGCCTATGAAGTAGTTGCTTATCCCCTGTGATGAAAACCGGGAGGCATAAATACCGATGCCAATTATTCCGGCCAGGTAGAGCAAAAACCCAAACAGGGCCCAACCACTCACTCCATTTTGCAACTCCAGAGCAGGTTCCATTACTTATCCCCCGATTTTTTTACCAAAAAAATGGCGAGCAGCATCAATAAAGCCGGCAGTACAAACATCGCAATGGCAATTCCACTCATGGATAGAGCATTTTTTTCAGAGCTAAGGTAGGAATTTGGTTTTGAATGGTAAAAGGCCCTGTGGGAGCTGATTTTTTAACAGCCATAACCTTCGGACTGCTCGTGTTAAATTTTGGAATTGAAAAAGAGGTAAAACCCCTGAAATTGCTTATTTTTGCAGGAAACAGAAAAGGCACAGATAATGGCATGGATAGCAGTTGAGAAAGCCCGGTTTTTCGGATACCACGGATTTTACAGAGAAGAGGCAATGCTCGGCAATGAGTTCAGTGTGAGTGTATTTGCCGAGGTGGACCTCTCCGAGCCGGGAGATCAATTGCAAAACACCCTTAACTACGAATTGCTCTACAGCTACTGCGTGGAGGTGATGAAGGGCGAACGCAGGGAATTGATAGAGACGCTGGCCATTGATATTTGCAAAAGGGTGAAGGGCAACCACCGCAATGTGCTGCGGGTCCGCGTCAGGGTGGAAAAGTGCAACCCCCCGCTCGGTGGACCGGTGGACAAGACCTGGACCGAATTTGAAATGTGACATAAAATGTGCAACTTGCGGTCCGGTAAAGGACAGATCCACTGTTTATGAACCTTTCGATCTTAGATTTAAGCATTGTCATTGCTTTCTTTGGGATCACCGTGATAATCGGTGTCCTCACAGCCAAAAAGGCGGGCAAGGGATTTAACGAGTACTTTCTCTCCGGCAGGGACATGCCGTGGTGGCTGTTGGGTATTTCCATGGTGGCCACTACTTT
>SL_3KL_010_SEDDRAFT_10004279_pt1 | contig 12910 bp, 10 predicted proteins | sample SodLakKL_010_SED_2_FD_10381 | JGI IMG/M metagenome (IMG submission 10381)
GAAAATGCAGGCACAGTAAAATTAAAGAACATGATTGGTTCTCATAAGTTTGTTATTATAGATGAGGCACAGAAAATAGGCGAAATTGGAAATATTGTTAAACTTATTAGCGACAATATCCCTGTTCAATTAATTGTTACGGGATCTTCCTCTTTTGATATTGCTAATTACTCAAAAGAGTCAATGACCGGAAGAAAACTTGAGTATGTTTTGCATCCATTTTGTTTTACCGAATTAGTTGAACACAAAGGCTTACTACATGAAAAACGTATGCTCGATCACCGACTTATATATGGATCCTATCCTGATATAGTTAATCATACTGACAAAGCAAAGATATTGTTAAAATCTTTGGTTTCAAGCTATCTGTACAGAGATGTTCTTAGTATGGAAGGAATAAAAAAGCCGGACTTAGTTGATAAGCTTACAAGGGCATTAGCTTTACAAATAGGTAGTGAGGTTTCTTATTTAGAATTATCCAGATTGCTAAATGCCGATAAAACTACAATTGAAAAGTATATAGATATTTTAGAAAAATCATTTATTATTTTCAGATTAAATTCTTTTAGTAGGAATCTTAGAAATGAACTTAAAAAATCAAAAAAAATATACTTTTGGGATAATGGTGTAAGAAACGCTGTAATTGGAAATTTTACTGATATTTATAATCGTTCTGATCAAGGTCAGCTTTGGGAAAACTATCTTATTAGTGAAAGATTAAAGATTAATTCATATTTAGATAAAGATTCTAACTCATATTTTTGGAGGACTACCCAGCAACAGGAAATTGATTATGTTGAAATTGTAAATAATAATATTTTTGCTTACGAATTAAAATGGAATAAACATAAAAGAGTAAAAATACCACTAACTTTTACAAAAAATTATCAGCCAACAGAAGTAAAGATAATCAATCCTGATAATTATGAAGAATTCTTACTATCAGCTTAAATCAACTAATTATTATAATTATTTTAGATTATATCCGTAAATTATTATGATATTTGGGTGAATATATGCAAAAACTTTCCACTTTTTACTTTCCACTTTCCTCTTTCCACTTTTAGTCCCACGCAAAGGTCGCGAAGAAAAAGATACGGTAAGGTCGCAAAAGAAAAAAATCAACTATTATAAAATCCTTGCAATAATTAGCAAACTAAACTCTTTGCGAACTTTTGCATTTAATCATTTCGCGATCTTTGCGTGAACTTTTTTTTAACTTTCTACTTTTAACTTACACACACTCTGTGGTTAACTTATATAACAGCCTTTTGCAACAATTAACAAACTAAATCCTTTGCGTGATTTTTTTAAAAATAGATTTTTACATATATTATTATTATTTTTGCTTTTCAAAAATTTATGTTTAACTACATTTAAAATCAAATTATTATGCTAAACAAAAAACTACTAACAGGAATTATTTTAATTTTTTGTTCAATAAAAATTTTTGGACAAGTTTCAATTAGTGATGATATGAGTGATGAAGCGCATCCTTCAGCTGTTTTAGAGTTGGTTTCTGATAATAAGGGTTTTCTTCTTCCTCGCATGGGAACAGATGAGCGAAATTCAATAGATGACGCAGCAAAATCGCTATTAATTTACAATCTTGATAGTAAGTGTGTAGAAGTATATATAGTAGATGAATGGAATGAGCTTTGGTGTGCTCCAGTTACACATGGATGCGAGGGTGTTGAAGGTGGTGTTGAGTATGAAGGTTATACTTATGACGTTGTTGAAATAGGTGATCAATGCTGGTTTAAAGAAAATTTAAATGTAGGTACCCGAATTAATAACGAAGAAGACCAAGGAGTTGATTGCGATAATATAGAAAAATATTGTTATGATAATGATGAAGACAATTGTGATATTTATGGAGGTCTTTATCAGTGGGATCAAGCTATGTGCGGTGCAACAACAGGCAGGTCACAAGGAATTTGTCCGGATGGATGGTATGTTCCAAATCATCACGACTGGAGAATTTTGGAAAATTACATTTGTGAAGAAGCCGGACATGATAATTGTGAAGAAGAATTTCCATTTGACTGGTCAACAACAGGATGGTCAGGAACAGACGAAGGAGCTTACTTAGCAGATAATGCATCGCTTTGGGAAGCCGGAAATTTAACAAGTAATCCTAATTTTGGAGAATCCGGTTTTTTTGCTATCCCGGGAGGCAGACGTTTTTGGAATTCTGATTTCCATGGCATAGAAACAAATGCAAATTTATGGACATCTTCTCAATCCGGTGATGATGCATGGCGAAGGGGATTACATAAAGATAACTTGCAAGTAAATGTTACAAGGTCACAAAAAACTCATGGAGCATCTGTTCGTTGTTTAAGAGAATAGTTAAACTCCTTTTTTAATACATATTTTATGAACTTTCTAAGAATACTTGTCTTTCCGGTATCTTTGTTATATGGCATTATAATGCTTATAAGGAACAAGATGTTTGACTGGGGCTTGCTACCTTCGCAAACATTTAAAGTTCCTGTTATATCCGTAGGCAACTTATCTGTAGGAGGTACGGGGAAAACACCTCATATTGAATATCTCGCCGAATATTTGCTAGATAAGTATAAAGTCGCTATTTTAAGTCGTGGCTATAAAAGAAAAACAAAAGGTTATCTTGAAGCTAATTCCGCCTCAACTGTTAACGATATCGGCGATGAACCTTTTCAGTACTTCAAAAAATATAAAAATAACGTTATAATAGCAGTAGATGGAAATAGAAGACGTGGAATAAGTAATATTTTAAAAAATTATCCCGATACTGATGTAATTCTATTAGATGATGCCTTTCAGCATAGGTATGTTAAACCTGCCTTGAACATCTTACTTACGGATTATAGAAATTTGTTTGTAAATGATTATGTTTTACCAACAGGTTATTTAAGAGAATTCCGGAGAGGTGCAAAGCGTGCTGATGTTCTTGTTGTGACTAAAACGCCTAAGGTCTTTTCTCCAATAGATAAAGAATTAATCCTAAAGCAAATCAGTAAATATTTAAATAAAAAAATACTTTTTTCTTATATCCAATATGATAAATTACAACCTGTAACTAAAGCATGTAAAAAAAAGCATCCTGCTAAAATTAAGTCTGTTTTTTTGCTTACGGGAATAGCTAATACCTCTCCTTTAGAAGAGTATATAAAAAGAATAAGTGATGAGATTTATCACTTAAGATATTCAGACCACCACAAATATTCTAAAAAAGATGTAGAGGAAATCATTCGTTTTTATAATGAGGTTTTTTCTGGAGATAAAGCTATAGTAACTACAGAAAAAGATTTAATGAGGCTTCAAAATACAGAACTCATTGACTTTTTTAATAATATACCATTATATTACCTGCCTATAAAAATTAAATTTCACGAGAATGGAGATAAAAAAATAAAAGAGTTAGTTGAAAATTTAATTACTTGAAAGTTATAGCTTTTACAGGTGAAATTTTTGTTACTATATAAGACGGAAGAATCAGCATTAACATACATATAACAAAAGTACCGATATTCAAAAACAATATATGAAGCAGATTAAAGTTTATAGGAACTTTTGAAACGTAATAAGATTCTTGCGGTAGTGTTATTATTCCTGTGTAATGTTGTATAAGACATAATGATAACCCAATAATATTGCCAATAAGCAAACCTCTGGCTATCATAAAACCTGCATTATACAAAAATATTCGTCTGACTAGGTTGTTATTGCCTCCTAAAGCTTTCAAAACGCCAATAAGACTTGTTTTTTCAAGTACAGATATTAGTAATGTGGTTATCATATTTATACCGGCTACTAAAACCATTAAAAAAATTATCACATATACGTTCATATCTAATAATTCTAACCAATCAAATATTTGAGGATAGAGTTCTGCTATAGTTTTGCTGATAAGACTAAATCCAATCTCATCATATACAAACTCCCCTAATCTTTCTAATTCATTATAGTCATCAATTAAAACTTCAAAGCCGGCTATCTGGTCTTCATCCCAGTCATTTAATCTTTGTATATGCCTTAAATCACCAATAATAAACATCTCATCAAGTTCAGGAAGACCGGTTTCGTATATTCCGCTTATATTTAATCTTCTCATTCGGGGAGGTTCTTGAATAAAGTAAAGAATAACATCATCCTCTAAACTTAAATTTAAAAGATCGGCAACTGATCTGGAAATAATAATTTCATTGCTGATATTATCTTCTTCCAAAGTAATAGGTTGACCCTCAATAATCATTTTATCAAAAAAACTCCAATCAAAATCTTTGCCAACGCCTTTTAGTACGGTTCCGTGAATTTCATCTCCGGCTTTCATAATACCCGCTTTGGTGGCAAATATCTGTATATGTCGTATCCCCGGTTCTTCTTTCAAGTCAGGATAAAATGGCTGGTTTTTGCTGATTGGACGAGGTTCGTAAGATATATTATAATCAAAATGTGTGATCTGTATATGTGAACCGAAGCCAATTGCTTTATCCCTTATCTCCTGTTGAAACCCTGTAACTATTGATACAGCAATGATCATAACAGCTAACCCAAGTGCAATACTAAAAACGGATATTTTTTTTATCAGACTTGTGAAGCGACTGTTTTTATCATTATGACCAAAACGTTGTGCAATATAATATGAAAGATTGAACTTTTTCATGATTTTTGTCTTAACTATATAATTTACTGATGTTTATAATAAGACAATAAAGTTTTAATAATTAAACAGAGCAAATATCGGAAATATTATTACAAACCAATGTAAAAAATGCTTTTAAAATGTATTAAATTTTCAAAAAAAGTTCACGCAAAGCTCGCAAAGGATTTAGTTTGCTAAAAAAAAGTTCACGCAAAGCACGCGAAATAATTAAATACGAAAGTTCGCAAAGATTTTAGTTTTCTGATTATTGCAAGGATTTTATAATAGCTGATTTTTTCTTTTGCGACCTTACTGTATCTTTTTCTTCGCGCCCTTTGCGTGAAACTAAAAGTGGAAAGTTGAAAGCAACTAAGTTTTCTTATATGACCTCATATGCCTCATATGGTAAACTTTTTTTTTAAAAACCATCTAAGCAAACAAATGCCTAATATCTTCTTAACAACCGTAAAGCAGCGAAATCTTCTTACATGACCTCATATGCCTCGTATGGTAAATATTATATGCCTCATATGGTAAATATTTTTAGTTAACCTAACTACTTAATAATAAGAATAAAACCTTAAAGTTTTTTTATCTTTGCAAAAATATAATTTCAATGATATCATAATGTATGAAGGGAAAACTCAAAATAGCATTTTATACCTTTGGATGTAAATTAAATTTTTCTGAAGCATCATCAATATCTTCATCTTTTTTTGATTGTGATAATTATGAGATTGTTAATATATACGATCAAGCTGATATATATGTTTTAAACTCATGCTCTGTTACTGCAAATGCTGAAAAAAAATGTATTGAACTTATCAGGCGTGTTCGCAGACAAAATTCTAATGCTTTTATTGTTGTTATGGGTTGTTTTGCACAACTTAAACCTGATAGTATTAAATCTCAGTATAACGTTAATATTGTATTAGATAATCAAAATAAATATGACCTTTTTGATATTATTGAAAAATACAGAACAGGTAAGGAACCGGAAATTAATTTATTTGATAAAAAGGAAGTAGATTTTATATCATCCTATTCGGGGAGTGACAGAACACGTGTATTTTTTAAAATACAGGATGGCTGCGATTATAACTGTTCTTATTGTATTGTCCCTAAAGCAAGGGGAAGAAGTAGAAGCGATAATATTGAAAAAACTATAGAAAAACTGAATGTTTTAGCTGAAAATCCTGTAAAAGAACTGGTTTTAACAGGCGTTAATATCGGTGATTTTGGCAAGAGGCATAACGAGTCTTTTTTTGAATTATTGAAAGAGATATCAAAAATTGACAATATTCAAAGACTTAGAATATCATCTATAGAGCCGGATTTACTTGAAGATGATATTATAAAACTGGTAGCTGAGTCTTCTAAGATTATGCCGCACTTTCATATTCCTTTGCAATCCGGATCGGATAAAGTTTTAAAAGAAATGAAAAGGAAGTACGATACTCGCTTATTTGCTAATAAAGTCTATAAAATTAAGGAATTAATGCCTTTGGCATGCATTGCTGTTGATGTTATAGCCGGATTTCCAACGGAAACGGAAGATGATTTTAAAAAAACCGTAAGGTTTCTTGAAAATCTTCCTGTCTCTTATTTGCATGTATTTAAATTTAGCAAAAGAGAAAACACTATAGCTGCTGATATGGAAAATGTTTGTAAGCCTTATGATAAAAAAATCAGAAGTAATACTTTAAAGGAGTTATCGCAAAATAAGCTTATGGCTTTTTATGAGTTAAACAAATGTAAGGAATATGATGTGCTATTTGAAAATAAAGCATCTAATGGCTTTATATCAGGCTATACGCCAAATTATTTGAAAGTGAAAACGCCATATAAGGAAAATCTTGTAAATCAGTTGAAAAAAGTTTATCTTAGGGAAATTTCAGATGATATTAAATATGAGTGTGATATACTATAAACATTTTGTATCTAGTGTCAGGTTTATTTTTTTAAAAAATATTAAAGATTTAAATATCTGATAATTAGAACCTAAGTCAAACATATATAAACAGCATAGTGTATGAGTAATTTTTTATTAGACCCTGAAAAATTGTGCAGTGATGTAATTGCTGCTTGCAAAGAAACGGGGAGATGGATTCAAGAAAACATTAAAAATATTGATAATTCTGATATTGAAGAGAAGGATCGTAACAGTTTTGTTACTCATATTGATAAACAAGCAGAAAGACAGTTAGTTAGCAATTTAAGCTTATTGCTGTTTGATGCAGATTTTTTAACAGAAGAGAAAACAGCTACTCCCAGTCGCAAAAACTTGACTTATAGATGGATAATAGACCCATTAGATGGTACAACTAATTTTATTCATGGATTACCTTGCTATAGCATAAGTGTTGCTTTGACTAAAGGAAAAGAAGTTATTTTAGGTGTAGTATATGAAATTAATAATAATGAAATGTTTTATAGCTGGGGTGGTGGAAAATCATATATGAATGGGGAGCAAATTAAGGCAACGAAAACAAACAATCTTAAAGATTCTCTTATTGCAACAGGTTTTCCATATTACGATTATTCGCGAATGGATGACTATTTTATGGTGTTAAAGAAGATTATAACAGAGACAAGAGGTGTACGCCGTTTTGGCTCAGCTGCGGTTGATCTTGCCTATGTTGCTTGTGGTAGATTTGATGGCTTTTTTGAATATGGGCTAAATCCTTGGGACGTTGCTGCCGGAGCATTTATCGTACAAAATGCAGGTGGATCGGTTTCTGACTTTTCAAATAAGGATAATTATATTTTTGGAAAAGAAATAGTAGCTTCAAATAATAAAATACACAGTAAATTAATGGGCATTGTTAAAGACGCTTTTTAAGGTATTTAAATATCTTTTGTTTGCTTGTTGTGAAAATAATTAGCTATGTTTTGTTAATTAATATAACTCATAATCCATTTTGATAAAAAGAAACCCAATATCACCATCAAAATACCAATCACATTATTTGCTAAAATATTCAATACTGCTAGTTTAGCTTCGTTCATTCGGAAAAGAGTAATGCTATCTAATGTAAGTTTAGAAAAGGTAGTGTAGCCTCCTAATATTCCAACAAAAATAAATGTTCTCATACTTTCTGATATATTTTGTTGTTCGCAAATGCCCCATATCAAGCCGATTAAAAAGGATCCGGAAGTGTTAACTATTAATGTTCCAATAGGAAAAACCAATTCAAATTTATAAAATATGTTTGTAACCACATATCTGGCAACTGTTCCTATTCCACCACCAATTAATAAAAGGAGTAGTTTATTCATAATAAAAGATAAATTTTTATATTTTCTTTATTTTCTCAATATTTACAATACTTAGAACCAGAACCCATAAAAACGGTAACATAATTATTTTATATCTTACAATAGCTCCGGAAACAGGAGTTGTAAGACCAATAAAAGCAAAACCAACAATACAGAACCAAAAAGACATACCGGCTAACCGAATAGGAATATCTTGTTTTTTTGAATAAAAAATCAATGATATAACAATCATAATTTTTATTAAAATGTTCTCTAAAGCCGCAAATAATATCAGTAATGAGTCTGTTTCAAATATATGTGGTCTTGTAAAAGTATATAAAAACCCCCTTGGAGTATTTAGTAAAATATCTCGGATTGAATAAGCAAGATAACCTTCATGAAGTAAACTACCTGCATCAATAGCACGAGATAAATCCACCAAACTGTTATGCTTATCAGCTATTAAGTAAAACGGGCTATAAGCGGGAATTAAATAATTTATGATAACTCCGATAATAAGTATAAGAAAAAATAACCCGGCATATACAAGCTGAGTTTTAATAAAATTAAACTTCTTTGAAATATAAAAACCGATAAAACAGGGTAAAAATAATAATAGTATATACGTTTTTAAAAACAGCAATACCCATAAACAAACAGCCAAAACTAAAATTGATGTAAATTTTTTGTAGGTATTTGAAAATATTTTATCTGCAAAATGGATTCCTAAACCAAAACACCCTATTAAAATAGCTTCTTTTAAAACGCCTGAACCCCAAAAAAGAAGTGAGGGAAACAGGAAAATACCCCACTTAAGCCATTCGACTTTATTATTTGGCAAATATTTCAAAATAAACTTGTATATACCTACTAACCCGGTAAAAGATAAAATATTTGCAAAAAGCGTATGAATGTGAATATATCCGAATGAAAAAATAGAAACAAAAGCATTAAACCTGATAATTATGCGATTATCATTATATACAGGCGACTCCCACGGTCTAAACCAATAGGACATGTTTGATAAATATTTTTCTGTATGATACTCGGTGATTCCAACACCTGTTAAAATCTTTAAATAATCAAACGGCTCTTCCCATAATATTTCATATAAAAATAATCCGTCGTAATAATATTTATAAATATCAGCAGTTGAGGTATCGTAGTAATATTTATATATTAAACTAAGTATAATACCCGTTATAAACTTGATTGAGAAAAAAAGCACTAAATTTTTATATGTAAGCCCGGGAATGTTTTTAAAAAAGTTTATCCTTTTTATAAAAAACAAAAATAAAGATAAGTATATAAAAAGTAATAGGTACTCGGTCATGCATTAAACGATTTTTCAAAATTAGGTTGCTAAGTTATAAAAAAGTTATAAATTATTATTAATTTAGTAATTGATTTCAATGTTTGTTTTATTTTTAATTGAGAGTAGATGAATTTTTTAGCACATTTATATTTATCAGGCGATAATGAAGAATTGATTTTAGGAAATTTTATTGCTGATATGGTTAAAGGCAAGCAAATTGAAAAATTCAGTCCGGGAATTGTTAAAGGCATAATGTTGCACAGAAAGATAGATTCTTTTACAGACAAACATGAGGTAGTTTTTAAAAGTAAAAGAAGGCTACGTTCTAAATACCGCCATTATTCACCGGTAATTGTTGATATGTATTATGATCATTTTTTGGCAAGGAATTGGACTGACTATTCAAAAACACCAATAGATAATTTCATGAGCAACTCCTACAATGTTTTAATGGTCAATTATTTAATTCTGCCTAAAAGAGCTAAAAAAATACTTCCTTTTATGATAAGCTCCAACTGGCTTGTAAACTATGCTAACTTTGATAAATTACAAAAAAACTTTGAAGGGCTTGCTCGCAGAACGCCATTCAAATCAGGCATGGAAAATGCTGTCAAAGACCTTGTTGCTAACTATAATGAGTTTCGTGATGAATTCAGAGAATTTTTTCCCGATTTAATTGATTATGTTGAAAGGTTAAAGAGGTTGCATTAATTTTCTAAATTATCTCTACACTTTCTTTACTTATCCACCCGACATTACCATTAGGCAGTCGTATTTCATACCAATCGTTGACTTTTTGAGTTATTTCTACTTTTGTCCCCTGATGTATAACAAACAAGTCAGTGCTTGACGCACTCGGAGCACTTTTAGCAGTTAAACGAGGTGTGAAAACTATAGCTTCTGTTTGCTCAACCAGCTTATTATATTGCTTTTGAGCAAAAACCAATGAAAGTGTTGTTGTTATAAGAAAAATTATCGCAAAAATAAAGAGCAACTTTTTTAACCCTTTACGTGAAATATAAAAGAATAACCCGGCAGTAACGAAAAATAGAAATGCAAATATTATTGATGTTATTGCCCAACCTCTTTCTGATTGAGAAGATAGTATATTGTTCCACCATTGCTCATAAAACAACTTTGGCACAGGTTCAATTCTATCAACAGTACGACTTTGAGCAACACGAAGGTTAAAAATAATATTTTTGTCAGATGGATTTAAACGTTTAGCACGTTCATAATTTAAAATCGCTTTAGCTATTTTATCACTCTTAAAATAAGCATTGCCAAGATTATAATATAACTCCGATGACTCGAATCCTTTTTCAATAATTTTTTCGTACAATTCGACTGCATGCTTGAATTCATTATTTGAATAAGCTTCATTTGCCTTTTCAAGTATTTGCATCGGCTTGTCTGCATAACTTGAAAATGAAAACAAAAAAACTGATATTATTAAAATATAGAAGTTTTTTTTATGATTCATACTTATATGTGTTTAAAAACTATTTATAACCATCAATTTTTGTTATGATTTACTTTTTCTTAGCCACTTTTCAGTTTTTACAATGATTTCAAGAGACATTGAGTAAACTTTATCCATGTTTTCTTCTTTATCTCCTGGAGAAAATCTTGCATACTCGCAATGGTCAAGAGTATTTATAAATTCATCAATAATTTCTCCGGGTATATTTTTTTCTTTAAGCTTGTTTCTTACATTATCCTTACTTAATTCAGATACAGGAATATTCATTTTATTAGAAAGATATCCCCATAAAGCTTTAAATATTTCATCAAAAAATTCTTTGTCTTTGTTTTGCTTTAGGAGTTTTAAAGCCGACTTTAAATGTTTTTTTGCAGCCTTATTTGCTAGTTTTGTCCGTCTGTATGATATATTTTCTTCATTTTTTAATTTACGGTAATATAATAAGATAAATACCAAAAACAGCAAAGCCGGTAATCCCAACAATAAATAAAATTGAGGTGAGCGGAAAAATAATTTTCCCGCAGGATATAAACTTATATTGCGTAAGTATATATGTCGGATATCACTATCTATATATTTTACTTCTCTACCTGAAATAGTTCCGGGTATTGCTTTTGCCGATGGTGTTTCTTCAACATTAAATTTAAAAGGGTCGCTTGATAATGTTATATATTTGCTTTTAGCAGGGTTAAAATAGCTGATTTCTATTGGATGTATTTCAAATTCACCATCTGTACGAGGTATTATCAAGTATTCGAAATTTCTGCTTCCTCTAACACCTGTGCGTGACAGATTAATATCATCTGTAGTTCTGGGGTCATAAATGTCAAGATTATGAGGAAAACTTATTTTCGGTGCTTTAGACATACGTAAATTGCCGTTTCCGGATATATTAACGTTCAATGTAATGGCATCATTAATATTAACATTGTCGTTATCAATATTGGCAGACATCTTAAAATCTCCTACCAGTCCGGTAAAGCTTGCCGGCTGGTTTTGTGTCGGTAAAGGTTTTACGTTGAGTTCTATTTTATTAGATTTTATTGTTCTTTGTACTGTCCTTGAGCGATCGAAAGGAGTTGAAAAAAATTCCTCAAAAAGACTTTCCCTTCTACGTCTTTCTGTTACTCTTACCATGCATTCAATCTCAAGCGGCTCGATTGTCATTTTTCCGCTTCTTTGAGGGAACAATGCAACGCGTCTTATTTCTGCTATCTTATATCTATGACCATTGATTATTCTCGATTCAGGCTGCCTTGAGCCATCACGGTCAGTGAGATTCTCCGACCAAAAGCCCTGATAGGAGGGAAGGCGTTCAACAGAATACCTTGTAACAGGCACTCTTGTATATATTTTGTAATGAATAATGACTTGTTCTCCTTGATATGGGTTTGTATTATTTACATAAGCTCTGACAAAAAGTTCATCATCAGTTTGAGGTATTTCTTCATCAGGGGTTGGTTTTGCTTTAGTTGCAGGTGAATGATCATCAGATTTTTTAACTTCTATGGATACGGCATTGCTTTTATACTTTTTCCCATCAACAACTGCTTCAGCAGGTTTAATAGTAAAAACGCCTTCATTAAAAGCTTCAAGAATAAAAGAGAACGTATATGACTCCTCACGTGTTGTTTTGCCATTAATAATCTGTACTGAAGTGCTTGATGATTGCATAGGACCTGATAATACACGAAAACCTTCAAAATCGGATGCATTAAAAGATGATGGAGAAGAGTTTAGCTTGTATGTTATCCTGAATCTCTCTCCAACAGATACAGATGAAGGAGCACTGGCTGAGAATTCTATATCTTCGGAATAAAGCGATAATGGAAATATAATTAATGAAATTAAAAAGCAATTTTTAATTTTTAATGGGTTAATTATATAATTGTTAGTTTTTTTTATTAACAAGTATATAAAATCTAATAAAAAAACTAAAAAATTAGAATTTTTCTTCATTTGTATATATTTTCTATGACCTTTATTTATTTAATAAAAACACTTATTAACAAGATATAAACATTTTATTAACAGCTTATAAACAAGTTATTAACAATATTCTATTTATTTTAATTCTTACCATTGTCTTTCAGGTTCAATTATTTCAGTTTCAGCTTCTTCTCTATTAATTTTTTCCTGTATCTTTTGTTCTTGTTGATTTAATGCATCAAGTATTCTTTCAGCATCCTCTTGAGATAATTGTTCAGGTGTTGGCTGAGGTTCT
>SL_3KL_010_SEDDRAFT_10004280_pt1 | contig 12900 bp, 9 predicted proteins | sample SodLakKL_010_SED_2_FD_10381 | JGI IMG/M metagenome (IMG submission 10381)
CAGAGCACCGGTACGAGGGAAAAACAGATCCAAATGGTAGAAAAAACCTGTAGTGAAATGCGCCTGGGTGGAATTTGGGACCATGTAGGTGGTGGATTTCACCGCTATTCTACGGATCAAAAATGGCTGCTTCCACACTTCGAAAAAATGCTTTATGACCAGGCCACCCTAATGATTGCCTACGCCGAAGCTTGGAAAAAGACCGGCAACGAACTCATTAAAACCACATGCTACGAGATCCTTGATTACATCGACGCGCAGCTTACTTCAGACGAAGGCGGGCTCTATTCGGCCGAAGATGCCGACAGCGAGGGAGAAGAGGGAAAATTTTACGTGTGGACAAAAGCCGAATTGAAAGAAATTCTGCCTGAAGATTCATTCACCCTTTTTTGTGATCTATTCAATATCAAAGAAGAGGGGAATTTCAGGGATGAATCCACCCACGAGCTTACGGGCAAAAATATTCCACACCTGGATCAGACTGTAGATGAATATGCAGATCAGAAGAACCTTGATTCCGGGACGATCCAAGCCACAGTTGATGAGTGCCTCCAAACTCTAAAAAAAGAAAGAGCTCAACGGGTCCGTCCGCAGCTGGATGACAAAATTCTGACCGACTGGAACGGGTTGATGATGGCCGCACTGGCATCAACGGGAGCTATTTTTGAGGATAACCGGTTTACAGAAAAAGCCGCAGAGATTGGAGGTTTTTTGGAGAAGAACTGCATTAAAAGCGACTATTCACTACATCACAGATACAAAGATGGAGAAGCAGAAATTACCGGAATGGCCGATGATTACGCCTTCACCGTGTGGGGATTTATTGAGCTCTTCCAAACTACGTTTGACCCAAAATATTTGAAGCTGGCTATAGAGCTGCATCAAACATTTACCAAGAAATTCTGGGATGATGAACACGGCGGTTTTTTCTTCACCCCGGATGACGGTGAAGAGCTTCTCGGGCGTCAGAAAGAGATTTACGACGGGGCGATTCCCTCCTCCAATTCAGTGGCGGCCCTCAACTCGTTTCGCCTCGCGCGCATGACCGGAAATACGGAGTGGGAAGATCAAACCGAACAGATCCTGAACGCTTTCTCCAAACCGATTGCAGACACCCCGGCGGGATATACATTTGCGCTCATCACCCCGCTGATTAAGCAGCAATCACCCAAGGAGATTGTGATTTGTACCGGGCAAAAAACGGAGGAGATTGATGAGATCCTCCGGTATCTACAGAAGCAGGATCGCTATTCAATTTCCATTATTCTAAAAACCGCAGAAACTGATAAACAGCTTTCAGAGCTCTCTCCATTTTCTGCCGATTACGATATTGATGATTCTCTCGCTGTCTATATTTGCGAAAATTTCACGTGTAAGATGCCGGTTCATTTACTCGGCGAAGTGAAAGAGATAATGGAGCAAGAAAGTGGTTCAACAGATTAAGTCCACTAACAGAAATTCATGGTGGTTGAGCAAAAGTAACAGCAAAGTTAGATATAGAGCACCTTTGTAAATCATTGCCCTGCTCATCATCCCCCTAAGTCCGCCGAATGCGGACTTTCCCCCTTCAAAGGGGGACTAAATTTCTATTTCATCAATAAATTAAGTTGTTCCAAAGGAGTCCAATAGCGCAGAGGAGAATTCTTCATAGGAAGAGGAGATCGGTAGTGATTTTTCTTCTTTATCGAGGCAGGTTGCAAGCCGCTCGGGAACCTGTACCGGTCCGTTGATTTCCCCTTCCACCACCGATCGGAATTTTGAAGCGTGAGCCGTGGCCAACACAATTCCGGGGTCGTGCGAAAAGTTTAGCTGCTTATATTTTTCCAGTGCCAAAACACCAATTGCGGTGTGGGGATCCATAATATATCCCGACATTTCAAATACATTCCGGATGGTGTTCCGGGTTTCTTCATCCGAGAATGAATCGCCATACAGAAACGTACGGAGTAGTTGCTCATCCCCGTCAAATAGGTGCAGCATCCGCTCAAAATTGCTGGGGTTTCCAACATCCATCGCGTTGGATATGGTTTGAACCGATGAGGCAGGCGAATAATCTTTCCCCTCAAGAAATTTAGGTACAACATCGTTACTGTTCGTTCCGGCGATGAATTTTTTCACCGGCATTCCCATTTTTTCCGCCATTAACCCGGCGGTAAGATTCCCAAAATTCCCACTCGGCACGGAAAAGATCGGGTCGGCGCCGGTCATCTGTTTGAAACGCCGGGCGGCATATAGGTAGTAAAAAGTCTGCGGTATAAGCCGGGCGATATTGATGGAGTTGGCCGAACTCAGTCGAAGTTTTTGATTCAATTTTTTGTCGGAAAACGCCTGTTTTACCAGTCGCTGACAATCATCAAAAACACCATCAACTTCGAACGCGGTGATGTTTTTCCCAAGTGTGGTCATCTGTTTCCGCTGGATATCACTTACTTTACCCTTGGGAAAAAGCAGCCCCACTTTTACTCCGGGAACATTGTAAAACCCGTTTGCAACGGCGCCGCCTGTATCCCCCGAAGTGGCCACCAGTATGACCAATTCACGTTCATCAGAAAAACCCGCCCGCGAAAACAGCTGAGCCATAAAACGGGCTCCAAAATCTTTAAATGCAAGTGTTGGACCGTGGAAAAGCTCCAGGATAAAGAGGTCTTCCCGAATTTGGATTAGAGGGGCATCAAAATTAATCGCTTCATCAATCAGCTCATCGATCCCACCTTTAACATCATTCGAGTTTAAAAAAAGGGATGTAACCTCCTTGGCAATTTCTTGCAGAGTCAACTCTTTTGATTCATCAAAAAATGACGCCGGCAGCGTGGGAATGTGTTCCGGCATGTAGAGTCCTCCATCGGGCGCGAGCCCTGTCTCTGCCGCTTTAATGAAGGATACCGGGTCCGATGAGCCCGCCGTACTTATGAACTTCATGTTGAAACCTCTGTTTGTTCAAGAATATGGCACCCTTGCGTATTGATTTCTGAGATGTGAATATCAAAAGCCAGGTTATAGGTATCCATCACTTTCCCGAGGGCTTCACCAATATTTTCTGCTGTTTCGATTGATCGGCTTAATGCAAAGACGGATGACCCTGCACCGGAAATACTAAAACCGAGTGCACCGGTTTTCATTGCCGTCTCCTTCATCTCATCAAAACCCGGGATAAGAATAGCGCGCGCCGGCTCCACAATTTCATCGTGCAGTGAACGGCCAATCAAATCATAATCTTCTCGATAGAGGCCGGCAATCAATCCTCCAACGTTTCCCCACTGCGTTACCGCCTTGGAGAGCTGAACAGAACGGCGAAGAATCAGCCGGGTATTTTTCGTCTTCATCTCAATATGAGGATGCAAAACAGTTACAACAAGCTCTTTGGGCACGTTAAGTTCGATAACATCGAGAGGTTGATGGCTTCTCACCAGTACAAATCCACCAAGCAGAGAGGCTGAAATATTATCCCCATGTGGGCTTCCACTTGCGGCAAGCTCACCCTCGAGGGCGAATTGAAGAAGCTCTTTTCGGCTGAAGGGATTGCCTAAAATGGCGTTTGCGGCAACCGCTGCACCTGCCGCACTCGCCGCACTTGAACCAAGTCCACTCCCGAGCGGCATCCTTTTTTCGATTCGGATTTTCATTCCAAAATCCGGTGAGTGTTCCAGCTCGTCTATCAACGCCAGAACGGCTCGTCCCGCTGTATTTTCAATCGGTATCAAGGGAAGTTTTCCGTTATCCCCCGTGATGGATTCAATGACAACTCCCGGGATTTCTTTTCGGCTGATCTCCACAACATCCCCCGGTCCGTTGATGGCAAATGCAAGCACATCAAACCCACACCCCACATTGGCAACCGATGCCGGGGCAAAAACTTTTACAGATTGAAGCGGTTTACCGTTCATGTGTTTGATGATTTAATTACAGATAAATAAGTGTATAAAATTTGAGTCATCATCGGAACAGATCTACTCCGCATTACTCGCTGCTTTGGTGTTCACCACACGTAAAATATCCGCCACAATTCCCCCGGCAGTTACATGTGCTCCTGCTCCCGGCCCTTTTATTACCATTGGGTTTTCGCGGTAATATTGTGTGTAAATAGCTACAATGTTATCGCTGCCGGTGAGCCCATAAAATGGATGATCTCTTGTAATACTCTCCAACTTCACATTGCCTTTCCCTTTTTCAAAACGGGCAATGTAGCACAGTTTTTTGTCTTCGGCGTCAGCTTTGTTTATCAGCTCATCAAATTCACCATCAAACTCCGCAAGTTTTTCAAAAAATGACTCTACATTTTCCGCTTTTCGTGCGCCTTTTGGAACCAGGTTTTGCACCTCCAGATCATCAGGTTCCAGTTTAAAACCGGCTTCCCGTGCCAGTATCAACAGTTTTCGGGCAACATCAAGCCCGTTCAGATCTTCACGCGGATCGGGTTCGGTATATCCTTTTTCCCGGGCTTCTTTTACAATTGTACTGAACCTTTTACTGCCATCAAACGAGTTAAAAATATAGCTGAGCGTACCTGACAGAACGCCCTCTATTTTTTCTACCTTATCGCCGGTTGATACCAGCTCATGGATTGTTGCCAGAAGCGGAAGGCCGGCCCCCACATTGGTTTCGTATTTAAATGCTACATTTTTTTGCACCGCCAGATTTTGAAGACGGTCGTAATAATCCCCGGTTGAAGAGTTCGCTTTTTTATTCGGGGTAACGATTGATATACTGGAGTTCAGCACCTTTGGATAGATGTTTGCCACTTCACTGCTCGCGGTACAGTCCACAAAAATGGAATTCGGCAAGTTATGTTCTTCCATCTTATCGATAAACTTGTCGAGGCTACTCTCCTCCCCGTGTTTATCGAGCTGATCTTGCCATTCCCGAAAAGAAATCGAACTCTTCTGCACCAGCATTTTTCGGGAATTTGCTACACCTCGCAGCCGAAAATCGATCTGGTAATCATCGTAAAAAGTATTTAACTGATCGGAAATCATATCCAGAAGCATCCCACCAATCAAGCCGACACCCACAATGTAGAGATTTACCGTTTTTACCCCGGAGAGGAAGAAGGCATCGTGCAGTGTATTCATCGCTTTCGCTTCGTTTGTTTGATCTACCACAAAAGAGATGTTCCGTTCGGATGATCCCTGGGCAATCGCCCGAATGTTAATTCCATTTCGCCCCAATGCACGAAATACTCTTCCTGCAATACCGGGGATGTTTCTCATATTATCACCCACTATGGCGATGATTGAGAGCTTCTCTTCCACCAGTGGTGAATCGATTCTATTTTCTTGAATTTCAGTTTTAAACTCTTCGGCAATCGCACCTTCCGAAAGTTTGGCCTGATGTGGAAGCACAGCAATCGTAATTGTATGCTCGGATGACGCCTGTGTTATCATGATGATATTTACTCCTGCCCGTGCCAGTGCAGAAAATATTCTGGCGGCTATTCCACTTACTCCAATCATGCCGCTCCCCTTCACCGTCAAGAGCGTTACGTTTCCGATAGACGAAAGCCCTTTAATTAAACTCTGCGATGGTGCAATCTCTTTCTGTATAACTGTCCCTTCCTGCGCCGGATTGAATGTATTTTTGATCAGGATAGGAATTTGCTGCTGCATGGCCGGACGCAATGTTGGAGGATAAATTACCTTTGCCCCGAAATGAGAAAGCTCCATCGCCTCTTCGTAGGAAATTTCCCTTATGGGAAATGCTCGGGATACTTTTCTCGGATCGGCAGTCATCAAGCCGTTAACATCTGTCCATATTTCAATTTTTTCCGCCTGGAGAGCCGCTCCCAAAATAGCTACCGTATAATCTGATCCACCCCGGCCAACTGTTGTAGAAACACCATCAATTGTAGAACCGATGAACCCTGTAACCACATATGCATCATTTTCTCGTGTGAAATGAGCATCAATTTTTTCTCTGCTCTCGTCTATCAGCACGCGGGCGTTACCGTATTCGTCATTGGTAACCAAAAATTTTCGGGCATCGGAATAGTGAGCCTTAACCCCTTCGTTTTGCAACAGTGAAGCTAAAATTGTTGCAGATAGCCGTTCTCCAAATCCAAGTATAAAATCTCGCGTTCGGGGTGTTACTTCACGAACCAACTCAATGCCTTGTATTACATCCTCAAGTTCATTGATCAGCATTTTGAGATCGGTAATCAGGTCGCTTTGTGCCTGAACCGGCAACAATTCCCGTGCAACACCAAAGTGTTTCTCTTCCATCCATCTAATTACGTCACCGTGTATGCCATCGGTATTATCTGCATGGTCGCATACGTACTGAAGCCGATCGGTTACCCCCTGCATTGCAGATACCACCACAACCGTTTGATCAGTTTCACACCGTTTTTTAACGATAGATAGTACTTGGCGAATGGCTCCGGTGGCGCCCATAGATGAGCCGCCAAATTTGAGTAGATGCATGAGAGAAATACTTATTAACTAATGATAAAGCTATACATTTTAGCTAACCTCACTCTCGCGTTCAAGTAAAGTTTAAACTTTTTTATATGATAATTTTAAAACTTTGATATAAAAGCGCTTCCAATAAAAGAGTAGAAATCATCATTCATTTTATTGACTAAATCACGCTTTTTCTCTTATATGATAGTTGGCCAACTTTTTAAGTGGCTTACCCCGGACATGCCCCGATTATAAAACGGTCGGGATGGCTTTAGCCACTGACCGGGAAACTCATTTCACTAAAATCATGCAACATCATGTCGAAAAATATTGCCATTATTGGTGCCGGAAATATTGGTACTGCCATTGCCGTTGGCCTTGCTTCATCTTCCAAATTTTCAGCAGCTGATATTACATTAACCCGCCGGCGTTTGCCTCTAATTGAATCGTACAGGGAGAAGGGTTTTGAAATCACGTCTGATAATAAAAAGGCCGTAAAAAATTCATCCATCATTATACTGGCCGTAGAACCGCAGCAGCTTGATGGTGTTCTGCATGATATCAAAGCCTCCCTAAATAATAAAAGCCATACAGTAATATCTGTTGTATCGGGGGTTGATATCACACAGATTGAATCTATTATTGGNGAAAAGATGCGTGTGGTTCGGGCGATGCCAAATACCGCAATATCAATTGGGGAGTCTATGACCTGTATCTGCTCNAAAAACGGAAACCNNGAANCACTTGAGCTGGCAGAAACCATTTTCAATACGGTGGGGAAAACGGTCACCATCATGGAAGAACAGATGACTGCAGCTACAGCGCTTTGCGCATGTGGAATTGCGTTTTTTCTCCGGTCGATCCGTGCTGCCTCACAAGGAGGAACCGAAATCGGGTTTCATGCACACGAAGCGCTTGAAATGGCGGCACAAACCGCCAAGGGAGCGGCATCACTACTGGCCGACCGGGACAATCACCCCGAATTTGAGATTGATCGCGTTACGACTCCCCGGGGCTGTACTATTTCCGGGCTGAACGAAATGGAGCACGGCGGCTTCAGCTCAGCGATGATTAAAGGTATCTTGCTATCGGCCAATAAAGCAGAAGGGCTCTACAAGAAAAAATCTGACGATTGAAATGCTGTTTCAGAGCTGTGTGAAAATGTCAATTTCACAAACATAGAGAAGCCTGTTTAGGAATCAACACAAAAGAAAAAAGCCCCGATCATAGCATCGAGGCTTTCTTTGGCTCTTTCGCCTGCTCTCCAAAATTGGTAAAATAGGTTACAGGGTTAGATATTAACTTTATCCGTTTCGGGATTTTTCTTTCGCTTAATCCCCTTGCCTTTCGATGGATCTACCGCATTCCGATTGTATTGTTCCAGTGTAAACGAATCGACGGAGATCGCATCAAAACGGGCGGCTTCCGTTTCGCGAATTACTTTCGCCTCTTCTTCAGTGATAATTCCTTTCTCAAGAGCAGGCGCAATCTGCTTCAATACATGGGCTTTTTCAATCTCACGGGCTTTGGTTGCCTTATAGAGCTTTTTATAAACCGGAAATGACTCTTTCACTTTGGTCATTGCATGTTCATAAATACCGATACCATCCTCCAGTGATGTGGACGTGTAAATTCCACTTGTCATGCGATCTCGCTGCTCGCCCTGTTCCTGCATTGCCTGGGCAATTTTATGACCCAGCTTATCTGACGGCTTTTTACCAATTCGATTGATGCGTGACCAGAGGCCTACCGGTCCACGGAATAGCCATGAAAGTCCGGGAACTTCAATCTCGTTATATATCTCATCAAACGCTGTTTGAATGCGGTAGAAAGCGTGCTGCATTGCCCACTCGAAATACTCACGGTCTTCTTCCTGTCTGCCATCCGCTTCGTAACGACGAAGCGTAGCCGTTGCCAAGAACATCCAGCTCAGTATATCGGCATATCGGCCGGCCAATTTCTCTTTCATCTTCAAGGCACCTCCATACGAGCCGAGCGCTATATCAGACATAAACGCAAACGAAGCTGAGGCCCACGCCAATTTCTTATAGTATTTAGCGGCAGGTCCACCCACGGGAGATGATGCCAGCCGGCCGCGTGTAATACTTAGAAGCATCGATCGAAAACTGTTCTGTACCACGTGTCCGATGTGGCTCCAGAATGCATCATCAAAGGCTTTCACATCTTTATCCATCAGCGCATTGATCTCTTTCAATGCATATGGATGGCTGCGAATTGCCCCCTGGCCAAATATCATCAAGGTTCGGGTTAGGATATTTGCTCCTTCTACGGTAATGGCAATTGGGGTAGCAATATAGCTGTGTGCAAAAATATTCCGCGGCCCTCGGGATATTCCCGCACCACCTACAATATCCATTGCATCATTTACAATTTCGCGGCCCAGCTCTGTGAAGTTATATTTGGCAATTGCCGTAACAACAGCCGGTTTCGCACCTTGATCCAGTGCACCGCAGATATATCTGCGCGATGCGTCCATCAGATAGGTATATCCACCAATTCTGGCCATTGGCTCTTCAATTCCTTCGAATTTCCCGATATTCAGCCCAAACTGTTTTCTGATTGCGGCGTAAGCACCCGTTGCACGAGTTGCCATTTTTGATCCACCCACAGACTGCGCCGGCAGAGAAATTCCGCGGCCTACAGCGAGTGACTCCATCAACATTCGCCAACCATTTCCTGCCCCCTCTTTTTCGCCAATAATTGCATCAATTGGCACAATAACATCCTCACCTTTTGTAGGGCAGTTGTAGAATGGCACACCAAGCGGATCATGCCGCTTCCCGATATCAACACCGTCTGCATCACTCGGTACAAGCGCACATGTAATACCCAGTTCTTTTCCTTTTCCAAGATACTCTTCCGGGTCGTACATTTTAAATGCCAATCCTATAACGGTAGAGATGGATGCCAAGGTGATATATCGTTTGTCCCAGTTTAGTTTCAGATAAAGATTTCCGTCATCACGTTTAAATACCTCACCGGTGCTTTCCATCGAACCGGCATCAGAACCGGCATTTGGTTCGGTAAGTGCAAAGCACGGCATCTCTTCACCTGTTGCCAATCTCGGCAGATAGTGCTTCTTCTGTTCATCCGTTCCATAATGCATTAGCAGTTCGGCCGGCCCCAGTGAATTAGGCACCATTACCGTTGTTGCCAAAGGTCCACAGCGGGATGCTAGTTTCGCTACCACCGCACTGTGTGCATTCGCAGAAAATCCATACCCGCCATACTCCTCAGGAATAATCAACCCAAAAAAGCCTTTCTCTTTCATAAATTTCCAGGTCTCATCATCAAACCCTTTTCGCTGAAAAACATCCCAATCGGAAACCATGGAGCAGAGCTCTTCAACCGGACCATCCAGAAACTCCTGTTCCTGTTTGGTGAATTCTGGGTAGGGCTGACTCATCATCTTTTTAAAATCGGGCTTACCTGAAAAAAGCTCCCCTTCCATCCATACGGTTCCTGAATCAATAGCGGTCTGCTCAGTTTCAGATATAGCCGGCAGAATATTCAGGGCGTCAAGCGCTTTCATAATCGGCCCCGATATAAGCGTACGGCGTATCGGTTTAATATTAAAAATTACGGCGAGCAGAGTATAAGTTGATAGAAGCCAAACCGGGGCTCCAAACCCAAACAGCGCGGCAAAACCGGCCAGAGTCCAGATCCAAATTGGGGCGCCTGTATACCCCAGAATAAACAGTACAGCAATTACACCGCCCCATGATGCCCATGCAGGCAGCTCTGAGAAAAATGCGAGTTCTTGAATGAAAGCTTCCATAATTAGTCTCCGTTATGCGGGTGTTTTTTGTTTAATAAATCCCTGTATAATATGATCTTTGGCTTGCTTCATGAACTCATCAGTTGGAATACGTGTATCAAGCCGTTTGCTTATAATCACCGAGGCAACACCGTGTAGTTGCGCCCAAATTATGTAGGAGCTTGTCAGCGGATTATCCACCTTAAGCATACCTGCACGGTCCCCTTCTCGTAAAATATCTGCCAGCATTTCATAAATTTTACGCACCTGCTCGAATTTTTCTTTGGGGTACTCAGGCATCTCCTCCGGGCGTACCATATAAATGATTTCATACTCCTGGGGGTATTTAATGGCAAAGTCCAAAAATGAATCTGCCATTTTTTCCAGCTTGGTTACCGGATCGTCCCCTTCCTCCACATTTTTATTTATCGCCCTGGTTAAATTGGCGATACTTAAATCGATCAACTCCAAAAGCAGTTCATCTTTGTTTTTGAAATGGAGATAAATACTTGTTGCAGAAACTTCTACCTGTTTGGCAATTTTCCGCATCGACATTTTACCAAACCCGTGCTTCATCAGCATACGGCGGCTGACTTCCAAAATATCCTCTTTAAGCGACATATACGTTAGGTTAACGGTGTTAAGTTCATTATTCAAATTAATCTTTTTTTGAAGAAAGTCAATAGGCGAAGACTCTTTTTTACACCTGAATTCCCCAAATAATCAGAGAAAAGGATGTATCAGTCGTTCAGATAAAAGGATAGGAATTTTATGGTCCGCCCGGCTTCGAGGTGCTTTTTTTCAAAAAAGGTTTGAATGGTAAGCAAATCATCCTCCGGTTTTTCGCTGTAAACATCGCTCACATCATCAGCAATCTCCAGCTCTTCCATGGCGATAACTTTTTTCGTGTACCTGTATAGAGAATCGGAATCCGTTTTGAGGTTTACTTTACACTCATTTGCAGCCACCTGTCGATAAATTTTTAGAAACTTAGGAGAGGTTAACCGTTTTTTGCGATCCCGAATTTTGAGAAACGGGTCAGGAAAGGTGATCCATATTTCTGATACTTCCTTTTCCTCAAAAAATGTCGCTAAGTGATCGATATAGCAGCGCAGGAAACGGACATTATCAATCGAGTTTTCTCTCGCCTTTTTTGCACCTTTCCAGATCCTTGGACCTTTTATATCAACCCCAATAAAATTTTTGTCCGGATATTTTTGAGCCAGTGCTACGGTGTACTCTCCTTTACCGCAAGCAAGCTCAAGAACAATAGGCTTATCATTTTTAAAAATGTCGCGATTCCAGCTGCCGGCGGGCTTTGGAGCTTCGTCAAAATCCTGGTGTTCCAATACGTTATCGAAGGTTGCTACTTCCGCAATCCGTTTCAGTTTCGCTTTTTTAGCCATCCGGTTTTATGGTTGCAACCTTTTTCTGTTCCACGACCCAGACTTCTTGGTGTAGAAAATACGATCATGGTAACGGCCCGGCCGCCCCTGCCAGAACTCAATTTTATCAATCTCTATTTCGTACCCGCCCCAATGTTTCGGTTTCGAAATCTCTTTTCCTTCGAACTTTTCCTGAACTTTTTCGAACTGCTTTTTAAGTGATTCACGACTATCAATCTCACTGCTTTGATCTGATGCCCATGCTCCCAATTGGCTCTCTCTTGGCCGGGATTGAAAGTAGGTTTCACTCTCTTTTTCAGACAGTTTTGCCGCGGTTCCCCAAATGCGAACTTGCCGTTCCAATTCGGGCCACCAAAAAGTAACCGCTACGAATGGAGTTTCTTCAAGTTCATGTCCTTTATCGCTGCTGTAATTGGTATAAAACTCAATCGATGTCTCTTCAATCCCTTTTAATAACACCATCCGAGAATTTGGTCTGCCATCGGATGTAACCGTTGCCAGAGACATAGCGTTGGGCTCCATCACCTCAGATTTCAGCGCTTCATCAAACCACTGCTTAAAAAACGGGATGGGATTTTCAGGGAGTTGCTCTTCCTGCAATCCCCCCTTTGTATAGTTTCGTCGAAGATCGGCAATTTTGCTATCCATAAATCTACCCGAAATAGTCCGGTTCGTTTCCTTTTTTCCATTTNATATTGCACCCTATACTTGGAGTTTGATCCTCAGGCACTTTTTCGTCCGCCAAGATTTTATCCGTTGCTTCACGAAGATCTTCGCCCGAAGGNTNTACATCTCCATTCGGCCGGGCTGANTCGAATTGACCACGGTAAGCGAGTTTTAAGTCACCATCAAAGAGGAAGAAATCAGGCGTGCAGGCGGCCTTGTATCGTTTTGCAATCTCCTGAGTTTTGTCGAAAAGGTATGGAAACGGATAATTAAACTTCTCCGCGTCCTCTCTCATTTTATCAGGACTATCATCCGGATAATTTTCCACATCATTCGAGCTAATTGCCACAATCCCTACTCCTTTCGGCATGTAGTCGTTGGCATATTTTACCAGCTCCTCTTTTATCAATTTTACATAGGGACAGTGATTGCAAATAAACATCACCAAAAGTGCTTTTTCATCCTTGAAATTACGAGGCGTATAAATATTGCCGTTCGTCACATCTTGAAGTGAAAAATCAGGAGCTTCTGTTCCCAGATCGAGCATTGTTGAATTTACAGCTGCCATTTTTTAGATAGATTTTTTTCAGAGTTAGTTCGTTTTTCATGTATATAACAAACAGCTCAACTTTTGCATTCGGTGCTAAACTGTTAC
>SL_3KL_010_SEDDRAFT_10004281_pt1 | contig 12899 bp, 6 predicted proteins | sample SodLakKL_010_SED_2_FD_10381 | JGI IMG/M metagenome (IMG submission 10381)
TGGTACACCCCGGAACTTGACCGCTACCGCTGGCTGGTCGAGGAATTCCGTGTTCAGACCTTCGCCCAGCAACTCGGAACCGCCGAAAAGGTCTCTGCAGAACGCCTTGACCAAGCGTGGACGGCCGTGAACCGAACACGGCCGAGTCCGTCGCCAGAAGCGTACAAATGACCGTGAAAACGTGATGCAAATGCCGGTTTTTACCGCAATTTCATGAAAATTAAACGGTGACCGGAACCCATCAAGGACTTATAATATGCGTTGGTATTCTCATCCAGGTTCTGCTTCAGTGCGCAAGTCTCCCCTCTTCCCCAGGTTGCTGTTGGCCTTCTTGTTCAGTTCCAGCATGATCATCACGGCCCAGGCGGCCGAAGATCCTCCCGAACTCATGCAGGCCGTCGCCATGGGCGATCCGGCCGATAGCGTATTGGAGCTGATGGTGATCGCCCCTACCGACGGGATCAGTTCAGCGGGCTTTCCGGTCCTTGGTAATCCGGCCGGCGAACTGGTCGACTACGATCTGGAATCCGGCATAATTGCATTCAATGTTCAGGGCCCTATTGCCTGCTTTGACTTGCGCGAAGATTGGCAAGATTCTGCGGTTGTGCTCGATGTGTTCGATAACAACGCCACCGAAGTCGATGGCCAGAAACTGGGTGAAGTCGTTCGGCTCGGATTGACCGCGGACTTCCAGTACATTTTCGATCTGGATACCCTGGCGCTCGATGGCGACAGCGATACCGCCTGCTTCTACGATGCCGGTACCGGCATGGGGTATTTCGGCAACAGCATGGCGCAAGGCGACCTGTCCGTCACCGTCACGCCGCAAGCCCCGGCCAACTGGCCCAATGTCAGCATCAATGATGATGTGGTCTACGAGATTGTCGTTCATAACAGTGGCTCCAGCCCCATCGAGCGACTGGCCGTGCAGGAGCTGTACACCTTGCGATCTTCCAGTGGCAACTTCCCGGTCGGACTGCGCCACGATGAAATCACCTGCAATCCCGGACCGGGTGCGGACTGCGCGGATGCCATCCCGCAAGTATTCGAAATCGCCGGCAACGACGTGCAGGAACCCTTCATTCGCGGTGAAGAACTGTTCCTGCCGGCAGGCGCCAGCATCACGTTCCTGGTCGAACGCGAAGTGCGCCTGTCCGGTGGCGCTGATCTGGTCGATGCCTTCGGGCAATCCCTGCCGATTCACTTCGTAGCGGTCGATCTGGATAATCCGGGCAGCCATGCCGCCGCCACTGAAACCTTGCAGATCGTCAGCACCGGCCAGATCGAGGCCAGCGCCGAGAATCTCGATCCCACCGTATCGGCCGACGGCATCATCTCCACCGTGGTGCACGTACAGATCCAGGATAACAGTGGCCAGCCCCTGCAGGAGGCCGGTATCGAGATTCAGGCCGCGGTCGCAAATTCGGGACAGGCTGAAGATATCAACTTCCCCGCCTCAATACTGACGGACACAAACGGCATTGCCAGCTTCTGGGTGCAGTCCGAGAAAGCCGAAGATTTCGAGATCCTGTTTACCGCGCCTGCCCTGCTGGATGAAATCACCAACGATCCCGCCAGTGACTCGGTGACACTCGACTTCCAGGCCGATGAAGCGACCGCCTTCGAGTTCTCCAGCGACATACCCAACCCATCGCTGTCGCCTTCCACGCTGCTGCCATTTGAAGTGCGTGCCGTTGATCAATTCGGCAATGTAGATGTTAATTTCGCGAATTCAGTCAATGTCAGCCTTGTAGATCAAAACAACGACCTGGTTGGCAACCTTCAGAGCAGCGGTGCAACAGACGGAATTGCCCAATTCAATGATTTCGAAATTACTGGATCGCTGTCCGGTCAGAATTTTTCCTTGCAAGCTTTCCGACTGACCGACCCGATCCTAATCGGTTCCAGCAACGATTTTGATCTAATGATGGCTCCCGAAGGCGATTTAAGTATTGATCTGAATTCAACTCCCGCAGACGGGCAAAGCATCGACCAGGCCTCCGACTACCTGCTGAGCATCGCCGCAAGCAACGTCATCGTGGATCCATCGTTCGAGATGGCCGTACTGGTTCATGGAGAGAGCCCGGTGGACTCGACGCCCCGACCCATCGAAGAGTTCTGCATCGAGTTGCTGCTGGAATCCAATTGTTCGAACTTGCTGGACAACCTCGGTTTCGGCGCCGGCTTTGATGCGGATTTGACGCTGTTCGATGATGACATCACCGTTCGCGCCGATGCCGAACCCGGTGTCTGGAATCTGAACTTTGAGCTTGTCCTGATTACCGACGACACGCCGGGCGAGGAGCAATACTTGCCGGTCGATACACTGACTGTGGAATTGACCGTCAGCAGCGTTGCCGACGCCGCCACCGGCTTCCTGACCGCAGCCCGCAACGGGGACACCCTGGATCCGTCCATCGTTCAAGACTTGCGTCAGGGTGAATTGGTCGAGTTCAGCCTTTCGGCACTCGATGCCAGCGTCCAGTCCGACCGGCAACTGGCGGTGGTTTTTGATGGCTTGAGTCCAAGCGACTCCTCAAACCAGGATGGCATGGTTGTCTGCGAGGCACTGCTTGAAGCCGACAATTGCGCCGAGCTTCTCACCGAAATCAGCTTTGACAATCCCTTCTCGGCCGATATCGATCTGATCGAGGACCTGCTGATCCAGGTCAGGCAGGATGCCGAACTGGGCGACTGGACGCTCAACTTCTACCTGGTCAGCTTCGACCCACAAGGCGCGGATCCGCAGGACAGCGTCATCATCATCGACACCCTGACCCTGGATATCAATGTCGATGAAAATCCGGCCGATGGCTCACTGCAGGTCCTCTCCAACGGCCAGCCTGCCGGTAGTGAGATCATGATGCTGGTTCAGGGACAAAGCTTCGATCTGGATATCGAATTGACCGCGGTGGATCCCAACGGATTGGAAGGACTGGCAGTCATCTGGCAGATCGATGGTCCCGGCCTGGCAGAGCCGACCGCCGGCGAACTCGGCTGTGATTCGCTGCTGCAGGCACCAAGCTGCGCTGACCTGATTGATGCCATCGGCACCCTGAACCTGTTCACCACAATCGACGAGATCTTCAGTCAACCGGTCAGCCTTCAGGCGGATGCCGAAGTCGGCAGCTGGCAACTGACCTTCTGGCTGGTCGCTGTCGATAACGGCAATCTCATCCTGATCGAAGAGCATACCCAGGCGATCGAGGTCATCGGCGACCAGCTCTTCCGCGATTCATTTCTTGATGAATTGATCGACTGACGACTCTTGGGGCCGGCCCGATTTTCCGGGCCGGCCCTGAATGGACATGATCCCTCGCCCACGGGGACCCGGGCGCAACCATGGCCGAACAACCCATCGATGCACTCAAACAATGGCTGAGCGCCTACCAGGACAAGGCCAACCAGTCGATTCGGCTCGATATTGATGAGTGGCTGAACCAGCTCGAAACCTGGCGCCAGGAAGCCAGCCCCAATCGCATTGAATCCACGTTGTCCACGCTGGAGGCACTGGCGCGACTGTCTCCCGACGCCGAAACCGTCACCGCCGCCCTGCTATTGCCGTGGCTGGTCGATGACTCCACCATTCCGGACTCGCTGCGTTCCAGGCTGGCGCCGGAAGTCCTTGAGCTGGTCGAACAGCTTCGGCGCCTGACCCATTTCGGTCGCACTTACCTGCCTGATGACAGCACCCGGGCCGAGGGCCTGCGTCGGCTCCTGCTGGCGCTGGTGGCCGATGTCCGAGTGGTGCTGGTGGCCCTGGCCTGGCAGCTGGCCCGTCTCAAGCTGGCCGGCGAGATGGATGAATCGGCGCGTACCTCGATCGCCCGGGAGACTCGCCTGATTCATGCCCCGCTGGCCAATCGGCTGGGGGTCTGGCAATTGAAATGGGAGCTTGAAGATCGGGCCTTTGCCTACCTGGAGCCACGCACCCACGAAAAGATTCGTGCCCTGGTTGCCGAACGCCAAGCCGAGCGGGAAGCCTTCATTTCGTCATTCATCGATGATCTGCGCACTCGTATCGCCGAGGCCGATATCCAGGCTTCGATCAGTGGCCGGGCCAAGCATATCTACTCGATCTGGCGCAAGATGCAGCGCAAGGGCCTGGACTTTCATGAACTGTTCGATGTGCGCGCCGTTCGGGTCCTGGTTGACAGTGTGGCCGAATGCTACGGCGTTCTGGGCCTGGTGCATACCCACTGGCAGCCGGTGCCGGGCGAGTTCGACGACTACATCACCAATCCCAAGCCCAACCTTTACCAGTCCCTGCATACGGCCGTGGCCGGGACCGGCGGCCGGGTCATCGAGGTCCAGATCCGAACCCACGAGATGCATCGCCACGCCGAACTCGGCGTGGCAGCCCATTGGCGATACAAGGAAGGCGGACCCCGTGATGCCGGGCTGGAAAAGCGTATCGGCGTCATGCGAAAACTGCTTGAGGGCATCGAGCAGGACGATGACGATGAAAGTTTGCTGGAAAGCTTTCAGAACGTTACCAGTGAAGAACGAGTTTATGTGCTCACGCCCCAGGGGGAAGTCAAGGACCTGGCGCGCGGCGCCACCCCGCTGGATTTCGCCTACCTGGTCCACACCGAAGTCGGCCACCGCTGCCGCGGCGCGCGAGTCAATGGTCGGATCGTGCCACTGACCACGGAACTGAGAAACGGTGATCGGGTGGAGATCCTGACCGCCAAGGAGCCCCATCCATCACGGGACTGGCTGAGTCCCCGACTGGGCTATATCCGCACCGCGCGAGCTCGCGCCAAGGTTCGGCACTGGTTCCGGCAGTTCGATTACGAGGACAACCTGGCCGCCGGCCGCCAGACCATCGAGAATGAATTCAGGCGACTCGACATCGAGGTATCACGCCTGGAAAGCGTTCTGGATCACTTCAATTTCAGACGGGTCGACGACTTGCTGGTCGCCGTGGGCAGTGGCGACCTCAGCCCCGGCCAGATCGCCGGCGCCATCGAGCGCAAGGATGCCGATCGTCACGAGCCACCCACCACCCTGCCGTTGCAGCGCCCGCGCAGCGAACCGGAAAGCACTGATGATGTTCGCATCGAGGGCGTCGGCAACCTGCTTCACCAGATGGCGCGCTGTTGCCAACCCGTGCCCGGTGACCTGATCGGCGGCTACATCACACGCAACCGGGGCATAAGTATTCACCGCCAGGACTGTCCACAGTTCATCCACCTGGGCAACCAGCATCCCGAGCGCATCATTGATGTCCACTGGGCCGCACGGGCCGGATCACGTTACCCGGCCCGCATCGTGATCGATGCCTGGGACCGGCGCGAGCTGATCCGCGATATCGGCACCCTGCTGGCCAGCGAACACATCAATGTCACCGCCATGAATGCGCGTCACACCGACCATTCCGACCAGGTCAGAATCGAGTTGACCGTACAGGTCGATGATTTCGACCAGCTCTCCGGACTGCTGGCGAAAATGCAATCCATCCAGAGCGTCAATAGCGCTCGGCGCGTAAGATAACCCGATGAACCGGGAAAACGTCCAGGTCTCCGTGGTCATCCCGAACTGGAATGGTGCTCACCATCTCCGGGAATGCCTGGATTCATTGGCGGTACAGACCTTCACCGATTTCGAGACCATCCTGGTCGACAATGGCTCGACCGATGCCTCGGTCAGCCTGGTCGAGCGCGACTATCCCTGGGTGCGAGTGATCGGCCTGGCCCAGAATCTGGGCTTTTCAGCGGCCGTCAATGTCGGCATTCGCAAAAGCAGTGCGGAATTCGTCGCCCTGCTCAACAACGACACGCGCGCCCGGCGCGACTGGCTGGAACGGCTTGTCCAAGGGCTGTGGGACTGGCCCGAAGCCAGCTTTGTCGCCAGCAAGATGCTGCGCTACGATCCCCCGCACCTGATCGATTCAGCCGGCGATCACTTCAACCTCCTGTCCGGCGCCGGCAACAATCTCGGGGCCGGGGAACCCGAAAGCCTGCACAACCGGCCAGCCTGGGTTTTCGGGGCCTGTGCCGGTGCAGCCGTCTACCGCCGCAGCCTGTTCGATGACATCGGGCTGTTCGACGAAGATTTTTTCCTGGTCTTCGAGGATGTCGACCTGAGCCTGCGCGCCCAGGTCGCCGGCCATCACTGCCTGTACCTGCCGGAGGCGGTGGTCCTGCACAAGCGCGGAGGCTCGACGGATTCGAGCAGCCCGGAGGTCATCACCCGAAGCTGGCGCAATCACATCTGGGTCGCCGGCAAGAACCTGCCGCCTTTGTTGCTGGCCGCCTGGTTGCTGATGTTTTTTTTGCGCACCATCAGGCATTGGCTGATCGGGGGCATGCTTCGTGTGCTGGCCTTCGGTCGTCAGCGGCGCGAGAACCGGCCCGGCCACTCCCTGGCGGTCCTGAAAAGCGCGCTGCGCGCACTTCCCGCCAAGCGCCGTGAACTGGCATCCATCCGACGCCTGGGCAGCATGAAACTACTCGGGCGACTGCGTCGCCTGCCCCAACCGCTGGGCAGCAGCCTGGCAAAGAAATGAACAGACCGTTGAGGACAGGAGCGGTCATCGTTGCCTGGCGACCCGTTCATGATGACCTTGCCGGCCTGGTACGGTCGCTGCAATCCCAGGTCGGCCACACCATCATCGTCGACAACTCCCAGCCGCCGGTGGTTCGACATTGGCCCGAAGCTCAGGGAAAGAATATCGAGATCCTTGAGCCGGGCGCCAATATCGGGGTCGCTGCAGCCATCAACCGGGGCGTGGCCCGACTCCAAGAGTCGGAGCACACTCACGCCCTGCTGCTCGACCAGGACAGCCTGCCGGCCGATGACATGGTCACCGTTCTGCTCACACGGTTGCAAGAACTGGAACAAGATGATCAAAAGGTCGCGGCCATCGGCCCCTCGCTTCGCGATCGAGCCACCGGTCAACGCTCGCCATTCGTACGTTTCCGACTGCCATTGAACCGTCACCTGCATGGAAGCTCAGGCGTCGTCGCCTGTGACTTCCTGATCACTTCGGGAAAGCTGGTCAATCTTGAACACTGGTCGGACATCGGCCCGATGCGCGAGTCCTGGTTCATCGACAACATCGACCTGGAATGGTGTTTCCGCGCCCGGGCCAAGGGTTTTTCAATTCATGGTTGCTTCGATACCGAACTCCGGCACAGCATCGGCGAAAACCGTCGCCTGTGGTCGGGTCGCAGCGCCCCCGGCTATCGCCACCATTCGCCCGAACGCCTCTACACCATGATGCGCAACCGGGTATTTCTGTATCGCTCTCATGCACCCTTGGCCTGGATCGCTCACGACCTGTTGCGGGCCATGGGAAAACTCGTGCTGTTCGGCCTTATCCCGCCGCGGCTTGAAAACATGAAAGCCATGCTGCGCGGCCTGAAGGACGGTCTGCTGACCCGGCCGGTGCCCTGAGCCTGCCTTTATTCACCACCCAACCTACAACGCATCCTGGCCAAGCAACTCCAGTTCGAGCTGTTGCAGCAACTTGTCGAGTTCGGCCCGGAACACTTTGCGATTGAAGCGATGGCTGCGTTCGAAGGCCTGTTCGGCGAGCCGGCGACGCTCATTGTCATCCTCTATCAATCGCAGGGCATAGCGCTGCAAATCCTTCAGCGAACCGAATCGAAAGCCGTTTTGTCCGTGCTGAACGATCTCGCGCTGGCCACCGCCGTCAATCACGATGGGCACACAGTAATTCTGCATGGCCTCGACGGTGGTCATGCCGAAATGCTCCACCCGCTCGGGACGACTTTCATTGAGTCCGCAGGCATGCCAGAAGATGGCCGCGCGGCGGTAGAAATCACGAATGCGATCGACCGAAACATCGACATGAATTTCGATGTCGGCCGGGCTTTGCGTGATGGCTGCTCGCACCTGGTCCAGGTACTGGTTATCGGGCACGCTGCCACCGGCTAGAACCAGCTTCCAGCCACGGGTAGTCTCGGGATGATCACGGCACAGTCGATCAAAGGCCTTTGCCATCTCGAGTTGTTTCTTGCTTCCCGCGACCTCAAATCTCGAGACTGACAGAATGAGATTCTCCTTGGTGTCGGCATCACTGTCAGCGCTGTACATGTGGACCGGAGGATAGATCTTCAGCATCGGCTCAAGATCCCACCGCTTGCGGACCCACTGACCGGTGTAATCCCCATTGATGATCAAGTGGGTGTACTTGTCCACATGGAAGAAATGATCACGCTTGCGATCCGGGAAATGGCAGACAAACACCGAAACCGGTGACAATGGATTGACCTTGCCCAGCATGTTGCTGTTGATGAAAATGTCATATTCGAGGCTCTCCCTGGCAACCACATCGAACACATTGTGATCTTCGAGCATGGCCATGCCCTCATCGATCTGAAAACACTCACGTTCAGAGAAAAACGGTATCGGCAGGATCTTCACCGAACAACGTGACAGATCGAGATCAAACCAGTCGTGGTACTTCTTCAGCGATACCTCGTTGTTGAAGATATAGGTCACCTCGTAGCGATCTTGCAAAACACGGGCCATCTCGGCCACGTAGCGCTGACCGCCACCGGGAAAATGGCCGGCATGGTCGTAGATTCCCACACGAATACCGCGCAGGCCAAGCACCAACTCCAGGTGGGAAAAAAACTTGCGGGCACCCACCTTGCCGAAGCAGCTCAATAACGGTTCACGCAGCGTATCCAGAACGCTCAGTACAGTGTCGGTTTCATGACATTCACTCAACACCCTGATGCTGCTCATCAACGCGCGGTAAAGCAGATCAAGCTCACCCTCCTTGAAGAAATGAGAAGTGGGAATGGCGTCGGCCAGCTTGAGCGGGAAATGCTTGGCGATCAAAAGAAGTCGATTGCGATTGCACAGGTAATCACAAAGCTCGTCCGAAACGCTGCCATGGTAGTGATGATGAAAGACGCCATCCGCGCCATACCAGAGCTCCCAGTCACGCTCGCGGCAGCGCAGACTGTAATCAACGTCTTCCATGTACATGATGAAGCGTTCATCCCAGGGCCCGACGTCTTCAAGACAGGCTCGACGAAACATCACCGAACCGCCGGACACGTAGTCACGCCGGGCAGGGCTTGAATAGTCCCAAGCATCCCTGCACTTCCAGCCTATATCCGCGAAGTAACAATCCCCGACCTCCTCCACGCCCACGCTATTGATGGTTTTGCTGCCGGCGAAAAGGATTTTGCCTTGCACCGCTCCGATGCGCTCATTCTGTCGAAAGACACCCAGCAAGCCCTGCAGCCAGCCCTCATCAACCACGCCATCGTTATTGCAAATGGCGATGTATTCGCCCCGGGACTGCTCGATGCCCCGGTTCAGTGCGCGCGCATAGTTGTTCTCATCGTTGATGATCAGTCGGATGTCCGGATGATGCTCACGCAACCACTCCGGGGACCCATCCGTGGATCCGTTGTCAACGGCGAGAATTTCCAGATCCACGCCCCGCTGATCTGCCGCCCGTACCGAGGCGATGAACGCTTCGATGAAGCGGCGCGCGTTGTAGGTCACGGTGATGACAGAGACCGTGGCCGTTTCGCTCATGGCTCGCTCCCCTCGTCGACATCAATGTCAGCCACGATATCCCTGATCTTGTCGCCGATCTGTTGACGATCACCCCGGATTTCGGGCGGCGCCATTCGACTCAAGCGGGTCGGCCTCGGGCTGGGTGAATCGAGTCGGGTCCGGTCATGATAGGCCGAGGGCGGGATGTCTCTGAAGTAGTAGCGAAGCTCGCTGACAGCCACCTGTGCGATTTTCCCGAACTCGCCATGCCTGAGCATGCGGGCGGCATTCTTCGAACGCTGCCAGACATACTGAAGCCGGTTGCTCATCGACGGTTCAAGGTCCCTGGTTTCAATGTCGCCTCTGTGCTGAGACGAGGTGGTCGATCTCCTCCAGGGCGCGCCGAGCGGCAGCGCGAGAGAAATGATGCTCGACATTCGACAGCCCGCCGCTCGACAGCCCTTCCCAAAGCTCGCGGTCCTGGTGAGCACGCACCACCTCGCGCGCGAATGCGGCGACATCATCACCGACCAGGACATCCTTGCCGTGTTCTAGAAACATGCCCTCGGCGGCACAAGTCGTTGCCACAACCGGCAGACCATGGCTCATGGCCTGGTTGACCTTGCCCTTGACCCCGGCGCCATAACGCAGCGGCGCCACCGAGACGCGGCAGCCGTCCAGAAAGGGGTTCAGATCCTCGACGAAACCATGCACCTGCACTCCGGGGACATCGATTGAACGTATCTCCGTCGGCATGCGACTACCGATCAGATGCAGCTCCACGTCGGGAATCTCGTTGCGAACAAGCGGGAAGATCTCGTCAACCAGCCAGCGGGCCGCATCGACATTGGGCAAGTGCTGGAAACCACCGACAAACATCAGCCCGCTGCGATCTTCCCAGTCACGAGCGCTGCCATGGACATCATGAATATTGGACACGATACGCACATCGGCATCCGGCAACAGGCCGGTCAACAGTTCCTGCTCGACCGGGGAAACGACCAGAGTGACATCACTGTCACGAATCAAATCCAGTTCCTGGCTGCGCGTGGCGCGGGCCTGCTCGACCATCGCCGCCGACCCGGTGACCTCGGCCTCGCGCTCCTCGCGCAGGAAGTGCAGATCAACGGTGTCGAACACCAGCAGGGCCTGTGGGCAATGGTGACGGACCATATCCAGCATGGGCGCCAGAACGTAATGGCGTGAGACCACGACCAGGTCGAGATCCGCGCCATGTTCGGCCAGCCAGGGTTCCAGATTGGCGACCTGCGGGGCACACAGCACTTCGATGCCGGCCTGCTGAAGATCCTCGGAATAGCGATCGACCCACTGTCGATTCTCGGGCATGAAGCTGACCTGGTAGCCCATCTCCTTGAGCAGGGTCATCATGGCCACGATGCGCACCGATCCGGAATCATGATCCGGTTGCGGCGTGACCGCATCAATCAACAGCATGCGGCGTCGATAGCGTCGATAGCGTGCATGACGGATCGGATCCTGTCTCTCGAAGTCGGGTTCGGGCGGTGGATGACCAGCCAGCGTATCGGCCCACTTGGCGCGGAACTTGTCGCGGTTGACCGCCTGGTAACGCTTGACCCCGCCGGACTCATCGGTGCCCGAGGTGGCGCCTTCATGATGAACAATGGTGGCGGCCGGCTGAACCACCACTTTTTTGCCCGATGCCCGAACCTGGAAACACAGGTCCGTGTCCTCGTAATAGGCCGGCCGAAAGCGGGTATCGAATCCGCCCAGTTCGGCGAAATCGTCACGTCGTACCGCAAGACACGCTCCAGAGACATAATCGGCCTCGCTGACGAAGGCATATTGGGGCTGGTCCGGATCATCGTTGCGACCGTAATTCCAGCCACTGGCATCGTTGAAAATGATACCGCCGGCCTCTTGAAGTCGCCCGTCCGGATAGACCAGCTTCGCTCCAACGACGCCAACCTCGGGATCTGCATGAAAGGTGTCGATCAATGCATCCAGCCATCCCGGTGTGACCGTGGTGTCATTGTTGAGAAAGACCACGAACTCGCCGCGCGCTTGCTCCGCACCCCGATTGCAAGTATCGATGAATCCGGAATTGACCTCATTGCGCAAAGCCACGATTCCGCTGCAGTCAGCCAGGAACTCCGATGTATGGTCACTGGAGCAGTCATCAACCACGATGATCTCGTATTCGATATTCGATGGCGTTCGGGCAATGCTCTCCAGGCAGGCACGCGTCAGTTGCACCTTGTTGTAGACCGGAATCACGATACTGGCCACGGGCTTTCGCGAGTCCTTGAATTCAATGCCATCGAGACATTCCGGTTGTTCTTCCCCATTGGGAGCGGAAACCAAATCATCCACGGTGGTTGATGAGTGAGCCATATCCCCGACCGGCTGATCGATAGGGCGCGATGGCTCAGGCAAGTCCTCGATACCCGGCAAGGGCTGGTGGTGCAGGCGTGCAAAGGTCCGGCGCCAACCATGTGCCCGAATGCCTTGAACAAGACGCGCAAACAGCTTCGGCCAGGCCAGAGGATTCCAGGCGTGGTGATTGAGCAACTTGCGCAGCAAGCGGGTGATGAACCGGATCGGCCGGGTCAATCGCCAGGATTTGCTGCTGAGCACCACCGCCAGGTGGTGCTCCAGACGGATCCGGGTCGACTCCAGGCTGGCCAGCTCGGTCTGCTGCTGAAGGTTGACTCGCTCGAGTCGATCACGCTCGAGCTGCGCCTGGTGATAATGCTGGCGCGTCTGGATCAGATCCTGCTCCATCTCCTGCAACGCCACGCTTAACTCGTCACGCACCAATCGCACATGCTCGAGATCCTGCTCCAGGTTCCGAGCCCAGGCCGTGCGTTCATCCAACTCCTGCTCCAGGTTCCGATAACGCTCCTGGGACTCCTCCAGGGTTTGGCGAACCTCAGCAAGGTCCCGGTCAACCGACCTGGCCCAGGCGGTACGTTCCGCCAGAGTCTCTTCCAGCTCACGCCCCCACCGCGCGCGCTCGGCAAGATCCTTCTCGAGATGATCGAGTTGCTGCTGCAGTTGGCCACGCGCATCCAGCGATTCCCTGACTTCGCTTTCCAGGTGCCTGGCCCAGTCGGTGCGCTCACTCACCAGACGTTGCTGGCGCAGGGCCCAGTCCGCGCGCCGCGCCAGCTCCTCGCTCTGCTCATCCAGGCGATCATCGGCCCGTTCGAGCTTCAACCTCAGGTCAGCACTTTCGGCCATCAGCCAGGAACGTTGCGGTGACAGTTCGCGGTCGGGAAAAACCCCGGACTGCCTGGGCTGCTGCAAGGCCAGCAATTGACGATATCGACCCGTGATGGTCTCCAGATCCGGCTCGCTGACCCGTTTCGCAGCAAGCCGTTCGAGCTCGGCCCGATCGGCAGCCAGCCTGGCCAGGGTAGTGATCACGG
>SL_3KL_010_SEDDRAFT_10004282_pt1 | contig 12899 bp, 13 predicted proteins | sample SodLakKL_010_SED_2_FD_10381 | JGI IMG/M metagenome (IMG submission 10381)
CAACCCCCCTCCTACTTAACAGCATGGCTGCCTGAGTAGTATCAAAAGACGCTGATTTGTTTCAAATTGAGGGTGTTGATAATCATATCCAGGTTAAAAATTGATTGATGCGTAATGGCGACGCATGCGTCGCCCTTACATAATATTGAAGATAGTTTAAGCAAAATCATAATGATTGTTCTGATGACTAATGATATTAAGGTAATTATCAGTTTTTCCACACCCTCCAAATTTCTCCTTGACAAATTCAAGAAAAATATGATAAACTCTATTCGTAACATATGCCTTTCCAGGCAATAATTTTGGACTTCTACAAGAAAGGAGTGCACCCGCATGAATAAAGCATTTTTCATCATTCAAATGGCTCAGTTAATATCCGGCGATCCTGTCGGACGTGAACTGCCTGCGCGGAGTGCGCCTGTTGATATTTAGCCTTACCTAAATCGGTAACTGGCCACGGGCAAACTCCACACCCCGTGGCTTTTTTATTTTTCCCCACAAGAACCTAAAAAAGCTCAACAACCAGATCAAGCCACGGGACAAGCGTCACAGCCGTGGCTTTTTAACTTTCACAAGTGCCATGGCTAAGCATTTGTAAACAAGAAAAATAGCGAGATAGATTGAGAACAGAAGTATGAAGGAAAAAAAGATCGGAGAAGTTATGGGAATCAAGACCTTAGCCACCAAAATGCGTCCCTTTAGCCTGCGAGATGCCCAGGCAACCGTCGATTTGTTTAATGCCTGTTCCCAGGCCCTGTTTGGTTGGGATAACAGCACGCTGAATGACCTGATGAATGAATGGACAACCCCGGGTTTGCAAGTCGAAGAAATGGCTCGTATTATAGAAGATGACCACGGCAAGATCATCGGCTATATCGACGTGTGGGATATTTCACAACCCCATGTGACCAAGTATATGTTTGGCGTTTTACATCCAGACCATTGGAATGATCACATCTATCAGGAAATGCTCACATGGGCAGAAAACATTGCCCGTGAACGCATCAACCTTGCTCCCCAGGGCACACGGGTGATCATGTCACAGGGTGTTTCAAACAAGGACATTCATCGCAAAAAAGCACTGGAATCATATGGTTTCGAGTTGGTCAGGCACTTCGTTCAGATGGAGATCGAACTCAGTGATAAACCTTTGTCACCTGAGCTTCCTGCTGGCATAACCATCATGCCAATTGACATCAACACAGAATTTGAAGAGGCAATGATCGCGATGGAAGACGGATTCAAGGATCATTGGGGGCACGTAGATCGGCCTTTTGAAGAGGTCCTGACCCAGTGGAAGCATTACCTAGAGAATGATCAGGATTTTGACCCCACACTGTGGTTCCTGGCCAAATCAGGCGATCAAATTGCCGGCATCTGCCGTTGCCACCCTAAAACCGTTGAAGACCCGGATATGGGATGGGTCAACCAGTTGTGCGTACGCAAACCATGGCGCCGGCAGGGGCTGGGGATGGCTTTACTTTTGACGGCATTTGAAGAATTCTACCAACGCGGCAAGAAACGGTGTGGCTTAGCCGTAGACGCTGCCAGCCTGACAAATGCCACCCGCTTATACGAAAAAGCAGGCATGCATGTGACTCAGCAATACGACACATACGAGATGGAATTGCGCCCTGGAAAAGACCTGGCAACGTCATGAAAGCACCTGTGCCTGATTGATAAGATAAGGAGAAAGCGATGATAAGGAATAACTAATTTTTGAAATTTGTCCGCAGGTTCGGGTGAAGCAGGTTTGTGTCTGGTTGTTCATCCAGGTTGGTATTTGTTCCCGAAAAACAAAACACCGTGAGGTTTGCGCCAATCTGGATGAAAGCCGTACGCTGATCTGCGGGGGGTGATCATCACCCCACCCTGCACGAATTAGCATTAGAATCAACATAACCGCTCAGGCAAACCTGCTGGTGAACAGGCAGTTCACTTCAAGGGTGAGTGGTTACAAGTAATGGAGTAATTAAAATGAAGAAAGAACAAATTAGCTTGGAACGTTCGCCGGTAATCAAAGGTCTTAAGTTTAGAAAATACCTCGGTAATCAGGACTTTCCAGAAATGATGAAGGTCATCAATGCCGCTGCAATAGCTGATAAAGATAAAAGCGGTGAAACCCTGGCAGATCTCAAACATGACTACCAGCACCTCACCAATTGCGACCCCTATCAAGACATGATCATGGCAGAAATTGACGATGAGCTCATCGCTTATGCTCGTGTGACCTGGTGGCAGGAGGAAGAACCCAATGACCGAATTTACAGCCATTTTGTGAACATCACACCTGAATGGCGTGACCAAGGTATTGAGCTTGCCATCATCCAATGGTGTGAAGCACGCTTGAGAGACATTGCTGGTGATCATCCCCAGGACAGCCAGCGTATTTTCCAAACCTACAGCAATGAATTCAAGACCAGCTTAAATCACTTATTGGAATCCCAGGATTACGAGCCTGCACGTTTCTTTATTGAAATGTCCCGCCCTCTTGATGAGATTCCAACAGCGGACATGCCTCCTGGTATTGTAGTGAGACCAGTTTTAAAAGAAGACCATCGCAAGATCTGGGAGGCTTCTATCGATGCGTTCAGAGACCATTGGGGTTACTCAGAACCTAAAGAAGAGGACTACAAGAACTATACTGGTTCAAAATATTTCCAACCTGACCTGTGGCAGGTTGCCTGGGATGGTGATGAAGTTGTGGCGAGTGTGTTAAATTACATTGACCCCGACTACAACAGCAAACATAACTGCAAGCGCGGTTGGACTGAGGACATATCAACCCGTAAAGCATGGCGTAGGCGCGGCATTGCTAAAGCGCTCATTACTCGATCCATGCACCTGCATAAGGAAAAGGGCATGAAAGAAGTTGGTTTGGGTGTCGACACCTTTAACCCCAGCGGAGCCCTGAAGCTTTACGAGGATTTAGGCTACAAGAAAGAAAAGACCTTCGTAAATTATCGGAAACCAATGTAGGCATAGGTTTAAAATGACCAACAAGATGACACCGGCAGCAGAAAAAAGCCGGTGTCACTGCTTTAATCATGTCCCTACTCATGGTAAAATCAAGCCCGCAAACACTCGATTATTGACAAACATCGATGCACACAAAATTCACCCGAAACACCAAGCTTTTTCTGATTTCTTCACTCTTGTATGGGCTCTCCTTCAGTGTGTGGGAACTGTTTTTTAACCTCTACATCCTCTCTCTTGGTTTTAACAATGATTTCCTAGGTCTGATCCGATCATCCACACCCATCGCAGCACTGGTGCTGGGACTGCCGTTGGGCTTGTTATCAGATCGAATTGGCCGCCGCACAAGCATGTTGGTCGGTCTGGCTATCGGCTTTTTGGGGATGTTTTTCCAGGTGCGTCTTCCCTATCCTATACTCATTTTCACATTCGGTTTGGTTCAAGGCGCTGGTCTGATGCTTTACAGGGTTTCTCAACCCCCATTCATCATGGGAATCAGCAAAAAAGAAAACCAGGCACTCATTTTCAGCCTGAATTTTGGGCTTTTGACCATCGCGAACACCATCGGCAACCTGGTCGCAGGACAGGTACCTGATCTGCTTGAACGATTTTCTGGTATTTCCACAGGTACAGCAGCCTCCTATCGGTGGGTCATCACCGCTGGTATCCTATTTGCCGTCACCAGCCTGATTCCGATGTTCATGATTCGAGAACCAAGAACAACCCAGGATGAAAGCCAACCAAGGCTTCCCCTCAAAACCATCATCCGTAAGCTTTCCGTCCGACCCATTGTCCGTCAACTGGCAATCATCAATGTGCTCACAGGGTTTGGGGCTGCGATCCTGATCCCGTATTTCAATGTCTTTTTAATCAGCAAATTCGATATCGGTGATGATTTCCTGGGGCTAATTTTCAGCCTCTCCTCGCTGTTGGTGTTCATTGGCGCAATGATTTCACCCAAGTTAGTACGGCTGACCAAAAGCCGCATCATTCCAGCCGTTACAACCCAGGGTACGAGCCTGATCTTTTTATTTGCTGTGGGATTTTCTCCAGTGTTATGGATCACGGTCATCAGCCTGTGGTTGAGAACCGCATTGATGCAAATGTCCTTTCCACTGCTGGATAACTATGCCATGCTGGTCAGCCAACCGGATGAGCAGGGAGCGATTTCCAGTGTGCGGGGCATTGGCTGGCAGGCTGGCCAGGCGATCGGTCTTCTTGTTTCCGGTTTTATTCAAACAAGATTCGGTTTTTCACCGATTTTTATCACCACGGGGATTCTTTATGCCATTTCAATCGCACTTACCTGGGTCTACTTCAGGCCGGGTGAAAAAGAGCTGTCTTACACGGACTAAAACAGCCCCTGAATTTTGGCCCATGATCAACAAGGAATATCAGAGCAGTGGTTGTTTCCAGAGCAATCACTAAGTGAGTGAAAGGGAAGTTGACCAAGCGCCTACAGGAAAAATCAAAAAGTTATTTCCCCCGGAAATGAGGTTGGGTGAGGGACAGTAATATTGTGGAGATCATTAATTCTGCGGTACTGATTATTATTGCAAACACCCTATGGTTGCTTAATAACCGCTGCCTAAGCTGTATCTTCTGTGAGTATAATGATCAAAACCATTTTATGTAAATGAATGCATTATTGAAAAATTAATTAGAGATTAGGACTATTCCCCAAGTGATTACATCATCCAGTAATTCAAAATTAAAACTTGTTCGTAAACTACAAAACAGTTCCCAGGATCGTAAATCTGAGGCTGCCTTTGTCATCGAGGGTGTTCGGCTGATAGAAGAAGCGCTTATGATTGGATGGCCGCTGACCTTCGTCCTGTATGATCAAACCCTTTCCTCTCGAGGAAAAACAATCCTTACTGCCTTGGAAAACCAAAAATACGATCATGCTTATGAAATTTCCACTGGCTTGATGGCTGAAATCAGTGACACTGAAACCTCCCAGGGCATTCTGGCTGTGCTTCCTCAAAAAACGCGCCCCCTGCCGTCTACACCCGACTTTGTGATCCTGGTTGACCAGGTGCGAGATCCGGGCAACATGGGTACCATTCTGCGAGCTGCAGAGGCTTTGGGTGCAGGTGCGATTGTTTTAACACCTGGAACAGTGGATGCCTTCTCACCCAAGGTGATCAGGGCGGGTATGGGGGCTCATTTTCAACTGCCAATCCAACAACTGCCATGGCATGAGATCCATACCTACCTCAAAGATCTGCCTGTGTTTTTAGCGGCATCAGACGCAGAAAAGACAATTTGGGAAACAGACTTTAGTCAACCCTGTGCACTGCTGATCGGCGGAGAAGCTTTCGGTGCCAGCCCAATGGGTGAACAAATCGCCACAGAACGCCTCACTATCCCCCTGGCAGGGCAAGCAGAATCCCTCAATGCTGCAGTGGCCGCTGGAATTCTCATGGCCGAGGTCCTCAGGCAGAGATATTCAAGCAGTAAGGAAAACTGATGCAGATTCGGTCTATCACCTATTTCTTACATCCTCGCTGGCCAATTAATGAGCTGGTTTTCCAAAAAGCCGGGATTTTTGCCCAACACGCAAAACGGGCTTACGCCTCTGCCGGCTATCCCGTTCAGACCATTCGCCTGGCAACCCCACCCTTTCCAGATTTTCTGGATGCGATAGACTATACGAATGCGGCATCACAAATTGAGATTACGGCGCATTCCCCCCCCCCCCCCCCTACCCAAGAGTTATCACGCCATTCCTGATCTTATCGCCAGCTCTGGCACCCTGTTTTTCTCTGGCCATTTGACTACACAACAAAATGAGATCAGTTTGCCAGCTGTGGAAGCTTGTGCTGAGATCATTCATCGTACTGCGCCGCTAGAAAAGGATGGTTTTGCTAACCTGCGCTTTGCAGCCCTGGCCAACGTCCCACCCTGGGCCCCTTTCTTCCCAGCAGCCTACCATCAGGCTAAAGCGCCGGCTTTTGCACTGGCGCTTGAAGCGGCAGACCTGGTTGTGAGCGCTTTTTCAGAAGCAAAATCCCTGAATAACGCCCGTCAGGATTTGATCAAACAAATTGAAAACCATGCCGAAGCGCTCCAGGCGATCAGCCAAAACCTGGCGAAAATCTATCAAATCGAGTTCAAAGGTCTTGATTTCACCCCAGCGCCATTTCCTGAGCCGGCGAAATCCCTTGGCAATGCTTTGGAACAATTAGGCGTACCGGCCTTTGGTCAGTTCGGAAGCCTGGCGGCAGCAGCTTTTCTAACCGACACCCTCGACCGGGCAGAATTTCAACGCACTGGGTTCAACGGCTTGATGCTGCCTGTCTTAGAGGATTCAACGCTGGCCAAACGGGCTGCTGAAGGCAGATTAAGTGTCACAGAACTGCTGCTCTTTTCAGCAGTATGCGGCACCGGCTTGGACACAATCCCCCTGCCCGGTGACACCACTGTCGAACAGATCCGCGCGGTCTTATTAGATCTGGCAGCGCTCTCGCTGCGCCTCAACAAACCCCTAACGGCAAGATTAATGCCCATACCTGGCAAAATAGCAGGGGATCAAACCAGGTTTGACTTCGAATTTTTTGCCAACAGCAACGTGTTATCTATTCCCGCCCAACCACTGACCGGTCTTCTGACTGGAAATGAAAGCTTGAGCGTTTACAACCGTAATCGAACGAAGGATAAAGGTGAATAGCTTTATGATCGGGAATGTTTCTTAGTTTTCCACCAAACCTCAGTTTCTTGTAACAAAATCATTATTTTCTCGATGATTTAACCTTTACTTAGTTCCAAAATGATGCCGATTATTTTTTCGGAAATCAAGCCACTTTGTAATATATCCAATTTATTGCTACTATTTACTGTTTTGTCTGGTTTTGTTAATAATTTGTTTACAAAAAGATTAGCCTAATTTAATAGTGCTCAAAACATTCTTTGATATAATGNCAAAAGTTATTAAACACCGTTAAGTCATTACAACAGATACTCAAAATTATTTTCGATGATCATTACCACACACATCCTCCACATCTATATTCTTTTTCCCACAAAGACTGTCGGGATGGTGTTGTTTAATAACTGATTGAACATAAAATAAACCAGGAAAAGCAACAGCCACCCAAACACAAAGGTGGCTGTTTTTGCAACCTGGCAGTCCAAGAAAGGAGGTTCCGGCCTGATTAGTAAAAAAACACGTATAACAAATTGTGTCAATCATAAAATTAGTTAAGGAGTAAGAAAATGAAATTTCGTCGTTTGTTTATTTTGTTGATCGTCTTTGTGATGATCTTGGCTGCCTGTACACCAGCAGCTGAAGAACCTGTGGTTGAGGAACCAGTCGTCGAAGAACCTGCTGGAGATGACACCAGTGCAATCTGTGATGCCGATGACTTTGGCTGTGCAGTCGTCGCACCCGGACAGACCATTAAGATTGGTATGAGTTCACCTATGACCGGCGGTAATGCTGCCTTCGGTATCGATGCAGAACAAGCAGGTCTGATTGCCGTGGCTGACGCTGGGGAATTTATGGGCTTCCAATTCGAGCTCGTGGCCGAAGATGATGGCGGTACACCCGAGGGCGGTGCGGCCGTAGCCAACCTGTTTGCCGCTGACCAAACCGTTGTCGGTGTTGCCGGCCACCTCTTCTCAGGCGCCAGCTTTGCTGCCATGCCCATTTATGAAGAAGTTGGCATTCCCATGCTCTCCCCATCTGCCACCAATCCCGACCTGACTAGGCAGGGCTCCCGCATCATGAACCGGGTTCCCTTTACCGATGAAGCTCAGGGTGAAGCGGCTGCTGCATTTATGTTTAATGAACTTGGCTTCCGCAGGGTTGCTTTCTTACATGACGGACAGGATTACGGCAAAGGTCTGGCAGAGATTGCTGCTGCAACCTTTGAATCCCTCGGTGGTGAAGTGGTCGAACTGATGGGTATCACCCCCGGTGAGGCAGATTACAGCCCGGTGCTTTCTACCATCGCTGCCCAATCTCCCGATGCTCTCTACTTTGGTGGTTACACCCAGGAAGGTGTTGTTTTGGTCAATAACATGGGCACCGCAGGTATGGAAGATGTGATCTTCTTCGGCTGTGATGGCACCTTTGGTGCGGACTTCCTCGCTCGCACAGGTGCGAATGGTGAAGGCACTTTTCATGCCACACCTCGCGTCCCCCCTGAAACACCGGAAAAAGATGCCTTTGACGCTGCTTATACAGAACGATGGGGCCAGGCTCCAGGCGAACTATCTCCCTTCACATGGAACAGCTATGACACCACCACCATGCTCATCTCGGTGGTCAAAGAAATTGCCATGTTAGGTGCCGATGGTTCCTTGTACATCCCACGTGGCGCGATGGTCGATGGTGTACGCGGTCTGACGAACTATGTTGGTATCAGTGGTACCTACACCTGTTTCCCGGATGGCGACTGTAATGTTGAAGGCCCAACATTCTGGATTGTTGAAGATGGTGATTTCGTCGCCGTAAACTAAACATTCCATATTATAATTTTGCAGGGGAAGGTGACCCTTCCCCTGCTTGTTTTGTCTGAACCTTTTTATTGGAGAAGTTTTATGAGAACAGCCAAAAAATCACCCCCCAAACTTACCAGAAGGAATTATTCGAAAATTTTTCGCCCAATATTTGGTTTGCTGGTATTGGGCTATATCTTGTGGCGGCTCTATTTGGTCTTATTTGTCCAGCAAACCTACACAGCTGAAATTTGGGTTCGCTTATTAATTTCTGGGCTGATTATAGGGGGCGTTTATGCCCTGATTGCTATCGGTTATACACTAGTCTATGGTATTCTGTTTATGATCAATTTCGCCCACGGCGAGGTTGTGATGATCGGCGCGTTTGCAGGCTACTTCCTGTTTGAAGCCACCAGGAGCATCAATGTGGCGTCTGCCGGCAATCCGCCGCTGAGTTTTTCTGATGCCTACCCATTTATTTCGGTTGTTTTAGCCTTTTTAATAGGTATGACCATTGCAGCTATCTCAGGTTTTTTCCTGGAAAAAATCGCTTATCGTCCTCTAAGAAAGGCCCCACGCCTGATCCCCTTGATCAGCGCGATCGGTGCCTCATTTTTCTTACAGAATGCCGCCCAATTACTATTCAGCCCACAGGTACGTGATTATGCCAACCCCCAAGCAATCTCCCGTGGTGCTGGCTGGACCCTGATGATCAATGATGCACGGGTTATAGTGACTTATACTGGTGTACTTACCTTTGCCCTATCGATCATCTTAATGATCGGTTTATACATCATGGTACAGAAAACCAAGCTGGGCAAAGCAATGCGGGCCGTCGCCTCTGACAAGAATACAGCTGCATTAATGGGTATCGATGTGGATGCCATCATCAGCCGCACCTTCATCATCAGCGGTGCGCTGGCCGGTGCAGCCGGAGTAATGTGGGGGCTACATAACGGGTTGGTGCATTTCTTTGTCGGTTTTCTCCCGGGTATTAAAGCCTTTACGGCTGCGGTTCTCGGTGGTATTGGCAACATCCCCGGCGCTATGTTGGGAGGCATGTTCCTCGGTCTGATCGAAGCTTTAGGGCCAACGGCATTGGGTATCAGTTTCCAACTTAAGGATGTGATTGCTTTCGTAATCATGATCATCATTCTGATCTTCAGACCATCCGGTATTCTTGGTGAAGTACTCTCGGAGGAAAAAGTATGAACAAGGACATCATTCGCACCAGCAGGCGGAAAGGCCTCATCTTTGGGATTGTGTTGGTTTTCTTGGTGTTGATCAATTTTCACATCATGATTGCCACAATGATCAGCAAGCTTCTGGGCACCAATGTCCTGCGCGGTGCTTTCCCTGAAGCGCGTTTCATGATCATTTTCCTGGTCCTTTACGGATTATGGGTTGGTTGGTCAGCAGTCAGCCGGGAAGGTCAAACAAAGACAAAGCTATTGGAAGGCCTGGTAGCAGGAATGACCACGGGATTCGTACTCGTCCTGTTCGGCTTGATTTTATTTTATTTACTTGAAACACGGACGGATGTACGACGTTATCTAACAGCACTCTCTTTTTCCAGTATTAACATCTTCCTGTTGGATCTAGAAGGGGTTGGCGTACCAGTCCACTTTGCATTATCAACACTCACAGGATTGTTTGGCGGTGCGCTGGCAGTAGGTCTTCGTTCTGGTGCGGTTAAGGGCTTCTGGAATAATATCAAATCCTTCATCATCAACCAACGGCAGCGGATCACTGAAAAATTGCCGGAATTTGTTTTGAAATATGGAAAATACCTCATATACCTGGTTTTACTGGTGGTCTTGCTGATGATGCCCTCCAGGTGGGGTTCCTATAATAACTTTGTTTTCGGAATGGTTGGCCTGTACGTGATCCTTGCGATTGGTTTAAATATCATGCTGGGTCTTTCGGGTCAGTTTATGATTGGGATTGCAGCATTATTCGCCATGGGAGCATACAGCGTCGCTTTGCTCAATTCCCCCATCCCTCATGGCGTCATGTTAGGCTTCTGGCCTTCCCTCGTTATCGGCATGTTAGTGGCTGTTTTAGGTGGTCTCTTGCTCGGCCTTCCCATTATGCGCTTGCGGGGTGATTACCTGGCGATCGTCACCCTGGCTTTTGGTGAGATCATCCGCATTCTCCTCAACAGTGATTTGTTGACTGACTTCACCGGCGGCCCTCGCGGCGTCCAAAACATCCAACAACCAAGGTTTTTCGGCACACCCTTTAACGATGTCTCGTACGCCTACTTGATCATTATCGCCATGGCCGTATCGATCTTTTTATACTACCGTCTAGAGAATTCTCGCACCGGTAGGGCCTGGTTGGCGATCAAAGAGGATACGCTCGTTGCCCGGGCAACTGGCATCAACGTATCTAAGTATAAACTACTGGCGCTCTGCATCGGTGCAGCATTTGCTGGGCTGGCAGGCGGTATTTTTGCGGCTCGAAACCAGTTTACCGGCCCCAACGACCACACACTGATGGTTTCAATCAATGTACTCAGCGTCGTTATTGTCGGTGGAATGAATAGCATCCCCGGCATCATCCTCGGGTCATTTGCTTTGAGAGGTTTACCCGAGTTGCTCCGTGAACTGGAAACCTACCGTTTGTTGGTGTTTGGTGCGCTGCTGGTATTCATGATGCTGGCACGCCCTGAAGGGTTATGGCCCTCATCACGCCCAGATCTAGAACAGAAAGGCACGCTGGGTCTAAAAGAAGATCTTTATCCCGAAGAAGAAGAAGAAGAAGGGAGGGAAAATGTCTGAATTTATCATCGAAGCCGTAAAGGTCAGCAAAAGTTTTGGCGGTTTAAAGGCGGTCAACGAAGTTGATCTGCAAATACCCCAAGGGTCAATCTACAGCATCATCGGTCCCAATGGCGCTGGAAAAACCACCTTTTTCAATTGTCTTTCAGGTTTTTACACACCAGAAACAGGTGATATCCTCTATTATGGAACGCCCATCCAGGGTATGCCAACCGATTTCATTGCCGAGCAAGGCATCTCTCGTACATATCAAAATGTGCGTTTGTTTAGCGAACTCACAGCCATGGAAAATGTTTTGATCGGATTACATAATAAACAAAATACCAACTGGCTGGATGCTCTATTGCATTCCCCACGCTTTGGGCGTGAGGACAAGTGGTCCTTGCGCGAAGCCGTTCGGCTGCTGGAATTTGTTGGTTTACAGGGTTACGGTGATTTCCTCGCTTTCAATCTACCCTATGGATTGCAGCGTCGTTTGGAAATCGCCAGGGCACTGGCTAATAACCCGCGTCTGCTGCTCCTGGACGAACCAACAGCGGGCATGAACATTCAGGAAACAACCGATATAACACAATTTATCAAAAAATTACGTGATGAACTCGAAATCACAATTCTACTGATTGAACATGACATGAAGGTCGTTATGGGAATTTCCGATGGAATCACTGTACTGGATTATGGCACCAAGATTGCTGAAGGCTCACCTGAAGAAATTCAATCCAATTCGAGGGTTATCGAGGCTTACTTGGGCCCTGGCGGAGCTGCTCTGGCTGAAAAGTATCAAAACCAAAGGCGGAAGAATAATGCTTAATGTTACAGACCTTAATGTTTATTATGGTGCTATCCACGCGCTAAAAGGTGTTAGTTTTAACGTTCAAGAAGGTGAGATATTAACGCTGATTGGTGCCAATGGGGCTGGCAAATCCACATTGCTCAATACCATATCGGGTATCCTGCACGCCAAAGTAGGTACAGTGGAATACCTGGGTGAGGATATCTCCAATGACCCACCCCAGGTCATTGTACAAAAGGGCATTGTCCATGTGCCTGAAGGACGAAAAATTTTTGCCAAAATGACGGTCATGGAAAACCTTGATATGGGTGCTTATACCGTCTCAGACCGACAGCAGATTCAAGAGAAACGCGAAGCAATGTTCGAACGGTTCCCCGTTTTACGCAAACGGTATAAACAACTGGGTGGAACCCTTTCGGGTGGTGAACAACAGATGCTGGCCATGGCACGCGGTCTCATGGCGAACCCGAAACTCCTGCTCCTGGATGAACCATCTATGGGCCTTGCGCCAGTGTTGGTCGAACAGATCTTTGATATTATCCAGGACATCAACCAGCAAGGCACCAGTGTTTTGCTGGTTGAGCAAAATGCGCATATGGCGCTGAGTATTGCCAATCGTGCCTATGTTCTTGAAACAGGAAGAATCGTCTTATCCGGTGATGCGGATGAAGTGATGAATGATCCCATGGTGATCTCCGCCTATTTGGGAGGATAACCAAAAAAGCCGTTAATACTGCGGACAGAAAGGTAACACCCCCCAGGGCAATCGCAAAGTCCAAAATAAGGAGAATAAATGGCTACAAGGCAAGCAAAAGTGGATTCAAAAGTCCTATGAAATTCATGACAAATGACCCGCGAAATTTTTAATGAAATTGGCTAGGATCAAGTCAAAAAGGAGTTAC
>SL_3KL_010_SEDDRAFT_10004283_pt1 | contig 12898 bp, 9 predicted proteins | sample SodLakKL_010_SED_2_FD_10381 | JGI IMG/M metagenome (IMG submission 10381)
AAGATGTCACCGAGGCGTTGTGGCTTGCCGTCAAGCCCGCGTCGCGTCATCTCGCGGGTCAGGGCAATGTTGAGTCCGAAGTTCAGAATACCCGGATTGGGAGAGGTGTAGACTACGCGCGTTGTGGTCAGTGCGGCAATCAGGCCGCCATCCGGATGGAGAAGCATTTTTTCGGCGCCGGAGTTGTCCTCAGTATCGTCGAAGCGACCGAAGGAGCAGGTGGCGGTGACCATAATGGAAGGCCGGTTGCGGTTTGTCAGACGTCCGATGTCTTCGGCGGTGAAGAGGCGCTGGTCGGTCAGGAACTGTTCGGAGCCGTGTCCTGAGAAGTTGAAGGTCATTGTGCCTTCGTTAATACGATCGATCATGGCTTGGGTGGCCTGGGGGACACGCGGTCCAGCGCTGGTGTTTTCGATTGGATAGGAGATCTGGTAGATCTTCTCCAGGCGGACGCCCGTGGCATCCTGGTCGATCACGTCAGCCGTACCGTCGGCATTGAGAATATGCAGATCGCGGTCGTTATTCCTTCCGGCGGCATGGTCGTCGGCGATGAAGGTAAACAGGCTGCGCCAGTCACCGTGATTGCGCGGATCTTCATAGGCTTTGATCTTATCCACCAGAAGCCGGGCTTCTTCGGGAGTCTGAATCGGGAGGCGGCCCACACCGATATCCATCAGGTTGATGGGGTTGTTGGGTGTCGGGCTGCGCGGCCACAGTCCTTCATTGTCACCCATGAAGGTGAAGAAGTCATCGCTGCCGTAGCTGTTGACCCGGTCGATGGACTCCTCGCTCTGGTAGGTGAAAACGTAGTTGCGCATCACCGGGTTGGCGATGACGCCCTTGTAATCGAAGGTCGTCCCGCCGAACATCAACAGGTACTCGGGACGGCGTTGCCCGGCGGCCGCAGCCCGGTCGTAGAGGTGTTTTACATAATCACGCAGGGCAACAAAATCAGGTACGCCGCCGCTGAAGTCGTAGAAGATTTGGCTTTGAGTCACCACAACCGGGGTGAGACCGTCGCGGTCGCGGCGGTATTCGGCCAGGCGCTGTGCCTCATCCAGGAACTCCTCTGCCGTGATGATCACATAATCGGGATAGCCGGATGGATTGCGGATGTTCTGGTTGACAACGGACTCTCCGGGCGCCGGCCGGCGGAAGGAGCTTTGGGCCAGGAAGCGGCGCTCACGGGCAGAAGAATGGGTAACCGTGTAGGCATTGCCGGCTTGTGAAACCTGCAACCGGACCGGCTGCACGGGATCGGTTACATCAAGGACGATGGGTTGACTGGTGAACCCAGTGAGCCGGTAGCGTACCAGGCTGCCGTCGCCGTCATCGGGCGGATGGAAGGCCAGGCGGTTGCCGGTGGCCTGCAGGGCGCGGTCGGCGCGGATGCGGATCCAGTTCACCCAGCCGCGCGAGGCACTCATCGGGTTCTGGAAATTGGCTCCCATGGTGATCACGTCGTTGTTCAGCGAAAAGCCGCTTAACGTCTGGCGCAGCTCGCGTACCTGCGCTGAAAGACCGGTTGCCCTTGTAATGGAGTTGATCGCGGGGAGGCTAATGTCCGGCATCGCCGTACTGCCATTGACCGTGAAGCTGAACCGGGAAGGGGAGGTTGACCGGGCGGCCATCGAGACCCATATCTCGATATCCGATCCCTGCCGGAAACCGGCCAGTGTATCGGTGAAAATGGTTTGGGACGGGGAACTGACCGGATCAAAACCCTGACCGAACCACTGAGTGCCGGACTTGATGCGTGACTCGGATTTTTCCCGGTCCTGCTCCAGCCAGCGGAAATCACGGAACTCGGTAACCTCGCGTGTCGCCGAACCCGCCGGGGCCTGGGTCTGCAGGCGCAACCCGGGCTGCTGTCCGACCGTCAGGAATACATAGTTGGTGTTGCTGAAAGGATGGAGCCGGTGTTCAAACCGATTGAACATGCTGTTGTAGAAGGCCCGGTTGGGGCCATTGGAAAAGAAAATGATGCGGTCGCCGGAGCCGAAACTGCCGTCGGACTCGCCTTCCACGATGATGGGAATCTGCGCCAGCTGCGGACGCGGATCGCTGTTGTGATGGGGCAGTTCGTAGCCCGGGGTGGTCCAGATCTGGATGTTGCGGGGGTCGATTTGAGTGGGATTGATGCCAAGATCCTCCAGATAGTCGGCATCAAGGAAATAGATGTGGTCTTCGGTAATGGGGATCCGGTACCACTGTCCGCTGGAAAGCGGACTGTCGGCCGTCAGGGAGGCAGCAGTTGTGAGGCCGGACCGGGTGCCGTCGAGGGCGGAGCCGGTCTGAGGGGAAGGCGGCTGCTGGTCGAAGCGTGGTGTCACGGCGGTATCCGCATCCTCAAATACCCGGATGCGCATACGGCGGATGACCTGGAAGGTGGTGCCCTGCGGCTCGTTTTGGCGTGCGATGTGGATGGTCAGCGGAACGACCATCTGTCCGCGCGTGTACCCGGGCTCCCCGGTCTGGATCACCGGTGTGTCGCGGCCGGCAATGAGGTACTGCCCGGGATGGTTGACGTAGTGCATCTGGGTGGAGTCGGCCCGGACCGGGACGATTTCCTGTTCCATGACGCGGTAAAGGGCCTGTCCGTTGGCCCAGGGGACGATCAGGTAATCCGGAGCAGTGATCCTCAGCCGCTCATTGACCAGTTCATAGTCGGTAAAACCGTCCGTCTGGCTGATCACCTGCAGCTGCTGGGCATGGGAAACGGCCGCAGTGCCACCGCCCACAAGCACAAACAATGCAAACAGGATGCCTAGAGATGCTATGAAAGATCTTGGTATTGCCATTCGGGGTTGGTGCCGGGAAGCACCGTGAAAAACTGGTTATTTGTTAGGGTTGCATGAGCTCTCTTGCTCTTTACCGGCGTGTTCCACAAGGCACTGGATAATCAGTTTTTTTGTGGATGGGGTGGCCGTTCAACCCGGAATCCGTAACCGTTGTAACAATAGGCAATATCTTTATTTGAAAGGTTTCTGACAAATTACATTCAAGCGCCATAAAAGTCAATTCACAGGATACATATTACAACGATTCGCCATATGGAAATAGTGCAGGCTGAGATAATCATCCGGCACGCGGTAATAGTGCAGTCTGACATCTGGACGGGCGCTTCCATCCGCACGGGTTGCTGTATTGCTTCAGGACAATCGCTCTACCACCATGGCCGAAGCGCCGCCACCGCCGCTGCAGATACCGGCGCAGCCCCGGTTTTTGTCGTGGCGGCGGAGTGCGTGGATGAGCGTCACCAGAATCCGTGCACCGGAGCACCCAAGCGGGTGGCCGAGCCCGATGGCCCCGCCATGAACGTTGACCCGGGCGGGATCCGCATCCAGCAGTTCGGTATTGATGAGCGTTACCACGGCGAAATCCTCGTTGATTTCTATCAGATCCATGTCGGCCACGGTCTTGCCGGCCCGGTCGAGGGCGCGGCGCATTGCATTCGCCGGAGCGGTCGTGAACCATTCCGGAGCCTGTGCGGTGCTGGCCTGGCTGACGAGGCGCGCAATAGGGCGCAGACCGAGCTCTTTTGCCTTCCGGTCGCTCATGAGCAGCAGGGCGGCGGCTCCGTCGTTCAGCGAGGAGGCATTGGCCGCCGTGATGGTTCCTTCTTTCTGGTAAATGGGTGGCAGTTTGCGCATTTTGGCGGGATCCATCCGTCCGGTCTCCTCGTCGCGGCTTATAACGTCTGCCTTGCCTTTGCGGTTACGGACTTTTACGGTGACAATCTCGGCTTCAAAGGCATTCTGGTCGAGTGCCCGTTCGGCACGACGGTAGGATTCCTCGGCGAAGGCATCCTGCTGGTCACGGGTGATGTTGTGGGTGGATGCGCAAAGTTCGGCCGCATTTCCCATGTAGAAATTTTTGTACACATCCCACAGGCCATCACGGATGATCCCGTCCTGCAGCCTGCCATGTCCCAGTTTGATGCCAAAGCGAGCGTCATGGTCGTAATGCGGCACATTGCTCATGCTCTCCATGCCGCCGGCTACCATGATATCGGCATCACCAGTCTGGATTTGCTGCATGGCGATCATCACCGCTTTCATTCCGGAGGCCCCGACCTTGTTGACCGTGCAGCTGGACGTGGTGTTTTTCAGGCCGGCGCGAAGGGCTGCCTGCCGTGCCGGTGCCTGTCCAAGGCCTGCCGGGAGTGCGTTGCCCATCACCACCTCTTCGATAAGGTCGGGATTCAGGCTGTTGTTTTTGAACAGCGCGCCAATGACGACCGAACCCAGGTCCGGTGCGGGAGTGGATCTGAAAGCGCCGCCCAATGACCCGATGGGGGTGCGAACGGCATCGATGACGACTACTTCTTCCATAATTCTTGTGATCTGTATTGAGGGATAGCGGAAACCGGAGAGAACCGGAACGTCACATGCAAATAATTCAAAACGATACAAACGGCGAACACAGATGACATCCGGTCCGGGTGAGCCGGGCAAGGATCTAATCCGGTCAAATATCGGACTCGTCCCGCCATGATACAAGCCGCCAGTTGGCATTCTCATCCGGTCGAGTGAGCAGGAAACTGGCGGAACCGTCGCTGCGCAAGGCCGGTTCGGAAGGTGACAGTACGACCGTCAGGTTGAACCGGCGGATCACCAGTATGGATTCATGCGCCGGGTCTTCGGCCCTGTCCACCTCGAACTGATCTATGATATTGCTCCAGCGCAATGAGATGTCGTAGCTGCGCGAGAACATGTTGTAGGTGCTGTTCATCTCTTCGGAACGGCTCCACGTAACATCCACATTGCGGTCGTAATCCCGGAACGTGAATGTGAATTCGGGATGGATGAGGGGTCCGTACAGCGAAGTGTCCCGCAGTTCATAGGACTTTTGGAACCGGGTGTAAAATCCCTCAATGGTCGACGGGTCGCCGAGAAGGTCGGCAATGGGGTCCCCCTCCAGCTCGCCGGGGGCGAATGGATTAATACAGCCGGCTGTCAGAAATGGCAGCGCCGCGATCATCGCCAGGATCAGCAGTATGGATATGCGGCCGGGTGTCATTGGTATTGGTTGCGGTTTGGGCCGGTGATATGGTGGTAATGGCTTATTGGGCTATTTTGCGGGAATGGATCTAAGGGCTGTTTGCAGGAAGCGGTTTGATTCAGGTACGGGTTGTCCGGTTTTGATAACGGCAGGGAGTGGCTGCGAGGTTCAGGTATTCAGGTATTCAGGTGATCAGGTATTCAGGTGATCAGATATTCAGGTGATCACCAGTTCAGGTGATGGTTTGGTTGAATGCATGGTCCAGATCGGCAATGAGGTCTTCCACGTCCTCGATGCCGACCGACAGCCGGATGAGCGAATCATGCAGCCCGGCCGCTTCACGAATGTCTTTGGGGATGGATGCGTGTGTCATGCTGGCAGGATGACTGATGAGGGATTCGACACCGCCAAGACTTTCGGCCAGAGTGAAAATGTGCGTGTTGCTCATGAACCGTTCGGCGGTCTGCTTGTCATCCTGTTCCAGGGTAAAGGAGACCATGCCTCCGAAGTCCTTCATCTGGCGGGCAGCGATATCGTGACCGGGGTGAGCGGGCAGGCCGGGGTAGCGTACTTCCGCCACATGAGGGTGATCGGACAGGTACTTCGTGAGTGCCCGCGCGTTTTCGCAGGAGCGCTGGACGCGCAAAGCCAGCGTCTTCACTCCCCGCAGTGCCAGGTAACAGTCCATCGGTCCGGGCACGGCTCCGGTGGTTTTGGTCTGGAAAGTCAGGTTTTCGTAGATATCGTCGTTGCTGGTGCACACGGCGCCGCCAATCAGGTCGGAGTGTCCGCCGATATATTTGGTGGTGGAATGGATTACGGCATCGGCTCCAAGCAGAAGCGGCTGCTGAAGTGCGGGTGAGGCAAAGGTGTTATCGACGACGGTGAAGGCCTTCTGGTTGGATGCGAGTTCTGCCAGTGCGGCAATGTCTACGATGTTGAGCAGCGGATTGGTCGGTGTTTCGATCCAGAGCATCCTGGTTTTGCCGGTGAACGCCTCCCGTACATTGTCGATGGAGCTCATGTCCACAAAGCTGAAACGAATACCGAAGGGTTCAAACACTTGTGTGAACAGCCGGTAAGAACCGCCATAAAGGTCATTTGTAGCAATTACGTGGTCGCCGGGTCTCAGCATTTTGACAAGCGCGTCCATGGCGGCGCAACCGGATGCGAATGCTGCGGCATAGCGCGCCTCTTCGAGTCCGGCCAGCAACTGCTCCAGCGCGGTGCGCGTGGGGTTGGTGACTCTGGCGTATTCATGGCCTTTGTGCCTGTTGGGCGCTTCCTGGGCGTAGGTGGAGGTAAAAAAAACAGGGGGCATGACAGCGCCCGATGTTTCTTCGGGCTTCTGTCCGGCATGAATGGTCTTGGTATTGAATTGCATCTGTTTGGAAGATATTTGCAGTGAGAAAAGGGCAGTTTGCACTGGAATGCGTGAACGATGTGGTCGATGTGGTCAATGTGGTCGGTGTCGCCGATGTTGTCGATGCCGTGGATGTGGTCGGTGTCGTCGATGCCGCCGATGTTATCAATGATACTCAATAAGCGTTCGATGTTCAAAGGGAAAGAGCAGTGCAAGTGCGATGGAGGCAATGCTGCTGCGAAGAAGAAAAAAAGCCCGGTAACCTTGGTCGATTACCGGGCTGCACAGATTCTCATCGTATCACAAGCCAATCTGTTGTGCTTGTTTACGGATCTGCAGGACCGTAAATACGGGATTCCTGAAGGCAGGGGCTTCAGTTCTGCCGACAAGGATTCCTGTCCTGCAGAAAAGGATCAAATAATAAGTCTGCTAGTAAGTCTACAAACAAAAGGATTACAAACCGGCTCTTTCCTGAGCCCGCTCGGCTTCCTCGGTCATTCCGAGGTTGGTGTAGACGCGGAAAAGCGACAACCAGTGCTCGGTATTATCCGGTTCCAGCTCTGCGGCTTTTTCATAATGCGGGAGGGACATTTCCAGGTATTCGCGAGCCTGGCGGTCAAACTTATCGGCTTCTTCCATGTCCTCGGTCATATTCCTCTTGTCCTGCATCAGCGCACCCCGGTTCTGGTAGACGATGCCCAGGGTAGAGTGGATATCCGGGTTGTCCGGGTCCGCTTCAAGAGCCAGATGCAATTCCTCTTTGGCAATATCGGAGAAGCGGAAGGATTCGTCGATCAGTTCATTGGCCCGGTCCTGCTTCTCTTGCATCTCAGCCATCATGTTCTCGATTTCCTGTTGGTCGGCGCCGGGCTCGCGGGCTTTTTGACGGATTTCCCTGCTGATATCGTATACTTCGTCATGCACCTCGCGAACCTGTTCGTCAAGTTCCTGCACCATCTGATAGACCTGTGTGGCGTAGACCAGACGGTACTGCGGGTTTTCGGGATCACGTTCGATCAGTTCCTGGACCACTTCCAGCGCTTCGTCAGTCATTCCAATCCTCAGGTACGCGTTGGCAATCTCCTGGACAATTTCGATCTCATCAGGGAATATTTCGCGCGCTTCCAGCAACAGGTCGACGGCCTCTTCATCGCGACCATCTTCCATCAGGAAGAAAGCCAGGCGATAGTAGTTGTAAAGATCGCCTTGTTCCATTTCATAGATCACCTTGCGGCTGATCGCTTCTGCTTCCTCATTGTTTCCAAGAGCAAAATTCACTTCAGCAAGCAGGTTGAAGCTCAGAACGCTGTCCGGATTGATCGTGGTGGCATTCATGAAATGATGCCTCGACAGTCTGAGCGAATCCTCGGGGGAACTTATGATGTCGGAGCTGAGGGGCTGGACACCCTGGTTATGCTCGTATCCCCAGGTTTCAATAAGGATATCATCCAGGTTTTGGGCTTCACTGCTGGTCACGTTATGCTCCCGGTACAGCCTGCGGGCTTCCACCAGGTTTTCACGTGCTTGTGCGTAATAATCCACACGCTGCTCGGGCGGTCTGTCAGCTGCAAGTGATGCGTAGGCAACACCTTTGTAGTAGAAGCCATCGCCGCTTTCCGGATTGGCCTGAATGGCGGCTTCTGCAGACCTGATCACTTCGTCAAAATCCTGTTGTACCAGAGCGAGGCGGGCTGATTCGATATTCGGGTCAGCGGCGCAGGACCAGACGAGGAACATCATGGCCAGTGCAGCAAGTGCTTGTGGCAAATATTTGATTTTCATTGTTTTTACGGATTGAATTGTATGATTTCCGAGGAACGGGTTCCCGTATCGGCACTGTGTGCCGTCCACAGAAGTTTCAGGGAAATTTCCTCTATGTTAAAAAAAGTGTTTTATTATCTGGGAAACTTAGTTGTATAAAGTAAGAATAGCACACAGTTATCGCAATACAAGAGTGTTGTGCCAAAGTTTCCGGCGGCATCGGCAGGTAGTCTGCCGGAGCAGCCTGTGCAGGACGACCGGCTTCATTACGCAGGGCGACCGGCTTCATTAACGCAGGGCGACCGGCTTCATTACATTGACTGAAACGAAAATAAACACCAAAACTTATGTTCAAACAAACGGTTTCAACCATTCATGCACCAGCTGCCATAGGTCCATACAACCAGGCCGTCATCTATGACCAGTTGATTTTTTGCTCGGGACAAATTGGATTGCATCCTGAAACGGGGGAAATGGCAGGACCCGGAACTGCGGAACAGATGCGTCAGGTCATGAAGAATCTCGGGGAGGTGCTCAAGGCTTCCGGATCGGATTGGGAAAAAGTACTCAAGTGCACCATATATCTTGCGGACATGGAGGATTTTGCCCTGGTGAATGAGATTTACGCGGAATATTTTCCTGCGGAGCCGCCGGCCAGAGAAGCCGTTGCCGTGAAAACCCTACCCAAAAACGGCCGTGTCGAGGTCAGTTGTATCGCACATCGTTAAACGTCTTGTGGATAGTGTTGCCGGCCCGGTCTGACAGTGTCACCGTGATTTCATTTACCCGCTGCGGACGGAAGTCCGGGTGATGAAAGATCAGCAGCTTTTTTTCAGGATCGTATTCGGCTATTCCCCGCTGGCCGTTTATATGAAATACGGCGGAACGGTAGTCGATTCCCGAGAGGTCATCGTCCACACTTACGGTGGCATAGTAACGGTTGACGTGCCTCCATTTGCCGATTTCAGGACGGGATATTTCAGGTGCCAGGGTATCGTATGCGATGGTGTAGCTTCCACCGGCACGGATGGTGCCGATGATCATGCTTCCGTCTCTGTCCGTGCGTGACGAGACATGGGACAAGCTGCCGTTTCGTGGATTTACGCGATAAAGGCCAATGCCATCGCGATTGCGCAGGTCCTCATCCAACAGAATACGGACGGTGGCCGGTCGGCGGAAAGGTTCTGCATCAGGAAACAGGGTAAAGTCGGGGTAGGTGCCTGCTATGCCCATACTTACGGGTTCGAAAAAAGCGTTCAGGGGGAAGTGAACGGATATGCGCATTTGGTCATGGTAAATGGTTGCCGGATGTTCCGGACGAATCCGGTGAAGCACCCATGCGCGATTGCCTTTTTGCAGTTCCAGTCTGTCAGCGATATCGAGAGGCAGGCCGGCAGAGGCGGAGGAGTAGATGCGCATTTCGTCCCGGAATGACCCCAGCGGGCGGATCGCAATTTCCGGTGTTCCGACGACCAGTGCTGTTTCCGGGCCCGGCCTGACCCAGTTTTTGTGCCATAAAAGTGTGGACGGCGGCTCATTCGCGGTCAAATCGTTCTGAATCCTCCAGTCGGTATACCCCCTGGGAAACCGAAACCGGTTGATCAGCTCAGCTTCCTCAGGTTCCGTCACGTTCAGCGTCAGACGGGCCTGCGCGCTGTTGCCGTAAAAGTCGGAGGCAACAATGCGGACGGCATACCTGCCGGCAGGCAGATTGAGCCGCCCTGAATGCCCGGTATACCGATAGAAAGGCAATGTGTTGGCCTTGCGTACATAGAGCCGCTGGTAGCCGCGCCGTTCGTCGCGAAGTATCGGGAAAACCCTGTCGATGAACATCTGACGGGACTGGCCATAGGAAAAACTGTCGGCGCGGGAGTGAAAATAGAGTTCATCATCTACGTACATTTTCAGTTCATAGACAGCATGGACATTGTTGGATCCGTTTGCCCGGTCAAATACGTTTACGGCCAGGCCCACTTCGCCGCTCACATCAAGGGTGCCGAAGTCATAGTTGCCGCCCCGACGGGCAGGCCGGCTCCTGTAGATTGTGGTGGATCCGTTTACGGTGCTGTTGTAGGAAAGCGGCTCTACCGCGACCCCGGAAAATTGCGGGGGGATGGTATCTTCGATGTAAACACCGGCAAGTTTCGGGTTGAAGGGGCGTCCCTCAGGGCTGCGAAGTTCAAAATGGAGGTGAGGCGGACCCACACCGGTTGATCCGGTCCAGCCAATTTGCTGTCCACGACGGAATCGGATATTGTACTCTTCCATATTCCGGTCAAATTCAAATGAATAGTCCTGCAGGCGCAGCGAGTCGACAACGCTACGGATACGGGGATGGAAGTCGAGCAGGTGGGCGTACAGTGAGATGACCCCATCATCGTGTCGAAGATAGATGACATTCCCGTATCCGACAGGTCCGACTGCCACCCGATGCAGGATGCCGTCGCGGGAGGCAAACACGGCATAGCCCTCGTGTCCCCAGGTTCCGATATCCATGGCGGCGTGAAAATGGGCGGCGCGGGTTTCACCGAAAGAGGAGGACATATAGTGGCTGGCGTTGGTGGGCCAAAACCAGTCAGCGTCATCCGAGAGGAAGGATGGCCGTTCCTGAGCCATGGAAACGGGAGGGTGCACATTTGTCACCATCTGGCAGAGAAAAAGTGCCGCAATGAGGGTCGGGAAACGCAAGAAACTAATTTCAGGCATGATGAGCACAGGGCAGATCCGGGGATGTGGGGGTTTGGAGAATGTTAGAGACCGTGTTTTGTGTGGATACGGGCAGGATTGGAGCTGTGATAATGGTTATTGCAGGTCAGTTGGAGGTTTCCACGCGGACGTCGAGCACGATACGGCCCAGGAGTAGTTCCGCATGCAGACTGTCACCGGGCCGGAGCAGGCCAACGCCTTCTGGTGTGCCTGTGAACAGCAGGTCGCCGGGCTGCAGGGTTACATACCGGGAGAGCTGTGCGATCAGTTCAGGAACAGGAAACAGCATCAGTGACGGGTCGCCGGACTGCCGGAGCTCTCTGTTGACGGACAGTGTGAACGTGAGTTCTTCGGAATCCGGCAGTTTGTCGGCAGGAAGGAATGAGCTGACCGGCGCGAAAGTGTCCATTCCTTTGGCCAGGAACCAGGGGTGAGCGGCCGCTTTCAATTCCTGCTGGATGTCTCTTGCGGTTACATCTATTCCGATTCCGTAACCGGCAATGTGGTTAAGGGCATCGTCACGTTGAATGTTTTTGCCCGGTGTTCCGATTACGGCCACCAGTTCCGTTTCGAAGTGCGGTTCCCGGACAAAAGGGGGGATACGGATAATGCCGTCAAAGGTAAGGCTGGACAGTGGCTTTGTGAATATGACCGGCCTTTCNGGTATGGGGTTGTTGAGTTCCCNGGCGTGAGCTGCGTAATTTCTGCCAATGCAATATATGTTACGTGCATGCAAGCCGGGNAGGCCCGGGAGTTCAGGCAGCAGATCAGGCAGTTTCGCCATATTTTTTTATGATTAGGTGATGATATGGTATATCCGGCAGCTGTTTCCGGATTCATCCGACAGGTGTNTTTTCNGGATTATGGAACTGNTCATTTAAACATATCCTGTCAACGTAAAAAAAGGCAAATCGAAAAAAAAGCCGTGATGCCAGGGAGGCGTCACGGCTTTGCTGTAAAATGGTAACGGTGGTATCAACTGGCTTCGACAGAAACCATTCTGCGGTCGTTACGACCCTTGCGGAAGGTTACGATACCGTCTGCTGTTGCAAAAATGGTATCATCCTTGCCGATTCCGACATTGGTTCCGGGATGGAATTTGGTACCGCGCTGGCGAATGATGATGTTGCCTGCACGTACCATTTCACCTCCGAAACGTTTGACGCCAAGGCGTTTCGATTCAGAATCGCGACCGTTTTTGGTTGATCCGCCACCTTTCTTATGTGCCATGGTTCCGTGGTTTTAAGCGGTTATTTTTTCAATTAAAATCCTGGTCAGGTGCCGACGATGTCCGCGCCTTACCTGATAGCCCTTACGACGTTTTTTCTTGAATACAATGATTTTGTCGCCTTTTACCTGGTCAACGACTTTTGCATCCACTTTAGCATTCTCGAGCGCAGGGGAGCCGACCTGGACCGTTCCATTGCCGTCTGAGGTCAGAAGCACTTTATTAAATATGATCTTGTCATCGCTTTCAGCTTTCTGCTTGTCAACATAGATGACATCATTTTCGGCTACCTTGTACTGATGCCCGCTTATTTCAACAATCGCGTACATTGTGTATTGTTTTTGGAGAGTGATCAAAACTGTTTTTTTCTCAAGAAAACAAATATAATGGATTTTTTTGAAATCTAAAAGCAAAAAACGTATCCAGCATAACAGGCAGGAAGCATGACCGCCTGGAGATACCATCCCAGGCAGGTTATGCCTAACCTGCTCAGGACCAAAATGGCGGCACGGCAATTCGGGTGACTGTCAGCACGGCAATTGGGTGACCGTTGGCACGGCAATTCGGGTGACTGTCAGCACGGCAATTGGGTGACCGTTGGCACGGCAATTCGAGGGGCTGTCAGCACGGTAATTGGGTGACCGTTGGCAAGGAAATTTGGGACTGTTGGTGGGGGTTGCCCAAGGAGCCGTACTCTGCACATTCTCTGATTTGAAAAAATCGGGGATAGACGTAATTTTCATTCAGCAACGACATAAACNGCCATTTGATAACCCGAGAAACCATGAAGGAATCTGTCGATCAAAAGAACTATGAGCTTCCCGATCTTCACAAGC
>SL_3KL_010_SEDDRAFT_10004284_pt1 | contig 12897 bp, 8 predicted proteins | sample SodLakKL_010_SED_2_FD_10381 | JGI IMG/M metagenome (IMG submission 10381)
GGGAACGGCGGGTACCAGGGACAACGCCGCGAGCCGTCGCTGGGGGTGACCGACTCCGGAGACGGGGCATCCGCGGAACCATCCGGGGGCCGTGGCGGGGACCGGGTACGCGACATCTACGGGGTGCTGGACAGCGACGACGAGCCGGTGGTGGCGCCGCCGCCGCACGGGGCCTACGACCGAGGCGCGGGCGAGGGACGCGCGGCTGCCGGCCCGCGGCGGAACCGGGCACCCGAGGGCGGCGCAGACCGTGCGCGGCGGCTGCTGGGCGAGGTCGGGGGCCGCCTGCGTGCCGGGCTGGATGCGCTGCATCCGTCGCGGCTGCGCGGGCCGCGGGCGAAGGACACACTGGGCGAGCGACTTGATCCCGACCACGAGGTGGACCCGCAGCTGATCGAGCAGCCCGAGCCGGACATGGAGTCGCTCGGCGAGTACGTCTCGGAGCCCCGGGTGGTCGGACGCAACGCCGAGGACGGGCCGCAGGTGCCCGGGCGCGAGGAAAAGATCCTGCTGCTGCATGTGGTCGCGCCGCGTAACCGGCCGTTCACCGGCGTGGCGCTGGGCGCGGCGCTGCAGCGCGCCGGCCTGACCCCGGGGCCGATGGACATCTACCACTTCCACGAGCCGGAGACCGACAGCCGCGAGGCGCTGTTTTCGGTGGCCAACATGGTCCCGCCGGGTACCCTGCGCGAGGAGGACCTGGCCGACATGATGACGCCCGGTGTCACCCTGTTCGCGCAGGTGCACCGCAGCGCGCAGCCGCAGCGCGCATTCGAGGCATTGCTGGAGAACGCCAATGCCCTGGCGCGGGATCTGGGCGGCAGTATCCTCGATGCCCAGCAGTCCACCGCCACCAACCAGACCCTGGCCTACATGCGCGAGGACCTCAATGCCTGGCTGATGCGCAACCGGCCGGATCTGCTGCGGCGGCGGAGGGCCCGCTGATGGCGCGTTCCTCGCCCGGCGCGGAGGCGGTTGCGGCACCGCAGGGGCGTATCGAGCAGCTGCGCCGCGAGATCGAACACCACAATTACCGTTACTACGTCCTCGACGACCCGGAGATCTCCGACGCCGAGTTCGACGCCCTGATGCGCGAACTGGAGCAGCTCGAGGCCGAACACCCGGAGCTGGTCACCGAGGACTCGCCGACCCGGCGGGTCGGTGGCGCCCCGGCCGCGGGATTCGCCACCGTGCGCCACCGTCTCCCGATGCTGTCGCTGTCCAACGGCTTCGAGGCCGACGAGATCCGCGATTTCGACCGCCGCGTGCGCGAGCGCCTGGCGCGCGCGGGCGGGAGCCCGGAGCGGGCCGGGGAGGCGGTGACCTACATGGCCGAGCCCAAGCTTGATGGTCTGGCGATCAGCCTGATCTACGAGGACGGGCGCCTGGTACAGGCCGCGACCCGTGGCGATGGCGAGACCGGCGAGGACGTGACCGCGAACGTGCGCACCGTGCGCCCGATCCCGCTGCATCTGGGCGACCGCCTGAGCGACGACGCGCCGCGCGTGCTGGAGGTGCGCGGCGAGGTGTTCATGCGCCGCTCGGAGTTCCAGCGCCTCAACGAACGACTGGAGGCGGATGGCCAGCGCGGTTTCATGAATCCGCGCAACGCCGCCGCCGGCAGCCTGCGCCAGCTGGACCCGAAGGTGACCGCGCGCCGGCCGCTGAGCTTTTTTGCCTATTCCGTGGGCTATGTGAAAGACGGCAGCCTGCCACGGACCCAGTCCGGCGTGCTCGACTGGCTTCGGGAGCTCGGCTTTCCAGCCTGCCCGGAGCGCGAGGTGCTGCAGGGTGTCGATGCCTGCCTGGCGTATTACGAGCGGCTGGCGGCGCGCCGGCACGAACTCGACTACGAGATCGACGGCATTGTCTACAAGGTGGATTCGCTGGCCGACCAGGAACGGCTGGGTTTCGTCTCGCGTGCCCCGCGCTGGGCGATCGCGCACAAATTTCCGGCCGAGGAGTGCACCACCACGCTGCGCGATGTCGAATTCAGCGTCGGCCGCACCGGGGCGCTGACGCCGGTGGCGCGGCTGGAGCCGGTGCTGGTCGGTGGGGTGATGGTCGGCAACGCGACGCTGCACAACATGGACGAGATCATGCGCAAGGATGTGCGCATCGGCGACCGCGTGATCGTGCGCCGCGCCGGCGACGTGATCCCCGAGGTGGTCGGTCGCGCCGGTGGCGAGCGTCCGGAGAACACCCGTGCCATCGAGATGCCGGCGGCCTGTCCGGAATGCGGTTCGCACGTCGAGCGCCCGGAGGGCGAGGCGGTGGCGCGCTGCACCGGGGGGCTGGTGTGCCCCGCGCAGCGGCGCGAGGCGCTGCGGCATTTCGTGTCGCGCCGGGCCATGGACATCGACGGTTTCGGCGAAAAGCTGATCGGGCAGCTGGTCGACGGCGGACTGGTGCATACACCGGCCGACCTGTATGCGCTGGATGCGGAACGCCTGCAGGCCCTGGAGCGCGTCGGCCCGAAACTGGCCGACAATCTGGTGCGTGCCCTGGAGGCCAGTCGCGAGACCACGCTGGCGCGCTTCATCTTTGCGTTAGGCATCCGTGAGGTGGGCGAGGTGACCGCGCGCAACCTGGCCGGGTACTATGGCGACCTTGATGCGCTGATGGCGGCCGATGCCGAGGCCCTGCAGGAGGTCCCCGATGTGGGGCCGGTGGTGGCCGAGCATATCGCCAACTTCTTCGCCGAACCCCACAACCGCGAGGTGATCGACGCCCTGCGCGGCGCCGGTGTGCACTGGCCGTCGCCGGAACGCCCGGCGGCCACCGCCGGGCAGGACGGGGCATCGCTGGAGGGCTGTATCTATGTCCTCACCGGCTCCTTCGAGGACATGACCCGGGAGGAGGCGAAGGCCGCCCTCGAGGCGCGCGGTGCCCGGGTCACCGGGTCGGTCTCGAAAAAGACCACGGCGGTGATCGCGGGCACCGATCCCGGCTCCAAGGTCGCGAAGGCCGAGTCGCTGGAGGTGCCCGTGCTGGGGCCCGACGCCCTGGCGCGCCTGCTGGAAGGATAGCCCGCCGTACAGGGATGCCCCTCGGGCGTGGAGGCTCCTGTCAGCGCGGGCGCCCCGCGTTGGGGTGTTCGTGGGTGCCGGTCGCCGCGCGGATCCTGAAAGCCGCATTCGGGGCCGAGCAGCCCCGGTGGGCCGCCCGCTGCACAAGCCGGGATGGCCGTCTTTTCAGCCACGAGGAGTCGGGGAACCCCGTGGCGCGTGCATCGTGGTCGTTTCCGGATCGACCATGATGGTGAACAACGGGGCGCTGTCCATGCGGGTGGCGTCGGTAGCCGGGGTGGAACCCAGGGAAACCGCTGGCATGGATGACATCTCAGGAGCCAGGATGTGCTGAAGGAAGGTCTCGAACGTCTGCTGCAGCTGCCCCGCGGGCAGAAGCGCTGGTTGATGGTGGTGGCGGACGTGATCATGCTGCCGCTGGCGCTGTGGTCCGCGTTCATGATCCGCCTGGCCGAGCCGTTCCCGGCGATCATGGCGGAGACGTGGTGGCTGTTTCCGCTGGTGGTGGCGTTCGGCGTGCCGGTTCTGGCGCGGCTGGGGCTGTACCGGGCGGTGGTCCGGTTCATGGGCTCGCGCACGATCTGGTCGGTGGCGGGCGGCGTGGTCGTGCTCGCGCTGATGCTGTGGGCGGCGGCGATGCTCGGACGGGTGGAAGGGTTTCCCCGCTCGGTCCCGATCAACTTTGCCCTGGTGGCGTTCCTCTATGTTGGCGGCAGCCGATTCCTGGTGCGAGCCTGGTACCAGCGGATGGTGGAGGCCGGGGCGGGAGCGGAACCGGTGATCGTCTATGGCGCCGGGGACGCCGGCATCCAGCTGCTGCGCGGGCTCAAGTCCGGTGGCCAGTTTCGTGTGGTGGCCTTCCTCGACGATGACGCGGCCCTGCAGGGCAGCGCNATCGACGGCATCCCGGTGTATTCCATCGAGGAACTCCACCGGCTGATCCGGGGTTTCGGCGTGCGCCGTCTGCTCTTGGCGATGCCCTCGGCCAGCCATGTACAACGGCGCCGGACCCTGGAGCGTCTGGAGCCGTATCCCCTGCATGTGCAGTCGATCCCGTCGATGGAGGCGGTGGTCTCGGGTCGGGCGCGGCTGGCGCAGCTGGAGGAGATCGATATCGCCGACCTGCTCGGACGCGATCCGGTGCCGCCGGACGAGGAGCTGCTGGAATGCAGCATCCACGACCGGGTGGTCATGGTGACCGGCGCCGGCGGATCCATCGGCTCCGAGCTGTGCCGGCGCATTGTGCGCCTGCGACCGGCCGCGCTGGTGCTGTACGAGCGCAACGAGTTCGCGCTGTACCGGATCGAGCGCGAGATCCGTACTCTGGCGGAGAAGCACGGGTTCCAGGTTCCGGTGCATGCGCTGCTCGGTTCGGTGGCGAATCCGCGGCGGGTGCAGACCGTGCTGGACGAGTTCCGTGTGCAGACCCTTTACCATGCTGCTGCCTACAAGCATGTGCCCATCGTCGAGGCGAATCTGATCGAGGGGGTGCGCAACAATGTCTTCGGTACCGCGATCCTCGCCGACGCGGCGATCGCCGCCGGCGTCGAGCGCTTCATCCTGATCAGCACCGACAAGGCCGTGCGCCCGACCAACGTGATGGGGGCGACCAAGCGGCTGGCGGAGATGGTGCTGCAGGATCGTGCGCGCCGGCAGGCGAATACCATCTTCAGCATGGTGCGCTTCGGCAACGTGCTCGGGTCATCCGGGTCGGTGGTGCCGCTGTTCCACCAGCAGATCCGCGATGGCGGCCCGGTGACGGTGACCCACCCGGAGATCACCCGCTACTTCATGTCCATCCCCGAGGCCGCCGAGCTGGTGATCCAGGCGGGTGCGATGGCCCAGGGCGGCGAGGTCTANGTNCTGGATATGGGCGAGCCGGTGCGCATCCTGGANCTTGCGCGGCGGATGATCCGGCTGCACGGGCGTCAGGTGAAAGAGGGCGGTGTNCCGGAACACGGTATCGAGATCACCTTTACCGGGCTGCGTCCGGGCGAGAAGCTCTACGAGGAACTGCTGATCGGCGACAACGTGGAGAACACGCCGCACCCGAAGATCATGCGTGCCCGGGAATCCTGCCTGGACGAGCAGGAGGTGCGCAGTGCGCTCGCGGAACTTCAAGCCGCGGAGCGGCGCATGGACGTCGACGCTGCCTATCGCTCGCTGCGGGGGGTGGTCCATGAGTATCAGCCGACCGACACCGCGCTCCCGCGAACGGAGCCCGCCCCGGCCTGAGTGGATGCCCGGGGCTGCTGATCAGGTCGTGGCCGGGTAGATATCGAAGCGGGTGCTGCGACCGCGAACCGCGGCCTGTGGCGGCCTCGGCCCGAGCGCCGGCGCCTGCAGCGGGCGCTTGACCACCACCCGGCGGGTGACGCTCGCGCGCAGGAGCGCCAGCGTGTCCTCGGCGTCGCTGTCCGGATGCACGGGCATCAGTGCCTGCAGCAGCTGCATGTCCTTCTTCACCGCGGCGCGCTTGCGGCGCTCGGGGAACATCGGGTCGAACACCGCGGCCACCGCTTTCTCGGGCAGGCTGGCGGGGTCGGCCGCCCCTTCGTGCAGGGTGATGCGCTGGACGATGGCGGCGAGCGGCGCGGCCTGGCCGGCGCGCCCCAGGGCGTCGGCCAGCAGGTGGTAAACGACCGGGTGGCGCTCCCAGGCCTGGACCCGGAATCCGTGCGCGGCCAGCAGCAGGGTGTCGCGACCCAGACCGGCGGTCGCGTCCACTACCAGGCTGTCGCGCGGCAGGCCGCCGAGCGCGCGTATCAGGTCTTCGCGCTGGTGGCTGCTGTGGGCGAGACGATAGCCCTGGCGCCCGCCGGCGAAGTCCAGCCGCAGCCGCAGTGGCGGTCGGCTGTCGTCGCGTACCAGTGAGAGCCCCTGTTCGTCGATCTCCAGCGCAAGGCGTGCCGTGCCCTCGTGCCGCCAGCAACGAGCCTCCAGCGCGCCCCGCAGGGTCTCGGCGGCGGTCTCGAAGCCCGGGCTGGCGCGTACCTCCAGGGTCATGCCGGCCTCAGTAGTGCGGGGGCGGCGGTTCCTGCCCGCCGTCGCCGCCACCCCCGCGGTCCTCCAGCTCCCTCAGCCGTTCGCGCAGCCAGAGGAGCTGGCGACGCAGCTCGGCGTTCTCCTGCTGCAGCTCCATCTGCACCCGTGCCTGTTCCTCCTGGGTGTATTCCTGGTGGGCAAGCCGAACCTCGAGGTCCTCGATGCGTGCGAGCAGGGGGTCGTGTTCCATGCGCGGTCCTCAGCCGACGACGTTGCGCGGGGTGCCGGCGGCAAAGGCGCGGATGTTGGCCGCGACCTCCTCGATCACCCGCTGGCGCGCGGAGCGCGCCGCCCACGCGGTATGCGGGGTGAGGACCAGGTTGGGGATGTCGTCGGCCAGCAGGGGGTGGTCGGCCGGCGGCGGTTCCGGTTCCAGCACGTCGATTCCGGCGCCCCCGAGGTGGCCGCTGCGCAGATGGGCGGCCAGGGCGAGCGGGTCCACCAGGCCGCCGCGGGCGGTGTTCAGCAGCAGCGAACCCGGGGGCATGCGGCTCAGCGCGGCGTCGTCGATCAGGTGGTGGTTGTCCGGCGTAAGCGGGCAGTGGAGGCTGATCACGTCGCAGCTGGCGAGCACGTCGTTCAGTGGGTAACGGCGGGTGTCGCCCGGCTCCACGGACTCCTGCAGGCTTTCCGCGACCAGCACCTGCATGCCGAAGGCCTCGGCCAGGCGCGCGGTGGCCTGCCCGAGCACGCCCCAGCCGACAATGCCCATGCGCATGCCGGCCAGGCTGCGGATCGGATGATCGAGCAGGCAGAACTGGTCGGAGGCGCTCCAGCGCCCGGCGCGGATGTCGGCGCGGTAATCGTCGAGGCGGGTGACCAGGGTCAGCAGCAGGGCGAAAACGTGCTGCACCACGGAGTCGGTGGCGTAGTCGCGCGCATTGCTGACGGTGATGCCGAGGCGGCGTGCGGCCTCGGTGTCGATGTTGTTGGTGCCGGTGGCGGCGGCACAGACGAGCNTCAGCCGCGGCGCGGCGGCCAGGGTGTCGGCATCGAGCACNACCTTGTTGGTGACCNCCACTTCGGCATCGNCAATGCGNGCGGCGGTTTCANCGGGGGTCGTGCGCGGATGCAGCGTCCAGTCGGCAATGNCCTCGTGCAGCGGCGCGAGGTCGAGGTCGTCGCGGTCGACGGTGGACAGGTCGAGGAAGACTCCCCGGGTCGGATGGGCCATGTCGGGTCTCTCTCGCGCTCCGCCAACGAAAAGGCCCCGCAACGCGGGGCCCGGTCGTCGACGGTGTCGGTACGGCCGTCAGTTGTCGCCCATGAAGGCGTGGAACAGGTTCAGCAGGTGGAGGAACATCACATAGAGGTTCGCGTACAGCGAAACCGTCATCACGATGTAGTTGGCCTCCGGGTCGTGGATCATGCGGCTGGTGTCGAACAGGATGGCCGCCGAGAGCAGCAGCACCACGGCCGCGGAAATCGCCAGCGACAGCGCCGGGATTGCCAGGAAGATGTTGGCCACGATGGCCAGCAGGGCCACGATCAGGCCGACCACCAGGAAGCCGCCAAGGAAGCTGAAGTCCTTTTTGGTGGCGAGCGCATAGCCGGAAAGCGCCACGAAGGCCACGGCGGTGGCGGCGAAGGCGTTGCCGACGATCTGCGGGCCGTTCGGCAGCCCCAGGTACATGCTGAGGATCGGGCCGAGGAAGAAGCCCAGCAGGCCGGTGAAGGCGAAGGTCAGTACCAGGCCCCAGACGGAATTGCGCAGCGCATGGATGGCGAACGGGCCGCCGATCAGCACGCCCAGCATCAGGATCCAGTGTACCGGCGGGGCGTTGACGGCCATCGCGGTGAACGCGGTGACCGCGCTGAAGGCGAGCGTCAGCGACAGCAGCGTGTAGGTCTGCCGGATCACCTTGTTGGTGGAGATGGTCTCGCTGATGGAGCCGGTGGCGGACGGATTGCGGCTCGAGCGAACGATATGGTCTCGGGACACGGCTCAACTCCTTTTTCGACGGATGGCGACAGTGTAGCGGCTGAACGGCGCGGCTGCAGCCCCTCCGCTCGAACTGCGCGGCCGTTCGCCGGCGGTGCCGGACGACCGGCCCCGGCAGGGGCGGGGCGCGGGGACCGGATGGTGCGCCGGGGCCGCTGTACCGCCCCTTGCGCGGCGTTTCCGGCACCACGGTCCGTGCCGGAAACGGCGGCCTTCCGGTCAGCGGATGGGTTCGCCGACGCGTTCGGAGATCTCCTGCACCGCGTGATCGGTGGACTTGTAGATGTTGTCCTTGCCGATGATCTCCTCGAGGCCGGTGCGCTCGAGCACGTCCATCACCTGCGCCTTGACGCCGGCGAGCACCAGGGTGATGCCGCGGGCCTTCAGGCGGTGTGCGAGCTGGTGCAGGACCTCCTCGCCGGAGGCGTCGATCTCGTTGATGCCCTTGGCCACGACGATCAGGTAGCGCGCGTTGGGGTGGGTGGCCACCAGGTCCAGGACCGCGTCCTCGAAGTAGGGCACGTTGGCGAAGTACAGCGAGCCGTCGAAACGCATCAGGGCGATCTTCTCGCTGGTTTCCAGCCCGTAGCGCTGTGCCTCGCGCAGGGTGCCGTCCTCGTAGCGCGCCAGCTCGCTGACGCGCGGCTTCATGGTGCGGTACAGGTACAGCACGATGGCCAGGGCCGCCCCGGCCAGGATGCCGTAATCGAGGTTCGGCGCCATCGCCAGCGTGGCGACAAAGGTGACGATGGCGGCGGCCCCGTCATGCTTGTTGGCTACCCACGCGTGCTTGATGGCCTTGAAATTGATCAGGCCGACCACCGCCATCATGATGATCGCGGCCAGCACCGCCTGCGGCAGGTGGTAGATCAGCGGGGTCAGGAACAGCAGGGCCAGACCGATCAGCACGGCGGTGAACACCGACGAAAGCCCGCTTTTCGCGCCGGAATTCAGGTTCACCGCCGAGCGCGAGAACGAGCCGCTGACCGGATAGCCCTGGGTGAAGCCGCCGCTGATGTTCGCCAGGCCCTGACCCATCAGTTCCCGGTTCGGGTCCAGCCGCTGGCCGGTGCGGGCGGCCATGGCCTTGGCGATGGCGATGGCCTCGGTAAAGCCGACCAGGGCAATGACGAAGGCACTGGTGAGCAGGGTGGTGATCATGCCGAAGGTCAGCTCCGGCATGGTCAGGGTTGGCAGGCCCTGCGGGACACTGCCCACCACAGCGCCGCCGCCATTCAGTGCGATGCGGTCGTCGGTGACGCGGTCGATCGACCAGCGGGTGCGGTCCGCACGCTCGCGTTCCACGTCGGTGAGGTGTTCCTCGGCGATGAAGCGTTCCGGCTGCTCCTCGGTCGCGGGGACACGGCGCAGCACGATGTCGCGGATCTCCTCGCGCAGCGGGGCCAGCTCGCCGCGCAGCTCGTCGCGCTGCAGTTCGAGCTGGCCGAGTTCGAAGCGCAGTGCGACGGCGTTGGCGGGCTCTGCCTCGCGCAGTGCGGCCTCGAGGTCGCGGATGCCGGCCTCCGTCTCGTCGAGCCGCTCGCGGGTGGTTTCGATCTCCTGCGCCAGCTGCACGACCTCGGCCGGGGCAATGCGGTCCAGTGTGGTCTCCGTCTTGCGCTCGTAGCCCACCGCCCAGGACACGACGATGGCTACCACCACCGCCACCAGCACGCCGGGGATCTTCGGGGCAATGCGTTTCATCCCCACCATCAGCGCGATGGCGCCGAGCCCGAAGGCCAGGGTGGGCCAGTGCACGTTGCCGAGCTCCAGCACCACACCCCACAGGCCGACGAGGAAGTGGCCGCTGGTGTCGATCGGCACGCCCAGCAGCTTGTTCACCTGCGACAGCGCGATAATGATCGCGGCGGCGTTGGTAAAGCCGACGATCACCGGATGCGAGATGAAGCTGACCAGCGCCCCCATGCGGAACAGCCCCAGCGCCAGCTGGATGACGCCGACCAGAAACGCGAGCGCGATCGCCAGTGCCACGAACTCGGAGGAGCCCTCGGCCGCCAGCGGGATCAGCGCCGATGCGGTCAGCAGTGACACCACTGCCACCGGCCCGGTGGCGAGCTGGTTGGACGAGCCCCACAGGGCCGCGATCATCACCGGTAGCAGCGAGGCGTACAGCCCGTACACCGGCGGCAGGCCAGCCAGCTGGGCGTAGGCCATCGACTGAGGGATCAGCACCAGGGCAACCGAGATCCCGGCGATCAGGTCCGCATTGAGGGTTTCCCTGGTGGGGCGCCAGCTCAGAAACGGAAAGATTCGCAGCAGGATCGAATTCATCGCGACGCTCGCCTGGTTCGGTTGATGACGGGTGTCCGGTAGCCGGACATCATTCTTCCGGGGGCGGGTATGCCCCGGGCCGTTTGGCTGCCAGGGCCGTTGCCGAGTTGCTGGCAGTCATGCCTGGCCTGTGCGGTGGGCGGGCACAGTCAGGAGGGAGTCGAAATTATAGGGGAATGAGTCATTTTCAACCATCAAACATCCTAAATGCTGAGCATTGATGGTGATCAATGGATGTAGGCGAGGCCGGGGCGAGGGGGTGACTGGGCGAAGGCGCCGGACGACTTCGGCCCGACCGGGGAAACGACTGCGCAGGCCGCATCGAATGCCTGTTTGCCGGGTGGTTCCGGTGGCGGGCGGAAACGGTTGTCGAGTGGCGGAGAGGGTGGGATTTGAACCCACGAGAGGCTTTCACCTCTGCCGGTTTTCAAGACCGGTGCAATCAACCACTCTGCCACCTCTCCGTGGGCGGCATTGTCCCGGTTGGTGCCGAAACTGGCAAGCGAGGCAGCGGGTTCTACGGCGGCTGTGCGTCCGGCCGCCGGCCCATGGCGGGAGGCCGCTGCGAGGTCCCGCAGGCTGCAACGGTTGACGCGCCGGCTGCGGGGCCCTAATCTTGTCCGCGTTCCGGGCGGTTAGCTCAGCGGTAGAGCACTGCCTTCACACGGCAGGGGTCACTAGTTCGAACCTAGTACCGCCCACCAGAATCCGGACGAAAAAGCGGCCTGCGGGGTTCCCCGGGCCGCTTTTTTGTTGTCTGCCTCCTTCAGTGGCGGGCAGCCACCGGCCGGTCGGTCGTTCCCGTGCGGGCCACCCTCTCCTTCCCGGCGCATGCAGCGCCGCTCGCGCGGTCTTTCCGCGGTTGCCGGCTTACTGCACCCGGATTTCCTCCGGCTGCGGCGCTTCATGCTCCGTCTTGTCGTCGATCGGTGCGAACTCGAAGTGCATCTCCCGCAGGATGTGGTTGTATTTCTCCAGCAGCGCCTTGTTGTTGGCCGCGCCGGTGTGGATGTGGGCGATGTCGTAGCTGTAGCTGTCCTGCTCCAGCAGGTCGGACAGGCGCATTCCCTCGCGGACCTTGAGCTCGATCAGGGTGCCGGGAAACTGCTGACGGATGCGTTCCAGGTCGGCCTCGTCGGGGAGATGGGTCGCGATGCCGTCCTCGAACACGCGAACATGGAACTTGGCCGCGCAGCCCCAGCGGCCCTGGCGCACGGGAAAATCCGGGCGCCGGCCCAGTGCCAACTCCACCATGATCTGGAAATTCGATGCCCCGTCGACCTTCTCGAAAATGTCGCTGTGCGACTGTGACAGCCGCGGGTTGATCTCCAGCAGGCGCAGCGTTTCACTGGCGGGCTGGTAGAAGTATTCGACATTGTAGGTGGCATGGTCGTAGCCAAGCCGCGTCATCAGTTCCTGGGTGGCGTCGGCGAGTCGCAGCCGGACCCGGCGCGGCAGCCGGGAAGGGTATTGATAGCGGAAGAACGACGATCGGCCCGGGTAGTTGATGGAGTCGATGATGCCGTGGTGCCAGGGCTGCCCCTCGTGCACGTAGCCCTCCACGGTGCATTGCCGCCCGTGTATCAGCTCCTCCACGATGCAGTGATGGCCACGCACACGCGCGATCTCCTCCGGCAGGTCGGCATGCGACAGGATGTGGTCGAAGGGCCGGGCGATGCGGTGGATGCGCGCACGGATCTTGTCGACCGCGGCGCGCAGCTCGCGGTCGCTGCCGACCCGGAAGGCCAGCAGCGAGTCGGTGCCCTTCACCGGCTTGATCCAGAACGGGTAGGGGATGTCGATGGCCGCCAGGTCATCGTCCTTGAACGGATCGACCTCGGTGAAACACGGGGTGAACTGCGGCAGGATCCGGGCCTGTTCCAGCCGGCTCCAGTATTTGTGCTCGCAGCGCAATACGCTTTCCAGCGAGGGTGTCGGCAGCCCATGACGCCGGCACAGGATGGCCACCAGCGGGGTCACCGGGAAGTCCCAGTAACCGACAATCGCGTCGATCGTGCCGTCGAAGGCCGCCAGCCGCTGTTCCGCGAGTTCCAGGCACTCCTCCACCGGATACTCGCCGCCACCCTTGACCTCGTCGAAGCTCAGCAGTTCGTGGATGCGGTATTCGGTGCCGATGTCGAGGTTGTACATCTTCTGCATGTTGAAGGGATCGGCACCAACGACATGGATGTTCCTCGGCATGCTGCTCTCCGGGCTCGGGCGACGGGCACCCGGCGGGGGTGGCCGGGTGGTGGATGCTGGTGGCTACGGCTGTCGTTGCAGCTATAGGACAGCCGGGCCTTTCCTGCAGCCACGCCCGCGCCCCCGGTGCGGGAATGCGGGAGCAGGGGTGCAAAACGCGAAAGGGGCCGCTCGGGCCCCTTTTGCTCTTGTCTGGCGGAGAGGGAGGGATGACTCGGCACTGTGTGCCTCGCCCTCCGGGCCGCCGCCTGCGGCGACGTTCGGGTGCCGCTGCGCGTCACCCGTCGAACCATCGTTTCTGATTCCTCGGGTTCGAATCCCGATACCTTGGGGGGGGGCAGAAATGCGAAAGGGGCCGCTCGGGCCCCTTTTGCTCTTGTCTGGCGG
>SL_3KL_010_SEDDRAFT_10004285_pt1 | contig 12895 bp, 7 predicted proteins | sample SodLakKL_010_SED_2_FD_10381 | JGI IMG/M metagenome (IMG submission 10381)
CGGGGGCGCGACGGGCAGGAGAGCCCACCAGGATGAAGCGCTTCCGGTCCCGGAGGAAGGCGAAGACGAAGGGGAGGGTCCGGGAGAGGATCCGGAAGCCTCGAGCGATCCGCCTCATGGGCCCGGTCGCCGGGGGACGTCGGGGGCGTCCCCCATGACCTCCCGGACCACCGCCTCCTGGATGCGGTACTGCTCACTGGCCTCCCGCTCTCCAGGGTCCTCAGGGTGTTCGTATCCCAGGACATGGAGGGTCCCATGGACCGCCAGCCGGACCAGTTCCTCCTCGAAGGAGACCCCCTCGTCCATGGCCTGCCGCGCCGCCTGCTCCATCCCCACGTAGATGTCCCCCAGGGGCGGTGGCTCCGGGAAGGTGAAGGAGAGGACGTCCGGCACCCAGTCGTGCCCCAGGTAGACACGATTCAGGTCCCGGATGGGCCCATCCTCCAAGAAGGTGATGGAGAGCTCGTCCCCGTCCTCGCCTGCGGGGCTCTCTCCCCCGGGACCCTTGCCCCCAGGACCCTTGTCTCCGAAGCCCTTGCCGCTGGAACCCTCGCCCCGGACCCGTTGGAAGACGACCCGGACCCCCGCCTCAACCCGGCGCAGGGGCAGGTCACGACCCGAGGGGACGTTCAGGTGCAGGAGGAGCACGGACGGATCCCCGCTGGCATGAACCGATGTCCGAGGTCCCCCTTCACGCCCGGTCCTCCCCCTGGCCGGGGGCGCCTTCCACGGCATCGGATTCCCCATCGCGCCGGTCGTCCCGGTCGTCCCGGTCCGGGGCATCCTTGGAATGGGATCTGGGAACGGAGGCCGATTCCCGGCCGTCCTCCTCGCCCGCCTCGACCCCAAAGGCGTCGGGGGGAAAGAGGGAGGGCTCGGGGAGGGGAGCCCCCCGCGTCCCAGTCTCCTGCGTCCCAGCCTGCTGCGTCCCGGGCTCCCGCTTCCCAGGCTCCCGGGTACCCGTCTCCCTGGCACCCGGCTCCGCGTTACGCGGAGGGGTGGATGGGTCCGAGGCCCGACGGCTCCATGCCCGGGCCACGGAGCCCAGGAGGGAGTCCCGAACGCCGAGGGACTCGCCGTCGCCGGGTCCGGCATGGGCCCCGGGGGTGCTCGGGGCGATGGGGCCAGGGGCAGCCTCCGGGTCCGGCGGCACCGGAGAACCGGGCGAAGGATCGGGAAGGGGCCCCGGAGCGGGAAGGGCCCCCTGGGCGGCGGGGGCCCCCTCCCCACCCGCCCCACCGCTCCTGTCTCCCCCGCCATTCCCCGTCTGGGTGAGGTGCCGGGTGTGGGGGTAGTCGATGCGGTGGTGGTAGACCCCGGCCAGCACCTTCTCGAAGGCATCCTTGATGATCCCCAGGTCCCGAAGGGTAAGGGGGGCCTCGTCGAGCTGTCGCGCCTGGATCTTGCCGTCCACCAGCATGTCGATGAGTTCCCGGATCCGTTCCCGGGTGGGCTCCTGCATGCTCCGGGTGGCGGATTCCACGGTGTCGGCCAGCATGACGATGGCGGTCTCCCGGCTCCGGGGACGGGGGCCTGGATACTGGAAGAGTTCGGGATCCAACTCCTCTTCTCCCATCTCCGTCTTCGCCTTCTCGTAGAAGAAGGAGATCTCCTGGGTCCCGTGGTGCTCCGGGATGAAGTCGATGAGGACCTGGGGAAGCTTGGCCTCCCTCGCCAGACGGATCCCCTCGGTGACGTGCTCCCGCACAATGCTGGCGGAGGTGGCGGGCTTCAGCTTGTCGTGGGGATTCCGGCCCCCGGGCTGGTTCTCGATGAAGAAGTGGGGCTTCAGCATCTTCCCCACGTCGTGGTAGTAGACCCCCACCCGGCAGAGGAGGCCGTTGGCGCCGATGGCGTTGGCAGCGGACTCGGAGAGGTTGGCCACGTTGATGGTGTGGGCGTAGGTCCCAGGCGCTTCCATGGAGAGGCGCTTGAGGAGGGGTCGGTTGGGGTCGGCCCACTCCAGGAGGGTCTGGTCGGTGGTGATCCGAGTGAACCACTCGAAGACGGGGAGGAAGCCCATGGCCAGGATGGCGCTCACCACCGTGTTTCCGGCGGCGAAGGACCACGCGGTGGCGATCCGGGGGAGTTCCCGCCCCATGACCGCACCCAGGGTGACCAGGACCCCCAGGTACGCCGCGGCGATGAGGGCAATGAAGATCCAGGTCTGGGCCCGGCGCCGGACCGCCCGGACCGAGAGGGCGGCGGCGGCACCTCCGGCGAAGAGGGGGAGCCAGGCGTGGACGCTCTGGAAGGGGACCTGGGCCCCCACCACCGCAGTGAGGACCGCCGCCAGGACCAGGGCCACCCGCCCATCCCAGAGCACAGCCACCGCCAGGGCCACGAAGGCGATGGGGAGGAGCTCTGCCGGGAGATGGTTCCGGGCCAGGATCCCGGCGGCCCCCATGAAGGCCATGACCAGGGCGGCCTGGAGGATGAGCCATCGGAAGTTTCCGTAGATGTCCCCGCGGAAGAAGAAGAGGAAGACGCCGAAGACCCCCAGGAGGAGGAGGTTCAACACGACGCTGGCGAGGAAGGGGACGGTCCCGAATCCCGTCTCCTCCAGCCGGCCCTGGGCCCGCAGGGCCTCTTCGTAGGCCTGGAGGCGCTCCACCTCCGACTCCCCCACCTGCTGGTTGGCCCGGACGATGGCCTCCCCCTGGAGGACATTGGCCTTGGTGGTGGGCACCGCCCGGCGCGCCGCGTCCCGGTCCCGGTCCGTGGAAGCCGCGTCGTAGCGGAGGGAGTAGGTCATGTGCCGGATGAGGGCCAGCCGAAGGAGCTCATCCACCTCGGAGGAAGCGGCGGCGGGGAGGAGGTCCGAGCTGGCCTGGAGGAACTCCCGGTTGGTGAGGACCGAGTCCCGCAGGACATAGCGCTCGGTCCCGTCCGGTTCCACCACCAAGATGCGGGTCTGGGCCGGATCCAGGCGGAGCCCCTCGTCCATGACCCCCCGGGGGAGGAGGGTCTGGACCGCCTGCTCCGCCACCCGGGCCAGGAGCTGTCGGGTGGCCGGGTCCCGGAGGCGGCCCCGCTGCCCCGGGGTGGCCGGGATCCCCAGGTCGGCCATGAGGCCGGCCACGGCCTGATCCGGCTCCTCTTCCTCTGCCGCCACCTCCACCGAGCGGAAGAAGCGCTGGAGCTGCCCGGACATCTCCTCCACCGCGTCGGGGCGGGCCTCGAAGGTGGGGGGCACGGCGGCGGCGGCGGCCTCCCGCTCCCGCTCCAACTCGTCGCGGTTCTTCGGCACGCCGAAGGGGATGGAGGCGATGACGTCCTCATCCGCCACCACGCCCACCTCGAACCGACTCACCTCGAGCCCAGGGGCGGGGGGGAAGAAGAGGGTTACGGAGAGGGCCAAAAGGAGGAGGAGCCCGAATCGGGCCCCGTGATGGAGCGCCTTCTCCGTCCACTCACCGTCGGGGGGCGTGGAGAGGGTGCCAAGAAGCCCCTCTTCGTCCCCTTCACCGCCAGAAGGTCTTGTCACGCAGTCTCCTCCACCTCGTCTGCATCGGCGTAGGCCTGGATGATGTCCTTCACGAGCCGGTGTCGTATCACGTCCGAGCCATCCAGGTAGATGATGGCGATCCCTTCGATCCCCATCAGGATCCTCTCCACCTGGAGGAGTCCGGACCCCACGGTCCGGGGAAGGTCAATCTGTGTCTTGTCTCCCGTGATGACCACCCTGGAATTCAGGCCCAGACGGGTCAGAAACATCTTCATCTGGGCTTCAGTAGCGTTCTGGCTCTCGTCCAGGATCACGAAGGCATCGGAGAGGGTGCGCCCCCGCATATAGGCCAGGGGAGCAATCTCGATGGTCCGATCCTCCAGCGCCCGGGCCACCCGATCCGCAGGGATCATGTCTTCCAGAGCGTCATAGAGTGGGCGTAGATACGGGTCCACTTTCTCCTGGAGATCCCCGGGAAGAAAGCCCAGGTTCTCACCCGCCTCCACCGCCGGACGGGCCAGGATGATCCGCTTCACCTGTTTCCGGTAAAGGGCATCCACCGCCGCCGCCACCGCGAGATAGGTTTTCCCCGTCCCTGCGGGCCCGATTCCGATGACGATGTCATGGTCCTTGATGGCCTGCAGGTAGCCGGCCTGCCCCCGGCTCTTGGGCTGGATGACCTTCCGGCTTCCCGGAAGGGCGATGCGGAGTTCGTCGTGGGTGGGGATGGTGCCGTTTCCGTCCCGGTCCTCGAAGTCCCGGGCCAGGCGAGCCACGTCCCCGGAGTCGAAGGGGGCCCGGAGGCGAGCCAGCTCGATGAGGTGCTGGGTCACGGGAACCGCCCGCTCCAGCCGCTCCAGTTCCCCGGAGAGAACCAGTTGATCCCCCCGAAGGACGACCCGGACCCCAAAGGCCCGGGCCAGTTCCTGCATGTTGGCGTCATTCACACCGGCCAGGAGGAGCTGGTCCGCTCCTTCGGTATCCAGCCGGTGCTCCACAATGGTCCGTTCCGCGTTCGCCATGCTCCTCCTGTGTCTAGTTCTCCTGCCGGCGGACCACTGAAAGGTGGAGGTCCGCCAGGTCCTTCTCCGGCACCGTCGAGGGCGCCTGCTCGAAGAGGGCCCGAGCCGCCGTGGTCTTGGGGAAGGCCACCACATCCCGCAGGCTCTTCGCGCCCAAAAAGTCCTTCACGATCCGGTCCATCCCCAGGGCGATCCCTCCATGGGGGGGCGCGCCGGAGGCCAGGGCCTCAATGAGGAACCCGAACTTCCGGTCGACCTCGGCGTCCTCCAGTCCCAGGATCCGAAGCACCTTCCGCTGCAGCCCCGGGTCATGGATACGGAGACTACCCGATCCCAGTTCCGATCCATTGTACACCAGATCGTACGCCAGGCCCCGCACCGAGAGGGGATCCTCGTCCAGCCGCCCCACATCCTCGGGATGTGGAAGGACGAAGGGGTGGTGGTTGGCCCACACCACTCCATCCTCCTCCTCCAGGAGAGGAAAGTCCATGACCCAAAGCCATGCGTGGTCCCGGACCCGGGGGATCTCCAGGGCTTCGATGGCGGCGGTCCGCACCGCCGAGAGGGCCGGCGAGGTCATCCGGTCGGGGCCGGCAGCCACCAGGAAGAGGTCCCGCTCCATGGCCCCCATCCCCGCCCAGTGGGCTTCCTCCAGCCAGCGGGAGAGGGGACCGCTCCCCCCTTCCCCGACGCCGGCGCGCTTCGCCCAGAGGAGGCCCGGCGCACCTGCGGCCTTGGCGGCGGCCTCGATTCCCTCCACTTCCCGGCGGGAGAGGGACGCTCCGCCGGGGAGGCGGAACCCCCGGATCTTCCCCCCGGAGTCCACGGCGCCCTGGAGTAGGGCGGAATCGGCGGTGCGGAGGAGCTCGGTCCAGTCGGTGATCTCCAACTCCCACCGGAGGTCGGGGCGGTCTGACCCGTACCGACGCATGGCATCCCGCCAGGTGAGGCGATGGAATGGGGGAGAGGCCTCAATCCCGGCCACCGCGGTCATCTCCACCATGAGCCCCTCGATCCACCCCAGAATGTCCTCCACCCCCACGAAGGCGGCCTCCAGGTCGATCTGGGTGAACTCGGGCTGACGGTCGGCCCGAAGGTCCTCGTCCCGGAAGCACCGGGCGATCTGGAGGTACCGGTCGAAGCCCGCCGTCATGAGAATCTGCTTGTAGATCTGCGGGCTCTGGGGAAGGGCGTAGAACTCCCCGGGGTGGACCCGGCTGGGGACCAGGTAGTCCCGGGCGCCCTCGGGGGTGGGCTTGGTGAGGATGGGGGTCTCCACCTCCACGAACCCCAGTCCATCGAAGTAGTTGCGGACCGCCAGCACCAGCCGGTGGCGGAGGAGGAGGTTCTCCTGCAGCTCGTTCCGGCGGAGGTCCAGGTGCCGGTGCCGGAGACGGAGCTCCTCGGCGGGGAGCTCGTCCTCAGGGCCCCGGTGGACGGGGATGGCCGGCGTCTCGGCCCGGTTCAGGAGCTCCATGCGGGTCACCCGGAACTCCACGTCGCCGGTGGCGAGTTCGGGGTTTCGGGCATCCTCCGGGCGGAGGGCCACCTCGCCCTCCAGTCGCACCACGTCTTCGGCACCCAGGCGATGGGCCCGTTCCATGGAGTCGGACTCGGTCCAGTCAGGTCCGAAGGAGGCCTGGATGAGCCCGCTCCGATCCCGGAGGTCGACAAAGAGGAGGCCGCCCAGGTCCCGCCGGCGATGGACCCACCCGGTGAGCTGGTGGGCATGGCCGGCATCCGCAGCCCGGAGGCCCCCCACCATGGAGGAGCGAAGGGCGGTGCGGCGGCTGTTCGTGTTCTGGTTCATGAATGCCATCTCAAAGGTGGTCCTCGTTTCGGTCGGTCTCTGTCTCCACCCCACCCCATCAGGTAGAGGGCCGCAGCATAGCCCAGGGTGACCCCCACCACGTCGGCCACCCAGTCCACCACCGAAGGCGTCCGCCCCGGGACAAAGCCCTGATGCCACTCATCCAAGGCGCCATAGAGGTACCCCAGCCCGAGGAGAAGGGCGTGGCTTGGAGGTCGGCGAGCCCCGCCTCCGTCTCCGCTCTGGCCCCCGCTCATCCATCGCCCCCAGCCCAAGGCTAACCCCAGTATGGCATAGACGATCACATGGGCCAGGAGGGGAGGGATGAAGGTGAAGGGCTGGAGCCCATCCGGAATCTCCCGCAGCTCGCTGAGGAAGAAGAGGATCAGGACCCAGAGCAATGCCGGTCCCCACGTAAGCAGGAATCGGGTCACGGGTGTTGTGGGGGGGTGGACCAGGCGAGGGCTCCAACCAACGGACGTGGAAGGGGGCGTTGGGCGTCACCGGGGTGCCGGATCATCAGGGCGAGCAGCCGGCGCACGTGAGCGGCGCACCGGCGCAAGTGAGCGGCGCAAAGGTAACCGGGGCCAGGAGGGGACTCAAGTAAAGGCATCTGGGCAGAGCAGGGATCGGTTCCCGGGACGCCGCAGGGGGACTACGTTTGGAGTGCGGGAGCGAGGGAGCCTGCTTGCCCCGGCCCCTCCCCTTCAGGCCCTTGATTGGGCCCCGCACAAGGCCCGGCACAGGCTCCGCATAGGGCCCGGCACTCGCCGCACCCCGAACACTCTGTCCCCGGTTCCGAAGCCCATGGCCAACGCCTCCGATCCGTCCGCCCGACCGACCCTCCGCCCGGATCCCCGCCCCGACCTCCTCTCCCTGGTCCCCGAGGCGTTGGACCACGCCCTGGCGGAGCACTTCCGGAGTCGGGGCCAGCCCGCCTTCCGGGCGACCCAGGTGCGGAAGTGGGTCTACGAGACCGGGGTGGCTTCCTTCCAGGAGATGACGAACCTGCCGCAGGAGGAGCGGGACGCCCTGGAGGCGGCCTTCCGCTTGGAGGCCCCGGAGCCCGAGACCGTCTCCCGGTCGGCGGACGGAACGGTGAAGCACCTCTGGCGAATGGAGGACGGGGAGCTCATCGAGTCGGTCCTCATCCCCACCCCGGAGCGCCTCACCCTCTGCCTCTCCTCCCAGGCGGGGTGCGCCATGGGGTGCACCTTCTGCGCCACCGGATGGGGAGGCTTCGGCCGGCAGCTCACCACCGGGGAGATCGTGGCCCAGTACCGGGGGAGCCGGGCATGGGCCGAGGCCCACGACTACGGCCCCATCCACAACCTGGTCTTCATGGGGATGGGGGAGCCCCTGGCCAACCGGAAGGCGGTGCACCCGGCCCTCACCATCCTCAACGCCGGGCTGGGGGTGGGCGCACGGCGGATCACCGTCTCCACGGTGGGGGTGGTGCCGGGGATCCGGGAGCTGGCGGCGCGGCCCGAGCAGTTCGGGCTGGCCCTCTCCCTCCACTCCCCGGAAGAGGCGCTCCGGGCGGAGCTCATCCCCCTGGAGAAGCGCCACCCCCTCCCGGAGATCATGGACGCCCTCCATGCCTTCCGGGATGCGGGGGGCCGGCGGATCACCTTCGAGTACACCATGATCCGGGACGTGAATGACGCCGAGGCGCTGGCGCCGAAGCTGGCGGCCCGGGCACGGGAGGTCCACGCATTCGTGAACCTCATCCCCTTCAACCCCATCCCCGACCAGGACTGGCTCCCCTCCCGCCCGGAGCGGGTGGAGTTCTTCCGTCGAACGCTGGATGCCGCAGGGGTGTCGGTGGCGGTGCGGGAGCCCCGGGGGCGGGACATCGACGCCGCCTGCGGCCAGCTCCGGGCCAACGCCCTGGTGGAGCTGGAGGGGCCGCGGCGGAAGCGGGCACGTGCCAAGGGGGCGAAGGTGGCAGGGGCCGCAGCGGCGGGAAACGGCACCGAAGGGTAGCCGAGTGGCCGCATGAGACGTGGCCCACTCCCCGCACAACGCTTTCCCGGGCCGGGTCCACCGGGTATTCAGGACCGAGTTCAGGCGGGCCGACCGGGGACCGGGGTCAGGCGGATTGGCGCTCCGAGGACGTCCCCCGGCGACCCAGGACGACGAGGATGGGAGAGGTGCGTTCGAGGGGCTCCTCGTCCCATCCCCCCCACACCTCCTCGATCGCGAAGCCGGCGGCCTCCAGGAGCGCCATCCACTCCGTGGCCGTCCGGATCCGCATGGCATGCTCCTTCACCGTGCCATCCGGCCAGGTCAGCCGCTCGCGGTTCACCCCCTCGAGGGCGTCGAAGCGCCGCTCTACCTCCACCGTTCCCCCCGCCGTATCCCCCTCCGTATCCCCCTCCACAGCCGGCCACCGCTCCCGGGGCTGGAATCCGATCACGAACGAATCCCGGTGCATGGTCTCCAGGAGGAAGGTGCCCCCGGGACGGAGGGCGCGGTGGATCCCCTGGAGGACCGTGAGATCCTCCTGGTCGGAGAGGAAGTACCCCAGGGAAGAGAAGAGGGAGAGGGCGGCGTCGAATTCCCCGTCGAATCCCAGGGCACGCATGTCCCGCTCCTCCCAGCGCACGGATAGGCCCATCTCCGTCGACGCCGAAGCCGCCTCGGCCAGCGCCGCCGGGGAGATGTCCACCCCCGTGACCCTCAGGCCGGCTTCCGCCAGAAGGAGGGCGTGGCGACCCCACCCGCACCCCACGTCCAGAATCTCTCCGCCCAGGGGGAGGGCCATCCACTCCAGGAGTGCGGCGGTCTCGGCGCGGGCCTCCGCCGGGTCCAACCGACTCCGGTAGAGTCGGAGCACAGCCTCATCGAAGTAGGATCGATACCAGTCAGGATCCGCCATGGAAGGAACCCGGTGTGGGGAGGCGCTTCAATCCCGCTGGATCCCGTCCTCCTCCGATACCGGCACCCCCCGCATCCGCCGCACCTTCTCGCTGTATCGCTCGTAGAACTGGCGATGGGCGTCCATGAGATCGATGTCCCGCCCCTCGATGAAGGCCCGTTCGATGGTGGTAGCGTACTCCAGGGGATTCCCGGTGGTGATGAGGAGGGTGGCGTCCTTCCCCACCTCCAGGGAGCCCACCCGTTCGTCGATCCCCAGGATCTGGGCCGGGCTCAGGGTCAGGGCCCGAACCGCCTCCTCCTCGGGGAGCCCGTGGGCCATGGCCACCCCCGCCTCGTAGGGGAGGCGATTGGCGTAGGGAGCGCTGGAGCCGCCCACGATGGCGAAGGGGACGCCCGCCTCGTGGAGTCGGGCCGGAAGCCCGAAGGTGTGGTCGTAGGGCTCCCAGTTCCGGGCCGGGGCGGAGAGAACGGAGGTGAGGAGGACGGGAATCTCCCGACGGGCCAGTTCGTCGGCCATGAGGTCCGCGTCCCCCCCTCCCAGGATGACCAGGGGCACACCCTCCTCCTCGGCCCAGTCCACCGCGTCCCGGATCTGCTTCAGACGGCTGGCGTTGACCACCACCGGGATCTCTCCATCCAAGACCGGGATCATGGCCTCCCAGCGGGAGTCGTGGTTCACGTGGGGTCCGCCGGCCTCGGCGGCCTCCCGTGCGACCTTGTAGGCCCGAGCCTGGGCGAAGGCCTCTCGGAGGGTCTCCTGCCCCTCCCGGTAGATCCGGTCGTTTCCGGGGTTGGGCCACTGGACCATGAGGCCGGTGTGGGGCTTCAGGGTCATGGTCTCCCAGGTCCAGCCATCCAGCATCATGGCAGCGGACATCCCCGAGATGACCCCCCCTCCCGGGGAGGAGAGGGTCACCAGGACCCCGTTGGAGCGGGTGGTGCCGATGTGGCGGCTCTCGGGGTGGAAGGCCACGTGGGCCCGGACGTTGGGGTTCACCGGCCCCAGCTCGTTCAGGTCGATGGTGACGTCGAATCCCCCGATCTCGAAGAGTCCCATCTGGCTCCAGCCATCGATGAGCCCGGGGTAGATGTGCATCCCCGTGGCATCCACCTGTTCGGCCCCGGAAGGGACCTGGACCTGGGCGCCGGTCCCCAGGGCGGTAATGCGGCCGTTCTGGAAGACCAGGGTCCCGTTCTCGATGACCCCGTCGGAGACGGTGTGGAGGGTGCCCCCCACCAGAGCGATGGGGCGGTCCTGGATCGGGGCGGGCATCTGGGCCGCCGCCGGGCTCGGGAGGGCGAGGGCCACCAGGACCAGGGCGATGAGGGCGAGGGGGGTGAGCGCGCCCCGATGGGTGTGGGTGACCCGGGGGATGAGCGCAGCGAAGGGGGTCGGCATGCTTCGGCTCCTGGTCATCAGCGGGACCCTCCGGTGGAGGTCGAGGAGGTCGAGGAGGTCGAGGCACGGTTCGGGCTCTGCTCCCTCACCAGGGCGAGGAGACGCTCCCGTTCGGTCTCCACCTCGGCCCGGAGCCTTTGGTCATCCTCGATATCGTAGTACTTCCGCCCCTCGATCCAGGTCTGCTGGGCCACCGTCCGGGTGGAGAAGGGGTGGTGGGACCAGAGGACGAAATCCCCGTCCTTCCCCTCCTCCAGGGAACCCACCCGGTCACCGACCCCCAGAACCCGGGCGGTACTGATGGTGATCAGGGCCATGGCCTCCTCCTCGGTGACCCCGGTGCGGAGCATCTTGGCCGCCTCCCAGTTCATCCGGGCGGCGATCTCCGAGTTGTCGGAGTGGAGCGAGGTGAGAACCCCAGCCTCCAGAAGGACCTTCACGTTGTAGGTGGTGGCGTTGTAGGCCTCGATCTTGAAGCCGGACCAGTCGCTCCAGACCACGGCGGCGGCGCCGTGGGCGGCCATCTCGGGGGCCACCCGGTAGGCCTCCACCCCGTGGTGGAAGGCGTCGATCTGGAGGCCGAGCTCTTCGGCCAGGCGAATGAGCATGAGGATCTCGTCCTGGCGGTACGAGTGGGACTGGATGGAGATGTCCCCGTTCATGATGTCCACCAGGGCCTCCATGCGAAGGTCCCGCCGGGGAGGGATCCCCTGGGGGTTCCGCTCCCACTCGTCCCAGGCCCGCTGGTAGTCCCGAGCCGCCATGAAGTGGTCCCGGATGATCTGCTCCGTCCCCATCCGGGTGTCGGGGTAGCGCCCCTCGCGACGGACGGGGTTCTCCCCCAGGGCGAACTTCACCGTCCGGGGGGCGTCCTCCACCCTGTACTCGTCGGAGGTTCCGCCCCAACGCATCTTCACGAGCTGGTTCTGCCCCCCGATGGGGTTCGCCGAACCGTGCATGACATGGGCGGTGGTGAGGCCCCCGGCGAGCTGCCGATAGGCCCAGATGTTGTTGGCCGTGAGGACGTCCCCGACGCGCACCTCGGGGACCATGGCGCTCCCGGTCTCGTTCACCCCGCCGCTCAAGCCGGAGTGGATGTGGGCATCGATGAGCCCGGGGGTGACGTGGCGCCCCTCGGCCTCGATGACGGTGGCACCGGCGGGAGCGGAGAGCCCCTGCCCCACGGCAGCGACCCGGCCGTCGGAGACCAGGAGGTCGGCATTCTCCTGGATCCCCTGGGGACCCATGGTCCAGACCGTGGCATTCCGCACCAGGACGTGGTCCACCCGGTCCGGGTGGCCCACCCGGCCGAAGGGCATGACGGGGGGGAGGTCATCGGTGTAGAGGGAGGCGACGGCGGGGATGGCGGCCGGGGCGGCGGTCTGAGCACCGGTAGGGGCGCCGGAAGGAGCGCCGGTAGCGCCGGAGGACCCGACGCCCCCGCCACCGAAGCCGTTTCCGCCATTGCTCCCGTTGTCCGCCTGGGCCACGAGGTCGGTGACCTGGAAGCGGTTCCCCTCCACCCAGACGTCCAGGATCCGGGCCTCGTTCCGAAAGAGGTCCCCGTCCGCCACGATGAGGTTGGCCAGCTTTCCCACCTCCAGGGAGCCGTGGGTCCGGTCCAGCCCCAGCATCCGGGCGGGGCGCAGCGTCAGGGCCGAGAGGGCCTCATCGGCGGACAGGCCCCGGGCTACCGCCCGACGGAGGTGGGGAAGGAAGTCCGAGGGAGCATCCAGCCCGTCGGTGGTGAGGGCGAACTCCACGCCGGCGGCGGCCAGGCGGGCGGGGTTCTCCGGAGCCAGGTGCCAGTGGCGGAGGGTCTGGAGTTCCACCTCCAGGGCCTCCTCCGGGGTCGCCACCTCCGGCGCTTCCGGGAAGATCAGGGGAAGGATCACGGGCACCCCCGCTTCCCGCACCCGGTCCGCGATGCGGTACTCGTACCCGCTTCCCCGGATCCAGAGGGAGAGGGGAAATTCCTCGGCGAAGCGGAGGGCCCTCAGGAACTCGTCCTCATCCTCCACCTGGAAGAGGAGGGGTTGGTCCCCGGCCAGGACCGGGGCAAGCTCCGCCAGGGCCTGGTTCACCTCGGGGCGCTCCAGCCCCTGGGGGTTGCTGGCGTAGGCGGCGTGGGCCCGACCGTACCAGTCCGTGTCCAGGAAGGTCTGGCGTATGAAGGTGATCCCCCCCATGGCCGAGGTGGGATATCCGATGCTGACCCGGTTGTCCCGGGTGAGGATGGCGGACTGGGCCACCCCGGTCCGGAGGACCCGCCGGGAGACGTCCCCGTCCCCCAGGTTCACCACCGCAACGTGTCCCCGGAAGAGACCGAGGCG
>SL_3KL_010_SEDDRAFT_10004286_pt1 | contig 12894 bp, 7 predicted proteins | sample SodLakKL_010_SED_2_FD_10381 | JGI IMG/M metagenome (IMG submission 10381)
TGAGAGGGATCAAGCATGGGACCGTCCGGAGCGCAGAAAATTCGCAATGATGCGATGCCCATCCGGTGTCAGGATGGACTCAGGGTGAAACTGAACCCCCCAAACGGGACGATAGCGGTGGCGGATGGCCATGATGGCCCCATCCTCATCTCGGGCCGTCACCGCCAACTCTGGCGGGAGGGATTCAGGGTCCACCACGAGGGAATGGTACCGTCCGGCCTGAAAGGGGCTCGGGACCCCCCGAAAGAGGACGTCACCCTCGTGATGGACGGGGGACGGTCGCCCGTGCAACGGATTTCTCGATCTGACGATCTTCCCGCCCCAAGCCTGAGCTACGGCCTGGTGCCCCAGACAGATCCCCAGAACTGGTATGTGGGAGTTCAGGGATTGGATGAGTTCGACGGAAACGCCGGCTTCATCCGGGGTGCACGGGCCTGGGGACACGATCAGGTGCGTGGGCCCCAGGCCCTGAAGCTCCTCCACCGAAAGGGCGTCACTTCGGATCACCTGAACCGGAGCGGTCCCCACCTCTCGCAGGTAGCGGGCCACATTGTGGACGAAGGAGTCGTAGTTGTCCAGAACCAGAATCACGAACCCCTCTCCCCATTCCGTCCTCCTCCTGTTCCCTCCATCAAGCCGGTCCCGTCGTCCGGCACCTTGGGAATCCCCAGTGCACTGAGGAACGGCTGGGCTTTGTCCAGGGATTCCTGCCACTCCCCCTGGGGATCGGACGCCAGGGTGATCCCGCCTCCAACACCGAAACGGGCTACTCCATCCCGCAGGGTGGCCGTCCGGATGGCTATGGAGAGATTCATCCTTCCCCCTGGCTCCAGGACTCCCAAGGCACCGGTATAGACCCCCCGGGGCACCGGTTCCAGTTCCCGAATGATCTCCATTGCCCGGATCTTTGGCGCCCCTGTGATGGACCCGCCCGGCAGGGTGGCTCGGAGAAGATCCAGGGGGCCCACGCCTGGCGAAAGAAGACCCTCTACCGTCGACACAAGGTGGTGGACGGTGGGGTGACTCTCCAGGGCACACAGGGCCGGGACCTGAACGGATCCAGGCTCACACACCCGGGAAAGATCGTTTCGGAGAAGATCCACGATCATGACGTTCTCCGCACGATCCTTCATACTGGCCTCCAGCGCCCGTGCCAACTCCTGGTCCTGGGCTTCACTCCCTCCTCGGGGCGCCGTGCCCTTGATGGGGCGCGTCACCACCTTTCGGCCCTCCAGGGAAAGGAACGCCTCTGGAGAGACCGACGCCACCTCTCCTTCACCCGTGTCCAGGTACCCTGCGTACGGTGCCGGCGACGCCTCCCGGAGGCGGCGGTAGAGATCCACTCCGCTCCCGGTCCATCGCGTCTGGATCCGATGGGTGAGATTGGCCTGAAAGATGTCTCCGGCCCGGATGTACTCCCGAATCCGTTCGATCCCTCTCATATAGCCCCCCTTCCCCAGAGAGCTCTCCAGCTCTTCACCCGGCCGTACCACCATCCCGTCAGGAGTCCCGCTCTCAGCGGGTTCTTCCTCATCCAAGCGCCAGCCGCCGCCGCCCAGGCTCCTCCCCCTTTTCGGACCCCCTACCTCCAGAAGCCGGAGGATAGGCTTCAGCCGCTCCGTCATGCCCCCTCCGCCGGTCGTGGAGCCAGTCAACCCATCCATGTCAGGGAGCTGGGTCGCGTGGAGCACAGGGGGGCCTCCGTCCTCCCAGATCACGACCCAGTCGAAGGCGCCGAACCAGAGCGGAGGGAGGTCCCATGCATCAGCCGGGGGCGGCGGCGGAAGACGCTCAAGTAGCCCCGCCGTCTCATATCCGAAGTATCCGATCCAGGCTCCGGCGAAAGGTGCGTCACGGCGAGCCTGGCCCATCCCCCGCTCCCATTCCAGCAGGGCGACTGACAGGAGGTCGAGTGGATCCGTGCCTTTCGCCAGGGGCCGCCAGGATCGGCCGCTCCGGACCCAGCAGATCTCTCCATCCCACTTGAGCTCACCCCGGGGAGCGGCCGAGAGAAGCGTCCGACCGTCCCCGCCCCCGGTCTCCAGGAGGACCCGCCCCGGAAGGGCGGCCAACCGATCCAGAGCCCGGTCAGGGGTCAGGGTCGCCGGAAGTGAGCGTCGAATGCCGGGTATTCGGGTCATGGCCTCCATTCACCCCGGGAGACCCGGCCCCGTTCCCATCGATCCAGATTCGGGGGGCCCAGGACCCGGCGGGGCGAGGCACCCTTCCCCCGGAAGCCCCCAGTCCCGATCTTTTCCCCGGCTCTCATACGCTCACCGACCCCTCCTGAGGCGACCCCCTTCATGATCACTGGCCTGCTCCACGCTCACTCCGGATTGCGCTATCTGGTTCTCCTGGCCGGCGTCATCGCACTGGCCTATGCACTCTTTGGCTGGCTCACCGGGCGAAAGTACGATCGAGGAATGCGCATTACCGCCGCCTCCTTCGCCGGCCTCCTCCACCTCCAGGTGATCCTGGGGTTCATCATCCTCGTCTCCGGCCGGCTGGCCGGCGGAGTGGGAGGCGCCCTCATTGGCCACCTCTTCCTCATGCTCTTCGCCGCCGTAGTCGCCCAGCTTCCCCTGAGCGTCATGCGACGTCGGCCTCCGGAGGCAAGGAGCTATCCGCCCCACGTGATCTGCACCCTCATCGCCTTCGCCCTCATCTGGCTGGGGGTGGCATCCATCGGCCGGGGCCTCATGGAGGCCGCGGTCTTCTGAGCCCGTCAGCGGCGCTCCCGGAAGGACTCGTACATGCGGGTATGGTGGTTATCCCTGGGGTCCACCGGATGGCCCCCGATGAAGAGTGCTTCGATTCCGGTCAGGGGCTGCAAGGGATCTCCGTCCGTGACCAGGATATCCCCCCGCGCTCCAACCTCCAGCGTTCCCAGCTCACCCTCCAGACCCAGGATTCGAGCCGGATTCAGGGTGACGGCTTCCAACCCCGCTGACGCCGGAAGTCCGTGGCTTACGGCGATGGCTACATGCTCCGGAAGATTGCGGACGTCAGCTGAGTCATCCGTCCCAAAGGCCACCTGAATCCCCGCTTCATGGAGCACCGCTGCAGCGGTCATGGCGCCGGTCACTGGATCGTCCCGATCTGCCGTGGGCCGGCGGGTTCGGGTGAGGATCACCGGTAGTTGGGCCTGGGCCAGTTCAGGCGCCAGCCGGGCCGCTTCCCCACCCCCTACCAGGACCCCCTTCAGTTCGGGGAACTCCTGAAGCAGGAGGAGGAGATGCCGGATCTGCCACTCCGAATCGGCCCGGAAGAAGACCGGCACCGCCCCCTTCAACACCGGGAGCATGGCCTCCAGGACCACAGCATCGTCGGCCTGAAGGTTCACCTCGAAGGGCTCGTCTCCCTGCAGCGCCACCTGGCCGCTCTCGGCGAACTCCCGTGCTCGCTCCAGGAACTCGATCAGCTCCGGGAGGTCGCCGGCGCTCAACGAAGGTTCCCGGTCTTCCGAATTGGCCGCGGTGGATTCGGGAACGGGAAGGTCCACCATGAGGGCTCCCGCCCCCCGGATCTCCGCCCGCTCGAAGGTATCCCCAAGAAGGTCCACCACCGAGCCCATGCCCTGGATAATCCCCCCTGATTGGCTCGTCAGGACCGAAGTAATCCCCCGGGCCCGGGCCACCGCCACAGCTCGACCATGGGGTTGATATGATGGAAGGGCCCGGATATGCGGGTTGAAGTCTCCGATTTCCCGCCGATCCGTAGCCTGGGAAATCGACCCGATCTCGAAGAGCCCCAGGTGGGTGAGGGGGTCAAACATTCCGGGATAGAGGTGCCGACCCGGAAGCTCCACCTCCCGGACCCCCTCAGGAATCTCCACCCGGTCCCGGGTCCCGACCGCCTGGATCCGTCCACCCTCCAGGATCAGCACACCGTCCTCGATGGGTGGGCCGGAAACCGGGTGGATGGTGGCCCGGGTGAGCGCCACGGGATCCTGGGCTCCCCCCAGCGCATCCATCCAGCCTCCTTCCCTCATCTCCCTCCACTCTCCCGGGCCCCCAGACTGCTCGATGCCCGGCTCCCGGGCAGAATGGCCCCTGTCCCTGGAGGGCTGTGAGATCTCCCGCACCATCTCGCCCCGAAGCTCTGCCTCTCGCTCAGAATCGTAGTAGATGATCCCGTCGACGACGGTGGTCTCCACCCGGGAGAAGGCATCGAAAGGATCGCCGGTGAGGAGGACCACGTCCCCTTCCTTCCCCACCTCCAGCGATCCCACTCGATCATCCACCCCCATCATGGTGGCCGGGTTCAGCGTCAGCATGCGGAGTGCGTCTTCCTTCGACGCCCCGCCATACTGCACCGGCTTGGCCACCTCCCATTTCATGAAGGGCTGTAGCCAGGGGATGTCGGAGTTCAATGCCGTCAGCACTCCTCGCTCGGCCATGAGGGAAGCGTTGTACGGGATGGCGTCGTAGGCCTCCAACTTGAACTGCCACCAGTCGGAGAAGGTGGATGCCCCAGCGCCGTGCTCCCGGAGCTCGTCGGCAATCCGGTATCCCTCCAGGACGTGGGTGAAGTTGTCGATGGTGAAACCATGTCGCTCTGCCACCCGCATGAGCATGAGAATCTCATCACTCCGGTAGGAGTGGGCATGAACCCGGATGCGATTTTCCATGATCTCCACCAGGGCCTCCAGTCGAAGATCCCGCCGGGGCCGCGCCGGGAAGCTCACCGGGTCGGACTCATACGCTGCCCACAGCTCCCGATAGCGGGCCGCAGCCGTGAAGGCCTGGTCGTAGAGTGATTCGACGCCGGAACGGGAGGCCGGGAACCGGACGGGGGGCATGCGGGCCTGGGCCGCCTTCCGGGTCACATTCTCGCCCAGGGCGAACTTCACGGCCCGAGGTGCATCCGGAATCAGAAGCTGACTCCCAGCCTCCATCCCCCACCGCATCTTCACCACGGCACTCTGGCCTCCAATGGGGTTGGAGCTCCCGTGCATGATCCGTGCTGTGGTCACCCCACCCTGGAGGGCCCGGAAAATGCCGAAGTTGGAGGGGTCCAGGGCATCCTCCACCCGGATCTCCGGCACCACTGGGGCCGTCCCTTCATTGGCACCACCCTGCTGGGCCGTGTGAGAATGCTCGTCCACGATTCCCGGAATCGCCGTGCGTCCTCGGCCATCCAGCACGGGGATCTCGTCACCAGGAAGCTCCAGGTCCGTGCCCAGCGCCTGGATGACCCCGTCCCGTATGAGGATGGACGCCCCTTCCAGGACCTGGCCGGTCACTGTCCAGACCGCATCCAGCTCCTGGATGAAGAGGTCCCCGGTAGGATAGGGGGGATCCAGTTCGCCGCTGGCAGCCACACCCGGCAAGCTGCCTCCATCCATCCGCGCTGCCGGATCACCGCCAACTTGGGCATGAGCGGAATTCTCCGAGTCGGCGTCACCTGCGGCGTCACCGCTCCCGTTTTCCGCTTCCTGCCCAGGCGGTCCCGGGGGAACAACCTGGTCCTCATCGATCGCCGGCTCCTCCTCATCCTGGGCATCGCCCCTCCCAAAGGGCTCACTCCCTCGTTCAGCCACGCCATCGACGAAGGTCCAGACGACCTGGGTTCCTTCGGCCAGGAGATCACCATCGGTCACCACGAAGGTGGCGGCTCCACCTTCCTCCACCCGACCAAGTCCGGGCGCCCCCAGGACTTGCGCCGGAGTCAGGGTCATTGCCTGGAGCGCCCTCTCAAGCGTCAGCCCGTATTCCACGTAGAGGCGAGCCCCCACCAGAAGATCTTCCTCCTCCCCTCCCCCGGAGGTGATGGCAAACTCTACCCCTGCAGCCTCGAATTGGGCTGCCGTCTCATAGATGGGAAGGAGGCGATCCCGCTCTCGTGCCGCCCTGGCATCCAGTTGCTCCTCCTCCGGATCCCAGTGGACTGGGGGGTCCAGATCAGCACCAAGGAGCACCGGCACCCCCCGACGAGCCAGCTCCGGCCCCAGTCTTCCAGCTCCCTCCCCACCCACGATCACAGGGGCAAAGCCAAGCTCATCCGAGAGTCGGAGGGCCCTTCGTACTCCCTCCAGGCCGGAAGCCTGGAAGAAGACCGTTCGATCCCCCTCCGTCGCATCCAGAAGAGCCTGCAGGTCCCGATCCTCTCCCATCGCCTTCGACCCGTTGGCACCGTTCCCGGATGCCACCAGGCGATCCCGGTAGTGCTGCGCATCCAGGAAGGCCTGACGGAGGAGAGCATGGGTCCCCATGAGGGTAGAGGGGAAAAAGCCCCGGGATCCCTGAAAGGAAAGGGCCACGCCCAGGGTGGAGTTCAGGACCAGCTCCCCCGGACTCCGAGCCTCGGCTCGGTGAAGAACCAACGCAGGTTGACCCGGCATGGGTCCCCGTCCCGGAAAGACGGCCGATGCCACCACACCCGCCCTCCGATGCTGGGTCAGATCCTCTCCTCTCACATCCAGGTAGTCTGCCGCCCGGCGGCCAGGAGTCATGTTCTGGGCTTCCCGTGTCCCACTCCAGGGATGAAGCCCCTCCAGCTCCGCCCGGGGCAGATCCAGGGGCAACCCTCCATGGCCATCCACCAGCCCGGGGTAGATCTGCAGGGTCCCCTCCTTCCACTCCACCACCCGGGCCCCGGGAGGCACCGGAATCCCCTGACCCATGCCTTCCACCCTCCCTTGGCGGACAATCAAGGTCATCCCCTCCTCGACCTCCCCATTTCCGTGGACCACATCCACGTCAGGGATAGCCCAGACAGCCGGGGCAGGAGCCGACTCAGCCTGTCCATGGATCTCCTGGGGGGGCAGGATGACCAGGTAGAAGGCCAGGACGATGAAAAGCAAGGTGGACGAAGGGGGTGCCAATGGCGCCTCCGCCGTGAATAGGGGTAGGGTCATGTCTGGAACCGGGCAGGGGAAACTGGAAGGGTCCGGGGTGGCATGATACCCTACGGGTTCGACACCCTGGGCCATCCCGGGGCAATGCGGCAGGTGACGTAGCTTCGTTCGAGTCGCTCGAGCGCTGCTTCATGAGGCCAGAAGGCCGGTGAAGAAGTACCGGGCGCCACCGTTGGGAGCGCCAGGGAAGCCACATCGTAGGCGGCGACCCGCAGGCATAGCGAAAGCTACGTTGAGGGGAGCCAACGAGCGAGGGGGCTCCCTGCCACCCCTACCGGGCAAGCACCGAACGACTCAGGATCCATCCATGGTCGAGCCATCTCCCCCCATGCATCCCTCGCCAGGGCCCCTTGCCCTCGTCATGGGCGGTGGGGGCGCAAGAGCTGCCTACCAGGTGGGCTTTCTTCGGGCCCTGGCTCGACGAAGCCCGGAGCTGGAGATTCCCATCCTCACCGGTGTCTCGGCAGGGGCTATCAACGCCGTATTCCTGGCCGCCCACCCAGGGAGCTTCCAGGAAGCGGTAGAGGACCTGACCCAGCTCTGGCTCTCCCTCTCCACCGAGAAGGTGTTCAGGGTCGATGCCCGGACCCTGGCCGTGAACACTTCCCGGTGGGGCCTGCAACTCGTGTCTGGTGGCCTCCTGGGCCGACCCCGCATCCGGAGCCTGGTGGACACAAGCCCCCTGCGGGAATTTCTGTCCGACGCCCTGGGGGTGGACGAGGGCCCCATCCCGGGGATCGAGGCAAACCTGGACTCCGGGCGTCTCCGTGCCCTGGCCGTGAGCACGTCTTCCTACTCCACCGGCCGATCCATCACCTGGGTGCAGGGGGAGGGGATCGAACCGTGGGCCAGACCCCGTCGGCGAGCCCGGATGACGAAGATGGGAGTGGAACACATCATGGCCTCGGCGGCCCTCCCCCTCTTCTTCCCTGCCGTCCAGCTCGGGGAAGAGTGGTTCGGCGATGGGGGGGTCCGGCTGACGGCCCCTCTTTCTCCGGCGCTCCACCTGGGGGCAAAGCGAGTGCTGGCCCTCTCCACCCGCTTCCACCCCACTCCCCGCGAAGAGGATCGCCCCACCACCCGAGGCTATCCCCCGCCCGCTCAGGTCATCGGCTCCCTCCTGAACGCCGTCTTCCTGGACCTTCTCGAACAGGATGGTTGGCGGGTCCAGCTCATCAACGACCTCCTCCGTCGTCTCCCGCCCGAGGAGCGAGGGGGTCGCCGGATCGTGGACCTTCTCACCCTTCGTCCCTCTCGGGACCTGGGGCAACTGGCCGATGAATTCGAGCTCCAACTCCCGCGACTCTTCCGCTTCCTGATCCGGGGATTGGGGACCCGGGAGACGAAGAGCCCGGACATCCTCTCCTTCCTGCTCTTCGAAGAACCCTACATCTCTCGGCTCATCGAGATGGGAGAAAGAGATGCCGATGCCCGGATGGGAGAGATCGAAACGCTCCTGGGAGGGGCCGACCCCTCCCTTTTTCTCACCCCACCCACCGCTGAACCGCTGAGCCCTCAAGGGGTAGTGGAAGAGCGGTCGTCTCAATGAAGGCTTTCCGTCCCCACCTTCCCTCATCAGGAGGACGCCATGTCGGCCAACCCCGAACCCAAGGCCCCCGCCCAAGCCGCATCCGGTCCTGCATCGGAGGCCGAATCCCGGAACGTGGCCGAGGCTGCCCGGGAGAAAAAGTGGGAGAAGGAAAGCTTCATGCGGGCCTTCTTCGAGGGATCGTTCCGGCTGGACCTCCTGGATCCACCGCCTCCGCCTGATCCGGAGAAGGAGGCCCGGGCGAAACCATTCCTGGACAAGCTCAGAGAGTTCACCGAACGCTCCATCGACGGGGATGCCATCGATCGGGAGGGACACGTACCCGAGGACGTCCTGGACGGCCTGCGAGAACTGGGAGCCTTCGGAATCAAGATTCCCCAGGAGTACGGAGGGCTGGGCCTTTCCCAGATTGCCTACAACAAGGCCCTCTCCATCGTGTCGGCCCGGTGCGCCAGTACAGGAGCCTTCCTGTCGGCCCACCAATCCATCGGCGTCCCACAGCCCCTGACTCGCTTCGGAACCGAAGAGCAGAAGAAGAAATACCTCCCTCGGCTGGCGGCTGGAGCCCTCTCCGCCTTTGCCCTCACCGAACCGGAGGTGGGCTCGGACCCGGCCAATCTATCCACCACGGCCAGACTCTCCGAGGATGGGAGCGAGTGGATCTTGAATGGTGAGAAGCTCTGGTGCACCAATGGTCCCAGGTCGGAGCTCATGGTCGTCATGGCTCAGACTCCGCCCCGGGAAGGGATCAAAGCCCGGAAGCCCATCACCGCCTTCATCGTGGAATCGGACTGGGATGGGGTGGAGGTCGCCCACCACTGTGATTTCATGGGCCTCAAAGGCCTTTCCAACGGGGTCATCCGCTTCAACGACGTTCGAGTTCCCCTGGACAACGTCATCTGGGGAGAGGGACAGGGGCTGAAGTTGGCCCTCATCACCCTGAATACCGGACGCCTCTCCCTTCCTGCCTTCTGTGCCACCGCAGGGAAGGGTCTTCTGGAAGTCAGCCGGAAATGGGCAGCTGAACGGGTTCAGTGGGGCCAGGCCATCGGGAAACACGATGCCGTGGCCCAGCTCCTGGGCCGAATGGCCGCCGATACCTTTGCCATGGACGCCGGGGTGGAGCTCACATCGGCAATGGCCGACGCAGAGCGCCTGGATATCCGCCTGGAGGCCGCCATCGCCAAGATGTGGCACTCAGAAACAGCCTGGCGGGTCTGCGACGATGCCCTTCAGATCCGAGGGGGACGGGGCTACGAGACCGCCGACTCCCTTCGTGCTCGAGGGGAGACACCCTACCCCGTGGAACGGGCCATGCGAGACCTGAGGATCAACCTGATCTTTGAGGGTTCCTCCGAGATCATGCGCCTCTTCATTGCCCGGGAAGCCGTGGACAGCCACCTGGAGGTAGCCGGCGACATGGTGGATCCCCGGGCGCCTACCGGCCGTCGGGTCACGGCGGCCCTCCGGGGCGGCCTCCACTACGCCTGGTGGTACCCCTCCCGCTGGTTGGGCTGGGGAAGCTGGCCCCGATACGGGAAATACGGGCGCTTGGCCACCCACCTCCGTTTCGTTGACCGGACCTCCCGACGCCTGGCTCGGAACATCTTCCACTGCATGGCCCTGCACGGGGCCGGACTGGAGAAGCGCCAGGCCGTCCTGGGACGGATCGTAGAGATTGGTGCAGAAGCCTTCATGATGACGGCCACCTGCATCCGGGCCCGGCAGCTCATGGAGGAGAACCCAGAAGACACCAGCCCGCAGGAACTGGCGGACCTCTTCTGTCAACAGGCCCGTCGACGGATCGATGATACCTTCCGGAAGCTCTTCCTGAATGATGACGTCCGGACATACTCCGGAGCCCGAAGTGCCATGGAAGGTCGTTACGGGTGGCTGGCCGACGGGCTTCCTTCCGTGCTCAGCGAGGAGGATCTGGAGGCACAGAGGAAACACTCCGGGAAGGAAGGAAGTAGCGCCCCGACCGCTCCGGCCGGGGCCGGGAGGTGACTTCAGCTTCCCGGAGCTGCCCCTGAGGTCAGGACGACGAAGTCACCCCGAGCCCGATCCTGGGCCTCCGGTGAGGAGGCCAGATCCTCGGAAGCTCGGATGGAAACGATGGCGAAGGTGGTACCCGGGCGATAGTGGGCCAGCGCCTCAGGGGTGCCCGTGCCATGATCCACATGGAAGGAACCAGTGACGTGCACGACCAGCGGGTCCCCGTCCGCTGACTCCAGTACTTCCGCCAGGCTGTACGCCATGGAAGCGTCCCAGAGGGACTGGGCCTCCAACAGGGTGTCTCCCCCCTGGGCCCCGTGGTTCCCCGGGATCCCGTCCATCAGGGCATTCCACTCGGTCCGATATTCGTCGGTGGGGCCCGGATAGGGCAGAGGAGGCAGATGCTTCAGGGCATCCTCCCCCAGTTCGGCCAGTGCGTCTCGGCCCAGGCGACTGACTCGATTCACGTAGCGCCGTGGCGCATTGGCTGCCACTACCGGCAGTCCTTCCTGACGGGCCACCTCCACCAGGGGCCGATAATCCCGACGGTAGCTGTCCCATGGACGAGCCGCACTGAGGAAGTGCTCCTCAGTGATGAGGCCTGCCAGGTATTCATCAAGCACCGGCTGGACGTCGCGCTCGAACATTTCCAAGGAGAGGATGAGTCCACGGTCATCCAGGGCCGAAGGAAGATCATCTCCCGCCAGAGCCTGCAGGAGCTGGAGCTGGAAATCGTGACCTGCCGGATCTCCATGGCGCTCCCCGATGAAAAGGACCTCCACATCGACGACAGCCTCCAGTAGCTCCTGCAGCGCCAATTCCCGCCCTTCCTGATCGTACAGGGCCCAATCCGTAGCCGGCGGTTCGAGGGCCTGCTCGGTGGCTGGAGCGCCCGGATGGGGCAGGTGTGGGTCGGCCGATGGTCCAGACGCACAGGCAGCCAGGAAGATCAGGAGCAGGCTGGTCGCCGCGCCCCTCCAGGCCCCCTTCATGGCTCGTCGCATGGTCCAGGACCTCTTCACGAACGTCCTCCCGGGACCACCGAGTCCGAGCGGTTCTCCGGTCCTGCAGCACTCATGGCCATCTCGAACTGTCCCCGATAGAGTCGAGCATAGAGATCGTTTCGGCCCAGGAGTTCGGCGTGGCTGCCCTGGTCCACGATCCGACCGGAATCCAGAACCAGAATCCGGTCGGCACGGAGAATGGTGGAGAGGCGGTGGGCGATGACCAGCGTGGTTCGTCCCTCCATGAGTTGCTCCAGTGCGTCTTGAACCATGGCCTCGCTCTCTGCATCCAGCGCGCTGGATGCCTCATCCAGGATGAGGATGGCCGGCTCCTTGAGGAGAACCCTGGCGATAGCCATCCGCTGTCGTTGGCCGGCGCTCAGGGTGACCCCCCTCTCACCCACCAAGGCTCCATAGGCTCCGGGAATTTCCCGGATGAACTCGTGGGCCCGAGCCCTCCGAGCCGCAGCTTCCAACTCGGCGTCGGATGCGCCAGGACTTCCATACTGGAGGTTCTCCCGGATCGTTCCGGCGAAGAGGAGGGGCTCCTGGGGAACCAGGCCGATGACCGATCGAAGCTCGGCCAGGGACACTTCCCGAACGTCCACCCCATCGATGAGCACCTGGCCGCCGGTCACGTCGTAGAAGCGAGGAAGGAGGGACGCCAGGGTACTCTTGCCGGCACCTGATGCGCCCACCAGCGCCACCGTCTCTCCTGGCGTCAGCTCAAGATCAATTTCGTGGAGGACCTGGGGCAGCTCCGGACCGTAGCGGAATCGGACCCCCTTGTACTCGACCCGACCCTCCACCGGTGTCGGGAGGGGTCGAGGCTCCCTGGGTTCATCCAGCTCTCTGGGATGATCCAGGAGTTCGAAGATCCGCCTGGCCGCCCCCGATGCCTCCTGCAGGTTGCCCCAGAACCCCGCGAGGGAGGTGACGGCTCCTGCAATAGTGACGGCATAGAGGAGAAATGCCACCAACGTCCCGGGAGTCAAAGCCCCCTCCAGAACGAGTCTTCCACCTTCCCATAGCACCAGGACGATGGCTCCGAAGGCTGTGAAGGTGACGGTTCCGGTCAGGAGAGCCCGGGCCACCGCACGCTTCAATCCCCGCTCCCGGGTATCCTCCACCGCCTCACCAAAGAGGACCTCCTCCCACTCCTCCCGGTTGAAACTCTGGACGGTCCTGATCTGCGAGAAGACCTGTTCAGCCCGGGAGACGGCATCAGCCAACCGGTCCTGGATCCCGGTGGAGATTCGCCTCACTCGCCGTCCCAGGAGCCATCCTGCCAGGACCGTGGGTGGAATGGCGATGAAGGTCACCAGCGTCAGGCGCGGATGGGTGATCGTCACCAGGATCATGGCGCCCACGAGAAAGGTGCCCTGCCGAACCAGCTCGGGAATCCCGAAGCGAAGAATTGCCTGGATGAGTCCTGCGTCGGAGGCGAGCCGGGAGGAAAGTTCGCCGATCCTTCGGCGGGCGAAGAA
>SL_3KL_010_SEDDRAFT_10004289_pt1 | contig 12893 bp, 12 predicted proteins | sample SodLakKL_010_SED_2_FD_10381 | JGI IMG/M metagenome (IMG submission 10381)
TCACCTTTCACCTTTCACCTTTCACCTTTCACCTTTCACCTTTCACCTTTCACCTTTCACCTTTCACCTTTCACCTTTCACCTTTCACCTTTCACCTTTCATCTTTCACCTTTCACCTTTTTCCTTTCACCTCCCCCCCACTGGCCCGAATCTTGCAACTGACATAGAATCGGACCCATGAAACAGGGTACGCGCCTCCAACTCAAGCTCGGCCAGAAACTCAAGCTGGCACCGCAGTTGCGCCAGGCCATCGCGCTGCTGCAGCTTAACCGGATCGAACTGCGCCAGCGCATTCGCGAGGCGCTCGATACCAATCCGCTGCTCGAACGCGCCGACGAGCCGGCTGCCGACGGTGAAGATTCCGCCAGCGAGGGCGAGGGCGACGTCGATCTCGATCACGAAGACGATTACGGATTCGATGACCTGCCCGAAGGCTTTTCGGTCGCGCGCGACGCCCCCAACTACGACGAATTCATCAGCGACCGCGCCGACGAATCACTGCAACAGCACCTGCTCTGGCAGGTCAACCTGTCGGGTTTCAACGAAACCGATGAGGCCATTGCCCGCGCCATCATCTACGCGCTCGACGAAGACGGCTACCTGGGCGACGACATCGCCACGCTGCGTGGCTCGCTTGCACCCGAATACCTGGTCGGTGAAGACGAGATCCTGGCCGTGCTCGAGCGTGTCCAGCACCTCGAACCCGTCGGGGTGGCCAGTCGCTCCATCAACGAATGCCTGCTGGTCCAGCTCAAGGCCATGCCTGCCGCTACCCCATCGCTGGGGCTGGCCTGTCATATCGTCGAGCATCACTTCACGGCACTCGGTAGACAGGACATCGACACCCTGTGCCGGCAGACCGGCGTGAGCACCGACGAGATTCGTGCCGCCATCGAGGTCATCCGGCGCACCAATCCGCACCCGTGCTCGCGCTTTTCCAGCGACAACGAAAACTACATCGTTCCCGATGTCTATATTCATCCGGCCGAGGACGGCTGGCGCGTGACGCTCAACCCCGACAATGATCCGGGCCTCCGGCTCAATGACATGTACGTGAACCTGGCTCGCCAGAGCCGCGGCGAAGACCGCAAATACCTCAACGACCGGCTGCAGGAGGCGCGCTGGCTGATCAGCGGCCTGGAAATGCGCAACCAGACCCTGCTGGCGGTCACCCGCGCCATCGTCGAGCGCCAGCACCCTTTCTTCGGCGAGGGAGAGGCCGGCATGCGGCCCCTGCTCCAGCGTGAAGTGGCCGAGCAAATCGGCGTGCACGAATCGACCGTTTCGCGCGCCACCACGCAGAAGTATGCCCATACCCCCAGGGGAACGTTCGAACTCAAGCATTTCTTCTCGGTCGGAATCGACACCCGCGACGGCCACCAGGTGGCGGCTACCGCCGTCAAGGCCCGACTGCGGCGCCTGATCGGCGAGGAACCGGCCGGCAAGCCCCTGTCCGACCAGGCGCTGGCCGACCGGCTGGCCGAACAAGGCATCCTGCTGGCACGCCGGACCGTGGCCAAATACCGCGAGCAACTGGGGATTCCCGGTTCCGCCCAGCGCCGACGGGCAGCCCGTCTGCAAACGGCCTGACGGCCCGGTCGCCACTGGTATAACATTGCCTCATCAACGCCAAGGAGTCTATCCATGCAACTTGAAGTTTCCGGTCAGAACATCGAAGTGACCCAGGCACTGCGCGCCTACGTCGCGGAAAAGACCGAGCGTCTCGAACGCCATTTCGACAACCTGATCTCGGCCCATTTCGTTCTGCGGCTCGAGAAGCTCGAACACACGGCGGAAGCCACCATTGGCGTTGGCGGCCGGACCAACCCCATTCATGCCGACGCCGTGGCCGAGGACATGTACGCGGCCATCGACGCGCTGATCGACAAGCTCGACCGGCAGGTCCGCCGACACAAGGACAAGGTCACGGATCACCGCGCCACACGCCCCAACGAGGCCGACTGAGCGAACCACGACGCAACCCCCGGCAGGCAGCCATGCACCTCACGGATGTCCTCGACGTTGACCGGATCGCGGTCGACATCACCGTCTCCAGCAAGAAATCCTTGCTGGAGAAGGCCGCCACTTTGCTGGCGGTGACCCCCGACAGCGCGGACTCGCGCGACATTTTCGAAAGCCTTTGCCAGCGCGAGCGGCTGGGTTCGACCGGGCTGGGCCATGGCGTCGCCATTCCGCACGGACGAGTGGCCGGCCAGCAGACGGTGGCCGCCGCGGTCATCCGATTGCAGAAAGCCATTGATTTCGACGCTCCGGACTCCGACCCGGTGGACCTGTTTTTCGCCCTGGCGGTGCCCGACAAGTGCACCGATGTGCACCTGCGACTGCTCGCCGACATCGCCGAGCGGCTGGGTCGGGAGCAACAACGACAAGCCATCCGGCAGGCGACAGATCCCGACCAACTGCTCAGGCTGCTGTCGGCGGACCCGGCCGACACATCACGGCAATGACGACCACGCGCGTCACCCCGGCCGAACTCCATGATCAGTTCGCCGAACGCCTCGGGCTGGCCTGGGTCTGCGGCAAGCGAGAAGGCCGGTTGCGCGAGATCGAACCGACCGGTTTTCATACCCGTCCCTCGCTGGTCGGCTTTCTCAATCTCATTCACTCCACACGCATCCAGGTTATCGGGCGCGAGGAGTTCGCCTGGCTGGAAGGACTGGACTCGCGCGTGCGCTGGGAGTCGCTGGCGCGCATCATGGATGCACGGCCGGCCGCCATCATCGTCGCCAACGGTCTCGAGGTCGCCGACGACCTCGAGCAACTGGCGCGTGAGAGCAGCACCCCGCTACTGACCTCGACACAACGCGATTGGGAACTGGTCGAGTTCCTCGAGTACCAGATTGCACGACGGCTCGCTTCGCGGACCACGCTGCACGGCGTATTCATGGAGATTTTCACCATCGGCGTGCTGATCACCGGCGAGGCCGGCACCGGCAAGAGCGAGCTGGCGCTTGAGTTGATATCCCGGGGCCACCGTCTGATTGCCGACGATGCCCCCGAGTTCACCCAACTTACGCCCGACATCGTCGAGGGCTCGTGCCCGCCGGTGCTGCGCGAATGCCTTGAGGTACGCGGCCTTGGGATTCTCAACATCCGGCGCATGTTCGGTGACGCCGCAATCAAGGCCAAGAAATACCTGCGCCTGATCATTCACCTGCACATGCCCGATTCCGGCGACGAGGAGAGCGATCGGCTGCACGGCGACGACAGCATGCGTGACGTGCTTGACCTGAAGATTCCCCAGATCAATCTCCCCGTCGTGGCCGGCCGCAACATGGCGGTGATCGCCGAAGCCGCCGTGCGCGATTTCATGTTGCGCATGAAGGGATTCGATGCCGCCGCGGAATTTGTCGAACGTCACGGCCGGTTGCTGTCAGACCAGAAATGAGTGATTCGCTGTCCCTGATCATCATCAGCGGCCTGTCGGGGAGCGGCAAGACCGTGGCCCTGCACGCCCTCGAGGACCTGGGCTACTACTGCGTCGACAACCTGCCGGGAAACCTGCTGCCGGAACTGGCCAACGAGGTACGCAGCCAGCCCGAGCGCTATCCGCGCGTGGCCATCGGTATCGACGCGCGCAGCGGACCGGAAGGCCTGGGCCGGCTGCCGACATTGCTTGAGTCGCTTCCCGGGGATCCCGGATTCCGGCTGCTGTTTCTCGACACCGACGAACGAGTGCTGATCCGCCGCTTCAGCGAGACGCGCCGACGCCACCCCCTGAGCGATCTGGGAGGGCTGGAGACTGCCATCGAGGCCGAGCGCGAGCTGCTGGCCCCGATCCGCAACAAGGCCGACTGGATCATCGATACTTCCGAAAGCAACCTGCACCAGTTGCGACGCCAGGTCTGGCGTACCATCGGCATTACCGAGAACGAAAGCGTGCAGTCGGTGGTACTGGAATCATTCGCCTTCAAGCGCGGCGTGCCGCGTGACGTCGACATGGTGTTCGATGCGCGCTGCCTGCCCAACCCGCACTGGCAACCCGGTTTGCGCGCTCATACCGGCCTGGAGGTGTCGGTTCAGAAGTACCTGGAGCGCCACGACATCGTCGACGAGTTCTGTGGTGACGTGCTCGCTTTCGTCAGGCGCTGGCTACCGGCGCTGGCCGAGGACCAGCGCAGCCTGGTGACGATCGCGGTCGGTTGCACCGGCGGCCAGCACCGCTCGGTTTACGTCATCGACCGCATCGGGCAGGCATTGCGTGCTCAAGGCCTGAGAGTGCTGGTCAGTCACCGGGAGCTCGAGCAATGACCGGAATCGTGCTGGTCACCCACAACGGCCTGGGAGAAGTCATTCGTCATGAGGCCGAGCATATCCTGGGCCGCACGGTCAATCTCACTACCGTGGCGGTCAGCTACCGTGCCGATCCGGAGGCCAGCCTCAGCGAACTTCGTACCGCCATGGCAGCCAGTGCCGATGCCGGGGGCACGCTGGTTCTCACCGACCTGCCCGGTGCCACCCCGCACAACCTTGCCTCCCGCGCAGCCGTCGAGAACGGCGTCCCGGTGGTGTCCGGCCTCAATCTGCCGATGCTGCTGAAAGTCATCAATCATGTCGATGAACCGGCCGATGAGTTGGCCGGGCGCGCATGCGAAGGGGGTCAACAGGGCGTCGTTCGCAAATGACACGCAGGACGCTGCAACTGACCAACCGGCTCGGACTGCATGCCCGCGCGGCCAGCAAGCTGGTGCAGACCGCATCGGCATTCGACTGCGAGGCCTGGCTGGAGCACAAGGGGCGACGCGTCAACGCTCGCTCGATCATGGGTGTCCTGCTTCTGGCCGCTCCCTGCGGTAGCGAACTGATGCTTGAGACCTCCGGCGAGCAGCATGAAGAAGCTGCCGACGCCATTACCGAGCTCGTCGAAAACCGTTTCGGAGAAGACCAGTGAGCCTGGCGCTGACCGGCATCGGTGTCACCAGCGGTATCGCGATGGGCCGTGTGCACCGGCTCACTCCCGGTGAGCTGGCACTGCCCGAGTATCACCTCGAGGCCGGCGCCGTGACCACCGAGATTACCCGCATCCGCCAGGCCGCGCAGCGCAGCGAGCACTTCCTCGGGAATATGATGACACGGGTCAGCGGACGCGGCAGCGAAACGGCACGCGACCTGCTCGAAGCACACCGCCTGATGCTGCGCGACCCGATGCTGATCGAGGCCACCTGCGAGCGCATCAACGAGCAGCGGATCAACGCCGAATGGGCGCTGGCCCAGCAAAGCGAACAGTTGCAGGAAGAGTTCCGGCGCCTGGATGACGAGTACCTGGCGCTCCGACGCGAGGATCTCGAGCAGGCAGTGGGACTGATCCAGCGTGAACTGGCCGAGCAGCCGACCACGGCGCTCGATGCCCGCATCCCGCACCATCTCGACCAGACCATCCTGATCGCAAGCGAATTGGGGCCGGCCGAACTGACCGTACTCAGCCAGCGTCGGGTGGCCGGCCTGGTTACCGAGCACGGCGCACCATACTCGCACTCCGCCATTCTCGCGCGCAGCCTGGAAATCCCGATGGTCGTCGGCGTTCATCATGCCCTCGAACTCCTTCGGGAAGACGAGGAGATCATCATCGACGGTCACTACGGATCGGTGCTGACAGATGTCGATGACAGCCTGCGTCGCCACTACGCGGAAAAGCTTGATGCCACGCTCAGGCATCGAAACGACCTCAAGCGCTACCTCGGACGTCCGTCATTCACGACCGACCGTCAGCCCTTCTGCCTGTACGGCAATGCCGAACTGCCGCCGGAGTTCGAGCGTTGCCTCGCCGCCAAAGTCGATGGCATCGGCCTGATGCGCACCGAGTACATGTTCCTCGAGGCGCATCTACCCGACGAGCAAACTCAGTACCTGGCTTACAGCGCCGCTGTTCGCACCATGAACGGGCGCACAGTCACCATTCGTACGCTGGATGCCGGCGGCGACAAGCTGCCGGCCGCACTCGAGCTGACCCGCGGCCCGAATCCGGCACTGGGATTGCGCGGACTTCGCCTTTCGCTCTCGATCGCCGATGCCTTTCGCAACCAGCTTCGAGCCATCCTGCGAGCCTCGACGCTCGGTCCGGTGCGAATCCTGCTGCCCATGCTCACCAGCGTGGCCGAAATACTCCAGGCTCGCCAACTGATCGCCGAGTGCCGTGAACAACTGCGAAAGGAAGGTTTCCAGATCGACCCCGCCCTGCCGGTCGGGGGCATGATCGAGACACCGGCCGCCGCACTGGACATCGAGCGCATGGCGCCGGAACTGGATTTTCTCGCAATCGGCACCAACGACCTGATCCAGTACGTCCTGGCCGTCGACCGCCAGGACGAGCTGGTCAGCCATATTTACGATCCGACCCACCGCGGCATCCTGGAGTTGATCGCACGAATCGTCGAGTCCGGACGCCGGCATGATCGTGAAGTCACGATCTGCGGTGAGCTGGCCGGCGACCCGGCAGCCGTGCGCATGCTGATCGGCCTGGGCGTCAGTCATTTCAGCCTGCCACCGGCGCAGATCGGTGCGGTCAAGAAAAGCCTGATCGAGTGCAGCAGCCGACGTTGCCGCGAACTGGTGGAATCCTACCGTGCAGGCAACGGAGCGCCCAACGGCTCAGAGCTGCTCGCCGCGCTGACCGAGGACCGGTAAGCGCGCAGACTACTGGTCCGTCACCCGATCGCGCACGTAGGTCGGCTCGAGCTGCCAGGCAGCGACCGGCTCGACCCCGTCGGCCAGTGCCAGCAGTGAGCGGGCATCCGGCCAGGCATCGGGGCGCCGGTGCGACAGCGCGGCACCCAACGCCTGCTCGATCCGCTCGCCGTAGACGGCCATTCCGGACCCGGCAGCGAGCCATGGCCCGGGATGGGGCGCGACCAGCGCCGACGGCGAGCCAACCTGCTCTTCTCCGATCAACTCATGCCCCCCTGCTGCAGCCTGAAACCATGCGGAGTACACCTCGCTCATGCGGGCGTCGAGTATCGCCAGGACGTGCCTGGCACGACCCTCGGGATCGGCGGACCGGGCCAGTGTTGCGAGCGTGGAAACGGGGTACACCGGCAGTTCATGGGCCAGCGCCACCCCCTGGACCACGCCGAGGCCGATGCGCAGACTGGTAAATCCGCCGGGACCGCGGGACACGGCGACGCCATCCAGATCGGGAAAGCCGATACCTCCGTCGGCAAGCAACTCACGCATCCACGGCACCAGCAGTTCGGCATGGCGACGGGGGGCGTGCTCTTCACGAACATGCACCTCACCATTCACCTCGAGTGCCACGGAGCAGAAATCGGTCGCGGTTTCGACAGCCAGTCGGTTCATGGTTGCAGTCTGTCCTTGAGAAAACTCGCCGCTTCGGCCGCGCCGCGAACGGGCGTCATCGGCGGCAGGCTCTTGAGAAACAATCGGCCGTAAGGACGGCTGGCCAGGCGCGGATCGCCCAGCACCAGCACGCCGAAGTCATCGGCCTGGCGAATCAGCCGCCCCGCCCCCTGCTTGAGCGCCAGCACGGCATGCGGCAACTGCACGGTGGTGAAAGGATTCTCACCGGCCTCGCGCACCGCCTTGAGCGTGGCTTCGAGCACGGGGTCGTCAGGTGCGGCGAAGGGCAGCTTGTCGATGACCACCACGCTCAGTTCGCGCCCGGGCACGTCCACGCCCTCCCAGAAGCTGGCCGCTCCCAGCAACAGGCTGCCCGGGGTCTCCCGGAAACGCCGGAGCAGAACAGGTCGCGGTGCGTCTTCCTGCACCAGCAGGTTGAAATCGCTGTTCGCCCGCAACCACTCGGCCGCTCGCCGCAGGGCACGATGCGAGGTGAACAGCAGGAACGAACGGCCGCCGGCGGCGCGCAACACCGGAAGCACCTGTTCAAGCAGGGCCTCGGTGTGATTGTGACTCGACGGTTCGGGCAGGCTCTCGGGCAACCACAACCGGGTCTGTGCAGGATAGTCAAAGGGACTCTCCACGACCAGCTCTCGCATCCTTTCCAGCCCCAGCCTGCGGGTGAAATGATCGAATCGGCCACCCACCGCGAGCGTGGCCGATGTCATGATCCAGGTGGCGGGCACGCGATCACGCAACTCCCTGAGCGGTCCGGCCACGTCCAGCGGAGTGAGGTTCAGGCCGAAGCGGCCGCGCCGGTTGACGAACCAGCGCACGTACCCGTCCCTGCCTTCCAGGAAATCGCCCAGGCCCTCGGCCAGCACCTCGGCACGCTGGCAGGCATTGGCGAGGTCCCGTGTCTGTTCGGCCAGCGGGTCCAGTGTGCCGGCCAGCCTTTCCAGCGCCCGCCGCAGTGCGGCAAACTCGGAAAGGCAATTCGACAAGGCACCGAACTCGCCGCGGGCCGGCAGTTCGACACATCGGCTGACGGACTGGTCGAGCGCGTTGCGCAGATTCTGTGCCGGTTCCATCACCAACTTCAGCGCCCCACTGGCCTGACCGGCGGCCCGCAGCGTGTCGTTGACCAGTTCCCGAACCTGCCAGGCACTGATGCCGCGCGAGAAGAACCGCATTGCCGTGTCGGGCACCTGGTGCGCCTCGTCCAGTACCACGGCCCCGGCCCCCGGCAGCACCTCGCCGAAGCCGGTCTGCTTGAGCGCCATGTCGGCAAACAGCAAGTGATGGTTGACCACCACGATATCGGCTTCCTGTGCCTGGCGCCTGGCCCTCACCAGGTGGCAGTCGGCCAGGTGCTCGCATTCGCTGCCCAAACAGTTGTCCTGGGTGGAGGTCACCAGCGGCCAGACGGCCGAACGGGTCGCGATGTCATCAAGCTCCGAGATCTCGCCCGACACCGTGTGACGCGCCCAGCGTTTGACCATGCGCAACTCGTCGCCGACGGCACCGTCGGCCAGTTCCGGGTCAGCCAGGTGTTTGTCCAGCCGGTGGTGGCACAGGTAGTTTGCCCGCCCCTTGAGCAGCGCGACCTTCCGCTCCAGCCCGAGCGCACGCAGGGTCATGGGCAGATCACGGGAAAACAGCTGGTCCTGAAGGTTGAGCGTGCCGGTGGAAATGATGGCGCGCTCGCCGCGCATCAGCACCGGCACCAGATAAGCCAGGGTCTTGCCGGTGCCCGTGGCTGCCTCCGCGACCAGATCGGTCCCCGACGCCAGGCAGTCATCGATGGCAGTGGCCAGCTCGAGCTGCCCGTCGCGCGGAATATAGGCTGGCAGTGCGGCGGCCAGCGGGCCATCCTCGGCAAAGACGTCAACGAGCATTGCCCCCGAAGACTCCGCCACCCCGCTCATCTAGAAGCGTTCCGGTGCCTCGACCTGGCATTGCGCCAGACGTTCGCGGGCCCGACGCGCGGCATCATCCCGACCCTGACGTTCACGCGCCAGGGCGATCGTGCGCCAGTTGCGCTGACACAGCTCACCCACCCGCGGGCCGACATCGAACGAGCGCGATGCATAATTCTCGGCCTGATCCCACACCCCCTTCTCGAGCTGGACCTCGGCCATGTACTGCAGGAGTTCGGGATCACGCGGCTCGATTCTCAGGGCGCGCTCCAGCAGGATGGTGGCGCGATCCAGGTCTCCCGCATTCTCGGCAGCGCCGGCCGCATCGGCCAATTCGGTCACGGCCGGATTTCTCAGCGGGTACACCTGCAGGCCGCTCGCCTGCTCGGCCGCCGGCGCGCGGACTTCCTCGGCCACGCTGCGATCCTCGACCGGTGCCGGCGGCTGGGCGGCGCAAGCGCCCAACAAGGCACCCAGTGCCAGGACGGAAACGGTTTGCCAGTATCTGCTCATGCCTTCCCGGGGTCTTTTGTCCATTGCCTGTCGTTCGTTCAGTGTGCAGCGTTCGGGGTGGCGGGGCAAGTGGGCCGCCGCGCGCCAGATGACGGATCAGAGCGCTGGTTCATCGCCGCCAGAATGGTCGCCGGCGCGAGCCTTCGTCCATGCATGGCGACAGCTCGGTCGGCTGGCTGCCCGCAACGAAGGGAATCGCAACCGCGCCAGCGCAGGACTCGCGCGCCAACAGGGGCGCCGGCCAGTCGATCCAGTACCACTCGACGCCTTCGGGCCAACCGGGACTGTAATCCCGCATCGGCAGCGCAGCAAACAACTCGGCCCAGACCGGCAGGGCACTACTGGCCCCACCGATACCGGCCGGTGCATGATCGTCACGACCGACCCATACCACGCCCAGCCAGTCGCGAGTATAGCCCACGAACCAGGCATCCCGACGGTCGTTGGTCGTCCCGGTCTTGCCGCGTATACCCGGGTCATTGGCAATCATGCCCGAGAGGCTTCGACCGGTTCCATCCGTGATGGCATGGCGCAGGCCGAAGTCAAGCAATGACAGCGCCTCCCGATCCCGAATGGGACGAAGGCGCATGGGATAGCGGCCGATGGATCGACCATTGGCATCGACCACCTCGCCGATCGCCTTCAGGGTCGTGCTGTAGCCCTCCGCGGCCAGCGGTTGATAGAGCTGGGTCACCTGCATCGGTGTGAGACTGACCGCGCCGAGAAACACCGATGGATGGGGGTCGGTACCCGGCACCACGCCCAGTTGCTCCATCAACCGCAGCAACGGCGCGACGCCAATCTCCAGGCCCAGCCTGACGGTGGCCTGGTTGTAGGACATGGCCAGCGCCTCCATCAGCGGTACGGTGCCCTGGCTGGTGCCATCATGGTTGCGCGGCTGCCATGGCTCATGTCCCGGGATCGGCACCGACAACGGCTCGTCCTCGAGTGGCGTGACCAGGGTGAAGCGCTGCGGATCGGCCAATGCGAGCAGATAAAGAAAAGGCTTGATGACCGAACCGACCGAGCGACGCGCATCGAGTGCTCGATTGAAGCCGGCGCGCCCGCTGTGTCGGTCGCCAACCAGTGCACGCAACTCGCCGGTGGCCGGCTCGGCCAGGACGATCGCGCCCTGGAGCTCGCCGGCCTCCCGCTCGACCCTGCCCAGCCCGACCCGCAACGCACGTTCGGCCTGCTGCTGGGCCGAAGGCGACAGCGTGGTGAAGATACGCAGGCCGGTGCCACGAAGGTCGCGATCGCGGTAGTCGGCACGCAGCTGGCGCCGAACAAGGTCGATGAATGCTGCATGCCGGCTGGAGCGACGCACCGACGCGGCACTGACGCCCAGCCCGGTGGCCACCGACCGGTCATGTACGACCTGGTCGATCAGGCCGGTTTCGAGAAACATGCCCAACACCTGGTTCCGCCGGGCCTTGGCGCGCTCTGGATTACGGACCGGGTGATACCACGAGGCGCCCCGGGCCATACCGACGAGCAGGGCGATCTGGGCGGCATCCAGCGACTGCACCGGAACGCCGAAGTAGAACTCGCTGGCCCGACCGAACCCGTGGATGGCGTGAGCGCCGTCCTGGCCCAGGTAGACCTCGTTGAGGTAGGCCTCGAGGATTTCCCCCTTGCTGAACCGGCGCTCCAGGCTCAGTGCCATCACCGCCTCGTTGAATTTGCGCACGAAGCTGCGGTCCGGGGTCAGGAAAAGGTTCTTGACCAGTTGTTGGGTAATGGTGCTGCCACCCTGGGAGACCCGCCCGTGGCGCAGGTTGATCCAGGCCGCGCGCAACATGCCACGCGGGTCGAGACCGTGATGATGTCGAAACTGCCGATCCTCCACCGCCTGCACGCCGGTGACCAGCAACGGCGGAAAGTCGGCCAGCGCCACCACGGTCCGGTCGCGGTCGTCGAGCGGCATCAGGCTGCCGATCTCGGCCGGTGGCACGCGCACCAGCGCACTGCCATTGGAGCGTGTCAGTCGAACCCGATCCCCGGACAGATCCAGTTGCACCCGCTCGGGCGGCTGGTCACCGTCGGCAAAGCGAAATCCGGGCAGGTGAATGTCAAAGCGGTTGCCGTCGCGTGAATAGTGACCGACCCGCCGGGCATCGCCGCGCCGCAGGCCGGCCGCTTCGAGCTCGACAACCAGATCGCTTGAAGCCAGCCCGAGCCCGTCGTGCAACTCCAGCGGCCGCGCGTAGACGCGGCTGGACTGGCTGAGCTGGCGATCGGCAAAGCGCAGACCAGCCTCGCGATCCAGCCACCATACCCATGGCCCCAGCAGCCCCGCGCCCAGACCGAGCACGAACAGCAGCAGGCCGACCCCGACGCGCCGCATTGAAGAGTCCCGGGGCGCGCGACTGCGCTTGCCCTTGCGTGCTGGTCGTTTCTTGCGGGTCATTCCGGCCTGGAAGGTGACATGTACGGCGGGTTTGAAGGATAATTGCCCGTTTGCGAATCGATGGCGATCTGACGGGAAACACCGGGCGCCGAATGCGCCGGTCTCACCGCACCGATTCTACTGGAAAACCCGACCCGACCGAACTCATCGTGACAGCGGACGATCAGGACAAGCCGGCCTCCCTGCGGCACGCGAACAACGGCCCGGAACATGTGGCCGGCGGCGAATTCGTGCCACTGGTCGTGGTGCTTCCCGACGCTGACGGCGTCATCGATTCCGGCTGGCTGGCGCAGATGAAATCCGCAGTGCCGGGCCGCTACGTAACCGCCTTCCCTTCCCCGGATAGCGGACTGGAATGCCTGCAGGGCGAGCCACGACGATGGCCCGAAGTGGTCGCGGCGACAGCCGCCATGGACGCCGCGGACGGTGCCCTGATCATCGAAAGCGGACTGGTACTGCCTGGCGATTTTTCACAACGGCTGGCTACACTGGCGCACTCACCGGAATGCCCGCCGCTGACGCTGTTCGCCGGCAACCACGACGTGTCCGCCAATCCGTTTCACGGCCTGTCGATCGAACTGGCGGCCGACTGGTGCGACGACCTGGCGCATCTGGCCGGTCGCCGCCAATGGGTGGCGGTAGACCACCATTGCTCGCGCATGGGCTTTGTTCCCTCCGCCCCGCCGGCAGATGTCGCTGAACTGGCCGAACGGGGACAGGGCTGGATCTACGACAGC
>SL_3KL_010_SEDDRAFT_10004290_pt1 | contig 12893 bp, 10 predicted proteins | sample SodLakKL_010_SED_2_FD_10381 | JGI IMG/M metagenome (IMG submission 10381)
GGGTTGGTCGTGGCGAGTCGCGCTCGGAGATCGCGCGCGTCACGGGTCATGCCCGCAAGACGATCGGTCGTTACGTGAAGCGGGCTGAGAGGCTCGGCTGGCGGCCGGGGATGGTGGTTACGGACGGGCTCGCTGGCGCGGTGGCGCGCGCCAGCGGCGTCGCGCGTGAGCGGGGTCCCGGCGAGAGCGAGTTGCTGCTGATGCCGCACCAGGAGCGCGTTCGCGAGTGGTTGACGCCGTCAGCGAACGAGAAGCGTGGCTTGCGGCTGACGAAGGTGCAGCAGCTGCTGGCGCGCGAGGGCGTGCGGGTGCCGTACAGCAGCCTGCATCGCTTCGCGGTGACGCAGTGTGGGTTCCAGGATCAGCGGCGCATCACGGTGCGGCTCGATGATCCGCCGCCGGGCCTGTACGCGCAGGTCGACTTCGGTCGCTTGGGGCTGGTGCCCGATGGTGATGGCCGAAAGCGGTTGTTGTGGGGCTTGTCGGTGGCGCTGCCGTGCAGTCGGCTCCAGTACCTGTTCGTGACGTTCTCGCAGCGGCTCAAGGACCTGATCGACGGCTTGGAGGACGCCTGGGTCTACTTTGGTGGTGTCGCGTCGCTGCTGATCATCGATTATGTTCCGCGCCACATAATCGGGCTTCTGTGCCCTCCGTCGTTATGTGGCGGTGGTGTGTGGAGGTGTGTGCTGGTCGGGCGGCGCGCGCTGGCGTGGCCACATAAGCTCTAGCGGCTGTGGAGCCAGGCGAGGAGGTCGTCGTCGTCGCGCCAGGTGGGCTTTCGGGGGATGGTTTCGGAAGTAGTTGGAGGGAGGCAGGCTTCGAGGGCGGCTTCCTTGGTTCGGGTGTTGATTTCGGCGTAGCGGTTGGTGGTGTCGATGCTGGCGTGGCCGAGCCAGGCGCGGATGACGTTGAGGTCGACGCCTGCTTCGAGGAGGTGAACGGCGGTGGTGTGGCGTAGCACGTGAGGCGAGACGCTGCCGCGGTCACTGCCGAGGCTGGGTGGCAGGTTGCTGGTGTGCCGGCGAACGAGTTTGTGGATCCCGAAGCGGGTCAGCGGCGCGCCGCGGCGGCTGGTGAAGACCGGCTGGCTCGGGTCACGCTGTGCCTGGGGTGCGTCGAGGAGTTCGCGGAGGAGGTCGGCGGTGCGGGGCCATAAGGGGGTGCTGCGGTGCTTGCCACCTTTGCCGTGCAGCAGGGCGCGGGCGGGGTCGTCGAGGTGCAGGTCTTGCGCGCGTAGATCGGCGGCTTCTTGCGCTCTGGCGCCGGTGTTGTAGAGGAACAGGAGCAGGGCGTGATCGCGTAGGGCGAAGGGGCCGGTGGTGGGTAGGCCGGCGAAGAGCGCGTCGATTTGGTCGCGCTCGAGGTAGCGGGTGCCGGGGGGTGGGGTTCGTTTGGTGGGGATGTGGGCGATTCGTTGCGCTTGGTGCATGGCTTCGGGGTTCTCGCTGGCGACGTAGGCGAAGAAGGTTCGTAGGGCGGCGAGGCGTTGGTTGCGGGTCGCGATGCGGTTCCCGCGGTCGTGCTCGAGGTGCGTCAGGAACGCGCGTACCCGTTCGGCGGTGAGGTCATCGAGGGTGAGGCGGGTGATGCGCTTGCGGGTTTGGGCGGCGGTGAAGGTCAGGAACAGCCGCAGGCTGTCGCGGTAACTGCGGATGGTGCTGGGGCGCATGCCGCGCTCGAGCTTGAGGTGCTGTTCGATGTATCGGTAGAGGGTGGCGCCGAGGTCGTTCATGGTGCTGCCGAGGTGGCGAGGCTGGCGGCGTAGCGGGTGAAGCGGTCGCTGGCGGCGGCGAGGAGTTCGTCGGTGATGGTGAGGTAGACGCTGGTGCTGCTGATGTCGCTGTGGCCCATGAAGGTGCTGAGGTGCAGCAGCCGGTCGTTGGGGTTGACGCCCTGGCGGTACCAGCGCAATAGCGTGCCGACGGCAAAGCTGTGGCGCAGGCAGTGCGCGGTGGGGTTGGCGATGTCGTTGCTGATGGTGAGGTCGAGGCTGGGGAGCAGCAGCCGGAACGATTGCGTGATCGTGCCGGGGTGCATCGCCTGCCCGCGGCTGAAGGTGAACAGGGGCGCGTCCGGCCGTCGGCCGCTCGGCTCTTCAGCGCGCAGCGCCGTGAACGCAGCCAGGCGCGCGCTGAGGCGTGGCCCGAACGGCAGCAGGCGCGCCTTCCCGAACTTGCCGTTGCGCACGTGCAGCAGGTCGCGGTGCAGGTCGATGTCGCCGATCACCAGCCCCGCGGCTTCGCTCACTCGCAAGCCGAGGCCGTAGAGCAGCGCGTAGATGGTGGCGTAGGTGGCGCCGCGTCGCGGCGCCCGGCTGTTGTCGGGTAGGGCGGCCGCCACCCGCAATAGCCTCCTGGCGTCCTCACGGTCGAAGATGAACGGGATGCGGTTGTGCGTCACGCGTCGTGGCCGCAGGGTCAACGGCGAGACCATCATGAGGTCCTGCCGCTGCAAGAAGGCGAAGAGCCGCTGCAGCAGCCCGATCAGGTGGTTGAAGCTGCGCGGCCGATGCCGCGGTCGCTCCAGCACGAAGGCGTGCACCACCTCGGTGGTGACGTCGTGCAGCTCGGTCACACCTCGCTCGGCGAGCACGCGGGCGAACAACCGCAGATGCTGCTCCTCGGTGAGGAAGCGGCGGTTCAACGCCCGCTTGTGCGAGATGAAGCGATCGATTGCCTCGCGCAGCGTCACCCCCGAGCCAGGACGCTCCGGCGCCAGGTCGCGGGTCACGAGAGGGTCTCGATGTCGCCCAAGGCCACCTCACGCAGCTGCTGGATCTGCACCTTGGTGTAGATCTGCGTCGAGGCCGGCGAGCCGTGCCCGACGTAATCGCCGATCGTCTTCAGCGGGAACCCGGCATCCAGCAGCCGCTGCGCGCACGCGTGCCGCAGCGTGTGCGAACCCGGCCGTGGCACGTTCACGCCCGCCAGCAGCAAGTAGCGCCTGGCGCAGCACGACACGCCCTCGAACGTGATCGGCTGGACCGGCGCCAGAAAGCGGAAGAACAAGCGGCGATCCTCCGACGCCGGCCGACCCGCCTTCAGGTACGCCACGATCGCCTCACCCACCGCCGGCGCCAACGGGTACGCCGTGGTGTGATCACGCTTCCGGTCGCGCACCAGCAGCCGGTCCCGCGCCCAGTCGAGGTCATCAAGCGTCAGTGCCGCCACCTCACGGGCCCGCAAACCGTACGTCACCAGCAGCAAGAGCATGGCGTAATCCCGGCGCCCCACCACCGTGCGGCGATCGACGACCTCCAGCATGCGCCGCACCTCATCCCACGAGATCGAGCGAGGCACCACCGCCAAGCGGTACCGCTGCGGCGCTTCCACCACCAACGACAGGTCCCGTGCCACCAGCCCCCGCGCGTGCGCATAGCGCAAGAACGCGCGCAGCACGCCCACCAACGTGGCCACGCTGCCCGCCGCGTATCCACGCGCGGCGACTTCAGTGACGAACGCGGACAACATCGGCGGCGAAAGCGAGGCCACATCAACACAACCGACCCGCTGCAGGTAATCCTCAAACCGCCGCAACCAGTGAACGTACAACACCACCGTCGTCTCCCGCAAACCCCGCTCCTCACGCAAGAAGTCCCAGAAGTCAGGCGCTACCCCCGCGAACGGAACCCCAGGCTTCGATCGCGGACTCGCCCGCCGCCAACCCGGTAACGCGACCTCGATCAGGCCCTCCACAACCGCGCGGTACAGGTTCCGATCACGACGCGCCAGCATCGGCGAGGCCGCAAGCCGATCGTCAGGCACGCGCTCTAGCACGAACGGCTCCACGTGCGCCGGCAACTCAGCCCACGAGCGAGCCCCCCGCCCCCACGCGAACGCAGCGAAAGCCATCAGCATCGGCACCCGCCGGTACACCGACCGCCACGCGTACCCACGCGCGCCCAGGTCATCGCAGTACCTCTCGATCGGTTCACCAATCCAGGACTCACGAACCCGATCCACCGTTGCAGGCCTCACGAAACAACGCTCGAGCATGACAACCTCCGATCTGCACGAAGCAGACCTCAGGCTGCACCAAGACGCGCTGGCAGGTTATGTGGCCACGCCAGCGCGCGCCGCCCGACCAGCACACGCCTCCACACACCACCGCCACATAACGACGGAGGGCACAGAACATCGACAACCTCAAGGCGGCGGTGGTGAAAGCCGATCGGTACGAGCCGCTGTTCAACCGCGCCTTCGAAGCTTACGCCCGGCATCGCGGCTTCATCATCGACGCCGCCCGCGCTTCGGATCCGAGGGGGAAGCCGCACGTCGAGCGCGGCATCCAGTACGTGCGCGAGAACTTCTTCCGCGGCGAAGCCTGGCTCGGTCGCGAGCACGTGCAGCGCGAGGCGATCCGCTGGTGCCTGGAGACGGCCGGAACGCGCGTGCACGGCACCACCCGAGCGCGGCCGCTCTCCGTGTTCGAGAACGTCGAGCGCTCCGCTCTGCAGCCGCTGCTGGCCGAACGTTACGATCCGCCCTCGTGGAGCGATCACACCGTCCACCCGGATCACAGCATCGTGGTGAACAAGGGCACCTACTCGTTGCCGACGCGCTACATCGGCCAGCGCATCACCGTGGAGAGCACCCGCGCGCTGGTGCGCTTCTACCACGAGCACGAACTGATCCGCATCCGAGAGCGCGTACCGCCCGGCGGCCGCTGCATCGACCACGACGACTACCCCAGCGAGAAGAGCGCCTACACCATGCGCGACCCCGAACGCCTCATGCGGCACGCCGATGCGATCGGCGCCGCCGCCGGCGCGTTCGTGCGCGCCCTGCTCGGCGGACCCACCCCCTGGGCGAAACTCCGGCAGGCGCAAGCGCTGCTGCGGCTCGCCAAGAAGTACGGCGACCAGCGCGTGAACGCCGCCTGCGAACGCGCCAACGCCTTCGGCCTCTACAACACGAAACGTGTCGAAGGCATCCTCCTGCAAGCCCTCGAGGCGCCCACGGACCCCACCACCGAGACCGCGAGCGGCTACACGGCGAGCTGGGCTACCGCCCACCCATCGAGGTCGAGATGGACTACGTTCGGAAGCAAGGCCAACTGAGGACGGCCGCGTGAGAGAAGAGCCTCTACAAGAACCAGGACAGTTCACTGCTCGCCAGCCCCGACCCCACCACCTGGCATGGCCGACGCGACCGCGCGCTCCTCCTCACCGCCATCCAAACCGGACTGCGCGTCTCCGAACTCATCAGCCTCCAACGCCAACACCTCACCCTCAACAACGGCGCCCACGTCCGCTGCTACGGCAAAGGCCGCAAGCTCCGCGCCACCCCCCTCCGCCGCGACGTCGCGCGCATCCTCAAAGCCTGGCTGCACGAACGCCCACCCGCCCCCGACACGCCCATCTTCCCCAACCACCGCGGCGGCCACCTCAGCAGCGACGCCGTCGAACGCCTCGTCACCAAGCACGCCACCGCAGCCCACACCCGATGCCCCTCCCTCAAGCACAAACACGTCACCCCACACACGCTCAGGCACTCCGCCGCCATGGCCCTCCTCCAACGCGGCGTCGACCGCAGCGTCATCGCCCTCTGGCTCGGCCACGAATCCCCCGAAACCACCCAGATCTACCTCCACGCCGACCTCCAAACCAGAGAACGCGCCCTCGCCCGCACCACCCCAACCGGCCTCACCCCCGAGCGCTACCACCCCGACGACGCCCTCCTCACCTACCTCGAGAACCTCTGATTATCCCGCGCCAACCCACCCCCAACCACGCGCCCAACCACCCGACACCCCCCAACCCGGGATAACCCGACACGCGGGATAGTGCCTCTTATCCCGTGCACGGGATAACCGTCACACGTTCGCCACGCTCCATGTCGCTACCGGAACGCACATCAAGGTGGTCTCTGAGAGAGCTTCTTGGCCATGCGAACATCCAGCAGACGGCGAACACGTACATGCACGGCGATCAGGCCGTCACTGCTGAATGGATGGCTCGATACGAGGCTGCACTGTCTGAGGTACGTGTTACTCGGGCTGCCGCTGCTGCAAACTAGGAGCGATCAACCGTGGATGTGCGGTCGCCCGTGCCGGCCAACTCGAAACGTCTTGGGCGCTTGACGGCGCACCAGTGCGCAGACTAAGATTTGGCTACGGGGCCCCGGCTATGTCCGGGGTCTTCGCCATGTGTGGCACCCGGCAGCGTATCTCTGCCTTCGCTGTTTCGGTCAAGACGCTCACTCCTACACCATCTGAACACCTCTGGCGACGTACGAACTCGGACACGGGAACTAGGGCCATCTCGGCGAACTCAGGGTCCTTGCTTGCGACATGGGCCCGTGCCAAAGCGTAGTGAAGAGACAGTGCAACGCGGCCGATATCACCGTAGCGCCTTCTTGCCCTATGCGATAGGTTTGCCGATGAAATAGTGAGACCGTTGCGACGTCTCCCTAGGATCCGCTTGAGTGCTACATCTTCAGCGATTGCCCCAACTCGCTCCATCTGAACACGGAACATGGAGTACGCGACAACGTCGGCTGCCTGCATTAGCGCTACGTCGTCAGAATCTGCGACACGGCTGACCTCAGCAATGCGTTCCAGGCTAGCAATTGACTTCATCGACTCAACAGTCTCAAGCTCATCAATGCCGTGCGAGTCAGCAAAGGAGTCCACGAGGACGCGGAACGAAGTGTGCGCACTGTGGGCGAGTGCTAGTTCATTGACGCCAAGAAGGGCGCGCGTATAGAGGGCTAACAATGGACTGGTGGTGAGCCGGTGATAGCCTCTATACATCTTCTGAGATCGACGCTGAAGGTAGCGCATCTCAGCGCCATGAACGGGGTGTTGGAAGTAGCGCGTACCACGATCAGCGTAGTCCTCGCGTCTTTCGAACTGGATCTCCCACCCGGCAAGCCTCTGCCTGACAAAGTACTCGATGATCGACCAGGCCTCGGATACCCAAGCTTGAACGTCATCGAAGTCCGCGCCGATGTACGGGTTCGGGCCTTTTCGATACTTCTTTGGGAGGCTTCGGCCCCACATGAGACGCAGGTGGATCGGAGGCGGCGCTGTTGTACCGAGGGTACGTCCGATTTCGGTTCGCAGCGCCATCCACCGGTCTTCAAAGGCATCAACAGCTTCGTCACTCACATAGGCGCCAGCCAGCACACACACTGGATGGCTACCTGGGATCAACTCACCGTTCCACTTGAACAACTGCTCGGTTCCACCCGAGTCGTCAAATGCAATCGTGAATCGTGTCATCCCAAATCATTTCAACACATAGCTCCGGATCCGCCACCGGGCTCCTCGCGTCTGCGGCCACTCGGCCAATGTCCGTTGTAGGAAGCAGGCACGGCAAGGCCAGGCTGGGGACGCTGAGCAAGACCGTGACGAGCAAGCGAAGAAGAACTGACCGACTTGGTCGTCACGTTGACGCTTTGGTCACGCATTGACACACCACAAGGGGGAAGCGGCCCCATGGCTGCGGGACCGCTTCGAGTTCAAGACCGTCTGGGACGGCTTCTTGATGGTGCGCCGGAGAAGATTCGAACTCCTGACCTTCTGATCCGTAGTCAGACGCTCTATCCAACTGAGCTACCGGCGCAAGTTGTGACCGGCCTTCNGGACCGGCGTCCGCCGCGTGAGGCGGTGGCGGAGAGGGAGGGATTCGAACCCTCGATGCAGGTTTTGCCCACATACTCCCTTAGCAGGGGAGCGCCTTCAGCCGCTCGGCCACCTCTCCGTGGCGCTTCCCGCGAGCGCGGTTGCCAACCGTTGGCGGAGGGTGAGGGATTCGAACCCCCGGACGACCGAAGCCGTCAACGGTTTTCAAGACCGCCGCTTTCAACCACTCAGCCAACCCTCCGGTCAGCAGCGCGGCACGCACCCGCAAGGGCGACGTGCGGTCAGCGCCCATGACTATAGCCGTGCGGCTCATGTGGTGTCAACGCGACGAGAACGTTCTGGAGCGCTCGTGTGCGTCGTGCTCGCGATGTCCTGCTCGCGCCGCAAGCGCGCCTCGAGCGCGCCTCGCAAGCACCTCACGGCGGCTCGGGCCACACCAGCCGGAAGCGCTCGCACTCGACGCCCATGGCGGGCGTGAAGGCGTACCCGAGCGCCTCGCCCTCGCGCCGGAAGAAGGTCTCGTGCGCCTCGCGCCAAGAGGCCAGGCTGCCGTCGCCCTCGCCCTCGTCCGCGGCAAAGCGCTCGTCGACGCCGTCGAAAGTGGTGACGAACGTCTCGATCGTCTCGATCACGCACACCGGCGTGCCGTCGCCGCGCAGCACGACGCTCAGCGAGCCGGGCGTGGGTGACGCTGCCAGCTCGCGGCGCATCGCCTCGAGCGAGGTGGTGGTGCCCCGCTTCACGCCGCGCCGAACGAGCTCGGCCAAGGCATCGGCGAGGGCGGGGTGGTCGCCGAAGGCGAACACGTCGAAGGGCTCCCGCCCNGCGTGCTCGGGGTTGGCGGCGACGAAGGCGCGCCAGAACGCCCGCAGCGCGGCCGCGTCCGGTTCCGTGGGTAGGGTAGGAGGGGCGCTCAGCGCAGCACCTCGATCACGACGCCCTCGGTCGCGATCGGTGCACCGATCGCCGCCGCCCCGTCGAGTGCGGCAAGGGCGCCCTCGAGCCCGCGGCCGGCGCGATGGTGCAGTGTCGCGAGCGGCTCGCCCGCGCGCACCGCATCCCCCACGCGGGCGTGGAGCACGGCCCCGACGCCCAGGTCGACGGCGTCACCTTTCTTGGTGCGGCCGCCGCCCAAGCGCGCCACCGCCAGGCCTACGCGCTCGGCGTCGATGCGCCGGACCGTGCCGCTCGCGCTCGCGCGCCAGTGCGCCTCGTCCGGCGCGATCTCGAGCTGGTCCAGCGCCGCCACGTCGCCGCCCTGCGCCGCTACCCAGCGCTCGAAGCGCTCGAGCGCGCGGCCGTCGTCCAGCGCCGCTTCCACTTCGCTCCGGTCGTCCACCAGCCCGGCCGACGCCAGCAGCTCGTGCGTGAGCACCAGCACCACCTCGCGCAGCGGACCGCGTGCCTCGCCGCGCAGCACCGCGAGCGCCTCGCGCACCTCGAGGGCGTGGCCCACGGCCCGGCCGAGCGGCTCGTCCATGCGCGAGAGCACCGCTCGCACCGTGAGGCCGGCATGACGGCCGATGCGCACCATCGCCTCGGCCAGCGCTCGGGCCTCGGCTGCGCTCTTCATGAACGCGCCGCGACCGGCCTTGACGTCGAGCACCAGGTGCTTCGCGCCGCCCGCGAGCTTCTTGCTCATGATGCTGCTGGCGATGAGCGGGATCGACTCGACCGTGCCGGTGGCGTCACGCAGCGCGTAGAGTGCGCCGTCGGCGGGTGCCAGACCGGCGCTCTGGCCGCTCACCGCCACCCCCACCTCGCGCGCCTGCCGCAGGAACGCCTCGCGCTCGAGCGTAGCACTGAAGCCGGGGATGCTCTCGAGCTTGTCGATGGTGCCGCCGCTGTGCCCCAGGCCGCGGCCGGAGAGCTTCGCGACCGTCGCGCCGAGCGCCGCCGCCAGCGGCGCCAGCACGAGCGTGGTGGTGTCGCCGACGCCGCCGGTAGAGTGCTTGTCGACCGGGTACGGGAGCCCTCGCAGGTCGAGCTGCTCGCCGGAGTCGGCCAGCACCTGGGTGAGCGCCGCGGTCTCGTCGTCGCGCATGCCGCGCCACACCACCGCCATCAACCAGGCAGCCAGCTGGTAGTCGGCGACGTCGCCGCGCATGGAGGCGCCGATGAAGTCGGCCAGCACCTCGCGCGTGTGCGCTTCGCCGCGGCGCTTCGCCACGATCACGTCGACCGGGTTCACCTGCCCGGAGTGGCTCATGCCCCCATGCTACGCAACGCGGCGCGCGCCTCGGCCGCCTCGTTCCACGGCAACGCCTCGCTACCGCGCTCGAGGCTCTGCTCGTGCCCCTTGCCGCACAGCAGCACCACGTCGCCGGGGCGCGCCAAGGAGAGGGCGAAGGCGATCGCCTGGCGCCGCTCCGGGACGCGCCAGAAGTGCTCGCCCTCGCTCGCGCCGGCCTCCCTCGCCCCTGCGGCCATGGTCGCCAGGATCGCGCCGAGGTCCTCGCTGCGGTAATCCTCCTCCGTGAACACGGCGAGGTCGGCGTGCAGCGCGGCGGTACGGCCGAGCGGCGCGCGCTTGCCGGGGTCGCGCTCGCCCGCCGAGCCGATCACCACGATGCGGCGCCCGCCCCGGGCGGGCGCCACTGCCGCCAGCGCTTTCGCCAGCGCCGGTGCGGTATGGGCGAAGTCGACGATCACGCTGTAGGGGCGCCGGGCCACCACCTGCATGCGGCCGGGGACGCCACGGAAACGCTCCAGCCGCGCCACCAGCAGCGACCATCCCAGGCCGCTGGCGAGCTGGGCGGCGGCGAGCGCGACCAGCGCGTTGCCGAGGTTGAAGCGGCCCGGCAGCGGCAGCCGGCAGGCGTGACGCTGGCCGTCGGCCAGCAACGTGAAGCGCAGATCGCTCGGGCCCACCTGGACGTCTTCGGCGCGCACCTCGGCGGACGGATGCTCGCCCACGCTTACCCACCGCTGGGCAGCCTCGGCGAAGCCCTCCCAGGACGGGTCGTCGCGGTTCAGCACGGAGAGCGAGGCGCGCCGAAGCAGCGTGCGCTTGGCCTCGCGATAGGCCTCCAGGGTCTTGTGGAAGTCGAGGTGCTCGGGCGTGAAGGTGGTCCAGGCCGCGACGTCGTAGTGCACGTGCTCGAGGCGCTGCAGCGCGAAGCCGTGCGAGCTCGACTCGACCACCGCGAAGCGGGCCCCGGCGCGCGCGGCGCGTGCCAGCAGCCCGTGCACCTGAGGCGCTTCGGGCGTGGTGAAGTGTCCGGGGAAGCGCACCAGTCGCCGGCCGACGCGCGCTGTGGCGCTGCTGATGAGCGCCGCTTGTGGCTCGTGCACTGGGCCTTGCAACAGGTGATGGAGCAGGCTGGAGGTGGTGGTCTTGCCGTCTGTCCCGGTCACGCCGATGGTGCGCAGCGCGCGCGAGGGATGACCGAAGAAGGTCGCGGCGAGGCTCGAGGTGGCCCAGCGGTCGTCGCTCACGTGCACGTACGGCACACCCCGCAGCGGCAGGTCGCTCGGGTCGCGGCGGCTGCCGAGCACGCACACGGCGCCGGCCGCCAGCGCGCGTGCCACGAAGGCGTGGCCGTCGACGACGGCGCCGACGCGGGCAACGAAGACGCTCCCGGGTCGCACCAGGTCGACCGCCTGCGCCACGCCGCGCACCGCCACGTCGGGAAGGCCCGGCGGGGCCTCGCCCAGCGCCTCGCGTAGCAAGGCAGGCAGACGCCAGCGAGGCGGCTGCCAGGACGGGCGCAGCGAGCCCGGTTGGGCCGCGGCAGCGGGGCCCTTCACCGCACCACCGGCGCAGCCAGGCCGCTACGCTCCAGCAGCTCGAAGACACGTTCCCGGTCGCTCGCGCTGGCCACCACGTCGAAGCGGTCGGCGTCGACCACCACCAGCGGCGCGGCGTCGAAGGCCGCCGCCCAGCGCTCGTAGAGCGTTGCCAGCTTCGCCAGGTACGCGTCCGGAACCGCTTGCTCGAAGCCGCGGCCGCGCATGGCGATGTGCCGCTTCACGGTCGGCAGGCTGGCGCGCAGGAACACCATCAGGTCCGGCTGGCGCAAGGCGCGCCGCACCGCACGGTACGTGCGGGTGTAGACGTCGAAGTCGCGCTCGTCGATCATCCGGTCCTCGAAGAGCGCCCGCGCGAACACGTTGGCGTCCTCGTCGACGGTGCGGTCCTGGACGATGCGCTCGGCCGGGTTCACCTGAGCCAGATGCTGCTCGAGGCGTGCGGCGAGGAAGAACATCTGCGAGTGGAAGGCCCAGCGCCGCATGTCGGCGTAGAAGTCGGCCAGGTAGGGGTTCTCGTCCACCGCCTCGTACACCGGCCGCAGGTGGTAGCGCTGCGCCAGCAGGCGCGTCAGGGTCGACTTGCCGGCTCCGATGGTGCCCGCCACCGCGACGTACATCGAGCGTGACCATACCAAGGGGGCGCGTCGCGAACGCCTGTGCTAGCATCGGAGCGGTGAAGGACACCGAACCGCCGAGTCGATCTCGACGGCGCGACCACTGGTACGTGCTCCTCCTGATCCCAGCGATCGCCAGCCTCAGTTTCTGGGCTTTCGCCCAGGCCGCACCGACCGACGGCGTCGGCGTCTGGCAGGTGGTCCTGTTGCTGGGGTTGCTGCTGCTCTCGGGCGCCATGTCGGGCTCCGAGACGGCACTGACCGCCCTGGGCGAGTGGAAGATCCACCAGCTGCGCGAGGAGGGCCACGATCCGCAGGGGCTGTTCGGCCTGCTCGGGCGGCAACCGACGCGCTTCATCACCACCTTGCTCATCGGCAACAACCTGGTCAACATCGCCGCCACCGCGCTGGTCACGCAGATGAGCATCCAGCTCTCGCGCCAGGTCGGCTTCAGCGAGGCCGCCGCGGTCGCCTACGCCACCGCTGTCATGACGCTGCTGGTGCTGGTGGTTGGCGAGATCACCCCCAAGTCGATCGCGGTGCACAACCCGGTGGGGTACTCGCGCGCCGTCATCCGGCCCGTGTACGCCATGTCGGTGGTGCTGTTCCCGCTGGGTCGGGCCTTCGCCTGGTTCACCTCGACGGTGCTGCGGCTGCTCCGATTGGAGAGCAGCAACGACCCGCTCATCACCGAGAACGAACTCCGGCTCATGCTCCGCAGCGCCGAGGAGCACGGCGTGATCGAAGCCAGCGAGCAGGCGATGATCAAGGGCGTCATCGAGCTCGAGGAGACCGTCGTACGCGAGGTGATGACCCCGCGCGTCGACGTGATCGCGGTGTCCGAGGAGGCCTCGCTCGAGGGGCTCCTGGCGCTGGTCACCGAGCACGGCTACAGCCGCCTGCCGGTCTACCGCGAGTCGATCGACGACGTGCGCGGCG
>SL_3KL_010_SEDDRAFT_10004291_pt1 | contig 12893 bp, 14 predicted proteins | sample SodLakKL_010_SED_2_FD_10381 | JGI IMG/M metagenome (IMG submission 10381)
GGGTGCTCGTGGTGGGGTCGCAGGGGCCGGAGACGGCCTCGGAGACACAGCCATGAGCCAGATACGCGTGCTCGTGGTGGATGACGACGAGGACATCCGCACGGTGCTGGACCTGACGCTGAGCCACGCGGGGTTCAGGGTGATCCTGGCGGCGGACGGCGACGAGGCGCTCCGCATCGCCCGCTCGAAGCTGCCGGACGTGGTGCTCCTGGACGTGATGATGCCCGGACGGGACGGCATCGAGGTCCTCCGCGACCTGCGTACCGACGCCCGTAGCGCCAACCTCCCGGTGCTGCTGCTCACGGCCCGGGGCCAGCCCCAGGACGCGGTGACCGCGCTGGACGCCGGTGCCGACGACTACATCACCAAGCCCTTCGACGGTGACGAGGTGATCGCCAGGATCCACGCGGCGGTGCGGCGCGCCGACCGACAGCGGGCCAGCAACCCGCTGACCGGCCTGCCCGGCAACGAACGCATCACCCGCGAGCTCACCGAGCGGGTCGAACGGCAGCAGCCGACGGCGCTGCTCTACGTCGACCTCGACGACTTCAAGCCCTACAACGACCACTACGGGTTCATCCGTGGCGACGAGGTGATCCAGCAGCTCGCCGGGCTGCTCGTCGACGTGGTCAAGGAGCTGGCGGAGGCCAGCGCCTTCGTCGGGCACGTCGGCGGCGACGACTTCGTGGTCATGGTCGCTCCGGCGGAGGCCGAGCCGGTGGCGCAGGCGATCTGTGACCGCTTCGACGCGCTCGCGCCGAGCCTGTACGACCCCGACGATGCCGAGGCCGGTTCGATCGAGGTCCCGGACCGTCGCGGGGTGCCGCAGCTCTACGAGCTGCTGTCGCTGTCGATCGGGATCGCCTCCACCGACCGTCGCGAGGTGAGCCACCGCGAGGAGCTGGTCACCGCGGCGACGGAGATGAAGCGTTTCGCCAAGTCCCGCTCCCGGGAGCAGTCCCGCTACGCCTTCGACCGCCGCACCGAGGGCAGCGAGATGGAGCTCGAGGTCGATCTCCCGTAGCGGCCGCAACACTGGGTGGTCGACCGCGCGGCGGTAGACTCGCGGGCCGGCGTCCGGGCGTGGGGAGCAACTGTGACGGACCTCCCGAGCGGCGTGGTGGATCGGCTCGAACCGATGGATCGTCGGTGGCTGGCGCGCGCGATCGCGCTCGGCGAGACCGCACGCGGGGTGACCAGCCCCAACCCGGCGGTCGGCTGCGTGCTGGTCAAGGACGGCCACATCGCGGGTGAGGGTGCCACCCGACCGGCCGGCGGTCCGCACGCCGAGGCGGTCGCCCTCGCCGAGGCTGGCGCCACCGCCGCTGGTGCGACCGCGTACGTCACCCTGGAGCCCTGCGCCCACCAGGGCCGGACCCCGCCCTGCGCCGACGCCCTCGTCGCCGCCGGCGTGCGGCGGGTGGTCGTCGTCCACCCGGACCCGAACCCGCTGGCGAGCGGTGGTCGGGCCGTCCTGCGGGAGGGCGACGTCGAGGTGGTCGGGCCCCTGCCCGCCGACGATCTGTACCGCGGCGCGGTGGCGGCGCAGCTCGAGGGTTTCCTGACGACGGTGACGCTGCGGCGTCCCCACGTGACCCTGAAGGTCGCGCAGACCGCCGACGGTCAGCTCGTCGCGCCGAGCGGTCGGTGGGTCACCGGCGCAGCGGCGCGGCGCGCGGTCCACCGTTGGCGCGCCGCGGTCGACGCCGTGCTGGTCGGCAGTGGCACGGTGCTCGCGGACGACCCGCGGCTCGACGTCCGCCACGTCCGCTCGGAGCACCAGCCCCGAGCGGTGGTCATCGACTCCCGGCTGGCCACCCCGCCCCAGGCGGCCGTGGTACGCCCTGGCACCGTGATCGTGACCACCGCGCAGGCCGACGAGCACGGGGCCCGAGTGCTCCGCGACGCAGGCGTCGACGTCGAGGTGGTGGCCGGCGCGGGGGAGCGGGTGGACCTGCGGGCGGCGCTCGCGGCGCTGGCTCGGCTCGGTGTCACGAGCGTGCTCGCCGAGCCGGGACGGACGTTGGGTCAGGCGCTGCTCGACGCCGACCTGGTCGACCGGCTCGTCGTGCACGTCGGCGACGGCGGTGCGGGTACGGTCGTGCTTCCGGCAGTGGCGCCCGCACCCGAGACCACGTGGCGCACCGAGCGCGTCGGGGGTATCGGCGCGGACGCGGCGATCCACCTGGTCCGCGTGCGTGCCGGACGTACCGACGGGAAGGCGGCCTGATGTTCACCGGCATCGTCGAGGAGCTCGGCAGCGTCGCGGCGATCGACGGCGACGGCCAGCATGCCCGCCTGCACATCGCTGCCGACGAGGTGGTCCGTGACGCGCAGGTCGGCGACTCCATCAGCGTCAGCGGCTGCTGCCTCACCGCCAGCGAGCTCACCGGTGACGGGTTCGTCGCCGATCTGATGGCCGAGACCCTGCGGGCGACGGCCCTCGGCAGCCTGGTGGTCGGCTCGCCGGTGAACCTCGAACGTGCCATGCGTGCCGACACCCGCTTCGGTGGCCACCTGGTGCAGGGCCACGTGGACGGGGTCGGCGAGGTCGTCGACCGTCAGGAGCAGCCCGGGACGGTGTTCCTGACGATCGCCGCACCGGCCGAGGTGGACCGCTACCTCGTCGTCAAGGGGTCGGTGACCGTGGCTGGCGTGAGCCTGACGATCGTGGATCTGCCGGACGCGGCGACCTTCCGCATCGGGCTGATCCCGCACACCTGCGAGGTCACGACCCTCGGTGCGCTGCAACCCGGCGACCCGGTCAACCTGGAGGTCGACGTGATCGCCAAGTACGTTGAACGGCTGCTCCAGGCCGGCGTGGGCTCGCCGTACGTCCCCGCAGGCGGGACACCCACCGCCACCGACGCCTGAGCGACGGCAGGAGATGACGATGTTCGCCTCGATCGACGACGCCGTCGCGGCCATCCGCGACGGCGGGATGGTCATCGCCGTCGACGACGAGGACCGTGAGAACGAGGGCGACCTGATCCTCGCGGCGGATGCCGCGACCCCGGAGAACCTCGCCTTCCTGATCAACCACACCAGCGGCGTGGTGTGCGTGCCGATGCTCGGTGAGGACCTCGACCGCCTCCAGGTCCCGATGATGGTCGAGCGCAACGAGGACCCCAAGGGGACCGCCTACACGGTCAGCGTCGATGCCGTCGAGCGCACCTCCACCGGCATCTCGGCGGCCGACCGTGCACGGACCTGTCAGGTGCTGGCGGACCCGGCCTCCACGCCGGACGACGTCTCGCGCCCCGGGCACATCTTCCCGCTGCGCTACAACCCCGGCGGCGTGCTGCGCCGGCCGGGACACACCGAAGCCGCGGTGGACCTCGCCCGGCTGGCCGGACGACGTCCCGCGGGCGTGATCTGCGAGGTGGTCAACCCCGACGGGACCATGGCCCGCGTGCCCGAGCTTGCCGCGTTCGCGCAGGAGCACGGGCTGCCGCTGGTCACGATCGCCGACCTGATCGCCTACCGCCGCGAGCGGGAGGGCCTGGTCGAGCGGGTCGCGACGGCGAAGCTGCCGACGCCGTACGGCGACTGGACCGTGCTCGGCTACCGCTCCGTCGCCGACGGGCACGAGCCGCTCGCGCTGCTCTACGGCGATCCGGAGGGCAAGCCGGACGTGCTCGTCCGGATGCACTCGGAGTGCCTGACCGGGGACGTCTTCCGGTCCCTGCGCTGTGACTGCGGGCCGCAGCTCGACCTGGCGATGGCCCGGATCGCGCAGGAGGGCCAGGGGGTGATCGTCTACCTCCGTGGCCACGAGGGGCGGGGGATCGGGCTGCTGCACAAGCTGCAGGCCTACGAGCTGCAGGACAACGGTGCCGACACCGTCGAGGCGAACCTGGCGCTCGGCCTGCCGGCGGACTCACGCGACTACGGGACGGGCGCGATGATCCTCGCCGATCTCGGGTTGTCGACCCTGCGCCTGTTGACCAACAACCCGGCCAAGCGAGCGGCGCTGGGTGGCTTCGGGCTGTCGATCGTCGAACGGGTCCCGGTCGAGGTGCTGCCCAACGTCTCCAACGAGCGCTACCTGCGCTCGAAGGGCGAGCTGATGGGCCACGAGTTCCTGGGGGAGGACCTGGTGGTCTCCTCCGGTGTCGGCGACATCGCCAAGCAGCGTGAGGCCGCGCCGGCGAAGGTGCTCAAGCCCGACCGTGGGGTCGGCATGGCGCCGCCTCCGCCCGACGCACCCTCGGCGTGGCGTCGTGGTCCCGCCATCACGGCGGCCTCGGATCCCACCGACCCGACCAGCCCGAACGGGCCGACGGCGGCCTCGGATCCGACCGAGGCGACCAGCCCGGACCGCCGCGACCTCGACAGCTACGAGCCTGACCGAGACGACCCCGGCCGCCACGACGGCGAGCGCGCCAGCCGCGCCCAAGCCGCAGGCGACCGCGACATCGAAGGGACGACGTGATGAGCGAACCGACCGTGGTGAGCGGCCACCTCGACGCGAGCGGGCTGCGCGTCGCGATCGTCGCCTCCCGATTCAACGAGGCGGTCGTCGACCGGCTGGTGGACGGCGCCGTCGACACGCTGGTCCGGCACGGGGCCGACGCCGGTGACATCACCGTCGTCCGGGTTCCCGGCGCGTGGGAGCTCCCGCTCGCACTGTCGAAGCTGGCGGCCAGGGGTGAGGTGGACGCGCTGGTCGCGCTCGGCTGCGTCGTGCGCGGCGCCACCCCCCACTTCGACTACGTGGCCGGTGAGGCCGCGTCGGGCTGCGCCGCGGTCAGCCGTGAGCACGGACTGCCCGTGGGCTTCGGCCTGCTGACGACCGACACGTGGGACCAGGCCGTCGAACGCGCTGGCGGCAAGCTCGGCAACAAGGGCGGCGAGGCCGCGGAGACCGCGGTCGAGATGGCGAGGGTCATCGAAGCGCTGTGACCGAACCCCATACCGAGGCGCCGACTCCCGTCCCCGCCCCGGGGGCGAAGCGTCGTGCGCTCGAGGAGGAACAGCGCCACGTCGCGCGGGTGCACGACCGCGTCGAGGAGCTGCGTCAACGGGCCGACGACCGGTTGGCCGCCGCGGTCGCGGACCGGTCCGGTTCGACCTTCCAGGCCAGGTTCGAGCGGGACGTCACGGCCCACCACCACGCGTCCCGGTCCGCGCGCTACACCTTCGGCGACGTCGAGTCGCTGGCCTTCGGCCGCCTCGACCATGCCGATGGCGACCGCTTCCACGTCGGCCGCGTCTCGGTGGTCGACGAGGACGGCGAGGTGATCCTCGTCGACTGGCGCGCCCCAGCGGCCGCCGCCTTCTACCAGGCCACGGCCGCCAACCCGCTGGGCGTCGCACGACGCCGCACCCTCACGACCCGCGGACGGGAGCTGATCGACCTCGACGACGAGGTGATCGACCACGAGGCAGCGGAGCAGCTCGGGCTGGAGGTGGTGACCGGCCAGGGCGCGCTGCTCGCGGCGCTGGCCCGGTCGCGGTCCACGACGATGCGCGACATCGTCGCCACGATCCAGGCCGACCAGGACCGCATCGTGCGCAGCCCCGCGACCGGGACGCTGGTGGTCGCCGGCGGACCGGGGACGGGCAAGACCGTGGTAGCGCTGCACCGCGTCGCGTACCTGCTCTACCAGGACCGTGAACGCTTCGAGGGGCGCGGGGTGCTGGTGGTCGGCCCGTCGCGCGCCTTCGCCGAGTACACCTCGCGGGTCCTGCCGGCGCTGGGGGAGGACCGGGCCGTGCAGCGGCCGTTGGAGGCGCTCGGACCCTCGGGGATCAGCGTCGACGGCTGGGACCGCTCGGGCGTCGCCGCCGTGAAGGGCGACCTGGCGATGGTGGAGCTGTGCCGGCGCGTGCTGGCGCACGCGGTGCCGCCGTTGCCGCCCTCGACCCGCGTCAGCTTCGCCGGCACCACCGCGCACGTCGCCGGCAAGGAACTCGACGCGGTGCGCTCGCGCCTGCTCGCTCGTATCCGTCCGGACCGCGAGGGGGCGAGCTACCACGAGCGCACGCCCGCGGCGTTCGACGCGCTGTCCGCGGCCCTCTGGAAGGCCTGGTCCAGGGTCCACCGCGACTCCGGGCAGCGCCCACCGGAGGAACGTGCCGCGACGGGGTTCGACCAGGCCCTGGAGGATGCGGCCGAGGTGACGATGCTGCGTCGCTGCTTCTGGCCGGAGCTCGAGGCCGCCGAGGTCGTCGGCAAGCTCGCCGGTGGCGACATCGACCTGGACGAGCTCGCGGGCGACCTGCTCGACGAGCGGCAGCGAGGGCTGTTGCGAGCAGCCTGGGATGCGGCCGGCGGCTGGACGATCGACGACGTCGCCATGCTCGACGAGGTCGCCGCGCTGTTGGGGGAGCTGCCCGAACCCGAGGCTGCACCGTCCTCCGACGACCCCGGCCTGCGGGTCACGGGCGACCCCGGGGACGAGCTGCCACCACCCGTCGACATCGAGTCGGACGGCTACCGCGACTTCGCCCACGTGGTCGTGGACGAGGCGCAGGACCTCACCCCGATGCAGTGGCGCAGCGTCGCTCGACGCGGCCCGTACGCGTCGTGGACGGTCGTCGGCGACCTCGCGCAGCGCAGCCGGGTCGCGGAGCCCTCGTCCTGGGAGGCGATCGGCGAGCTGATCGGCCGCAGGCAGGTCACGATCGAGCGCCTGACGGTCAACTACCGGACACCGACCGAGATCGTCGATCTGGCCCGTGACGTGCTCGCCGCGGCCGGACACGATCCGGAGACGACACCGACCAGCGTGCGCTCCGGAGGCGCGCCGCCCGCGCGCTACGTCAGCGACGATCCAGCCCGCACGGTGGTGGAGCTGCTGATCCAGACCGTGACCGACCTCGACGGCACGATCGCGGTGATCGCGCCGCGGTCCCACCTCGACGCGGTCAACCAGGCGGTCGGTGCCCTCGCGGGTGACCTCGACCTGCACGCGGTCCGCGTCCTCGACCCGCGGACCGCCAAGGGGCTCGAGTTCGACGAGGTGCTGATCGTCGCCCCCGATCGGATCGTGGCCGACGACGACGTCGGCACCCACCAGCTCTACGTCGCGGTGACCCGGGCGACGCGGCGGCTGCGGTTCGTCACCGACCCCGACGCCAGGTTCCCTGGTATGGACCGCTGTGAGCTGGGCGACGCTGCCGCCGTCGCTCCCTGACGCCGAGGCGGCGGTGCTCGACCCACACCACCTCAGCGCGGCTGCGGGGGGTCGAAGCGGGCGGAGCGTCGCCCGGCCGGGCTCTCGAGCCACGCGAGGATCGTGCGCACGTTGTGCTGCGTGAGCTCGTCCATCTCCACGGTGCCGAACTCGTCGGTGCGCAGCCAGCGGTAGTCGTCCACCTCGCGGCCGTCGGGCTCGATGTCGGCCCCGTTCCACGCCACCGCGAAGATCGTGGTCACGTAGGCGGTCTCGTCCCCGTTGGGGTAGCGCACCACGTGGTCGGGGCCGCCGGTGACCCCGACGAGCGCGTGGGGCTCCAGTTGCAGGCCGGTCTCCTCGCGGAGCTCCCGGCTGGCCGCCTGCGCGGGGGTCTCCCCGGGCTCCATCGCGCCTCCCGGCGTCCCCCACATGCCATGGTGGACGTGGCGGAGCAGCAGCAGACGGTCCTGTTCGTCGATCACGGCGTTGCTGACCGACGGCATCAACAGCAGGCGGGTACCGATCCGGGCCCGGATGTCGGCGATGTGTCCACTACGTCCCATGGGTGCCCCAGGCGGTCGTCAGAGGCGGCAGGCGAGGATGTCGGTGACGAGGATGCCCTTGGCGCCCAGCTCCCAGAGCTCGTCCATGATCCGGTTGGTCTCCCTGCGCCGGACCATGGCGCGGACCGCGACCCACGCCGGGTCCTGCAGCGGGCTGACCGTCGGTGACTCGATCCCGGGGGTGAGCTCGGCCGCTGCCTCGAGGTACTCCTTGCGGATGTCGTAGTCGATCATGACGTACTGACGGGCGATGATCACGCCGTTGAGCCGCCGGACCAGCTGTTCGACCTGCGGCACGGGGTCGGTGCCGTGACGCCGGATGAGCACGGCCTCGGAAAGTAGGAGCGGCTCACCGACGAGCTCGAGGCCCGCTTGGCGCAGGGTCGCGCCCGTCTCGACCACGTCGGCGACGACGTCGGCGACGCCCAGGCGCACGGCCGTCTCGACCGCGCCGTCGAGGTGGACCACCTCGGCGTCGATGCCACGCTGGGCGAGGTCCCGGCGGACCAGGCCGCCGTAGCTGGTCGCGACACGCTTGCCGGCGAACTCCTCGATGCTGGTGGCGGCCTCCGGCAGCGCGGCGTAGCGGAAGGTCGAGCGTCCGAAGTTGAGGCCGAGGATCTCCTCGGCTGCCGCGTCGGAGTCGAGCAGCAGGTCGCGGCCGGTGATGCCGACGTCGAGCTGGCCCGACCCGACGTAGGTCGCGATGTCGCGGGGCCGCAGGAAGAAGAACTCGGTGTCGTTGTCGGCGTCGATGAGCACCAGCTCGCGGCCGTCACGACGTTGGCGGTACCCGGCCTCGCGCAGCATCGTCGCGGCAGGCTCGCTGAGGCTGCCCTTGTTGGGGACGGCGACACGCAGCATGCGGGGATCCTTGTGGCGGGAGCGCGCCGCGTCGGGCGCTCGCTGCAGTTGCGGACGTGGGCTCAGAGGTGAGCGTAGACGTCCTCGAGTGAGAGGCCCTTCGCCAGCATCAGCACCTGCGCGTGGTAGAGCAGCTGGGAGAGCTCCTCCGCGGTGCGCTCGGGTGACTCGTGCTCGGCGGCCATCCAGCTCTCGGCGGCCTCCTCGAGGAGCTTCTTGCCGATCGTGTGGACCCCGGCGTCGAGCGCGGCCACCGTGCCGGAACCGTCCGGACGCGTACGGGCCTTGGTCTGCAGCTCGTCGAAGAGGCCGTCGAAGGTCTTCACGGGTGTCCGCCAGGTCGGGGGTGCGAGCGCAAGCCTACGCCAGTCGCCGCTACGCTCGACGACCACGCCGTGACCACGACCAGGAGCGCCGCGTGAGCGACGTCCCATCCGATCCGCTGACCCAGCCCGCCGCGGGCGGAGGCGAGGAGCCCTCCGAGGAGGAGATCCGGGCCTACCTCAGCCAGCTGCGGTCCGCCCCCGCCGACCAGGTGCTCGCCGAGGTGTCGTCGGCGCTGGTCAACGCCGCCCAGGTCAAGCTCGGCCGGCAGGACGCTCGCCTGCTGCTCGACGTGGTCGCGGCGGTCAGCGAGACGGTCCGTGGACGCGTCGACGACGACCTGCCGGACCAGCTCGACGACGTGCTCGGCAAGCTGCGCATGGCACAGGTCGAGGGCGAACGCGAGGTCGCCTCGGCCGCGTCCCAGGGCCACACCGAGTCCGACGACCTAGGCTCTGATCTCGGGTCCGATGCCGCGTCGACCGAGGGCGCGACGCCACCACCATCTCCCTCGTCCACCCCGGGCCAGCGCCCGGGCAGCAGCGATGCCGCGAAGCGGTTGTGGACCCCCGGCAGCTGAGAGCCGGCAGCTGACAGCCCGGAGCTGAGGGCCGGGAGCTGAGGGCCGGGAGCCGAGATGCTCGGCTCCACCCGGCCGTGGACGCCCCTGCGAGCGGCGTGGTAGCCTCTCGCCACGCGTCCACAACGAGTGAGCGGTCCCGCGGTCGCCGCGGGATGCCCACGGGGCGCACCGTCGCTGCAGCATCTGCACGGTGCGCGACGACGCGTGACAACCCAGACGAAGCGGCGCTCGCGAGGCGCCCACCCGGCAGGTGTGCACCGGTCAGGGTCCGACCCCACATCACGTCCGTACCCCGTACGGCCGCGACGACGTGAACGACGCACGGCGAGAACGGCGTGCGACGGCAACGACGTGCGACGTGAACGGTCGGCCTGACGGCGAGCACCGCGAGGTGGTCGCCGTTCGTCGTTGGTGCGGTCCGCCACCGCGTGACCGGCAGCCGTGACCGACAGCGCGACCGACAGCAGCGACCAGTGTGCCCCCGAGGACCGACGCGACCAGCGTCCCCGCCGCTTCCCAGACCCCGGCTTCGCAGCCGCTACGACCAGGAGACACCAGCATCGACGAACAGCGCCGTCTGAACGCGGACATCAAGGTCCCGAAGGTCCGCCTCGTGGACGCCGATGGCACGCAGGTAGGCATCGTGCCCCTGGCGCAGGCCCTCCGACGCTCCCGGGAACAGGACCTCGACCTGGTCGAGGTCGCACCCAACGCGGACCCGCCCGTCTGCCGCATCCTCGACTGGGGCAAGGCCAAGTACGAGGAGGAGCAGAAGCAGAAGGAGGCGCGCAAGCGGCAGAGCCAGATCTCCGTCAAGGAGATCAAGATGCGCCCCAAGATCTCCGACAACGACTACGGCACGAAGTCGAGCCACGTCCGACGGTTCCTCAACGACGGTGCGAAGGTCCGCGCCTCGATCATGTTCCGTGGCCGCGAGATGAGCCACACCGAGCTCGGGCTCAAGCTGCTCGACCGGCTCGCGGAGGACATGTCGGACCTGGCCACGGTCGAGGCCTCGCCGAAGGTCGACGGCCGCAACATGGTGATGGTGCTCGCTCCGACCAAGCCGAAGGCGGCCAAGGGTGACGCCGACAAGGCCGCACCATCCGAGGAGCCGCAGCTCGTCGCCGAGGTGAGCGAGGAGCCAGCGGCGTCCGACGCAGGCGAGGACCAAGGCCAGCACCAAGGCCCCGAAGAAGGCCAGCAAGAAGGTCAGGACGAGGTTCCGGAGGAGGCCCAGGCCCCCTCGGACCGCACCGGCTGACCACATCTCCAACCACGGCGGCGCCCGTCACGCTGGCGCCCGCTGCCCGCTCACACCGGCGCACCCGCCCATCGATGCCACCCGCGTCGAGCCAACGCGTGCGCCCGCACCCCGGAAGGCACCGACATGCCCAAGCAGAAGACCCACAGCGGCGCCAAGAAGCGGTTCCGTGTGACCCGTAACGGCAAGGTGATGATGCGCCAGAAGAACCGCGCACACCTGCTGAAGCACAAGACGTCCCGGCGCAAGCGCCGCTTGGACGGCGAGACCGAGATCACGGGCAGTGAGGCCCAGCGTGTGAAGCGCCTGCTGAAGCAGTGAGCCGTAGCCGGGCGGTGCGTACGCACGCCCGCACCACATCGAGCCGCCTGCACGACGGCGCTCGAAGACATCCGAGGAGCGCTCGCACACGGCGCCCGCTGAAGGAGGAACCACGATGGCCCGCGTCAAGGGTGGCGTCCACGCCAAGAAGAGCCACAGGGCGGTCATGGACCGCGCGAAGGGGTACCGAGGTGCCCGTAGCCGCCGCTTCAAGGTGGCCAAGGAGGCCGTCTACCACGCCGAGCGGTACGCCTACCGCGACCGTCGTGCCCGCAAGGGCGACATGCGCCGGCTGTGGATCGCCCGCATCAACGCCGCGGCCCGGCAGGAGGGCCTGTCGTACAGCCGCCTGATGCACGGGCTGAAGCTCGCCGAGATCGAGGTCGACCGCAAGAACCTCGCCGACCTCGCCGTGCACGAGCCCGCGGCGTTCGCCGCGCTCGTCACCTCGGCCAAGGCCGCGCTGGAGTCCGACGCGGCGTGACCGTCGATGACGCATCGCCCGTGCGCCGGCCCGCTGAGGTCGGCGCACGTGTGTGAGCAGCGCCTGAGCAGCGCCTGAGCAGGGCGTTGGCCGGTCCGGTGCCGGGAGGCCGTGTGGAAGAGATCACCTCGACGCGCAACCCACGGGTGCGCGATCTGGCTGCCCTGCACCGTCGCCGTGAGCGGCGCGCGCAGGGGCGTCACCTCGTCGAAGGCCCCAGGACCGTGTTGGCCGCGTTCGCCGCGGGTGTGCTCGAGGAGATCTGGGCCACCGACGAGGCGTTGGACGGGCTCGACCTGCCCGAGGACGCGCCCGTGGTGCTCGTCTCGGAGCACGTCCTGGAGCGTGTCGCGGACGCTCGCACGCCGCAGGGGGTGGTCGCGCTAGCACGGACGCCGTCGACCGCACTGGCGGAGGTGGTCGGAGCCGGGCTGCTCGTGGTGCTCGACGCCGTCGCGGACCCTGGCAACGTCGGGACGATCGTGCGCACGGCGGACGCGGCCGGTGCGGGGGGCGTGGTGCTCACCGAGGGCAGCGCGGACGTGTTCGCACCCAAGACCGTGCGTGCGGCGGCCGGCTCGACCTACCACCTGCCGGTGGTCACCGACGTCACGATCGAGGACGTCGTGGGTGCCTGTCGCGCCGCGCAGCAGCCCGTGCTTGGCCTGGACGGCACGGGGGAGCGTGCCGTGGACGAGCTGGAGACGTGGCCAGCGCCCCTGGCCCTGGTGCTCGGCAACGAGGCCCACGGCCTGGCCGAGCGGACGACGCAACTGGTGGACGCCCGGGTCGCGATCCCACTCCGCGGCCGGGCGGAGTCCCTCAACGTCGCGGCGGCCGCGGCCATCGCCATCTACGCTGCCGCACGGGGCGTGCACGGGGGACGGGCTCCGCACCGGTGAACCACGAGCGTGTGGGCACGACCTGACGCGGGGGAGGACCTCGAGGTGTCGGAGGAGTTGGCGGACAGACTGCCCGACGGCGTCCTGGTCGTCCGTGACGGGGTGGTGACCTTCGCCAACGAGCGGGCGCACAGCCTCCTGGGCACCTGCGAGCTCGTCGGGCACCGCCTCTCGGAGCACCTCGACCTGCGCGACGACGCGGACCTGCGTGTCGAGCTGCCTTCGAACCCACCAGCCGTCGGGGATCGCTACGCGGAGCACGTCCTGCACGTAGGGACCCCCAAGGGCCGACGACCGATCGCGTTCACCGGCGTGTGGCGCGACGGCGAGCTCGTCCTGACCCTGCGCAGCGCCGGACGCCGCGAGGCCGCGGTACGCAGCCAGGCGGACATCGTGGCGACGGTCGCACACGAGATCCGTTCGCCCCTGACCAGCGTCAAGGGGTTCACGCGCACGCTGTTGGC
>SL_3KL_010_SEDDRAFT_10004293_pt1 | contig 12891 bp, 11 predicted proteins | sample SodLakKL_010_SED_2_FD_10381 | JGI IMG/M metagenome (IMG submission 10381)
CTTGTCATTTTCAAAACCGGATTCACGGGCCACCTTATAGGCCGTTGCCGACCAGTCCGACTGGATCACCCTGCAGACTTTTCTGAAGCGAGCCCTCCTGAGCACCAACTTGGGGTTCTCATGAAACCTTTTTTTGAAGCTGCGACAAAAATGAGACCGGGAATATCCCATCCAGTCAGCCCATTCCGTGACATTTCGAATCTCATTTATATGCCTGATGAGTACTCCAACGGCGATCTCCATCTGCCGGTACGTCGTTCCTTTCATGTAATCATCGGAAATTTTCATTATACCTCGTTCTTTAAGCAACTTATGATTATCGTTTTAAGCAACATATATGTAAACAGTTATCTCTAAAGAGCATTGAGATCCCATTTCCTTACATTTTTTTTTACTTTTTTGAAATTCTGCTTTAAAATGAAGCGGTAATGTTTATCTTGTCAAAAGGACGAATACAGGAATGACGGATTATGAGTGACTACCTCCTGCTTGGTCGCTTTATCAGATACCTTGAAATTGAGCGTAACGCCTCCCCCAAGACCGTGGAAGCTTATCAGCGTGATATTCGTCAGTTCCTGGATTATTGCTGCCTTGAGTGGGAAATACGACCGCCGGAATTAAACTATAACCGCATCGACCGTCTCATGATCCGCCTCTGGCTTGGCTCCCTCATGTCTTCCAAAGCGGCAAAATCCACAATTGCAAGAAAATCCGCTTCATTGCGCTCATTTCTGAAATTCGCATACAAAAGAGGGTTGATAGATCAAAATCCGGCTCATTTGCTGATGAGCCCGAAAAAAGAGCGACGCCTGCCAAAAACAGTCCGCCCCGAGGCTATCGGACTCATGATGGAAACAATCGAAACGGACACACCGTCCGGAAAAAGAGACCTGGCCATCCTGGAACTTCTTTACAGTACAGGCATGCGGCTTTCAGAACTGGTCGGCCTGAACACCTCCGACCTTGACCTCAACCGCAAACAGGTCAAGGTACTTGGCAAAGGCGCCAGAGAACGTATTATCCCGTTCGGGAATCCCGCATCAGCGGCACTGCGCGGCTACCTCACAGAAAGACCACAGTTAACCGGCTCCAAAAGCAGCCCGGAAGACCTGACAGCACTATTTCTAACAGATTCGGGAAAAAGAGTCTACCCAAGGCTGATCCAGCGAAAAGTGACACACTACCTTTCACGTGTCTGCGAAGTGAGCCAGAAAAGCCCGCACGTCCTGCGCCATAGCTTCGCAACCCACCTGCTCGACCGGGGAGCCGGCATCCGGGTCATCAAAGAACTTCTCGGACACACAGACCTGAACGCGACGCAGATCTACACAGGTACCAGTGTGGAACATCTACGCAATGTCTATCGCACAGCGCATCCACGCGCAGAAACCACAGATTCGGAACCAAATTCCTGATCTATTTTATTTATAATTGAGAAACCCCTCATTTAAACATGAACCCTAATCCATCTCAGACAATGAATATCAATTTCACAGCCCGAAAATTCGAAGCAAGCCAGAACCTCCAGGACTTCACCACCGAGGAGATTAACAAACTGAACCGCTTTTTCGACAGGATCTACTCCTGCGATATCGTTCTGGAACCATCCCCGGATAACGATAACCCGGCAAAGGCAGAGCTCACGGTCAAAGTCAAACAGGACCTTCTCAAAGCCACCGAAGAAGGCCCGGCATACGAGCAGGCTGTTCGATCTGCTGTGGATAACATGCGCCGCCAACTACTCAAATACAAGGACAAACGATTCTCCCGTAACTGATACCTGAATATCAAAAACAGGTACTCTGTTCGTCAACTTTACAAAAATGCCATTTAAAAACATAAAAGCCGTCCCCAGAAAAGAGAGTATCAGCGTCTCTTTTCTGGTAGAGCAGCTTCGTGATAAACTGAGCCTTGATATCCGTGCCTGTGCTTCGGAATCGCACTCCAAAGAACGCCTGATCACCGATACAGACCTGCACCGTCCCGGGCTGGCCCTTGCCGGCTATGTAGATATATTCTCCCACCAGAGAGTCCAGGTGATCGGCAACAGCGAACGTAAATACATCGACCATATCGGTGAGGATGTCTGCCTCAAAGCTTTTCTGGAAATCACAAAGTTCCCTGTTCCGGTAATCTTCCTGACCGATAACAACACCTTGCCCGACTCCTTCCTGCAACTCGCCGAAAAAGCAGGTGTGCCGGTTTATCAGACACCCATGGCAACAACCCGGTTTATGTTCCTGGTCCGTGATTTGCTCGAAGACCAGTTTGCCGTTCAAACCATGGTGCACGGGTCCATGGTGGATGTGTACGGAGTAGGAATTCTGATTTCTGGCAAATCCGGAATAGGCAAAAGCGAGGTGGCGCTTGACCTGGTGGAACGGGGGCACCGCATTGTATCAGACGACGTGATCATCCTAACTAAAAAAAGCAATGTGCTGATTGCATCCCCCACCGAAATCAACAAGCATTTCATGGAAATACGGGGACTCGGCATTGTGGATGTGATGTCCATGTTCGGTATACGGGCAATCAGGTATCAGAAACGGGTGGAAGTGATCCTGGAGCTCAGCCTGTGGGACGAGTCCCAGCATGTAGACCGCACCGGGCTGAACCGGCAGAAAGTCTCTGTTCTGGGCATTGACATCCCCACAATCAACCTGCCTATTACACCCGGTAAAAATATTACCGTCATTGCCGAAGTGATTGCCATGAACCACCTTCTATCCCACTACGGATATGACGCGGCTCAGGCCTTCCAGAAAAAAATCCAGAACAGAATTGCAGGAAAAAAAGCCGGAGGCCCCGTCATCCAAAGGGCAGTTGAATATTTTGAAGGAGATCTCGAGTAGATAAATCAATAGCTTGTACTGTTTATTTTGTATTGTTTAACAATTATAATATTTTATGTTTCAAAGTATTGTCCTGTCATAGCCCCATAGGATATCAAGACAAGCACGTTTTGGAAAATTACTTCTACTACGACGAAAAGGAATGCCAGTTCATTCCTGTCACTTACGGACCAGCTGAACGCGTCATTTATACGCTCAGCCTGTGGATATTGGTGGGTGCCGTAATTACAGCCGTGAGCCTTTCGCTGCTTACTTTTTCTGTTGGATCACCGGCTGAAATAGCACTTAAAGCCGAAAACAAGGAACTCTACGAACAGCTGTACGAGACGCGTGAAAGCATTGAATACCTGGATCAGCAAATAGCCTTGATTGCCGGCATGGACAATGACATCTACCGGACCATGCTCGGAATCGACCCAATCTCTGATGACGAGCGCCTGGCTGGTGTCGGCGGTGCCGATATCTATTCCCGCTTTGATGCTTACAGCGAACCGTCATCTGATCTTCTTCGATGGACAGCAAGCAACCTGAAGAGCATTGAACGCCGGATAATATCCAAAAACTCAGCTTTGAGGAAATTCAGGCTCATTACAATCAAAACAAAGACAGGATGAGAAACATACCGGCCATCCGCCCGGTCCCCGGCATTATTCTCAGTGGATTCGGTATGCGTCCTCACCCGGTGCTGGGATACAAACGAATGCATGAAGGTGTGGACTTCAGGGCCAGGGTCGGCACCCCTGTCTATGCCACAGGTGATGGCGTTGTCAAATCCGCAAGGCGCTGGCGCACTTACGGTCTTCTGCTGGTTATTGATCACGGCCACGGATACGAAACAAGATATGCCCATCTCTCCAGCCTGGCCGACGGCATACGACCCGGCGTAAAAGTGGAACGCGGACAAATTGTTGCACATACTGGAAATTCGGGAATTACCAGCGGTCCGCATCTTCATTATGAGGTGGTCAGAAACGGACGTCCCGTGGATCCGCTCAACTACATGTTTGCCGACCTCACTCCAGATGAATATGTGGAATACCGCAGAATTGCGGACAGCATGACCATGTCCATGGATTGAATACGCAGACGGTATCTTTTGTCCGATACTGCCTGGCTCTGTGAAATTCAGGCCTCGAGCTTACCCGCCGCTAAACTGGTTCTATCTCTTCCTTCAGCATATTCGTCTGCAGCCGCATCATGTCCGAATACCATCCTTCGCTGCGCATGAGCTGGTGATGCCGCCCTCTCTGCGATATTCTTCCATCCCCCAACACATATATCCGGTCATAATACTCCATTTGAACAAGCCTGTGGGTAATCCACAACGCTGTTCTGTTCCTGGTGGCTTGCCGGATGATTTTTACGATCGCTTTTTCGGTGATGGTGTCCAGATTGGCAGTAGGTTCATCCAGGATCCATATGGGTGAATTCCTGAGCAATGCCCTGGCAATGGCCACTCTCTGACGCTCGCCCCCGCTGAGCTGTTTACCGTGCTCACCAAGTTGTGTATCGAGGCCGTTTTCAAGGCCCTGGTACCAGGACCATAAGCGGGCATCCTGCAACGCCTGGAGGAGATCTCCATCATCCGCATCCTCCCGTGCTATTTTCAGATTGTTCCGCAGCGAGTCCTGAAAGAGGTAAGTGAACTGATCCACTATCGCAACCCGGTTTCGTAAATGGCCGGGTGAAATAGCCGACAGCTTGTCAGCGCCCACAGCCACGAACCCGCTGTCAGGTTCATAAAACCTAAGCAACAAATTGACAATCGTGCTTTTTCCACTCCCGGATGGACCAACAATAGCTGCTTTTTCATTACTTTGAATATTAAAGCCAACATTTTCAAGTACTCTGTTTTCGCCGAAGGAAAAGCTCACATTGTCAAACATAAGGTTATTTTCGCCACTCTGGCTCTTCATGGGCCGTGATTCCTGGTCGGGCCGGACTTGCTCTTCGCCTGCTCCTTCTGAAGCCTGCCCCTTCATGGAGAAATCACCGCCGGTCAGTGAAAGCAGATGCTCAGCAGCCCTCTCGGTGGTTTCGAGATACTGAAAAGCAGTGCCGAGGTTTTGTGTGGCCTCAAAGGATGCCATTACGGACAAAACAACCAGAGCCAGCATCACGCCCGACAGTGTACCGTCCAGCACAAGAGGAGCTGTTACGAGCAGTGCTGCGGCAGCTGCAGAAAATAGAATCCAGTTATGCAGGCCATCCTGGAGACCCGTAACAACAGATTGCCTTCGTTCCAGTCTGGATATCTCATTGCAGAGTTCCTCGTTTCTTTTTTTGTATGCTTTTTGTAAACCAAACAGACGGATATCAAGTATCCCCTGGGCATGTTCTACCCACAGGTGTGACAGTTCACTTCTGAGTCGGATCTGCCTGGCCCCTGTCCCACGCGCGATCCAGCGAACAGCAACCGGTACTGCAATACCATTAAGCAGCAAAAAAAACAGTGTATACCAGGCCGCTGCCGGACTGTAAGCCCTTAAAAAGAAAAATGCCGTGAAGGTTACAAAAACTGCAACAATAACGGGAGTAAACACACGGATATAGTAGTTTTGAAGCTCGTCGACATCGGATGTTATGGACGACAGCAACGAACCGGAACGGTATCCCAGCAGACGGGCCGCGGAAACTGTGCTCAGCGCTTTGAAAAAACGGCTCCGCATCAGCAGAAGCAGACGAAATGTAATATCATGGGAAAGCAACCGCTCGGAGTATCGCAGCACAGCCCTGCTGATTCCGAAGAACCGTACGGAAACTATGACAACCATCAGATCCAGAATGGGCGGGCGAAGAGCGGCTGCAGAAATCAGGTATCCGGAACTGGCAAGCAGTCCAATCCCGGCCAGCATGGTTCCGGACCCGAGCAGGACCGCCGCCGTTATCCTCCATGGATAGCGTTTTAAAAATCGGGATAATGTGGTGTGGATATTCATGTCCGTACGCTTGCAGGAACCTGGTATTCAGACTGCCGGCGTGCAGTAGACCGGCCTGCAATCCTCTGGCTGGTTTTCAATCTTGCGACGTGAGCACAGCTGATATGGAGTTCTCTGGTCCTCATGATGTGTATGCTGAAACCATTTGTTCATAGATTTTACAATTTGCTCGTAAGTATGAGTGCGTGCCTTCTGCTGTAATCCGTCCGTTTTCAAGAACAAGGATATTATCGGCTTTTCGAACCGTCGAAAGCCTGTGGGCGATCAGGAAGACGGTTTTGTTGGCCATCAGCTCATCAAGTGCACGATTTATCCGTTCTTCGCTTTCGGGATCCAGGGCGGATGAGGGCTCGTCCAGTATCAGCATGGGTGCATTTTTCAGAAGCGCCCTGGCGATGGATATGCGTTGCCTCTCACCACCGCTGAAACGTGCGGCAAACTCGCCGGTTCTGGTCTGGTAGCCATCCGGCAGTGTATGGATGAACTCGTGAGCGCCTGCAATCTTTGCTGCCGTTATGACATCACCCTCCACAGCGCCGGGCCGCGCCGCCTGCAGGTTTGCCATTACCGTATCGTCAAAAAACCAGTTGGTCTGGCTGACCACGGCCATGCTTTCCAGCCACGATCTTTCGTCTGTTATCGTCGCATCCTTGCCATCCATTAAAATCACTCCGCTGTCAGGAGACAGTTGACGCGTTAGCAGCCTCAAAATGGTTGTCTTGCCACTACCCGTAACTCCAACAAGTGCTGTCTTTTTTCCTCGGGCCAGTTTAAATGAACAATTTGTCAAAACCGGATACGATTTGCCCGGATATGTAAATGTGACATTTTCAAACACTGCTGAATGAGACAGGTCCTTTTCATCCCCGATCACAGCAGTTGTTTCCCCGGATTGTGGTGTTACATTTATCGGACCCTCATGTACGCTTTGTAAAGTCTGCTGACTCTCTGCAGCCCTATGATCATCATAAGTGCCGTTTACAGGTACTTTTTCATTGAGAGCATTTGTATCGAGAATGGCGAAAACCCTGCCCGCCGACTCTGTGCCCTCCATGCCGGCGTGATGCTGTGCGCCGAACATACGAAATGGCAGATAGTATTCCGGGGCAAGCAGGAGCACAAACAGACCGACTTGAAAACCAATATGTCCCTCTACAAGCCGAACCCCGATTTCTACGGCGACCAGCGCAGTTGCGATGGAAGCGAACAGCTCAAGGACAAAACCGGAAAGAAATGCAATTTTCAGCACACCCATGGTGGAAACACGAAAGCGGTCACTAATGTGCTCTATCTCCGTGTGCTTACTGCGCTCCCTGGTAAATAACTTCAGGGTTCTCAGACCCTGAATGGCATCCAGGAAATGACTGCTCAAATAGCGAAGCGTAGCCCATTGCCTCTCCACTTGCTGACGGGCGCGCATGCCGATAAGGGACATGAATACGGGGATCAGCGGCCCGGTAATTAACAGAATGAGGCCGCTAAGCCAGTCAATGAGAAAAACGGTAATCGCAATTACAATCGGGACAATCGCCATATGAATACCCGCCGGAATGAAGCGGGCAAAGTAGGCATCCAGTTTCTCCACCCCTTCCACGGCAGTGGCGGCCAGATCGCCGCTGTTCTGGGTTTCGGTCCATGCGGGACCCAGTTGCTGGATTTTGCTGAATAGCTTGTTCCTCAAGTCTGCTTTGATTTCTGAAGCGGCTTTCTGGACCATGATTTCATAGCCCCAGAACAGGATCCCCCTGACGGCTATGGCACCTGCTATCAGCAGCAACACCGGCCGGATGTGCGCATGCGGTGTATTGTGCATGAAGACAGCATCAATGGCAATACTTAAACCATGCATCAGCACGATGATGGTAACCGCCGAAAAAAAGCTCAGCAGCGCCATAAGGAGCCAGGGTTTCCGGCGCACAAACGCCAGCCGGAACAGTCTCTTATGGCTGCTGCTGTTTTTTGTCATCAACGATATCAGCTCCGCGGAATGGCATCACGGGTGACACGCTCCCGGAACACCCAATAACTCCACCCCTGATAGGCAAGAATGATAGGCACAAATATGATCGCAAGGACCGACATAATCGTCAGGGTCAGGTCACTTGAAGAGGCATTGTAGATGGTGAGATGATAGTCCGGATCCAGACTGGATGGCATCACCAGTGGAAACATGCCCTGAAAAACGACAAGAGAGCCGAAAACAATAGTTGCACCGGTGGCGGCAAAAGCATAGCCGTAGCGGTTGATGTTCATAAACACGATAACGGCTATGAAAGACACTATGGCTATCATGGGCAGGGTTCCCGGAATGATACCGAACTCCTCGAAAAGGATGGTCTGACGGTATCCGAGTATGGCAAACGTAAGCAGTACCAAACCCACAGGAATCCACATCATTCTTGCCGTTTTTTCCACACGGGCCCTGAGTTCATCGGTTGTACGCAGGCTGAGGAAAATGGCACCGTGCAAAGTGAACATGAGCAGGGAAACAAGTCCGCCAAGCAATGCGTATGGATTGAGCAAGGCAGGCAGCGCTCCGGTGAAGTTCATATCCTCACCGATCGGAAGCCCGATCACTATGTTTGTGAATGCGACACCCCACAAAAATGCCGGAAGCACACTCCCCCAGAAAATGAAATGGTCTGCCGTCAGGCGCCACCATCTCTCTTTCATTTTACTGCGGAACTCAAATCCCACAGCTCGGACAATCAATGCCAGCAGAATCAGGAACAGGGGCAGGTAAAATCCGCTGAAAAGTGTTGCATACCAGTGTGGAAACGCGGCAAACATGGCGCCACCGGCTGTTATCAGCCACACTTCATTGGCATCCCAGAACGGGCCGATGGTGTTGATGGTGACCCTGCGGTCGACTTCGTCCTTGCTCACAAAAGGCATCAGGATACCTACTCCGAAGTCAAATCCTTCCAGGAAGAAGTAGCCGATAAAAAGGACGGCAATGAGAATGAACCAGAATGTTTGTAAATCCATGATCTCCGTCTTCTTTAGTACGTGTGTAAATTGGTTTCCGTGCCCTCTTCCTCTTCCGGGGCCCCCTGCTTGCCAAAATACCACACAAGGTAGAACGCGGCCACGGCAAGCACGCCATAAACAAGGGTGAAGCCCATCATGGTGATCCATATCGAGCTTTTAAATACCGACGGGGAGACACCATCGGCTGTAAGCAGCAGTTCATATACCACCCAGGGCTGGCGGCCCATTTCCGCTACCATCCACCCGGCCGTATTTGCCAAAAACGTCAGAAAGATCATCACGATGCTGGTTTTCAGGAACAGGGGGTGATCCTGCAGCTTCCCCTTCCACCAGAGCCACAACCCCCAGAAAGCCACAATGATGAAAACGACGCCGAGCCCCACCATGATGCGGAAACTCCAATAGACGACGGCTACGGGTGGCAGATAATCACCCGGACCGTGTTTCTCTTCCATTTCGGCCTGCAGATCATTCATACCGCGCACTTCGCTGGTCAGGTTGTTGTGGGCCAGCACCGAGAGCATGTATGGCAGGCGTATTTCACGGCTGCTGGTCCCTTCCTCCTGATTGATGATGGCAAAAAGAGAAAAACTGGCCGGCTGTTCGGTTTCCCAGAGACCCTCCATGGCAGCCATCTTCATCGGCTGGGTCTTGACGGTCTCCTGGGCCTGGTCATGTCCCGTAGTGGCAGTGAGAAGGCTTGCAACAGCGGTGAAAACCAGCGCGATTTTTGCCGATTTAAGGAAGATCTCGGCCTGCTGATTGCGGATGATCATCCAGGCACTCAGCCCGAGGACGAACATACCTCCGGTGATGAAACCGCCAAGTATGGTGTGCGGCATCTGAACCAGCAAACGTTCGTTCAGCAGAATGGCGATGAAATCGGCCAGCTCGGCCCGGCCGCCAACCAGCTCGTATCCCACAGGCACCTGCATCCAGGAGTTTGCCATCAGGATCCAGACCGCCGAAAGGTTGGATGCAATGGCCACAAGCCAGATACAGGCAAGGTGGACGGCTTTGGGAAGGCGGGTCCACCCGAATATCCAGAGCCCGAGGAAGGTGGACTCAATAAAAAAAGCGGTCAGGGCTTCAATGGCAAGCGGAATCCCGAATATATCCCCCACGAACCGGGAATATTCGGACCAGTTCATGCCGAACTGAAACTCCTGCACAATACCGGTTACAATGCCAAGGGTGAATATGATTACAAACAGCTTCCCGAAATACTTTGTAAGCATTTTGTAATGGATATCCCCGGTCCTGTAGTAAAATGATTGAAGGATGGCCACCAGGACAGAAAGGCCAAGTGTAAGCGGCACAAATATAAAGTGGTAAACAGTGGTTATTCCAAACTGCCAGCGTGCCAGTTCAAGAGCTTCCATAGATGTAATTTGATGTGCAAATATCTAACCAGGTTATTACATCCTAAAGAACTGTAAAAGCATGAATTCTTTATGAAGATATTAATGAATCCCGGTGCATATCATTCACGCTTTATATCAAAACGTACTGAATCCCTGCTTTGCCGCACGGTTCTCACGGAAGCACAGGTTCTCTCAGAGCTGGCAGGTCATCGCAGAGTTACACGTTCTCTCAGAGCTGGCAGGTCATCTCAGTGCTACCGGTTCTCACGGAAGCACAGGTTCTCTCAGAGCTGGCAGGTCATCGCAGAGTTACACGTTCTCTCAGGGCTACCGGTTCCGGAACCCGTGTCGTATCCGTTTCAAAGGTATGTGCCATGGCTTCGAATTGATTCATGAAACGGCGCTTGCTGTAGCGCGGGGCAAACTGGGCGAATTCCATCATGTAGAGACGGTTTTGATGCTCATCGAAGATAGTGTAGTGGAGAAAGGGTCCACCCATGATGTCATTGGTCATTCGCCAGGTACCCCTGGTTTCCAGTGCGGGGCGACCATTGACCTGGGTCCGGACTGTCTCTATGACCCGCGGTGCACGATACTCCGTAGTGACATAGGATTCCTCTCGTGTGCCACGGATGAATTGCCGGTTCAGGCTGTCCCGGACAGCATTGATCCACTCCTGGTCAATGCCGTCAATGCCATCCTCCCAGCCCTCCTTGTAAGAGAACCAGATCCATCGGTCATTGTCGTGAAGGAAACGGCGCATGGATACGAAACCGGTCGTATCCACCCCGATCCGGTAATCATGCTGTACCCGGATGCTGAAACCGTGATTTTCCATCAGGGAATCGGCAAGATGCGCCTGCTCTCCCCTCCGGTATACCTGGCGCTTCCAACGCTGCCGCTCTACCTGGTCAAGCCCGCTAACCAGAGAAGTCTCCGAATCCATGATTCTTTGTGCAAGTGCCTGCTGGTCCGGTGCTGAAAGAAAAAGTGTCCACTGGTCTCGGAACCATCGGTCGCGCAGCGGAAATGCGAAATTTCGGCCATCGGCGATGCGCTGCTTGATATCCTCGCTCATAATGGCCCTGATGAATGCGCCTACGTTGCTCTCTTCGTCAATAGGAGCCGCAAATATGGTGTTTCTGAAACTCTTGGCAAAATCCAGGTCCCTGTTGGTCCGGAGATCCATAAATCGGAGGTCATATTTTACTTCCGGACGCGGGAGCGTCATCATTTCCCGCCCGAAAGTAGCCCTGATGGCATCAGCAACGGGACCGTCCCATTGCGTCGAGTCCATTACCACAAGCACTTCCGATAAGCCGCCCTGGGCAGAACGGCGGTAGTCCTGGTCACAGGCGGTGATAAAAAAAAGAAGCCCGGTCAGTGCAGCCAGGTAAACAGGTAAACGGTTCATGAGTGAAATTTTAAGGTAGAAAGTAAGATAAAAGTAAGGTAGAAAGTAAGAAGCTANGCTCAGNAATCATTTTAATTATCTGGTGGATAACGTTTTTTACCGGTCTTTTATGATGCCGGCATGGTATCCGCAATTGCCGGGCATTTCGTGGATGTGTCATAAGCCCGGTGCATCAAAATACTGCTGATAAGATGATTCCCGATTGCTGTGGAAGTGACCCTTCTCTACGGAGGTGCTGTTCCTTATCTGCTAATGAGGTGATTCTTCCCCGATCTGTGAGCCGTATTTCAACTCCCGGACAAAATCACCTGTTTTTTCCATCCAATCCTGTCCCGGATAAACACTGCGGATGTGATCAATCAGCGCACTGCCGACAATGAACCCCTCCGTTTCACGTGATACGCTCATGGCGTCGGCATGGGACCGAATCCCGAATCCAACCAGAACCGGGGGGCGGACTCTCTGGATAAAACCGGCAACAGATCGACTCACCTCCTCCCCATCGCGCGCGCCGGTGACACCGGTGACCGATACGCAATAAACAAACCCACGGCTTGCCCGGTCAATTTCCTGCATTCTGCTGTCGGATGTGTTGGGTGCCACAAGATGTATCGGATCAATACCATATTTCTGGCACAGAGCATCGATTTCCGGGAATTCGCCTGGCGGGACATCAGGGAGAATGATCCCGTCAGCATCCGATGTTTTTACTTTATGAAAAAAAGCGTCCAGTCCGTATTTCAAAACAGGATTTATGTAGCCCATCAAAACAATGGGTATCTCTGAACTCTTTCTGATCTCCGTGATCATGTCAAAAATGGAATCCAGATTTACACCTTTACCGAGCGCTACATTGCTGGCGTATTGAATCGTCGGTCCATCAGCCAGGGGATCGCTGAAGGGCATGCCCAGCTCCAGTATGTCGGCGCCAGATGCTTCCAGTTTACTGACCAGCGCTACCGTTTCTCCCGGATCCGGATAGCCGGCAGTCAGAAACAGGCTCATGACTTTCTCCCGGCCGGACCTGTTTTCAAAAAGTCTTTCAATTCTTCTTTTGTTTACCATTATGAAATCTGTTTTTATCAATTCCCATTCATAAGTTCAGAATGAACTCGCATTACAGCATGTAATCTCCATGTCCGGGTAAGATCCCGTATACAAATAACCATGATTATCATCGCCATCTGACATTCAACATGATTTTTTGAATCATAAGCATTTAGATTCAACTTGTGAATCATAAAGAATTACACTCAAGACGGTGCACCAGGAAGTGCTCTATCCGTGACAGCCAACCGACATTGAGGAGAATCATTGACAGTATTAATCTC
>SL_3KL_010_SEDDRAFT_10004294_pt1 | contig 12890 bp, 7 predicted proteins | sample SodLakKL_010_SED_2_FD_10381 | JGI IMG/M metagenome (IMG submission 10381)
GGTCTCGGCATCCGCGCCCTCGAGCGGCTCGGCCAGGCCGCCGATGCCGGCCATGCCGACCAGGATGGCGGCGACCAGGCAGATCGCAGCCCAGCTGACCGCGATGCGACGTGCGCGGGTGAGCTGACCGGCGGTGCGAATGCCCATGAAGCGCGCAAGGATATGTGGCTGGCCGAAATATCCCAGCCCCCAGGCCAGCAGCGAGATAATGGCCAGCAGACCCAGAGCCTGGCCATCGGCACCGGTGAAGGGATTGAGCATTTCCGGGTTGGCCCCGCGAACCGACTCGACCAGCCCGACGTCGCCGAAGCCCACGACCATGATCGGCACGGCCACCAGTGCCAGCAGCATCAGCAGCGCCTGCAGCGCATCGGTCCAGCTCACCGCCAGGTAGCCACCCAGGAAGGTATAGATGATGATCGCCGCGGCACCGGTGCCGACCGCCCACATGTAGGGCAGTTCGAAAACGGTTTCGAACAGGCGCCCGCCGGCGACGAGTCCGGCGCTGACATACAGGGCGAAGAACACGAAGATGAACACGCCCGGTATCACCCTGAGCAAGCCGGAGGTGTCGGCGAAGCGGCGTTCGAAATAATCCGGTAGCGTCAACGAGTTATCAAGCGTTTCCGTGGCCACGCGCAAACGCCGCGACACCAGCAGCCAGTTCATCCAGGTGCCGATGAGCAAGCCCAGCGCGATCCAGCCGGCCTCAAGGCCGCCGAGGTAAGCCGCGCCCGGCAAACCGAGCAGCAGCCAGCCGCTCATGTCCGAGGCGCCGGCCGACAGGGCGGTGACCCCGCTGCCCAGGCGACGACCGCCGAGGATGTAGTCGGACAGATCCTGCGTGCGCTGCCAGGCCAGTATCCCCAGGCCGAGCAGAACCACGAAATACAGTCCGAAAGTGAAATAAGTGCTGGCCATCAGTACAACTCCCTCAAATTTTTTTTATCGATCCGAAAACCCCGTACTTGCGGGCTTCAAAGGGTATTTTTCGAGTCTACCACGGTGAATTGGTGCCGGAATCGACTTGACATGCGTGACCGCTTATGTCCATGCTGAATAGATGCGTGAGATCAATCACGTAAATTTTGTCAACATCCAAAAGTAATAGATCTTGTCCTTCAATCAATCGGCATCGGAGAACGCAGACGGCTCTTGTCCCAAGCGACAGGGCCATGTCCGTTGGTCGGCTGATTCGCTTCATTGTGGGGAACGCGGGGGTGAGGAAGTCGAGGGATCAGGACCTTCCCTACCCAAATCCAATCGAGGAGATTTTTTCATGAAGTATGCAAGCAAGCGCCTGACAGCGCTGGCCGGCGCTGTCGGCCTGGTGCTGGCCGGTGCGGCTGTCGCCGACGACGATCGCTACATCATCCAGTTCGCGCCCGGAGCCGCAGGCCAGGGAGTGGCCGCCATTCAGGCCATGGGCGGCGAAATCAACGTCGACCTGACCAGCCGCAGCGTCAACGCCGTGTCGGTGACGATCCCCGAGCAGGCGCTCAAGGGGCTGGAGAACAACCCGAACATCATCAACATCGAATCGGATGGTCGCCGCTACCTGATGGCCGACCAGGTGCCATACGGCATCGAAATGGTTCAGGCTGACCTGGTCTCGGACGAATTCGCCGGCAATCAGAATATCTGCGTGATCGATTCCGGCTACTACATCGACCACGACGATCTGCAATCGAACAACGTCACCGCCACCTACGATTCGGGCAGTGGCGATCCGTTCATCGATCCCTGTGGCCACGGCACGCACGTGACCGGCACGATCGCGGCGCTGGCCAATGGCAGTGGCGTGCTTGGCGTGCTGCCCTCGGGCAACGTCGGACTGCACATCGTCAAGGTTTTCGGCGATGACAACTGGTCGGGCGGTTCGTGCGGTTGGAGCTACAGCTCCAGCCTGGTCGCCGCGGCCTATGAATGCGCCGATGCCGGCTCCAACGTCATCAACATGAGTCTCGGTGGCGGGACGTCCAGCAGCACCGAAGCCCAGGCTTTCCAGGACCTGTACGACCAGGGCATCCTGCCAGTGGCCGCCGCCGGTAACAGCGGCAACACCTCCTACAGCTACCCGGCCTCCTATGACGCCGTGGTCTCGGTGGCCGCGATCGACGCGAACAAGGAACTGGCCAGCTTCTCGCAGCGCAACGACCAGGTCGAGTTGTCCGCGCCCGGTGTCTCGGTGCTGAGCACCACACCGTTCGCCGGTGCCGAGGTCAGCGTCGGCAACGACAGCTACCAGGCCACCCCGATGGATCGTGCGGCCAGCACCACCGCCGAAGGTAACCTGGTCGACGGCGGACTGTGCACCTCGGCCGGCAACTGGAGCGGTCAGGCCGTTCTGTGTGAGCGCGGTGAGATCTCGTTCAGCGACAAGGTGTCCAATGTCGAGGCTGGTGGCGGTGTCGCCGCGATCATCTATAACAATGAGACGGGCAATTTCGCTGGCACCCTGGACTGTGGTGGCAACCCGAATCGTGCGTGTTCTTCGGTTCCGGCCGTGAGCATCAGCCAGGCCGACGGCCAGCACCTGGTCTCCAATGAACTCGGCAATGCCGCGTTCGTCAGCACCGTCGAAGTCGTGCCGGCGAGCGGCCACGATGCCTGGAACGGCACCTCGATGGCTTCGCCGCACGTTGCCGCGGTGGCCGCGCTGGTCTGGAGCTACGCGCCGGATGCCACGCCGGGTGAAATTCGCGCTGCCCTGGCTGCTTCCGCCGAGGATCTCGGTACCTCAGGTCGCAACAACGAGTTCGGCTACGGCCTGGTTCAGGCCCAGGCGGCGCTGGAGTACCTCGGTGGAGACACCGGTGGTGGTGATGACGGTGGTGATGACGGCGGCGACACCAATGAGCCGCCGACGGCTGCGTTCACCTACAGCTGTGATGAGCTTGCCTGCACCTTCGACGGTAGCAGCAGCTCGGATACCGACGGCACCATCGAGAGCTATAGCTGGACCTTTGGTGACGGCAACAGCGCTTCCGGTGAAGTGGTCAGTCACACCTACGGCAGTGACGGCAGCTACACCGTCACGCTCACGGTCACCGACAACGACGGCGACAGCGATTCGAGCAGTCAACTGGTGACGGTCGAAGCCGCGGAAGATGGTGGCGGCGACGACGGCGGCGACGATGGAGAAGCCGGTGGCGTGTCCGTGGCCAGCATCGACCTGTCCGTGCGCTCCCGTGGTCCGTGGCGCAGTGGCGAAGCCTACGTGACCGTGATCGACGCCGACGGCAACACCGTCTCCGGCGCCACGGTGACCGGCACGTTCAGTGGTGATGTCGGTGGAACCGTCACGAGCGAAGCTACCGGGTCCAACGGCGTGGCTTTCCTCGAAAGTGATCGCACCCGCCAGAACTCGATCAGCTTCGAGTTCTGCGTCGACAGCATCTCTCACCCCGACTTCGATTACGACGCCACGGGTAACGCCGTGACCTGCGTATCGAACTGATCAGACCAACTGATCGATGAAACACGAAAAGGCCCCGCACTGCGGGGCCTTTTCGTTTCGCCCCGTCTCGGCAACACAAGCGGAAGCCAGTATCCTCTCCTTTCACCTTTCACCTTTTACCTTTCACCTCCCAGATGCTCGACCGCATTCCCGCCCCCGTCCTCGCCGCCGATCTGATCCTGGTGATTCATTTCCTGGTCGTCGCCTTCGTGGTATTGGGCCAGGTGCTGGTCATCGTCGGCGGAGTGTGTGGTTGGGCGTGGGTGCGCAACCTGTGGTTCCGGCTGGCCCACCTTGTCACGATCGGCTTTGTCGTAGTGCAGACCTGGTTCGGTCAACTCTGTCCTTTGACGGTCTGGGAGCAAGACTTGCGACGTGCCGCCGGTCAGGCCGCCCATGAGCAGTCCTTCGTCGCCTACTGGCTCGGCCGTGTGCTCTTTTTCGATCTGCCGTGGTGGGTGTTCATTGCCGCCTACACCGCCTTCGCGCTGCTGGTGATCTGGACCTGGTGGTGGTTGCCGCCAAGGTGGTCGAGTCGGTCTTCGTGAACATCCCGCGTGACGGTCCTATGTCGAATCGGTTACCTTGATCGGCTTCTGGACCCAACGTGAATCGACTATCCCATGACCCGTCCCCTTTCCGCTTCCCCGCTCCTCATCCTCATCGGTTGCCTGTTCACTGCATCCATCGCCCTGGCCGACGATACCCGCCTGCTGCGCCAGCCGGCGATTTCCGCCGACCATGTCGCTTTCGTCTACGCCGGCGACATCTGGATTGCCGGGCACGACGGCAGCGAACCGCGCCGCCTGACCTCCAGCGAGGCCGAGGAGAACAACCCGTACTTTTCCCCCGACGGCGGCATGATTGCCTTTGCCGGTCATTACGAGGGCAATGCCGATGTTTACGTGATTTCCGTTGACGGTGGTCAACCACAACGACTGACCTGGCATCCCGGCGATGACATTCCGGTTGGCTGGAGCGCCGATGGTTCGGCCGTGGCCTTCGCTTCGCGACGAGAGACCGATCACGGTCGCTCGGCCCAGCTCTACCACGTGCCCATCGATGGCGGAGCTCCGGTCAAGCAAATGGAGGCGCGCTTCTTTCGTGGCCGTTGGGACGAGTCCGGGGAACGCCTGGCCTATATCGATTTCGGACCGGCCTACAACGGGCTCTACGGCGGCAGCGCCGGATGGCGCGGTTACCGCGGCGGCACCACGCCGTCGATCCGGGTGTTCGAGCCCGAAACCGATACCGTTCGGCCGATCCCCGGCGAGCGCGTCAACGACATCCAGCCGTTCTGGCTGAACGGGCAGGTCTATTTCCTTTCCGACCGTGACAACAAAGTCTTCAACCTGTTTCGTTTCAACACCGAAAGTGGACAGTTCGAGCGCCTGACCGACCAGGACACCTGGGACATTCGCTGGGCTTCGGGCCATGGCGATACCGTGATCTACGAAACCGGCGGTCGCCTGCACACCATGGCCCTCAGCAGTGGCGAACGACGGACCCTGTCGATCAACATCAACCCCGATCTGCCGCAACTGCGTGCCGGGTGGCGCACCGTGCGCAACAATATCGAGCAGGCGGGATTGTCGCCCAACGGCAAGCGCGCCCTGATCACGGCCCGCGGCGAGGTGTTTTCCGTGCCGGTGGAGGACGGATCGACCCGCAACCTGACCACCACCGACGGCGTTCGCGAATACACCGCGCTGTGGTCGCCGGATGGCGAGCAGATCGCCTGGATCGTCGAATCGCGCAGCGGCCAGACGCTGGCGGTCACCGACCAGCGTGGCCTGGGCGAGCCACGTGAATACGAGCTGGGTCCGGATTTCTACCGGCTCAGGGCCTGGGATGCCGATAACGGGCGGATTGTGTTCACCGACAACCGCCTTGGGCTGCATTACATCGATCTGGCCGACGGGCGGGTGCACGAGATCGCCCGCCAGGTCCGACAGGGCGATTTCGACCTGGCCCTGTCACCGGACGGGCAATGGCTGGCGCACACTCAGTACCGGGCGAACTATTTCCGCGACCTGGTCGTGTACCACTTCGATGAAGACCATTCCGTGACGGTGTCCGACGGCATGGCCGATGTCGCTTCGCCGGTATTCAGCCGCGACGGCGAGTACCTGTACTTTGCCGCCTCGACCAACACCGGACCGCGCCAGTTCTCACTGGACATGTCCAGCCAGGAGCGCCCTTACCGCGCCGGCCTCTACGCGCTGGTGCTGCGCGCCGAGGGTGAATCGCCGCTCAAGCCGCGGACCGGCGACGAGGAGGACAACGGCAACGATAACGACGACAACAATGGCAACGACAATAGCAACAACAACGATGTTGAAGTCCGGATCGACTTTGACGGCCTGTTCGCGCGCAAGGTCGCCCTGCCGGTGGAGAAAGGCAACCACGGCGACCTGAAAGTGGCCGCCGACGGCAGCCTGTACTGGATGCAGCGCGCCCAGCCGGGCGCCACGGTGGAACAGCCGGGCGACACGGTTGCCCGTCACCATCGCCTGCGCCGTTTCGATTTCGACGAACGCGAGGCCGGCCGGGTGTTTTCCGGCCTGCGCGGCTACGAGATGAGCGCCAGCGGCAGTCATGTGCTGGTGCAACGCGACGACGGTGGCCTGGCCGTGGGCGAAACGGATGGTCGCCTGCGCCCGGACAACCTCGACTTGTCGGGTCTGCGCATGCACATCGACCCGCGCGCGGAGTGGGCGCAGATCTTCGACGAGGGCTGGCGCTTCCAGCGCGACTTCTTCTACGCCGACAACCTGCACGGACTTGACTGGGAGGCCGTCTACGAGCGTTATCGCCCTCTGCTTGAACACGTCGGACGTCGCGAGGATCTCAACGAGTTGATGGTCGAGATGATCGCCGAGGTGCACGCGGGTCACAATCGCGTCGGTGGCGGCGATGTGCACCGGCCCAACGGGCCGTCCGGCGGCCTGCTCGGTGCCAATTTCGGCATTGACCGCGATCGCTGGCGCATCGAGCGCATCTACACCGGTGAGTCGTGGAACCCGTTCATCGACAGCCCGCTGGCCGCCCCCGGGAATGCCGCGCAGGAAGGCGAGTACATCCTGGCCATCGACGGTCGCGACCTGACCGCGGCCGACAACCTGTTTGCTCGCCTGCAGGACACGGTCGGCAAGCAGGTGGTGCTCACCGTCGCGCCCGAGGCTGACGGCAGCGACTCGCGCGAGATCATCGTCGAGCCGGTCAACTCGGAATCCGGCATGCGCCTGTGGTCCTGGATCGAGGACAACCGCCGCCAGGTGGCCGAGGCCACTGACGGCCGGGTTGGCTACATCTACCTGCCCAATACCGCCGGGCCCGGCTACACTTTCTTCAACCGCATGTTCCACGCGCAACTCGACAAGGACGCCCTGATCATCGACGAGCGCGCCAACGGCGGCGGTCAGGCGGCTAACTACATCGTCGAGGTGCTGAGCCGTCGCCACCTGTCGAACTGGGTGTATCGCCAGGGTGAGATGGCGACCACGCCGATGGGTGCGCTGCACGGGCCGAAAATCATGATGATCGACCAGGATGCCGGCTCGGGCGGTGATTTCATGCCCTACGCTTTCCGTGAGCTCGGCATCGGTCCGCTGCTCGGCACGCGCACCTGGGGCGGCCTGATCGGGATCTTCGCCAATCCGCCGTTTGTCGACGGCGGTGTCATGACCGTGCCGCATTTCCGCTTCGTCGACGTCGACAACAACTGGTCGGTCGAGAACGAGGGCGTGGCCCCCGACATTCGCGTCGAGCTCGATCCGGTCGCGGCCAATGCCGGGCGTGACACCCAGCTTGAGCGCGCCATCGGCGAGATTCTCGAGATGCTGGAGGACTACAGTGACGACATTCCGCGCGAGGCGCCGCCCCTGCCGACCGAGCTGGGACGTTAAGCCGGTACTGGCAGCCCAAACAGAAGCAAGATCATGAACGCGGCGCTGCCGCGTTCCCTGGCCGTCGCCTGGTCCGCGTTCGTGGTGCTATGGCTTCCGGTTTACGTCATCGAGTTGCCGCTGGTCAATTTCCTGTGGTTTTCCAATATTGCTGTTCTCGGCGGACTGGTGGCCGCCTGGACGGGCTCGCGACGACTGGCCAGCATGCTGCTGGTCGCCGTCGGTCTGCTGGAGGCCGGCTGGATCTTCGATTTTCTCATCGGTCTGCTGCTTGGCGGCAACCCGCCGCTCGGCGGGGTCGGCTACATGTTCGACCCCGAAGTTTCGCTGCATGTGCGCGCACTGTCGCTGCACCACCTGGCGCTGCCCTTCGTGCTGCTGTGGATGGTGTGGCGGCTGGGCCATGACCCGGCGGCTTTTCGCTGGTGGCTGCCGATCGGCTGGAGCGTGGTGCTGATCACCCGCTGGCTGGTCGAGCCCGACCAGAACGTCAACTGGGTGCTGCGCGCTCCCTGGCATTTACAAGACCAGGTGCTCGGTTGGCCCTGGCTGGGCGCGCTAATGATCGCGCTGGCCACCATCTGGTGGTTGACGCATCGCCTGCTTTGCCTGCTGCCGCGGCGCTCATAGCACCCGGTCTTCGGACGATCCAGGCTTGACCTGTTTGGCACTTTGCACCAAGATATGGGCACCACGGTTCCCCAATCACACAACATGTTGGGGCTAAGAGGGAATTCGGTACGGCGTCTCATGCCCAGTCCGAAGCTGTCCCCGCAACTGTAGGCGGCGAGCCCGCCGGGTCCATCCAGCCACTGGTGATTTTACCGGGAAGGCGGCCCGGCGACCGCGACGACCCGCGAGCCAGGAGACCTGCCGTGATGAACGCAACATGACACGGGCGGGGTCTCCCGGCGGCTGCGAATATCGGTCCCTCGACCGGCTGTTCCTGCCTGCTGCTGCCGACCCCGCCTCCGAGCACGAGCAACGGAGGATTGTATGGATCAGTTGGCACACTCGCTTCACACCCCGGCGGCACAGGAAACGCCCGCGGCTCGCCGCGCGCCCGTGCCCGCGCCGCTGGGACCCCGTCCGCGCATCGACCAGCTCGAACTGGACCGTTCGCGCGACGCCCTGCTCACCGATTTCGGCCTGCAAACCCTGAAAGACCGCTACCTGCTCGCGGGCGAAGGCCCGCAGGACATGTTTGCCCGGGTTTCTTGCGCGTTTGCCGATGATCTCGAGCACGCCCAGCGCCTGTATGACGCGATGTCGCGGCTGTGGTTCATGCCGGCCACGCCGATTTTGTCCAACGGCGGCACCACCCGTGGCCTGCCGATTTCCTGCTTTCTGAATTCGGTGCCCGATTCCCTGAACGGCATCGTCGATACATGGAACGAGAATGTCTGGCTGGCCTCCCAGGGGGGCGGCATCGGCACCTACTGGGGCGAGGTCCGCTCGATCGGCGAGCAGGTCAAGGGCTCGGGCCAGACCTCGGGCATCATGCCGTTCGTGCACGTGATGGACGGCCTGACCCTGGCCATTTCCCAGGGCTCGCTCCGGCGCGGCTCGGCGGCGGTCTACCTGGACGTGCACCACCCCGAGATCGAGGAGTTCCTCGAGATTCGCAAGCCCTCCGGCGACTTCAACCGCAAGGCGCTGAACCTGCATCACGGCATCAACATCACCGATGAGTTCATGCAGGCGGTGGCCGAGGGCCGTGATTTCGGCCTCAAGAGCCCCAAGACCGGCGAGGTGCTCCGGCGCGTCGACGCTCGCAGCCTGTGGCAGCGCATCCTCGAGACCCGGCTGCAGACCGGCGAGCCGTATCTGCTGTTCATCGACACGGTCAACCGCGACATGGCCGCGCACCAGAAGAAGCTGGGATTGAACGTCTCGACCTCCAACCTGTGCTCCGAGATCACCCTGCCGACCGGCATCGATGTCGACGGCAATGAGCGCACCGCGGTGTGCTGCCTGTCTTCGCTCAATATCGAAACCTGGGCCGAGTGGAATGACGAGCCCGAGTTCATCGAAGACGTCGCCCGCTTCCTCGACAACGTCCTGACCTACTTCATCGAGGCCGCGCCCGAAGGCATGAACCGGGCCCGCTACTCGGCCCTGAACGAGCGCTCGATCGGTTTGGGGGTCATGGGATTCCACTCCTTCCTGCAGGGCCAGGGCATTCCGCTGGAATCGGCCCCGGCCAAGTCCTGGAACCTGAAGATCTTCCGCCATATCCGCACGGCAATGGATGCCGCCTCCAAATCCCTGGCCGAAGAGCGCGGGCCGTGTCCGGATGCCCTGCGCGCCGGCGCCAAGGAGCGCTTCAGCCACAAGCTGGCGATCGCGCCGACCGCCTCGATCTCGATCATCTGCGGTGGCGTGAGCGCGTGCATCGAGCCGATTCCGGCCAATATCTACACCCACAAGACCCTGTCGGGTTCGTTCACCGTGCGCAACCGGCATCTTCAGGCCCTGCTGGCCGAACGCGGCGCCGACACCCCGGCAACCTGGGCCTCGATCCTCGAGCATGAGGGCTCGGTCCAGCACCTGGACTGCCTGGACGACGACGAAAAGCAGGTCTACCGGACCGCCTTCGAGATCGACCAGCGCTGGGTCATCGAACTGGCCGCCGACCGCGCGCCGCTGATCTGCCAGAGCCAGTCGCTCAACCTGTTCCTGCCCGGCGACATCGACAAGTGGGATCTGCACATGCTGCATTTCACGGCCTGGGAGCGCGGCATCAAGAGCCTCTACTACTGCCGTTCCAAGGCGATCCAGCGGGCCGGTTTCGCCGGCAAGCTGGACGGGGAGTCCCTGCCATCGGATGGAGATCCCGGATCGTCGTCCGGGACATGCTACGAGGAGTGCCTGGCATGCCAGTGATTGATCTGAACAGTAATCCGCGCGATCTGATCGGCACCGGCCAGGTCGGGCTGCTGGAATCGACCGGCACCTACAATGTCGAGCGCTACGGCTGGGCCTACGAGTACTGGAAGCGCCAGCAGCAGACCCACTGGATGGGTGAAGAAGTGCCGCTGGGCGATGACATCAAGGACTGGGCCGGTGATCGCCTGAGCGAAACCGAACGCGCCCTGCTGACCCAGGTCTTCCGCTTTTTCACCCAGTCCGACGTCGAAGTCTCGGACAACTACATGAAACGCTACATCCCGATCTTCCAGCCGCTGGAGATCCAGATGATGATGGCCGCGTTTACCAACATGGAAACCGTCCACATCGACGCCTATGCCTTGCTGCTCAAGACGCTGGGCATGCCCCAGACCGAGTTCGAGGCCTTCCGCGATTACCAGGAAATGAAGGCCAAAGCCGACTACATGCAGACCTTCGGCGTCGACTCGGTGGCCGATGTCTCGCGTACCCTGGCCATGTTCGGGGCGTTTACCGAGGGCATGAGCCTTTTTGCAAGCTTCGCCATGCTGCTGAACTTCCCGCGCTTCAACAAGATGAAGGGCATGGGTCAGATCGTATCCTGGTCGGTGCGCGACGAGTCGCTGCATTGCGAGGGCGTGATCCGGCTTTTCCACGAATGGAACCGGGAAACCGGCGCCATGACTCCGGCGGTGCGCGACGACATCATCGACGTGGCCCGGACCATGGTCCGGCTGGAAGAGAATTTCGTCGATCTCGCCTTCGGCCTGGGGGACATCGAAGGCATGAGCGCGGCCGACATCAAGCGCTACGTGCGCTACATCGCCGACTGGCGCCTGGCCCAACTCAGGCTGCCGACGGTCTTCGGCTGTTTCGAGCAGGCCGACGGCGGCTACCGCCCCCTGATGGACCACCCGCTGCCCTGGCTACAGGAAATCCTCAACGGTGTCGAATTCGCCAACTTCTTCGAACAGCGCGCCACCGAGTACGCCAAGGGCGCCACGCGCGGCCGCTGGGATGGCGAGGACGGGGTCTGGGCGCGGTTCGAACGCCACCAGCGCAACCGCCACCCCATGCCGGCCGACTGAATCGGCCGGGTTCGGCCAGGGGTAGTCGACTGCTTGATCGATTCGGCGTTTTCGTGGTCAAATCGGGTACGCAGCTAGAATCTGGACCCACATTCGGGGCCGGGGGACGCAGACTCTTCAAGGAGGCTGAATATGTACAACCGGATTGCGTTGATCATCGTATTTCTTGTCCTGCCATGGATCGCCCTGGCCGAAGCCGATGACCGGGTGACGGTGGAATTTGCCGAGCCTGATCGTTACCTGGATGCCGGTGACAGGCCGCGTGACAAGGAGCGCAACCTCAACAGCATCGAGGGCTTTCTGGCGGCGGAAGTCGGTCGCTGTCTGCACGAAGGCGAGCGCGTCGAGATTCGGGTGTTCGACATCGATCTGGCCGGTCGCTTCGAGTGGTGGCATCGGCCGGAGGGAGTTCGCATTCTGCGCAATATCGATTTTCCGCGCATGAAGCTGGAATACGAACTCTTCGATGCCGACGGACAGGTGGCAGACGAGCGTCGCGAGTGGATCACGGACATGGATTACCTGGACCGTGGGACCCGACTCCCGGCCCGACGTGCGCTGGTTCATGAAGAGCGCATGATCCGCGACTGGGCCCGGCTGCGTTTCTGTCGCCGTTCAGGGTAAGTCCGGGCGACAGTCCTGCGCCGCACGCTCACGCTGCTCGGCGGCCCGCTCACCGACTGCTTCGTGGGGGGTCAATGTCTCGAGTAGTTGCAGTGCTTCGCAGGGCCGGTCACGGCGCAGGAGTGTGACGGCCAGGTTGTAACGGCCGCTGGCATGCTCGGGATCGATGGCCAGCAGGCGGCGGTAGGCAAGTGCTGCGGCTGCATGATTGCCGCGCGAGAATTCGGCATTGCCCAGACCGAGCCAGGCCAGGGGGATGTCCGGCCAGCGTTCGAGGGTCTGTTCCCAGGCCCGAACAGCATCGGCGCCTTCGGCGACCGCTTCGAAATCGGCCACAGCGCCGATCCAGCGTTTCGGGTCCGGGTCGGTTGGCCACTGACCGGGCTCGAGCAGCAGCAGCGCCCAGCGTCCCGCCCGGTCCCAGCGCCGCAGCCAGCGGCCGGCCGACACGCGTTGTTCCCGTTCCTCGCCCGAGCGCAGCAGCACCATGTTGCCGTCGCGGTCATAACCGACCACCACGGCGTAATGCCAGTAAGGGCGTGACTCCAGGCCCAGGTTTTCCAGCACCAGCACCGGGCGGCCCGCCGCGACCTCGGCAAAGACGGCGCTTGGTTCGCCCGGCAAACGGTAGGCGATGCGCCCCCGGGCTCGCGCGGTGGCGGTCATCTCGGCCTGCAGACTGCCGCGCAGACCCGGCGTGTAGACGCGTTCGGCCAGTTCGTCGGGCGTGACTTCCAGGCCGCTGTATTCGAGCACGGTCGCCAGGGCGGCCGGTCCGCAGTGGAACTCGGTCTGGGGATGGAACGGAACGGATTCCAGGTTGGTCGCGGCCGGCAGTCCGGATGTTTCCTCGGCGAGCCTGAGGCCGGCGCAGCCGGTCAGCAAGGACGCGGCGGCGCAAAAAAGAACGAGCCGCATCGA
>SL_3KL_010_SEDDRAFT_10004295_pt1 | contig 12888 bp, 12 predicted proteins | sample SodLakKL_010_SED_2_FD_10381 | JGI IMG/M metagenome (IMG submission 10381)
CCTTCAGACATTAGTTTTGCATCTTTAGTAATTTTGACATAAAACTCATGCCAAAAATTGTCCTTCTTTTTGTGGGTATTTAAATCCAAATCTAAAATAGAAGAGAAAAACAATTGTTCTTCTTCAGACTTAAATGGGTTTACTAGTTCATCATATTCGTTTACAGGTAAACAATACTGTTTACTAGCCCCTTCCCACATAAAATACCCGGTATGTTGCGGGTCTGTTATCATCTTTCCACCACGAGGAATTGGCCTCAAAATTACTTTTCTATCTTCTAGAAAACCTTCTTTTAAACCATACTCTGTAGTAGCTACAATCTCTTTTGTTGCACTCATAATTTCTCTTTTGCCAGTTAATAAAAATTATTATAAAATGGAGGAAGGGACTTAACCCCTCCTCCAAGTTTTTTAGTCTATCTCAACATAGCAGGTCTGATACTACCTGTACGTTTCGGATTCATCAGCTTCATACCACCGATATACTGTTTATAAACAGAATACCCATCAACTGAACTAGCAGTCATTTGTGGACTAGAAGGTTTATTGTACGGAGTAAACGGATCTCTCATACCCGGGATGTACTTAAAGAACTCTTCNTTATCTTTAACAGCAACCCNCTTGATATTGGCTTCACCATTAGTAGTACCAGCATCCCAGATGTCATAAACCCTAGAACTAACAAGTCCACCTTTAGGATGGTAAATCTTATTTCTAACCGGGTCATCTTTCATTGGGTCAAGAACTACATTGAATTCAATACCGTTAACTGAGATATACCTAGCAATCTGACCTTCGTCAAGAGCGATACTTCCGTCACTTCTCTTGATATGATGGTCACTTTGTAGATAATTAAATCCACTCAACTTATCAGAAGCAGCTTTATGGAATTCATACAGTCCCCACTCTCCAGTAGACAGTACAAACTTTCTGCTATCTTCTTTCAATTTACCAACAGACATCTGCATAGCAAAGTCAGTTAGTGAATCTAAGTTGAACTTATTGAAATACATCAGGTTTCCGCCATCCATTTGTTCTTGAAGACCAAATCCTGCACGGATTGTGTTTCCTGATTCCCCCCTATGCTTGTATTGACCGTCAGCACTCTTATTAGACTTACCATGCATCAACAGTCTAGCAATGTCTTGCCTACACTGTTTTAAGAAGTCCCAGCCAAGTTTGTCAATCCAACGAGTCTGCATTTTACCTTCTTGGTCAATAAATGCAAATGCCATAGGATGATTTTTTCCTTTAGTAATCATGTTACCCGGAACATCGTAGTTCTTACGAATAACAGAAGTTACATTTTCCATCATAAATGGGCTGGCATGGTGAACAGTATTACCTCTCTTAGAGAGTTCGTGTTCTACCAAACCGAATTCCTCTGACCAGCGAGTACCAGCTGCTAGTTCAGTAGGCGGAACAAAGGCTTCGTCGTCTCCACTCCATAGAACAACTCTGTATCTCCATCCACCGTCTGTATGAATAGGATCTGACTGTACTCTAATAGAGAATGCGTCAGGATTTTCACCTACAATTACAGAAGTAGCTTCGAAATACCGTTCTGGGAAGAACATATAAAACTCACTTCCACCAAGACCCGGACGGTCTGTAGCGTCAATCAAGTTACTAAATGCTCCCGTCATAGAAGCTCCGTTAAGAGGGATATTCCTCTCATCGGCTCCGTGAAGTAGCCAACGATAGGGGCCTTCTTCGTCTAGATAATCTACAGGGAATTGGTTAATGAAACTGACAATATTGTCAGCACCATGATTAACCTCATAAACACGGTTGATCACCTTGCTTATGTATTGAGGTTCATGCATACCCAACCACCCGAGATGAGATTCTCTGGTTAGACCCGACCAATATTTTTGGTCTGCAATCTGAAGTTTACTAATTTTATCCATAGTTTATTGAAATTTAGAATGTGCGTCTTTATGCTAATCCTCTCATTGCGTCAATGTTTCTTTTAACTTCGTCATCAGAGTCGTTTCCAGATCTATACGATCCTGCTCTGGTTCTCTGACTTGTTTTATTCAATGACTCTTTTAGTTTATTTACAGTATCTGTTTTCATTCGTTTAGTAAGTTTATCCCACTTACCTTCAAATACTCCAATATCATCTAATGCAGCAATCACTGTATCAAACTTGAAAGGATCTTTTTGTCTTTTGGCCCAAATAGAATTGAGAGGTTGGCCGTTCACCTCTGTTACAGGCTTTGTTAGTTTGTCAATAAGTCCCTGTTTCTGCTTTTTATTAAGAGGCATTCCGGGAACTATCTCTTCTAAATCTTGAACACGCTGCTTAAAATCTTCTAAATCTTTTTTAGCTTGTTCTCTGGCCTGTACTTCCTGCTGCTTAGCTTGCTCTTTCTCAGCTTTGGTTTGTTCTTCATAATGATTTCTAAGATCTTCCAAAGCTTCTTTAGCTTCATCTATATCTTCTCCAAGACTTACAGCTTGATCAACTAGTTTATCAATCTTCTTATCACTAAACCTAGTTGTAGCTTTGTACCTCTGCCTAATCAAATCTTTCCGAAGATCTTCGTTGTTTTCATCTTCAATTTTATCTTCAGAAATCTGTTCAAGATTTTTTCTGGAAGAAGCGAGGTTTTTAGCTGTATCAGGGGAAACCCCCGTATCTAACATATCAAGATACTCTTTGACATCTTGGTCGTAAGTATCGAGAATCTCATTACGGATTGCCTCTGATTCTTTGTTCCATAGATGTGAAAGAGCTGCTTCATCGCCTTCTTCTGCTACTTTTTGTTTAAACTCATCTTCGTCAAATGAGGTGAGATTCCCCTGCTCTGATAGGTGTCTGGCAAAGAGAAGAGTAGTAGATTCGTCAATGTCGTCGGAAGACTTTCCATCTTGATTACTATCATGAGCAGGGGGCTCACCCGATTTTGTTGTGACATCTTCCTTTGACTCTACTGAGCCTTCTTCTTCTCCAGTATTAAATTCTTCAGTTTCTTCGTTATCTACTTGGGCTTTTAAAGCCTCTTCTAGATCAACTTCGGGACTTGGTTCTTTCGGATCTCCGTCTCCCGAATCATCGGAGTCCTCTTTAGGTTTAGAAGTTTCGCTCCCAACTACTCCTAATTCTGGAGCGAATAATTCTTCTAGATTTACTTCTTCTTTTGCCATGATTCTACTTTTCTCTTTAAAGTTACACAAAAATAATACTTTCCTTTAAAAAATACAAACAAAATAGCTGTTATTTGTTTCTAGTATAGCTTAAATCTAACTCTTAGGATTAGGTTTTCTATTATTGCTACTTTGTTTAGAAGCTACATTTTTCTGTTTTGCTACAGCTGCTTTTACTTTTTCTCTCTGCATAGCTGCCTCATCCTTAAGCTTTTGGATCTCTTTCTGAGCTTCTATTTTCTTTTTCTCTAATTCTAACTTCTTCTTTTCCAACCGTTCCTTAGAAGATATTTCTTCTTTCTTAAGGGATTTTTCAGTTTTAAGTTTCTCTTTTTCAAGCTCTGTTTTGTCTTCGGTTTCCTCAGTAGCTCTGTCTTCAATTTCCATTTGTTTAATTTCGATCTTAGTTTGAGCATCTAATTCAGCTTTATACCTATCAAGCTCTCTATCAAGTTCCGCTTCTTGTTGTTCAATGTCAAGCTTAAGCATTTCAATTTCCTGTTCTGCTGCATTAGCTGCTTGTTCTGCTTCTGCTTGTTGTTGCTGCATTAATTCAGCTCTTTCTCTAATCTGCCTTTCATATCTCTTAATTTTCCTATGAAGATCACCAACATTTTTAGTTCTATACAACTCAGCAACCATATCCATAGTAGCTCCATTTTGCATCATTGGTTGGGCAAGAGCTCTAAGTTGTTCCATTATGTTGTCGTTTTCACTATCAGAAGCAAGATACCCACCATAAGCACTTTCTTTGAACAATTTACTGTCAAAATCTAAAAGAGCTTCGGTCTGGTCGTCTAATACAAAAGATCTTACAAATGATTTATCACTCCAAGCAACTTTAGCTGCTTCAAGTAATACTTCTAGAGCTCTTAATCTGGTATCATCATGAATACCGAACCACTTTTCTGTAATATGAGAAGACTGCATTACAGCTCTTTCAACTCCACCGACAGTTTCTCTGTTGTCTACAGCTCCCTTTCTTTGGGGTGTAATTCCTGTAATCTCATCAACTCGTCTTTCAATAAATGCAAGAATCTCAACGTTTCTCTGTATAAAATCTGCATCACCAATTTCAGTTTGATTTCCTGTTTGCGACATAGAGCCTGCAAGTTTACCCTGTGCAACTCCTCTCTGTCCTTCATTAAAAGGATCTTCAAACATCAGATTCATATTATACAGGTAATATAACCATTTTTCTACGGGCCATCCATCAGGCTTCAATGACATATTCATTTTACCCACTTTACCAATATACTTAGAAAGAGCCAGTTCTGTACGATTCATAATTTTATTGTACAAATACTGGTACTCTTTAGTCATATCTACCATAGACCTAGCTTGGAAAGAGCTGATATTAAACGAAGTTCCTACAATACCGGGGTTAGCCGAAGCAAGACTGTCGGGATGTCTAACCTGAAGTTGTACGGGCTGTAGTTTAACATAAATATCATCAGCAATTCTAGTGCCTTCATACCATTCTGTAATCCAAGTAGTTTCAGCTTGTTCTCCTAATTCTTCTTTTACCTCATATTCTGCGGGAAATATATCTTCTACATATTGATCATCTTCATCATAATAAGAAACTATCTTAACCTCCCTCATTCCTTTCCAAACAACTCTGGTAACTCTAACATTACCTTCTTGATCGAATGCGCCTCCAAAATAACTGTTTCCTGTTTTTGTAGCCTCCAGAATAGAACCTATTCCTACACTTTCTACAAGAGAATCCAGAGAATAGGGTTCGTTAGAAATTTGTTTATCGAATCCTAAAGACTTTTGAGCCCCAGCATGATAATGAATTCCTCCTTCTATTTTCTTAATGTCAGAGCTAGAAAGAAAATCTCTATATCTATCAATACATTCTCCCGGGGGAAGATAGCCATCTTCTGCAATAATTTCGTTGTCTTCTATCTTATAACTTTCTCCGCCTCTTAGAGTATAAAAATTAATAGGGTTCCCTCTTCGTAAGACGGGTTCCCTACCTATAATATCAATTACATAAATTTCTTCGGCTACTGCTAATAAATCCTCGAATCCTCTACTAAACTCTTCTTTAAGATTCTGAGAATGATATAGATACTGAATAGTTTGGTTAGCCATTCTTTCCCTAACATCTCTAAAATCGTGAGTTTTCCATTCTTCAAATTCCTGCAATTTAAGAGAAATTTGTTGTTCATCTGCAATCCCTTTAGTGACCAAGTCAATAGCTATCCTGTCAAACTCTTCATTTATTTTAGCCATTTTTTCATTAATAGCATCAAAGCTACTAACTACAAACTGTGGCCTAAACTGTCGTTTTCTTTCTTCTCCTACCAACAAATTAATGTTAGGATTTACTAAAGGATAGTTTCGATACTCTGATGGAGTGTTTTCAAACCGGATATCAAAAGGATCTGTAGCTCTTTTAGCTTCTACAGGATCAACTACGTTATTAAGAAGATTGTAGTTAACAATTTTATTTTTTCTAGGAGATCTTACAGAACTCCCAAAATTATCTTTGGACCACCCCGAGATACTTGCCCCAGCATCTACACAGTCTTTAAAAAACTTCTTTGTTTTCTCTCTTGTAGATCTCTTTTGATATGGGAAAGAAGAAGGTGATAATGCGGTTTTTAGTGATGTCATAATAATATATTATAGGTGTCCAAATATACAAAGATTTATTGATAAAATCAAATTAAATTAAGCTTATTATAGCGTTCGTTAAAATGCGGACACATTTCCATAAGGGTTCCCTGTACGTTTAAAGAACGGATCATCTTTAGCAATACTCGAAGTCTCCGTAGTTCCTTCAGTATCCATTCGTTCCATGTCAGCTCTTAAGATGAAGAGCATACCTGCAGCAGATACCCGGTCAGCGTTTATATCAGGATGCCACTGAATTAACTCTTTAATATACCCTATACTTCTAAGCTTCTGTAGATTCATTAAGGGGGGGAGTTCGTTTCCTTCTTCGTCTTCTCCTCCTGTGCCATAAGCATTAGATACTAACCAATCTGCCTGAAGTCTTCTGCCCCAAGCATTTATAGCTACTCCCGAATTAGTTCCTTTCTTCTTATTGCCGTAATTATTCTGAATCTTTGCTAAATTTTTGTCGGCTAAGATTTCAGGATTGTCACATAAATAATTTAACTGGTTCTTATTAAAGAAGTACCCATATAACCCTTTTTTATCATTTTCATAGTTAGCTATTGCATTGTAGTATTTAAGAAGTCTCAAACAAATCTCATAGAATTCATTGGCTGTAGTAGGTCTTCCTGTATACTCAGCAACAATTCTGTCGGTTAATCTATCTAGTATTAATATAGAACCTAAAGAATTTGTGGTAGAATGATCATCGTCATACGTATCAATACCTGCAATATATCTGTATTTTGGAACATATCCTGTACTTAATCGCTGGGGCGGTTCGAAAATTTCTATACACCCCTCTTTATTTAAATTATCTTTTATAGGATAATCTCGTATAGGAGTCTTATCTTCTTGGTACACAAAATCAACTACTCCGTCTCCACTTACTTTCAGTCGTCCAGTATAATGACTACTTACAAACCTACTCATGTGAGGAGCAATTTCCGATAAATAATCTTTCAGGTCTTGTGTAGGAAAGATACTTCCCTCAATTCTAAGGACAGCATGTTGGGGGGTAATCGGAGCTTCTGCTTTTTCGTGAACTAANTCATTTGGATCAGAAGAAGAATTTCTAACCTTTTGCCAAGAATAGAGTATTTCTACCAAAGCTTTAGTAACATCTGAGTTGCCGTTTTTATCAAAACAACCTTCTCTATTTAAATACTCTGGGGCAAAGAATGCGCATTCAGAATGTCCTTTGCTCTCATCAAATACGTTTTTAACAGCAAAAATATTATAAGCTCCCGGACTATAGAAGAAAGCTTCAGCTGCCTCAAAATCAGCACCCTCTGTTCCGCCTGTTCCGGCAGTAACCATGAATCCATAAGTATATCTACCCTGCTCCACTGATTTACGGGCAATTCCCCAAGTCTTCTTTAGCCCGGGAAAAATCCCACTCTCGTCAAAAAACAGGAGTTTACCACGCTTACCTCGACCTTTATCAGGCTCGTTCTTACAGGTAACTCCAATAACTTCAGCCATAAAACCTCTCTCTGTTTTATGGGTAGTATCTTTATAAGATGCACGTTTATGCATCTCTGTATCTTTATAATCTCTGGGTTGAGTAAAAGGAGTATTAGAGTCAATGAAGTTAATATTAGCCCAAGCTTTGGATAGAATACCATCTCTCGTTAAATACTCAGTTTCAGAAGCGAAAGCGTAAGACTTACTAGCTCTATGTATAAAATAATTACGAGCCATCATTCCTCCGCCCTTAAAAGAATAGCCCCTACCTCTGGTTTTTAAGACAGAGCCGTGCTTACCCTGTCTCATAGCTTGATCTACATAATGAAAGAACAAATAATCTCCATCATATACGTTAGGAAAATCTTCTACTCTTTCAGCCTGAATACCTTCAAGTTCTTCATTCTCAAGGTAGTCAGCAACTATTCTATTTATATCCCCCTTAGTATTTTTATTAAGCTCTCCTTCTTCGTACTTTTCTATTTCTTCTACAATGAGAATAGGAGAATAGTTTAAATAAAAATAATAATATCCGGAAATCCATTCTCCATCTGAAGGACGAACTAATCCTTCTCTACATCTTCTTCTCTCTTCGTCCCAAAATTTTCTATACTCTGAGCCCGGAGCTGGGTTTGGGTATATATCTGTATATCTTCCATACTTTCTAAAATAGTCAGCTCTTTCAGTAAAGAAATCCATATTCTCCAGAATATGGGGCTTTGTAACATCAACTATAATTCTCCCTTTTCTGTCTTTAGGAAGATTACGAGCTTTAGCTCTCTTGGGGTCCAAAAGATTCTGAATAAACTCTACTTCACTAATATAGTGAAAAAAGTCTGTCCTAGATCGCTTATCTAGGACATTAAGAAATTCCTCTGTTACAGGACTATGTAGATTATTTGTCTCTAATAATTCAGTCTGCATACATTCCTTTTTCTCTACCTCCTCTAAGTTTATTATCAGTTTCCTGCTCCTTTTGAACAGCTTCTTCCAAAGCTTTCAGTGAATCCAGTATTGCAGGAATTTGTTTAATCGTATCAGCGTATTTTTTAATATCGTGCTTGGGTCTTACTTTTCCTGATTTAGCATCAACTTCTACATCATCAAAATTGACTTCTCTCAGATATCTGGATAAGTTAGAAATACCATAGATAGCGTCATCCAGAAGTACCAGAGAAAAAGTTTTCTGTCTTTCCTTATAAAAAGCCTGAGCTTCTCTCACTGCTTTATCTGGTTCCCAGTTTTCATCTTTAAACACATGTTTAGCTACTTCTTTCTCCCGTAATGTAATATCAGGTATATTGTAGAAATCAGATTTATAGTCAGTAGTAAAATAAGTAAAGGCCAACTCATTTTTAGCTTGAATTTTATTCTTAGATTTGTCTCGGTTCCAAAGCTTTCTAAAAGGCTCTAATGTATAAGCTATAGGATCTATACTCACATTATACTTCTCATCTATCTGAAAGAGCTTCATTTTCTTCTTTTAATTTAGTAAATAATTTCTTCTTATAATCAGGGCAATAAAATATTCCAAACCCCGGTAATCGGATACTGGGAAAGTGCAAAGTATCCCTGTCAGATTTTTTGCCAATAACATCTGCTACAAATTTATCCTGACAAGAAACTATCTCTTTTACTTGTGCAAGATTTATACCGTATTTTTTCGCAATTTGCTTTTTTAAGTTTTCCTCTTTTGTCATTCTATACCAAGTTCAGCCATTTCTTTTTTCCACTCTTTTTGACAAGCAAAACAAAGAGGTTGTTTCTCTTGATTAAGAAGTCCATCTACTTGTACAAAAACATCTGCTCTTTTTTTAACACCAAGAGGCTCACACTTAAAGCAAAAATGTTTTCTTGCATTAGGATCTGATTTCATAGTTATCTGGGTATTGCACTAATTTTCTTTTTATTCTTATATTTAACTCCAGATTTTCCTCTGGATACAGCTCTGCAATAACTGCACCTATACATTTGATATCTAACTGCTTGAGTATAAACATACCCTTCTTCTAAAAAAAGAACACTGCGTCCACAGTGTGGGCAGTGTGCGTCAGGACTATCAATATATAAGTCAAGATTGGGGTGACCTTTAACCCAAGGTCTAAGTTTTAGATACACATCCTCTAAAACATAAACATCCTGAATATTGTAAGCTTCCATTTCTTCTAAGGCTTCGGGGTCTCCATTTTTACATTTAGACCATAATTCAAAAGAAGTATAAGACTTTCCTTCGAGTTCTAAAATTTCTGCCAAACTGTCCAAACTATTTCTCGAAAAATCAAATTCTTTTCGAGCTACTTTCAGTGTGTCTAATTGTTTATAGAAGTTTGGGGGCATCATATCATGTACTAAAAACCTACTTCTAATTCTAGATAAATCGAATTTATCTCCATTGTGAGCTATTACAACATCTGCTTCATCTAATAGTAACCACAACTTTTCTACAATTCGTTTATCGTCTTCACTAACAGCTTCTTCAGGAGTTAATCTCTCCGACATTACATTACCATCATACAGCCATTTAGCTGCCCATGTAAGCATATACCAATTAGATATAAGCTGTGCAGCAAAAATATTCTGTTTCCATAGCCCCCACACATAGGCTTCTAATGGAGCAGTTTCAATATCGAGTATTAAAATTTTAGCCCCGCTGGATACAACTGAAGTATCTGACTCAGAATCTTCTCCTAGGTTTTCTAGGAAATCTGCTGTAACCCAGTTACCACCAGCACATTGTCTATTTAGTTTATTAATAATTAATCTGATTGACTCTCTGTGAACTTTCTCTGCTTTAGCTGCTTTTCGAATAGAAGGATAAGACGCTAACACTTCATCTGAGTCAGGTTTAACTTTAAATATTGCATTAGGCTTCATAAAGTTTATTTTTCGTCTTTAAAATTGATCTTAAAATGATCGGTGGGAGGAAGAATATACTTTGCTACTATTTCTTTTTTAGTAATAAGTCCTTGTTTTCTAAGATTCATCATTACATTATAAACAGTATCAATAGATACATCTCCTAAAAGAGTACAAATTTCTACCCTAGTGTCATAAGCAAAAATAAGCTGATTCCTTTTGTCTTTTGGGATATCAGCATATTTATCGTTATAATAATACAGTAAGATTGCAAATACTTCTAACTCTCTATTTCTTAGTCTGTTAAATGGAGCAACAGAAGGATTAGTAAGACTTGCCAAAATTTGTAAAATCGTTAAATACTTCTCATACTCTCTTTGCCTGATAGTTATTTCCATCTCTGGTTAATTTAAGATAATTACAAATATACAATAAAATTTTAAGAAAGTCAAGTAAATAATAAAAAAAGTGCCCCAAATATGAGGCACTTTCTCTCTCTTTGTCAGACTAAAGTTCTACTCTAACTCTTTTAGTTCTTTTTCAATGGCTTCAAGTTCGTCAAAACATTCCTTACGTTTTTCTGAATAATGAGCCATTAGATCTGTATACACTCCTCTCCATTTCTCTTGTTGAGCTTTTTCTTCTAAAAGTCGTTCTTTCTTATACTCCGGTTTCTCGACTATGTCATACTTTGATGTATCTACTAGCTCCATAGTACCTTCATTTTCAGCTTCTAAATCTTCTTCTAGCCCAATAAGAGTGCCACTGTAAAGATAATTTAGGTTTAATTCCATAATTTTATAATTTAAGTTAATAATTAAAAAGTAATTGTTTTACCATTTAAAATATCCAGATAAAGTCCAGAATTATCAGGATCTTGTGAATAGTAATTGCCTCCAATTTTAAGAGGTACTGCAATAAAATTATCCGCATCGTCTTCATCTATTAAATCGTGAGCAACCATTAAATCTGCAATAATGTGGATTATATTATGTAGATCAAAAGATCGTTTAGAGTTTCTAACAGGGTGAAAACCAATAACTAATGGTTTTGGATGTTCCCGTAAGTTAACTCCTTCAAATGCTTTTTTAAAAAGATTTGGTCTGGTTTTATATTCTATAACTTGTTTTTTACTAACAGAATAATGTTGTACTCCTATTTTTTGTAAATACTTCCTTACAGAAGGACTGTGAAAACTTCCTCTAGAAGTATTTACTTTACTATTTTTCGAACTAGGTACATTATAGGGTATAAAAATCATTATATTTCTATTTTAGCAGTTCCTGTCATAGATATATCCCCATCGGCAGGATCTGCACAAGTTCCGTACCAAATAGGAGTCCCAATATAAGGAGGTACATAAGGAGGACGAATAATAGGATAAGACCCTGCCCACTCAATAGTTGTGTTTGTTTCCAATGTCCACGACTGCCAATCTGGCAATATTTCAGTAATTTTTTTAACAAACTCAAGTAACTTAACATCTGTTTCCAATTTGATAATCTTGTTATCAAAGTCTAATTCTACTTTCATAATCATTTAATTTAGGTTAAACTTGTCTGGGTGGGAGGACTCGAACCTCCGGCCTGATGCTCCCAAAGCATCTAATCTACCAACTGATATACACCCAGTTTCTTGTAACCTAGGAGAGACTTGAACTCTCAATCTCCAGCGTGAAAGGCTGACGGCTTAACCAATTTGCCCACTAGGTCATTTGCGGTCTATTTCGGATTCGAACCGAAGTCTTCTGAGCGACAGTCAGAAAGGATAACCCCTACCCCAATAGACCTTATTACACCTGATCGGGTACTACTTGTACTATTTTTACACTATTTGTACCCTATCAGGTATTGTAGCGGGAGAGGGATTCGAACCCCCGACCTTGAGATTATGAGACTCACGAGCTACCACTGCTCCATCCCGCTATTGAGCGAAAGGTGGGACTCGAACCCACAACATTCAGCTTGGAAGGCTGACACTCTGGCCAATTGAGCTACTTTCGCATTAGCACGCCTGCAAGGACTCGAACCTCGAACTTCTACTTTTGGAGAATAGCACTCTACCAATTGAGTTACAGACGCATTTGAGCCCAGAAACGGACTTGAACCGTTAACTCCTGATTACAAATCAAGTGTTTTACCAATTAAACTATCCGGACGATAGTGGGCCTAGAAGGACTTGAACCTCCGACCAACGCATTATGAGTGCGCTACTCTGACCAACTGAGTTATAGACCCCTAATTTGTTGGCACAGATAGACTCGAACTATCAACCTTCTCCGTATCAGAGAGATGCTCCACCAATTGAGCTATGTGCCAATCATTATTTATTAAGTTTTTTCTTCTCTAATTCTTTGAAACTCAAATCCTAACCACATCTTAGCTTCGCATAAATATCTCCAAGCATTCTCTCCTGTAAGTCTAGTCCTGCTGTTTATTTCAAGTATTTTATAAACTTCATCAATAACCTTCTGTATCTCACTTCTAAGCCAGTCTACTCTTTCAATATGAGATTCATTATTCCAACTACCGTCATAAACAGCTTTAACATCTCTATCAGCAGTATCAGCAGTAGGCTCAATATCTTTAAGTGTTTTCTTACCAGTAGAATAAGGATTCTCACTACCTAATTCGCCTAATAATTTTCCGAGCCAGCTTTTTGCAAGTAATAGAGATTTAGCTGATTCTTCTATTTCTTGTGAATTCCATTTACTTATTACAGATGTTCCTTTTGCTGCAATAGGAGTTAAATTGTTTGTAAGTTGGTATAACCCATCAATTTT
>SL_3KL_010_SEDDRAFT_10004296_pt1 | contig 12885 bp, 11 predicted proteins | sample SodLakKL_010_SED_2_FD_10381 | JGI IMG/M metagenome (IMG submission 10381)
CCATCATTGTACTTTCAATCCGCCTGGGGATGACAGGTGTGGTGGCCGGCTGGTCTATCGGGGGTGCATTTGCAAGCTTCTTTGGTGTTCTTGGGGTTATCACCCTGGCTGGCATCGTGGTGAACAACATTGTACAGGCTGTTTTTCAAAATATCATTTACAGTTCATGTTTACAAGCAGCAGGCTCCCCTCCTCCCTGCCCCGCTCATCGACAAAGCGTCCAGCCTGGATTTTGATCACTGGGTAGTCAAAAAGGATGTCAATGCATATGCGTACCTTCATTCTGGGTACTGTCTGAAATCCGTCGACAGATTTAGAATCATCCCTTGATCATCGTAAGCAACATCTTGAACTTCTCATCAGCGTGTACTGCATGCGGAATGTTAGCCGGCATAATGATGGTCTCCCCTTCCTGAAGAGGGTATGGGTTTTTGTCGATGGTGATTTTCGCTTTGCCTTCGATGATCTGCACCATGGCATCAAAAGGAGCAGAATGCTCGCTGAGTTGTTGACCCTGATCAAAGGCAAACAAGCTGATATTCCCTGTCGACTTCTCCAGCACACGCTTACTTACAATGCTATTGGAGGCATAAGTGATCTCTTTCTTAAAGTTGATTTTCGTACTGTGCGCAAAAGTACTCATGGTATACATTTTCATTGTTTAACAAAAGGGATTTCACACGCTGTATTGCTACACTGTATATTGTAAACAGCACAAAATGACTAAATGTTTATAATTTACGCATTTTAGTACCTTTTTTCATATTTTGTAAATAAAGGATGCATAATGTAGGTTAGCAAAAGAGATTTTCGGTTTAATTTCGTATTGCATTTGTGGTTGTCCGCACTGCACATCGTCTTGTAGCCCAGGTCTTCTGCATTCTAATGCACAGCCAAAAAGAAGCACATGAACCGGGCACTCATATCTAAATAGCAGAAATTTAACTTACCCAGAGTGTGGTGAGCTCAATCTTACCGCTTTAATCAATCATTGCAAGATATTTTATTATTCGTCTGTGTGTAATTTCGAATGAAAAAAAATTCATGTATATTTATAAAAAAATAACAGCCCAATACAATGAAAAGATTAATTCTGTTTTTTGGTTTATTTGCACTTCTGCTCTCGCAGCAAAGTTGCATTGATGGCAGAAAGTCAGGCTTTGATGAGGATGGCAATTTGTATGGGAGGATAAGCATTTCCGGTGCATGGGCCATGTATCCTTTGGTAGTGCGTTGGGCAGAAGAGTTCCGTAAAGAGCATCCGGATGTTCGCATAGACATATCAGCCGGTGGAGCGGGTAAGGGGATGGCTGATGCCCTGGGCAACATGGTGGATATTGCAATGGTTTCAAGAGAGATTACCGCCGTTGAGCAAGAAAGAGGCGCATGGTTTATTGCTGTGGCCAAAGATGCTGTATTGCCTACTTTCAACACCAATAACCCCCTTCGGGATAAAATCCTGACCCATGGTCTTCAAAAAATGCATTTTCAGCAGATCTTTCTGGATGGGGATCGTCAAAACTGGGAATCATTCTTTGATGTGAGCGGAGATACAAAAATGACTGTCTATACAAGGTCTAATGCATGCGGTGCTGCTGAAACATGGGCTAAATACCTTGGTGTGTCACAGGAAGACATCAGGGGCATTGGCATGTTTGGTGACCCTGGGCTGGCCGATGTGGTAAAAAATGATCGTTCAGGTGTCGGATACAACAACATTGCCTTTGCATATGACATTAACACTCGTAAACCATTTGAAAACTTGGGCATTATCCCTATTGACATCAATGAAAGCGGAGTCATTGATCCTGAAGAACGTTTCTACAATGATCTTGATCAGCTGACAGAGGCAATCTCCCAGGGCCGCTATCCTTCACCACCGGCACGTAACCTTTACCTGGTCTCAAATGGGCATCCTGAAAATATTGCAGCTATCGTCTTTCTGCACTGGATATTGGAAAAAGGACAGAAGTTCGTTAAAGAAGCTGGGTATGTTATGATCCGTGATGAGGGAATTGCCGCACAAAAAGAGAAGCTGCCTGCCTTACCCCGTCCTAAACTTAACTAACCAATGTACGTGACCCTTAGGAAGATCAAGGACAGGTTCAGTAATGCCTGGATCAGTGCTGCACAGTTCTTTGTGTTTGCCTTGCCCGTCGCTATATTTATCAGCCTGTTTTACAAGTCGTTTCTGGTAATGCAAACCAGCGGTATTGGCGACTTGTTGTTTTCCTCCGTTTGGCGGCCAATGGCCGGGCAGTTTGGGTTTTACCCCTTTATTATCAGTTCATTATGGATTACCTTCCTGGGATTGGTTATCACAGCACCTGTATGTTTGCTTTCAGCCATTTACCTTACATATTATGGTTCCAACAAACTCTCAGGAATCATGCAACCTGTGATAGATATCCTGGCCGGAATACCTTCTGTAATTTACGGAGTGTGGGGGGTGTTGATCATCGTTCCGTTTACCGGCCGGTATCTGGCACCTTTGTTTGGTTACGAGTCAACAGGCTTTAGTATCCTAGCCGGTGGAATAGTACTCGCCATCATGCTGATCCCTTTTATTTTAAACATCCTGATAGAAGTATTTCGCACAGTGCCTGCTGAACAATTTGAGGCATCCCTGTCGCTTGGTGCCACCAAATGGGATAGCATCAAAAATGTAGTAATCCGCAGATCTTTTCCTGGCATTGTTTCGGCCTTCGGACTTGGTCTGTCCAGGGCTTTTGGAGAAACAATCGCAGTGCTTATGGTGGTGGGCAATGTGGTGGGCATCCCGGAAAACCTATTTGACCCCGGCTACCCATTGCCGGCTCTGATAGCAAACAATTACGGGGAGATGCTGAGCATCCCCATGTTCGATTCAGCTTTGATGTTTGCTGCATTGATATTGTTTGTTGTGGTAGTAATATTCAATATGTTGTCCAGGGGATTGATCATCTATCTGGAAAAAAGGCAGTAATATGATAAAAATTCGCCAGTATGAAAATTAAAAAACTTGAAGAGCGTTTTTTTTATTTGCTGATGATATTGAGTACGTCTTTTCTGGCCATATTGCTGCTCTTTATTGTATCAATCATTATTTACAAAGGTCTACCATCACTAAGCTGGGAAATGTTAAGCCAGACCCCAAAAGGAGGTTATTATCTCGGACGTGAAGGTGGTCTGTTGAACGCCATTGTCGGATCTGCGTACCTGGCCTCAGGCGCCGTTATACTGGCACTCTCTGTCAGCCTGCCATTGTCGCTGGCTATGAACGTTCACTTGCGAAACAACAAAAGAATCATCAACTCCATTCGTTTGATCCTGGATTTGCTTTGGGGAATCCCGTCAGTGGTTTATGGTGCGTTTGGGTTTACCATTATGATATATTTAGGTATAAAAGCAAGTTTGCTGGCCGGAATTATAACCGTTTCAGTTTTTATATTGCCTATTATGGTCAGGGCAATGGATGAAGTGATGAAGAATGTGCCGTTTACATTGCTTGAATCCGCCTTTTCTTTAGGATCCACCAAACGGGAGGTGGCATTTAAAGTAGTGACCAGACAGTGTTTTCCAGGTATCATCACAGCCGTGTTGCTGGCTTTTGGCAGAGGGATTGGAGATGTTGCCGCGGTGCTTTTCACCACCGGATATACTGACAACATACCCACATCACTGATGGATCAAACCGCCACCTTACCCCTGGCTGTTTTCTTTCAATTGGGTTCACCAATACCTGAAGTCCAGAACAGGGCGTATGCCGCTGCACTGATCCTTACAATAATCATTTTAACCATCAGTGTTGTTACCCGGTTTCTAAGCAGAAAATATCATAAAACAAGGATAAATTAATCTTATGGATAATCCCATCATTTCAATTCAGAACCTGAACCTCTATTTCGGGAAGCAGCATGTGTTAAGGAACATCAACATAGAGATCCCGAAAAACAAGGTGACAGTCATTCTTGGCCCCAGCGGCTGCGGGAAGACTTCGCTTCTTAAAACCCTTAACCGCCTGAATGACCTGCATGATGATGTAAAGATCAATGGGAAGGTTTTCCTGGATAATGAAGACATTCTAAATACTACTGCAGATATTACCCGGATACGAAAGAAAATGGGTTTGTTGTCGCAAAAACCCTCACCATTGCCCATGAACATATTTAACAATGTGGCTTACGGGTTACGAATTAATGGTATCAGAAGGAAAAAAAAACTCAGGCCCCTTGTGGAAAAGCACTTGATTGAAGCCAATTTGTGGGATGAAGTTAAGGACCGCCTTAAAGATCCCGCATCACGTCTGAGTATAGGCCAACAGCAACGCTTATGTCTGGCAAGGGGACTTGCCGTTAATCCTGAGATCATCCTTGCCGATGAACCTACATCGGCTTTGGATCCTATTTCATCCACTGTTATTGAAAAGCAATTCATCGAATTGAAAAAACATTACACTATCATATTGGTTACCCACGTACTAAGACAAGCCAGGCGAATTGCTGACCATATAGTGTTTATGTACATGGGTGAAGTGATCGAACAGGGGTCTGCAAAAGAATTTTTCCAAAATCCCCAACAAGAAAAAACCAAATCATACCTTAAAGGGGCATTTAATTAGAAGACTATAAAATGTGCAGGCCCATAAGTGAAAGAATAGTAGGAAGGCCGTAATGCCGGTAATAGCTTCCCCTTGCTTCTTAACCCCCGAATTCGCTGGACAATATTTGTTGAATCAAATTGGTACAGTAAATTAGCGGAACCATGAGTATTGTAAAAAGAAAGCAGGGTAACGAATAATCCAAACAGGCTAAATTGTGTGATGTTGTGTCACAAAGAAAGGTAATTCCAGACAGGAAAAAATGCTGTGCTATTGGATAACGCCTTATTCAACTTTAGATTTCGCTTTTTCTTCGACACACTTGAATGTCAAGGCTAAATCCCCCATAACAATCAACAAAGCAATACAACCAAGAATAGCCGGTATGATGTAAACACATTCGTAGGCCAGGCCGCCAAACCAGTTTCCCAGGACAGGAGAACCCAACCAGGCACCAACCCACCCAAAAATGACCTTTGACACAAAAGAATCAAATCCCGGCCTCACATGATACTTAAACCCGTAATGCATGATCGCAGAAACAACAATACTGATTACCAGCAGTATTAAAAAACTGTAAAAGTTCATTCCAATCATAATTGTACCCTCCTATTTTTTTCATTTGGTTTTAAAATGAGATTATAGCACAGCATTTCAATATAGTTACATAAATATATAAGTACTATTATCATATTAAGCACATTCAAATATAAATTATAATTTATTAAATAACAAAGATTTGGTAAATTAGCTTATAGATTGAACATCTATGCGCTTCATTGTTATCTTATATGTACTATTGCATCTGGCCCTTCCGGCTGTTGCTGTGCTGCCGCCAAATATTACGGGGCGCATCTTCGACAGCAGCACCATGGAACCATTGCCGGGGGCAACCATCATTGACGGCCAGGGGCATGTTGCGAGCAGCGATGCAACAGGGCATTTTTCACTCCGCCTGCCTGCGGGAAAACAGGTCATCATCTTCCAATATGTGGGATACAAAACGGTCACCAAAACACTGATGATCCATCCTGACAGCTTATTGCAGGCTGACATTGCGATGGAGGCTACGGCAACGGAGATTGACCAGGTGATCGTCACTGCAGAGAGGGTTGCACAAAGGGTGTCGGAATCGACAGTTTCGGTGAGTATCCTCCGGCCGGAAAAGATAGCCGCGGCACACCTGACCGATGCCAGGGAGATCCTGAACAGGTCATCCGGCATTGAAGTGCTCGACGGCCAAGCCTCCATTCGCGGGGGGAGTGGCTACAGCTACGGTGCCGGCAGCCGGGTGCTCATACTGATCGATGGCCTGCCTGCACTTACCCCCGATGCGGGCAGCATCAGATGGCATTCCCTGCCACTGGAAAACATTTCACAGATCGAAGTGATCAAAGGTGCTTCTTCGGTGCTTTACGGCTCATCCGCACTCAATGGCATTGTAAACTTCCGCACCGCAGAGGCTACCCCTGAAGGAAGGACAGCATTTTATGCTGAAACAGGTGTGTTCGGCAGGCCGCGGCGAAACAACTGGCTATGGTGGGATTCACCAAGGACATTCCACAAGACATCCTTCTCTCATAGCAAAAAATACGGGCGCACCGATCTTAGCCTGGGAAGCTTTGTAATGCTGGACAACGGTTACCGAAAGCTGGACGATGAAAAGCTGGGGCGTGCAAACTTTCACCTTAGGCGCAGACACTCTAATATCGAAGGCCTAAGCTATGGCATGGCAATGAACGGTGGCATGGTCGACAAACATGACTTCCTGCTATGGGAAGATGCCGACCATGGTGCCCTGAAGCAAAATCCAATGACTGCCTCTCAGATGCGGGGGCTTTTTCTCATGGCAGATCCTTTCGTCAGCTTCAAACATGAAGACAGACAAACCCATGATCTGAAGATGCGCTTCCAGGCATCCGATAACAAATTCAGGGAGGATGACCAAAATAACAGCAGGACACGATCGCTCTATGCGGAATACCAGGCATGGCTCCGTTTAGATGACGTCCTTAGCCTGAATACTGGGTTGTCATGGTATAACAGCCAAATTCATTCAAACCTTTACGGGGATCACCGGGGACAAAATATGGCAGCGTATGCCCAGGCCGACCTCCGCCCATCCGAAGAACTGACGCTGGTTGCGGGAGTACGCCTCGAACACAATGCCTTAAACGACATCAGCGACAAGCTGAGGCCCCTGTTCAGGGCAGGTGCCAACTACCGTCTGCGTAAAGCAACGTTCCTTAGGACCTCCTTCGGACAAGGTTACCGGTATCCGTCCATCGCAGAAAAACATGCTGCAACCACCATAGGGGCCGTCCGCATCATCCCCAACCCCGCTATACAACCCGAATCAGGATGGAATGCTGAGGTGGGCGTGAAACATGGGCTCCTGACAGCTGGACTCGACGGGCTGATAGACCTGGCTATATTCTACGGACAAAACAAAGACATGATCGAATACGTGTTTGGCATCTATCGCAATCCCCAAAGCAGAGAATTTGAACCCGGCTTCAGGGCAACAAACATTGAACATTCAAGGGTGTACGGGACAGAACTCGAAGTGATCCTGAATCATACCATTGGCCGGTTTTCAAACACTGCCTCAGGCGGCTATGTATTTATGGTGCCGGTGGAGTTTAACCCATATACTTACAAAAATACCGGCGAACACCTGAAGTTCCGCAGGAAACACTCGCTGTCACTTACCTTTGCCACAGCACTTGAACAATTCGAAGCAGGAATACAGCTTTACGCAAGTTCAAAAATACTGGCCATCGATGACGTGTTTCTCAATCCCATAACCCGCGAACACATACTTCCCGGTTTTTATGATTACTGGCAAGAGCATAATACAGGCCATATACTTCTAGACTTCAGTATTTCTTACCGGATCACCCCGGGAATAAAACTCTCCATAGCCGTCAAAAACCTGACCAATACAGAGTACATGGGACGACCCGGAGACATTCGTCCGCATCGCCATTTCAGCACACGCATCACCCTGCTGAATTAAGCCCCACACACACATCATAAACTCTACATTTATATTAAGCGCGTATTAATATATTGATTTATACTCTACATTATTATTTTATTAGTTTGTTTTTCAGTTTATTATATTTTTTTATTTTACTACATTACCAAATTGAACAATTCAGGCACACTAAACATTTAATAAGTAAAAAAAGCAAATTTCGTCATATATTTGTCCCGTAAAAAAACACAAGCACCTCCCCTATGAAACCCTTTAAGCATGCCAACAAATCGATCGATCTGATCGACAAATTCCTCGACACCATTGATCAGGGAGCCCTGATATTCAAGGAGGGCGTCAAAAACTACCTCTACGGCAACCGGGATAGTTTTGTAGACAACCTGAAAACCTTGTCTTCGCTGGAAACCGATGCCGATATCACCCGCAAAAAGGTTGAAAACATTCTCTACACCCAATCCCTGATGCCCCAGTTGCGCGGTGATATCATGCGCTTGCTCGAAGAACTCGACAACATCATTGACCTGGCCAAGACAAACCTGTTTCAGTTCGATGTGGAGGTTCCCAATATTCCTGCCGAACTGAACCAGGATCTGGTAAAACTCACNGAACTATCCTGTTCTGCCATTGANTCGGTAGTACCTGCAGCCAGGGCATACTTCAGGAGTCCTGAGTTGGTCAAAGAAAAGATCCACCGGGTATATTTATATGAAAAAGAAGCCGATAAACTGGCAGACTCCATCAAACGCCGTGTTTTTCAGGAATTACCCATACAAAAATTGAGTGAAAAATTCCACTTGCGTTATTTCACGCTGCACATTGAGAAAATTTCGGATGCGGCTGAACGGGTGGCCGATGTTTTGTCGATCATGGCCATAAAACGCACCACATAAAACAGGTTTTTAGATGTTGTTTTTGGTATTTCTGTCGAGTGGTTTATTGCTGGGTTGGTCACTGGGATCCAACGACGCAGCCAATATTTTTGGCACCGCCGTTGGCTCACGCATGATCAGCTTCAAGCGGGCAGCCTGGATCGCAAGCATATTTGTCATCCTGGGAGCTGTGTTTCAGGGACGCGGTGCATCAGATACCTTATCCAGCCTGGGTGAGGTAGATGCACTGGGAGGTGCGTTTACAGTGGCTTTATTTGCCGGATTTACCGTATTCCTGATGACACGCTCCCGCCTTCCTGTTTCTACAAGTCAGGCAGTGGTCGGTGCAATCATTGGCTGGACCATGTTTACCGGTCATGATACGAATTTTGGAGTGCTCACCAAAATTGTAGGCACCTGGGTAAGCGGACCGGTACTCGGAATGTTTTTTTCAGCCATACTATACATATTGCTGCGCCGAACCCTGCGCCGGACCAAAATACACGTGATCAAACAGGATACCTATATCCGGATTGCACTGATCATGGCAGGGGCCTTTGGTGCCTACAGCCTGGGGGCAAACAATATTGCCAACGTTATGGGGGTATTTGTCCCATCAGCCCCCGACATTTTACTCAATTTCGGATTCTTTACCATCGACGGCGTACAGGTTCTGTTCCTTTTGGGCGGCCTGGCCATCGCCGTGGGCATTTTCACCTACAGCGAACGGGTCATGCAAACCATTGGCCGCGGCATCCTGGCCCTGACTCCCGAAGCGGCTTTGGTGGTTGTACTGGCACAGGCACTGGTCTTGTTTCTGTTTTCTTCGATTAATTTTTCGAATTTTTTGGTATCCATTGGCTTGCCTCCCATGCCCCTGGTGCCGGTATCAAGCACCCAGGTGGTCATCGGAGCGGTGCTGGGCATCGGTTTAATCAAAGGGGCACGTGAAATACAACTGAAAACCCTCGGCGGAGTGGCATTGGGCTGGATAATTACCCCTGTTACCGCAGGCATTTTCACCTATTTTGCCCTGTTTTTCGTGCAGAATGTGTTTGGGATGACCGTTACCAGTACGCCACCCGAAACCATTCCAGCCCCGTCTCCCGACATTGCAGAAATGCCGGTTGTGGGAGATGCCGTAAGGCATGTGAACCTGATATTGCCCGGCTTGCTGGTCTTAGCCATGCTGGTCATTGTGATCCTGATTTATTTGTTCTTTCGCCAGCAAAAAATGCGCCTGAAAACAGAGAACGAACTGTTGATGCAACAAAACCAGTACTTTAATTCACAAAAAGCATTGAATGAGCTGGAGATCAACACCATTCAAATGGAAAACACCATGTTGGCCAACAAGCTGGAATTAAAGCGGCAGGAGTACAATAATATACTGATGAACATCAGTGACCAGCGTAAATTCCTGGAAGATGTTTCCCAACAGATTAGCCGGCTGATCGGTGAAAAGGATGTCGATAAAAGGGACAGGGACCTCAGGGAGTTATCGGCCAAACTGAAACAGCGCATGTCATTCACCAGGGAGATCGATGACTTTTACGGCAAGATCGAACAAACCCATAAAGACTTCATTGTGAAGCTAACAGAGCGATTCCCTGACCTGACACCCAAGGAAAAACGACTGACCATTTTGTTGCGACTGGGTCTTTCATCAAAGGAAATTGCTACCCTGATGAACATTTCACCCAAGAGTGCGGAGATTGCCCGATACCGCCTGCGGAAAAAACTGGGGCTTAAAGCACGTGAAAATATGTATGAATTTTTAACAAATCTTTAACCTGGATGTTAACACAAGATTAACATCTGCTTTACATTTAAAACCATTTTAACAACCAAATTTACAATGATGAAAAAAATGAGAAAGTTATTGATTTTATGTGTGCTGATGGGCATAAGTGCTGTGGCATACGGACAGGTTCGCAATGTATCGGGAGTGATCACATCCGACCTGGATGGGGAACCCATTGCTGAGGTATCGGTGCGTTTAAAAGGTGCCATTGAAGCCGTAACCTCAGACGAAAACGGACAATACAACATAGCGGTCCCCGAAAACTCTTCACTGGTACTGATATTTACCCACCCTGACCACGACACCCAGGAACTTGCCATTGGCGGCAGAGTCATTGTAAACGTGGAACTTGTCAATAACATACGTTACAACCAGTATGGCAGGCGGGTTAACCGTACGCCCCTGGTGGTAGAGGAGCGTGACGGCATACTCATGTTTGAAAGCGCCGACCAGGATTACAAATTGTGGCTTGACTTGCGTGTGCAGGCGGATGGTTCATTCTTTTTTGGGGATACCTATAACGACATTGGTAATGCTGTGGCCATGCGCCGTGTTCGTATGGCCTACAAAGTACAACTCACAGAAAAGTGGGAGGCTGAAATTGATATGGATTTTGCCGATGCTTTGGCAGACCTTAAAGATGCTTTCCTGATGTATACTGCCAGTCCGCGCCTGGATATCAAATTAGGAAATTACAAAGAACGTTTCTCCATGGAACAGAACACATCTTCGCGCTGGTTAACCTTCATGGAAAGACCGGCCGCTTTGCGCGCCATTGCCCCATCACGACACATTGGGGTTCAGTTCCACTATCATCGGCCATATGTGGTAGCCGTTGGGGGCTTACACTTCCAGGATGTTGGCGACTATGAAGCTGTTCAGAACAGAAAGGATAACCAGAGAGACCATGGTTGGAATGAAGGGTACTCCCTGACGGGTAAGCTGACCTTCATCCCATACTGGCACGAAATTGACAGGGGGCTCCATTTTGGTTTGGCCGGCTCTTACCGGACACCGAAAACTCATGTTTCTGGATCCAGATTTCCCAGTTTGCGCTATGATGCACGCTCCAACAATAACATAAACAGGAAGAAATACCTGGATACCAACCATATGCTTCATATTGACAATTATATTTTGTACAACCTTGAATTTGCAGGCAACTACAAGGGTTTCAGAATGCAAACCGAATACATTCATTCCACTGTAAACCGTCTGGATGATAATGAAGGCAACCCCAGGGAATCGGAAACATTTGGTGGTTTTTATATCATGGGGAGCTACCTTTTGTTTGGAGGCACTCAGCTTTACAACAATTACCAGGGCGAATACACCCAACCAATCAATGGGAAACCCTGGGGAGATGTTGAAGTAGCCTTTCGCTATGATTTTACTGATTTAAACAACCAGCGGGGAGATAATCCTGATGATTGGGGGGTTATGGGCGGCTCTGGTGAAGGTTTCACCTTTGCAGTAAACTATTATGCACCCAAAAATATTAAATTTTCACTGAACTATGGTTACCTGAATTTCGACAGGTATGCCAACCGGAGGGGTGATGCTGTAATTGGTTATGATACCGCAGGTAATCCAACGCGTAACCCTTTTGCAGTGGATCCGAGTTTTGGCAAACCAGGTGAGCGTTTCCACTTTTTGGCCATGCGCTTCCAGGTAGCATTTTAAGCATTTTACAAATAACAAAGTAGAGACATATAAAAATCAGAGAACAATGAAAAAATATTTAATCTTATTGCTAACAATGTTTTTGTCAGCCTCCCTTTTTTACGCTTGTGTAGAAGATGACGATCTTGAGGTAAGGTATACACTTAGTCTTCAGACTATTCCTCCAGATTCTGGTATACTGTCCGGAGCAGGCACATATCCTGAGGGTCATACAATTGTAATTGAAGTTAATCCCTATGAGGGATATGAATTCCTGAACTGGACGATTGGCGGGGAAGTGATTTCAGAAGAGACTGCCTTCTCTTATCAAATGCCAGCAGAGAATGTGGACATTACAGCAAACTTTGATGCGACAGGGACCGGAATGGTTGAACTTATGCATTACTGGCATTTCAATAACGAAGAAATGACCGATAACAATGAGGTATATACTGATTACACTATCGAGGGTCTGGCTGCTGGATTTATTACCTATCCCGGTGATGGTGGAGCCATGGACTTCCGTTCGCACAGGGAAGGAGACGAGGTCTCAAACTACAACCTAAGAATGAATCAACCTGAAGATGATGGCTCTGTGCTTCGTTTGCGCAATCCTTCAGCTGCAAAAGTGGTCCTGATCAAAATTCCAACTACAGGTTATGAAAACCTGATTCTGACATACGCCACAACTAGAACAGATAATGGAAACCAAACGCAGCAACTTCAAATATCCGCTGACGGTGGTTCAAACTGGGTGGATGTTCAAGATCCTTATTATGTAAGAAACCTTCGTGATATGGAAGAAGGTTGGACAGAAAGAAGGATTGTCTTAACAGCATTTGAAGAAATAAATGACAATCCCAATGCGATGCTCAGGATCCTCTTTATTGGTGAAGGCAACGATAACGACAGTGGCAACAACCGCCTCGACAACGTTTCATTGGACGGCGTTGCCATATAAGATTTTAAC
>SL_3KL_010_SEDDRAFT_10004297_pt1 | contig 12882 bp, 11 predicted proteins | sample SodLakKL_010_SED_2_FD_10381 | JGI IMG/M metagenome (IMG submission 10381)
TGCGGGGGCGGGGCCGGGATCAGCTCTTTTCAGTCGGCTGGTAACGGTGGCTTCGGCGGCGGTGGTGGTAGCGGCATCTTCGGTGGTGTTGGCGGCTTCGGCGGCGGGGGCGGCGCCGGCGGAGTCGAGCCCGGTTCGGGCGGCTTCGGCGCCGGGGATGGCGACGATGACCGAAACGGCGGCGGCGGCGGCGGCTTTGGAGGAGCGGTGTTTGTCCAGTCGGGCGACCTGACCCTGCAGGAAGTAAGCTTGGAGAACAATCGGGCCGAACGGGGTGCTTCCGGTGGCAATGACGGCGAAGGCCGGGGCGGCGCGCTGTTTCTGTGTGACAGTGGTGAGGGCGATGGACAGATCGACGACGCCTCTGCCGAAACCTGCGCCACAGAGGTACACACTCAGTCCTGCGGGGTCTCGTTCAGCATCAATTCGTCCGACGATGGCGAGGAAGATGTATTCGGGCCCTGGGAGGAGGAATTCAGCGACGTATGCGTGGGTGAACTGGCCCTGGAAAAAGCGGTTACCGGCGGTCTTCCGGCCACCGAGGCCGGTGACATGATCGAGTACACCATGACCGTGACCAATGTCGGCGATTTTGAATTGACCGGGGTCAGCATCGCGGACTTTCTGCTTGAATTGGTGGACAGTTGCGACGATTTGGCCCGGAGTGAAACCTGCGAACTGACCGGCACCTACGAACTCACCCAGAACGATATAGACGCCGGACAAGTCACCAACACCGTCAGTGCCAACAGTGATCAAACCGATCAGGTCAACACCACACTCACCGTGAGCGTGGGCGATCCCGTCTTTCTTGACCGGTTCGAGGATGTGACGGATTGAACGGGTAAGGATCCATGCTGGTCTGTTGCGAACCGGTCGTGATCATGCCTTAACCGCCGGCAGTCCGTGCCTTGCGTCTGCGCTTGTTGGCGGCGAAGGCAATGCCCTGGGCGTTGAGGTCGATGTCGAGTTTGAGGTGCGACCAGGTGTTCGCGTCACGGCCGAGATTACCCATGCTGTCGAGCAGACCGGCGAAATAGTCGAACAGGCGCGCCCGGCAGTAGGCCTCCAGCGCCTCGTCGGGCCGGTCGCTGTTCTCGGCGTCACCACGCAGGCGCTCGGCAAAGTCCAGATGACGTATCAACTGGCCGGCCGCGACCTCGATATCGGTCACCGCACCGAAGTGCGTGGGATAGATGCAACTTGGCCGTTCGGACACCAGCCGGCGAATTGATTCGCGCGCCAGCTCGGGCTCGAAATCCGTCGGACTGGTCGATGGAATGGCGAACGTGCCTTCGCCTTGCAGCGCCGGATAGACCAACCCGAAGGCATCTCCTGAAAAGATTGCGTTCGTGGCCGTGTCGACAATGCAGAAATGATGATTGGCATGGCCGCGCGTGTGCAGAAAGCGCAATTCGCGCCCGCCAAGTCGAAGAGTCTGTTCATCCTCCATGACCATTACGCGGTCCTCGGCCACCGGATCAATGGTGCCGTAGAGGCGCTCGAACTCGGCCTGGCCGTAGACCGCCGATGCACTGGCGACCAGCTTGGTCGGGTCGATCACGTGCGGCGCAGCGCGCGGATGGGCCACCACTTGTGCATTCGGACAGGCCCGCGCCAGTGCCGAGGTACCACCGGCATGATCGAGATGCACATGCGTGATGATCAGGTAGTCGACCTGCTCTGGCGTCAGCCCCCGATCGGCCAGTGCGGCCAGCAAACGGGGCACGGCCTCGTTGGTGTTGTTGTCGACAAAAGCCGCCCGATCGCCATCGACGATCAGATAGGCGGCCGCGACCTCCGCCAGACCGAGGTAATGGGTATCAATGGTGTAAATGTCGGCCGGATTCCGGTTCATTTTTGAAGTCGGTTTCACTGCCGGCTACCCGTACTGGCGACTTTCCATCACGACAAACATGCGTTCATCATGATCGTCGGAACTGGGATCTGAGCGTTTGGTATCACCCACCCGGTTGCTGGCCAGAACGTTCCAGCCGGTCCTGTCGAGCAACCGCAGCAGACCGGGTGCCGAGAAGATCCAGAAATTGGTTGGATCGTTGTTGCACTCATCCGGATCGAGCAGGTAGGCAACAGGGGCTTTCTCCAGCGGAACTTTCCTGTCGGCTGTCTGACGGGCGATGCGGGTGCTGAGACAACAGTACCGGCAGTGGCGGGCCAGCGTCTCGAGCACATAGTACGGATTCTTGAGATGGTAGAGAATGCCCAGCAGAAACACCATGTCATATTGTTCTTTCGGCAGTCTGAACTGGCTGTCCAGGTCGACTTCATGAATGGACACGCCCTGTGCGTTGAGCCGCTTCTTGAGAGCGCGGGCACCGGCCAGGCCATTCCAGTTTGTTTGAGGCCAGTCAATAAGATCAACGGCTGGACCCAGAGATTCAAGGAAGAAGGCCAGATCACCATCGGCCCCGCCGATATCGGCAATGCGACCTTCTCGAAACACGTTCAGAATGTCTGGCGGAAGTTCCTCGAACATGCGCTCCATGTGCCAGAGACTCGCCATGATGTCATAGGCATACCAGGTTCTGTCGGGGGCTGGCGGCGCTTCTTTTACCGGCTGCAGGCGCTGCATCCATTGCGCTGCCTGCTCCAGCAGGTCATTGTAGGTTTTCAAATTCGAATGAGATTGGGTGTGCATGCTCGAGTGTTCTCCTGCCTGGCTGGCGCCTACGGTCACGTGATCTGAAAAACCCGAGCATTATAGACGGGGAAGATTTCGAATTACCGGTAGATCGTGTTCTATTAACCCGGCAGGTATGTAGATCGCATTCAGCCGCAGTGTGGCTTTCGGCTGAATGCGATCTACATAGCTGCCGGGTTAATAAAACAATTGTACAGACACTGCAAAAAGTTCGGGGCTCCATCAGGGGCCCCATTAATGACCGGTCAGGTTTGGCGGGAAGGACCGGTCACCAATTCGCAAGAAGCAGTACGCCGGCGTTATACGAACTGTGAGCCACAGCGCAAACCAACAGCGAGCGGTGGCGAAGCCACAAATATCCGAACACAAGCCCAGGGACCAAGAAGGTCAGATTAAGCATCAGACCCATTGGGTGGATTGCCGAAAATGCAGCTGCACTTATCAGCAATGCAATCCCTGGTCGCAGCACCTGACTCAATCTTTCCAGAAGCCAGCCCCTGAATATGATTTCTTCAGCCAATGGAATGACAAGAATCAGGGCAAGGTAGGCCGCCAGGTGTTGCATGGTGAAATCAGGCGGTGATGGATGGCGGTAATCCGAATCTGCACCTGCCAGACCGAACAAAAATCCAAGAACCGGCACAAGCAGGACTCCGATTGTCATTGACAAGGCGATTTCCCGAAAACTGACGCCGCTGTTTGATGGGCCACGAATTGTTTTCCTGTACCCCTGTTGCCAGTGGAAGAATGCCAGCAAAATGACCACAAAGGGTATCCAGATCACTAGCGATATGCTGCGATCCTCTCTGGCCAATCCAAAGGAAGACTCAGAACTGACGATCAGCCCGCGGTTCGACTCCAGATTGTGATCGGCCAGAGCGGCGCGAACTTGCCGGTCAAGTGGGTTTGAATCGACCTGGCCACGCTGGACTGTGCGGTACCAAGTGACGCTGTACTCTGGCTCATTCGATGACTCGCCCTCCACTGCCACGACTTTTATCGATTCATCAAGCTGTTGAAGCTGCTCCTCAAGGCCTTTTCTGTTCCAATCTTGGCCGGAGGGTGAATTGAATTCGACCTGATATTGAAGTGTGAGTGGTTGAAAGAATATTGGAAGCATGCTCACCAGCATGTAAGTTACGATGAGTGCGACAAACCACCAATAGGTGATCTTCAATGGCCGCAAGCCAGGTTTGAAGTGGTTAAACCAACCGGACATTAAGCTTTCACCTGTACTCGATTAATGTCGAGGCGGTGGAGCCGCCTCGACACTATCGTCAGATTTGATCAAAGGCCAGACATAATCAGAAACGACTCTTGCTCGGGCCAGCCCCAATCTGTAGGTACAACCCACCACATCGGCGAAAGGTGAGTCCAGAACAGGGCATCCGGTTCGGGAGGGGGTGGTGGAGGCGGCTCATTACACCTGACAGACCCCCCAAAACCACAAACGCCAGTTCTCAATCTGTCTACACCAGCGTCTCCACATGCCCTTTCGAGGGTTCGTAATTGAGCGAAATGATTGATCGCACATGTAGCAGCACCAATTATGGGCACAACCAAGCCGCCACCCATTTGCTTATGGTCTTCACATTCCGCCAACCCAGGCCCGAGACGACTGTTGTCACCGTGGATGATGATGTGGCCCGATCCCCCAGATCCGTCACCAACCCCAGGAGCCGGACCGGGACCCCAGGATCCGCCTGAGTCTGGTACGCCACTTACTGGAAAATTGCTGGTTGGGGGAATTAATCCGCCGCCAGGCGACGAAATCTCTGACTCTGTGACGATGAAGTCAGCAAAAAACTGATTTCCATCAGCATATTGAAAACTAACCGTAGTAACTAGCTCAGTGCCATCACTGTTGGTTGTGGCAGAAACGGTTTCGAAAGTAAAATCCCAAGACTCAGCCAGACACATGGATGATACGAAACAGCTGAGAAGAAGGAACGCAAGCGTTTTCTTATACATATCAGTTTCCCTATATGGTTTTGGATAGACAGGATACATAATCGCCAAATCCGTCTTTAGATTATTCCTCCCCCTCCAGTTTTGTCAACTGTTTTTTTCACAAATCTTCGCAACATGCTTTACCCTGGCTCTAGCTGGATTTATTCGCATGCGTGGTTTTCTGTTTGTTTGCCTGGCAAAGCTGGTTCCAGCTTGCTTCGGCCAAGTCAGTGCTGGGACCTGAGGATCAGACGTTCTGGCAACGTCAGCTCTCAGCGGACAAACCGTTACCGTGCGTCAACTCTAGGTGCACTTCAAGGGTTTTCGATTGCCTATCTTGAAGCTATTCGTCGGCCCCGCCGCGCATTGAAACTGCGATCGACCGGTCCTGATCCTGCCCGACGATGTCGGACTCAAGCGCCGGCAGCCCGTACCTTGCGCCTGCGCTTGTTGGCGGCGAAGGCAATGCCTTGGGCGTTGAAGTCGATATTGAGCTTGAGATGCGACCAAGTGTTTGCGTCACGGGCGAGATTGCCCATGCTGTCGAGCAGGCCGACCGCGGCGTGAACCGGCAGGTTAATCGCTCCAGCCGAGCCCGCCAGACCCTCTCGAAGGCCATGTCTTTTCACTGGTTGAAGACCAGTGCGAAAACACCACGCTACCGGAAGGCGAGAGCTGCAGCGTCGGCTTCGAATTCACTCCCGACAACCGCCAGGCATTCAGCGGGGAATTCCAGGCCGACTTCGATATTGGAACTCCTGTGGCTGCCACGTTGGGGGGCACCGGCATTGCGCCGGTCCTGGGCGTTCAGCCGCAACTTGTGAGTTTCGGCACGGTCGTCGAGGGACAATCCTCGCCGCCCATGGAAATTCACCTGGCCAACGAAGGCGATGACCTGCTCGAGGTGCTCAGTCTGTTTGGACTGGCCGCTCCATTTGGTCTTGTCGCCGGCGGCACCTGCGAGTCTCCCGCTTTCACGCTCCCGGCGGGTGAACAATGCAGCTATCAACTGGCGTTCACTCCTGACGAGCTGGGAACCCACAACCAGGCCGTGTTCATTCCATCCGACAGCTTCGGCGGCGACCAGGCATTCATGCTTGAAGGCGTCGGCGTTTCACTGGAGATCTTCTCCGATAAGTTCGAGTCAGCGCCGGAGTAACAGCCGGTTTGGCCAGCTGCTGATGCTATTCGTCGCGCCCGCTGCGCCAGATCGAGAACAGTAACCAGAGCCCGCCGACCGCGGCGGCCACAAAACCGGCCAGGCCCAGGATCGGAACGCCGGTATCGGTGGGATCGACATTCATGGCGATGGCGGAGCCGATGATCAGGGCCGCGGTGACGATGCCCAGGGTCAGACGGCTGACCGCCTTGTCCAGGCGCGAGCTGACTTCCTTGAGCGAATTGATGTCGACGTGGACCTCGATGCGACCGCGTCGGGCGGCGCGCAGCAGGCGGCTCAGATCATCCGGCAACCCACCCAGCACGCGCAGGGTATCCATCAGGCTCTTTTGCATGCGCCGTGTCATGTTGGCCGGCGAGTAGTAGCGACGCAGCACCGACTCGATCACGGGTGCGGCTTCCGAGGCCATGTCGAAGTCCGGGTCCAGTGATCGCCCCATGCCCTCCAAGGTGATGAAGGCCTTGAGCATCAACACCAGGTCGGCCGGCAACATCAGGCGATGACGCCTGAGGACACCGGTCATGTCACCAATCATGGCGGACATGTCAAGCTGATCCAGCGGAACACCGTGATAACGCTCGACGAAATCACCAATGTCAGCCTCGAGTTGGTCCTGATCGGCATTGCTGTCCATGCTCCAGTCCAGGAGAATGCGCGCCACCTTGGCGGCATCACGCTTGACCAGTCCATGCAACAGCTCGGCCACTTCGTGACGGCGATCGTCGGTGAGTCGGCCGACCATGCCGTAATCGAGCAAGGCAATGCGATTGTCCGGCAGATACTTGATATTGCCAGGGTGGGGATCGGCATGGAAAAACCCGTTTTCGAGGATCATCTTCAGAATCGCCTGGGTACCGCGCTGGGCGATCAAGTGCCGGTCCAGTCCCGCCTCGTCCACGGCCTCTAGGTCATGCCCGGAAATGCCGTCAATGAAGTCCTGTACGCTGAGTCGCTCACCGGTCCACTGCCAGTAGACCCCGGGAACGACGATCGGGCTGTCCTCTCCCATGGACTCGGCTATGCGCTCGGCATGGCGACCCTCGGAAGCAAAATCCAGCTCGGCGCGCAGTGAATCGGAAAACTGCTGGACCAGGGCCTTTGGTTTGTACTGCTTGAAATCCGGCGCCTCCGATTCGATGATCTCGGCCAGGCGCTTGAGCAGTCGCAAGTCGGCCTCGACAACAGGGCGAATGCCCGGTCGACGAACCTTGAGTGCCACCCAGGTGCCATCCTCCAGCCGCGCCTTGTGGACCTGAGCCAGCGAGGCTGCGGCCAGGGGGTCAGTGACAACCAGGGCGAAAATATCTTCCGGGGGCGCACCCAGATCCTCCGTGAGCTGCTTTTCGATTTCCGAGTAATCAACGGCAGGCGCCTTGTCCTGCAGTTTCCTGAATTCTTCCAGCCACTCCGGACCAAACAGGTCCACGCGTGTGGCCAGCACCTGGCCGAGCTTGACGAAGGTCGGCCCGAGTTCTTCGAGCACCCGGCGGGCCCGCTCGGGCGGCTTCAGTCGGGCCAGCTCCTCGGCCTTTTTCCAGTGCAATGCCTTGCCGGCCCGCTCCAATGCACCCGACATGCCCACTCGCTGGACCAGATCGCCGAATCCATAACGAATCAGCACCGCTGCGATGTCCTGCAAGCGACCGAGGTCGCGCGCTGCGCTCAAGGCCTGCCATAGCATGTGTGGGTCTCCATAAGGCGTTCAGGCAAGACTACCACCATTCGAACACATCTCAGGAACAGCCATCCGCTCATAACCGGGCGACATATGCTTTCGTCGAGTGAGTATTTCCGCTGGGCACCCTGCACCCGTAGCCTGATGTCCATGTCAATCTCAAGCACACAGGCCCACCAAGGCTGGTATCCGCTGTTTCTGAACCTGGCCGGACGAAATGTGCTGGTCATTGGGGGCGACCAGGTCGCTTTGCGCAAGACCCGGGCGCTGCTGCGTTGCGGAGCGCAGGTGGTCATGCTCTCCAACACGCCTGATCCAAAGACCGTCGAGGAACTGGCCGCTGAATCCGTGTGCTTTCTTCGCGGAGACTATTCCGCGGCACTGCTGGAAAACATTGCCCTGGTCGTTATCGCCGAGGCCGATGAGAACACGGTTCTGAACGTTCGGCAGGACGCTGACAAGCGCGGTCTGCCGGTCAATGTCGTCGACCAGTTCAAGCATTGCAGCGCCATCACACCAGCCGTGATCGATCGCTCGCCGATCAAGATCGCGATCTCCAGCGCCGGACAGGCGCCGGAACTGGCGCGCATGCTGCGCAGTCGTATCGAAGCCCTGCTGCCACCATCCATCGCAGCATTGGCGCAACTGGCCGGGCGTCTGCAGGAAAGGATCCGGAAGCGTTATCCGGACATGGCCCGGCGACGCCAGTTCCTGGGCTGGCTGTTTTCGGGTCCACCTGCCCTGGCCGTTGAAAGAGACCAGCCAATACAGGCCCGCCGCCTGGCCGAGCAGGCGCTGACAAAAGGCTCGGTCGGCATCAAGGGCAGCGTGGCCCTGGTCGGGGCCGGTCCTGGCGATCCGGAATTGCTGACCCTGCGCGCATTGCGCCTGATTCAGGAAGCCGATCTGATCGTTCATGACGGCCTGGTCGATGCCCGCATCCTCGACTACGCACGTCGTGACGCCGAACGGATCGATGTCACCAAGCGTCGCGGACACTGCCGGGTTGACCAGGACGGCATCCAGCGATTGCTGGTCGAGCATGCCCGCCGGGGCGCGCGCGTGGTGCGTCTCAAGGGCGGCGACCCGATGATTTTCGGGCGTGGTGGCGAGGAGATCGCCGAGCTTCGCAAGCACGGGGTCGACTACCAGGTTGTACCGGGTATCACCGCCGCCAGCGCTTGCGGTGCTTATGCCGGTATTCCGCTGACCCATCGTGATCATGCCCAGTCGGTGCGGCTGATTACCGCCCATTGCAAGGACTCCATCGACCGGCTGGACTGGTCGGCGCTGGCCGCCGATCGCCAGACCCTGGCCTTTTACATGGCCGTGGCCAAACTCGCCGACATCGAAACCCGTCTGATCGGGGCCGGACGTCATCCGGATACCCCGATCGCGCTGGTCGAAAATGGCACCCGCCCGAATCAGCGGGTTGTGGTCGGGACCCTCGGCGAACTGACTGGACTGGCCCGCCGACATGATCTGAAGTCCCCGGCCATGTTGTTTGTCGGCGAGGTGGCGGCCCTGGCCAGCGAACTGGGCTGGTACGGCGATGCACCACTTCATTCGGGCCTTGATGAGCACGTCGAGGTGCGCATGGCCTCCTGATATTCGGACAAGCTCCAAAGACACTCCGGCGGGTTACAATTCCGGCCATGACTCGCTCCCGAATCGCGCTGTTGGTCTCGGTATCCCTGGTGCTGTTTCTGACCGGTTGCGCAACCACACCGCCGCGTGACCAGGAGAACGTGTGCAATATCTTCCGGGAAAACCCGCGCTGGTACGACCATGCCCGGGCCTCCGAGCGACGCTGGAAAACACCGATCGCCGTTCAGATGGCTTTCATACAGCAGGAATCCTCGTTTCGCGCCCGGGCGCGCCCGGAACGCAATCGCATTCTGGGCATCATCCCCGGTCGGCGTCCCTCGTCAGCGCGTGGTTATGCCCAGGCCCAGGATCCGGCCTGGAGTGATTACCAGGCCGCCACCGGCAATCGTCGTGCCCGGCGCAGCAATATGGCCGATGCACTGGATTTCATCGGTTGGTACAACGACGTCAGCCACCGCCGCCTGGGCCTGGCCAAGAACGATGCCTACAATCTCTACCTGGCCTATCACGAGGGGCATACCGGCTACCAGCGCGGCAACTGGCGCAACAACAGCCAGCTCCAGTCGATCGCCCGGCGGGTCGATGAACTGGCCCAGACCTATCAGCGCCAGCTCAATGCCTGTGAGTCGGATTTCCACTGTCGTCGCTGGTACCAGTTCTGGCCGTTTTGCCGGTAAAGAGTTTCTTATTGACGGGCAAACTCAATTCAAAACCTTTAAACGCAAAGACGCTAAGACGCAAATTAAAAGCAATTCAGGAATTTCTTGGCGTCTTCGCGTCTTTGCGTTTAAAGATTTTGTCTTTCGGGTTTTTTCCGAGTAAAGACTGAGGCGTAGAGCCAGCCGCCGACTGCGCCGCACAGGCTGAGGGTGAGGAAGCCGGCCAGGCTGCGGGTGGCGCCGATGGCGGTGACCGGCAGCATGGCGCTCATGATGGCAAGTGCCGCGGCAATGGCGACAAAGCCGGCCAGCATGAACAGCGGCATTCTCGCCTTTGTGACCCAGCGAACCAGCGCACCGGCCACCACGAAGGCGATCAGCAAGGCCAGCGCGACGATGATGGCAAAGGTCGGGGCAAAGCTGACCAGGTCGAAACCGGTCACCTGCAGTCGATCACCTATTGATATCGGACCATCCAGCTCGGCGATTCGGGCCAGATTGAATTGGGTCTGAACAATGCTGCCCAAAGCCGCGGTAACCACCACCGCACTCAACCAGGCCAGTAACCAGCGCAGAGCAAGTTTCATGTTTTCTCCCATTCCTCACGCCACCGGGCGTTTATCATGTCGGGCATGAGATCGTTCATGCACAGCTTGATTGTACTGGCCCTGACGAGCGTCTTGTCAGGCAATGCCCCGGCATTTCAGATCGAGACCGTGGCCGAGGGACTGGAACATCCCTGGGCGGTTGCCTTCCTGCCGGACGGCCGGATGCTGGTCACCGAGCGCGCCGGGCGTCTGCGCGTGATCGATGCCGATGGTGATCTGGTAGCCGAACCGGTGTCAGGAGTGCCGGCAAGCTTCGTACGCAACCAGGGTGGGCTGATGGAAGTGGCCCTGGATCCCGATTTCGCGAACAATGGCTGGATTTATCTCACCCAGGCTCATGGCACGTCGAGCGCCAACACCACCCGGGTGCTGCGCGGTCGACTGGATGGCATGAACTGGATCGACAACGAGGTGATCTTCACCGCCAGCCCCGAACGCACACGCCCGGTTCACTACGGTGGCCGGATTGCCTTTCTGGACGATGGCACATTGCTGGTCACTCTCGGCGACGGCTTCGATCATCGCGAACAGGCCCAGAAACTGAACAGCCATATCGGAACGATTGTTCGCATCAACCCGGACGGCTCAGTGCCGTCGGACAATCCCTTTCTCGACCATCCCGACGCCCTGCCCGAGATCTACAGCTACGGTCATCGCAATCCGCAAGGCATCGTGTTCGATCCCGAGACCGGCCTGGTCTGGTCCCACGAGCACGGTCCGCGTGGCGGCGATGAGCTCAACCTGATCCGTCCCGGCGAAAACTACGGTTGGCCGGTGGTCACCCTTGGCATTGATTACTCGGGCGCGAGAATCACGCCCTATACCAGTCGACCCGGCATGGTCGACCCGCTGATCGACTGGACACCGGCCATTGCGCCGACCGGCATGAGCCAGTATCGCGGTGAACTGTTCGAGGAATGGCAAGGTGATTTGCTGGTCGCCGGCCTGGTCGGGCGTGACATTCATCGCATCCGCCTGGATGGCGAACAGGTCATGGACGAAGAAACGCTTCGTCTGGGGATCGATCGCAGGCTTCGCGATGTACGCGTCGGGCCCGATGGCGCCATTTACATCCTCACCGACCACTCCGACGGTGAGGTGCTGCGAGTGACGCCCTGATCAGCGCTGCGGTTTTTCGTTGCGCGGCGCGCCGATGTGCTTGAGACGGACTTCCTGGTCGGTGACCTGCGGCATGCGCTCGCGCACCGCGTCTTCATCGACCAGCTTGCCGGCGCCGTCACTCAGGTGATCGAAGACCGCCTTGTAGCTGTCGGTCAGACGGTTGATCAGTTCGGCAGTCTGCACGAAGTGCTCGTTGACCTCTTCCCGGAAACGCTCGTTTTCGCGCTTGAGCGATGCGACCGACGGGTCGCGGCCGGTTCTACCCAGGAAGTACCAGGCTCCGGCGCCACCCAAGGCCAGTCCGGCAATCAATCCAACCACTACCCACCAGATCTCATTCACGCTTCATGCCTCCATGTTTGCTTGCACTGAACCTTATGTTAGCAAGCTGACGGAAGTATTTTTGCAAACGCCGGGTAAAAAGCGGTGATGAGTAGCCTGGAGGTTTGGGGGCGGGGCGGACGGATACCACCCGATGCTTCGCGCAACCTTATTTGTCAGAGCCTTTCCAGCGCAGGTCGTAAAGGTCCAGTCGACGATCTTGCATGTTGCGGACCGAGCCGTGCGAGCGGACTTCGCGCAAGCTGTCGAGATCCAGGTCGGCGATCAGCATGGTTTCGGTATTGGGAGTGGCCTCGTGAGCGATGGCATCGTGGGGAAAGGCGAAATCCGATGGAGTGAATACTGCCGCCTGGGAGTACTGCATGTCCATGTTCTCGACCCGGGGTAGATTACCTACCGAACCGGTAATGACCACGTAACACTCGTTCTCGATGGCCCGGGCCTGGGCACAGCGGCGCACGCGTAAATAGGCATTCTTGGTATCGGTCCAGTACGGCACGAACAGGATATTCATGCCCTGCTCGGCCATCAGCCGCGGCAGTTCGGGAAACTCCACGTCGTAGCAAATCAGAATGCCGATCTTGCCGAAATCGGTATCGAAGACCTTGACCCGGTTCCCGCCGGTCAGGCCCCAGTAAGTGATTTCGTCAGGGGTGACATGGGTCTTGTACTGGCGATCCCAGGTCCCGTCCCGCCGAAGCAGATAGCAGACATTGCGCAGGTGGTCCCCGTCGTACTCGGGCATGGAGCCGGCGACGATATTGATGTTGTAGGAGACGGCGAACTTGAGCATCTGGTCGCGGATGGCCTCGGTGTAGCCGGCCAGTTGCCGAACCGCCTCGGCGGGGCCCTGATCATTCCAGGGCGCCATCAATGGGCCGTTAAAAAATTCTGGAAAAAGAACAACATCTGCCTGATATCCAGAAACAGCATCAACAAAATACTCGATCTGCCCGTACAAATCCTCGAGTGACCGAGTCGGACGCATCTGCCATTGCACGGCACCGATGCGCACATCCGACGGCCGTCCGCCGATCAGACCGGCTCGCTTGTCCTCATGGTAGATGTTGACCCAC
>SL_3KL_010_SEDDRAFT_10004298_pt1 | contig 12879 bp, 7 predicted proteins | sample SodLakKL_010_SED_2_FD_10381 | JGI IMG/M metagenome (IMG submission 10381)
GAACCTTCCACACCGGGAGTTTCAGATAACCCTTATCCCTGGGCCGGGAAATATTTCAAGGAAATCCCCATTGAACTGGAAGCCATACCGGTACCCGGCTATCGCTTCTCGCACTGGGAAGGAGCCTCCATCTCAAACTCGGCGGTCATTGAACTCACCCCCGGAGAGAACATTCAGTTTAAGGCCCATTTTGAGCGGTTGACACATCACGTGATGATCCATTACTGGTTGTTTGACACTTCCCTTCCCAACAATACGCCCCTGGAAAGTATTAAACCAACTTACAGTATTTCACCCAGAGCCATATTGAATTATTACAGCAGCCTGGAAGGATACCCTTTTGACGAAAACCATCCTCTATGGCGAAAAGCCTCCATGGAAAGGCGCAACCTGCCCACTCCCATCAACTACCGTCCTGAGGGAAACCAGGGAACACACTATGAAGACTCCGAAATGAGGGGGATTCAAATCAGGGAACCCTTTGAGGATGGAGACCGGAAAAATACCATGATCTTTCATTTACCCACCAGCGGCTACACTGATATAGTATTTGGTTTTGCCGCAATAAATGAAGAAGGAGCAGGCTCGCTTTTGATGGACTACAGTGTATCGGCTGAAAACGATGAATGGCTCACCCGGGGTTTGGAAGCTCCTGAAGTTGAGCTAAGCGACAGCTACCGGTTTTTTACCTTTGATTTTTCTGAAATACCGGAAGCAGACAACAACGCAGACTTCAGTATCAGGCTGCGTTTTAAGACAGAAGAGCCTTTACGCGAAGACCCGGAACGTGTGACTTTTAATAACATCACCCTGGATGGCATCGCCACGGGAGCATTCAACTTATGGTCTTCTGCAGGAAACAATGGCTCTATTGAGCCGTATGGGAGAACCCCGGTTTTTAAAGGGGGAGAACAGGTTTTTACCATCACACCCGATAAAGATTACCAAGTTGCGGAGGTGCTGGTTGACGGGCAAAGCATGACCCATAACCTAATTAAACCGGAAAGATATACCGCCTTTCTGAAACTGACTGATATAGATTCCGATCATCACATTCATGCCACCTTTGCTTACGCTCCTGAAATATTTGATGATCATGAGGGCAGGGTGATCATTTACCCCAATCCGGCCAATGAAATGGTCAACATTTCATCCCTGGATAAAATTAACCGGATTGAAGTTTTCAACCTTTCCGGACAGCCCATAAAGGTTTATGAAGCGCTTTCAGAAAAAGAAATCAGCATCAACACCAGGGTTTTAAGGAATGGGATCTACATTATGAGCATCCGAACGGAGAAAGAAGTGGTTTCCAAAAAACTTCAGATCTTGCGATAAAAACTTCCTGGCAGTATCATTCCCGGAATCGTTGTTCTCTGATTTACCGCATAATGAGCATTCGCCGGCTCTCTGTGGTATTTACCCCCTGCAAACGGTAAATGTAAATGCCTTCGGGCAACCCAGACCCATCAAAAATGATTTCGTGCCGGCCTGCCGGCTGTTGGGCATGCATCAGCCGCTCTATGTGCTTTCCGGCAATGTTAAAAACATCAATGGTCACCTTTCCTGGTTCAAGAACCTTATAAGGGATAGTGGTTTTGTGGCTGAAGGGATTGGGATAGTTTTGCTCCAGAACCTTACCCATGTCAGGTTCAGTTACCGAAACATCATAAGGCATACCTTGCAGGGCCACGTTATCAAAGCGGTTATTGCCGGAAGTACCTGAAGCTTCTTCTCCAAGGAAAAGAATTCGCAGTTTCAGGTCGGGATTGTTATTTACCTCTTCAAATTCCGACAGGTCAAAAGAGTGGACGGTGTATTCCAGACCAATGTCATAACTTTCACCCACCAGGGTCCAGTTGGCACCTCCATCTGACGAGAAGTAAAATTCCTGTTGCCAGACCCCGTTGGGCGTTCGGTGCACCGCAAAGGAAAACTCCAGGTCTTCGTATCCGGTGGAAGGTACTGCAAAAACCAGCTGACGGGTATGCGAAGGATTCCTCACCCTTAAGCCATATCCTGCACCCACATCCTGCTTGATGTTGAGCAGGCTGCCATCGGTGCGGTCCATATACCCGTCGCCTGTTCCGGGATAGGTTATGTTTCCTTTTTCAGGAGCCATGCCGAAATCGCTTTCCACAAACTCCAGGGTACCTTCCTCCAGGTCATTGAAGTGCCAATAGTGCACCAGGGAAAGATGTTCAACTTCCAGNATAAACTCATGGCTGTCTGTGGCCCCTTCATCATCGGTGACTTCCACGGTAAAAATAAAGGTACCGTTTTGAACCGGGGTGCCTGATAAAAAACCGTTTGAGGCCAACTCCATTCCCTGGGGCAGGCTGCCCATGGTTGTTTCAAATTCATAGGGAGGGGTTCCGCCCGACACGGTAAAATAATGCCCGGGGTATTCTTCATTTTCGTAGGCCGGAGGGGGATTGGTAGTGTTCAGGGTCAGTTCGGTGGCCGTTCCTCCAATGGCAATGTTGTCGAAACGGTTGTTGCCATCCACATTGGAAGCTTCCTCTCCCACAAACAAAATCCTGAGCTGAAGATCCGGATTTTCATTTACTTCAGGAAATTCTGTCAGGTCAAAGCTTACCAGTTCATAATCAGGAGTTATGGTATAAGCTTCTCCCACCTGCGTCCAGGTTTCACCCGCATCGGGAGAAAAATAAAACTCCTGTTGCTGGGCCCCGTTGGTGGTGCGATGCACTGCAAAAGAGAATACCAGGTCTTTGAAGCCTTCGGAGGAAGCCTCAAAAAGCAGCTGACGGGTATCGGATGGATTCCTTACCCTGAGGCCATACCCGGCAGAAACTCCCTGATGTGCGTTCAGGTCGGTACCATCGGTGCGGTCCATATACCCGTCTCCGCTGCCCGGGTAGGTGATCAGGGCTGCTTCGGGAAGGCTGAAATCGGATTCGACCCCCAGTATTTCACCATCAGGAAGGTTGTTGAAGTGCCAGTAGTGTACCAGGGCATCCTGAAAATGGGCTACCAGGGTCATGTCATCGGTCATGGAGAAGGAAACTTCAGGATTGGTGGCATCGGAAACCCCTTCCCAGTGGCTGAACCGATGGCCGGGATAAGGCAAAGCTTCCGCTTCCATGGGAAGGCCTTCAAAATATTTTCCGGTCCAGGGCTGGGGTTGTCCGTGCAGCTCGGTGGTATTTAACCGGATGCCGCCCTGAGAAGGGCTTGCCGTTCGCAGGTGGATTTCCGCAATCTCGTCAAGATCAAATTCCTGCTTCAGGTATTCCCGCATATAGTCAGGACGTTCCAAAGCGAAGTTCTTCATCACTTCAAGTTCCGACTCCCAGTGATCCATATTCTGGGGCATATTCCAGCGGTGAATGTGCTCCGGCATTTCGGGCAGGTACATTTGACGGTAAGCCTGCAGTTTTTCCACCACATGATCTTCCTGGAATTTGGTATTGAGCAGATCGGCAAAGCGGATGATAAAATGATTACGGAAGGAATCATTTTNCACGAGTTTTCGCAGAATAAAAGTAGACCATGGGGGATTGGGCCAGTCGGGGCCGTTGGGTTCCAGGGCAAATGCCAGGGTATTATGGGCGGGACCTTCTTCCACCCCTTCCACATAGTCGAAGTTAAGCCCAAACCCAAAGTCCACATCAAACACCTGCCACCTCCAGCGCCCATCGAGGCCATAGGGCGCATCGGGGTCATAGGTATCGGTATAGTAGCGCCAATACTGAATATTATTTCCCGGCCAGTCGGTATTCATAAAATAGATCTGTGCGATCTGGTAATTGGCAAAATTCTCAACATCCATTCGGGTTTTCAGTTCATCATAATTTTCCGGGCCGGAAACACCGGGACTGTCAAGGAAGTCGAGCATATCGAGGTAATGCTGAACTCCTGCCGGATTACCACGGTCCAGTTCTGCATTGCGTTCCAGGATAGTATAATCCATTTCATCATCCAGCCCATAATGGGTCTGGATATAACGGTTGTCCAGGCGATCACGGATGTTGTGCACGCCCCAGTATTCTCCGTTCAAAAAAACAATGGCCGGTCGGGAATACTGGATATCCAGTTTGATATCTTCCAGAAGGGACTGCATGAAGGCATCCCTGAAAATGGCGTCTCCCCAGTCGTTGCCGCTGTTGCGCAGCAAAAAACGTTTGTAGCGGTCGATGTCTTTTGCGGGAAACAGGGGGTAGTCCACCCAGGTGGTGCCATAGTCGGAGCGGGCGTACATGCGCAGTGATTTCCGGGGGCGATTGCGGCTGGTGCCCCCGTGTATGCGTGCACCCATATCTTGGGCAAAAGCCAGGGATCCGTTTTTTTCAAAAAACTCAAAATGGACCAGGCGTTCCCATTCCCGACCCCTTTGATTGTAGTTGTTGTGATTGCCCGGAACATAAATTCCCGAATCCGGGTCAAAGAAGCTGCCCGGGTGAGTATTAATGGATATCAGGGGCATGGAGTAGCGGCTGACTCCTTCATCGTGCACCAGGTAGGTGTGGGTGACCACCTCACTTTTTGATCCCTGCGGCAAAAAGGCCCGGGCACGGATGGGGTTGATCTTGAAAATTTCTCCTGCCGGAGGCTGCCAATGCTCATCGTAGGGATGCCCCGGCCCAAAATCATTGGTGGGGATCATGGAAATGCCATTGGGGTCTCCCTCCCGGTCGGTAATTGGGATGGGAGAGGAAAAAATTTCACTGTCCTGCTCCGGGATGCTCCCATCGGTGGTGTACCTGATAATGGCAGCCGGTGGGACATTTTCAAAAACATAATGTCCGGGTTCATGTGTTTCCCCGTCAAAAGTAACCACAGCATCTTCAATGGGATTTCCATCCTGATCCTGAACGAAAAAGGTGACGGTATAAAAATCTTCCGGGAAGTCAGGATCATCGGGGTCATCCGGATCGTCGGGATCAATTTCACCCCATACGTCATTCAGGGTCATATCTCCAAATACGATGATCTCCCTGTTGGGAGAACCGCCCCATTCTCCACCACCCCATCCTTCGTTAAGAAAATATTTATAGGAATAATCTCCTGCAGGAAGGTTAAAAGTGATGGTATAAACAGAAGGATCTCCTTCAAGAGGTTGCATTTGCATATCGGGATTGGTACCGGGTTCGGGCCATTGGGGATCACTCATGGTCCCGCTGATATAGACCTGGTCGCCGTCTTCATAGGGCGAGCCGGTCATGTCAACGTTGAACGTTACGGCAAATGCTCCGGTTTTTCCATCAAGATCCTTATTCTGGGGTTGCAAGATAACATTCACCTCCACATCATGATCGGTAACCGTTATCTCGCCTTCCTGGGTATGGTACCCTTCTTTGGATACCGAATAAAGGTAAACTCCATCATGAGGGGTTTCCAGGACCAGATCAAAGGGATTGGTAAAAAACCCACCTGTATGGGAAAAAACCGGAACCTCTACTACCGGCTGATCTTCAAAAGCTTTTAACCCTGCTAATGAAAGATTTACAATCGACAGAAAGAGCAATAACAGAAAAATTTTATTTAAAAACCGGACGTGGATCATAGCGGGTTGATTTGTTTGTAAATTTCCTGTCCCTAAAGGAAATAATTAAAGTCCTTACGGGAGAACAGAAAAGGAACAGGCAGTAATTTCGGAAAAATTAAATCTAATTTACAAAAAATGCAGGGTTTTGAAAAGGTTTATCCTGACCAACCAGTGCAAGGGTTAGTTCTCGTCAAAGAAAAGATTCACGTTTCTTACATCCAGCATTTTTTTAAGTTCCCGAATCAGGCGGTTTCCGTTTTCCTCACTTTTCAGGAAAACGTGGTAGGAGTATTCCATGAGCTCATTTTCACTTTCTCCCAAAGCTTTAACATTGACCAGTTTAAAACGATTGCAGTATTTTTTGATCACTTCATCGATCTGCCCTTNCGAAACGTCNTCCGCATCAATAAGTANCTGNANAAGATACTCCCTGCGTTTGGCCAGTCCAAAATCGAATCTGCTGATGATCAGAAAGACCAGGCTGATAAAAAGGGTGCCGAAAATGGCCACGGCATACATCTTGACCCCGGCAGCCAGACCAATGGTCAGGGCAAAAAAGATAAACATGATGTCTGCCGCATCTTTAACCGCCGTTCGGAAACGAATAATTGACATGGCGCCCACCATGCCAAAGGCACGGGCAAGGTTGTTGCCGATCACCATGATAACAATGGAGGTGATCATGGTAAGCATGATTATGGAAACGGCAAAAGAGGCCGAGTAGTTCAGCCCTTTATAGGTATATCGATACAGCGTGGAGATAATGGTACCGCAAAAAAGAGCCACTAAAAGATTCATTACCACATCGCGCAGACTAATGGAAAGTGTAAATATATCCGCAAATTCATTTACCATGTTATCTCCTGTAGAACATTAATAATGGATGTAGGTTTTATTCACGTCAAAACCTATTACATATTTTGATAGTGCCTCGTGGCGCAACTTGAATTCTTGAACAATGGATTTTGCCCACCCGGGCATTTTGTCTTCAAAATATTTGATCTCCAGAATAAAGTGACTTTTAAACAAATAGCGCAGGTCGTGTTCTGAATACAGTTCATTGAGCCGTGGATATTTCCGGCTGCGTATGTTTTTGTCAAAGGTAATCCTGGTGCCGGGATTCAGTTTCCCGTGATAAGCTTCCCTTTCGTAGACCACCAGGGCGGTTGGAATAAACTGCCTTCGTTTATAGTGAAAAAAGAACCTGCGGGCACCATCAATGGCTTCTTTCCTGGTTTGCCCAAATCCTTCAAGGATATATTTATCCAGTTCACCGGTTTCCATTAAGGCTTCAAGGTTCTCATAGGCAAGCATGGCCCGGTATTTTTTGATCCGGTTGCCCAGTTTCCTTTTTATTTCCAGGACGACATTTTCATTCTGCCTGTGGTCATTGTAGGCCCTCACCCTGAGTTTTCGCCGGTTCATCAGGCCTTCGTGCTTTTCGTGGTAGCAGCTAAGGTCCCGGCTATCGAAATAGATACTGCGTACGGTATATTGGCGTATGCCATTGCCGTTGCCGGTGGCAAACAGGTCTTCCCTCGCAAAACCCCTGAAACGGTTTCGGAGTTCCTCCAGCAGGTAATTGGGCACCAAATATTTTCGTTCGTATCTTAGCATATTTCTTTAATTCTGGTAAACCACCCGCGACATCCTGATGATGTATTCATGCAGGGGTAGCGGCTCGGAAGCAATGCGTGCATCCACGATCATGTTGGGAAAAAGCTTTCCTTCTTCCAGGTCTTCTAGGAGTACCGACACAAAAATCTTTGGCCGGCGATTGATCAGCTGCACACTGTTGTCTATTCCCACAACGTGGCCTAAATGCCCGTTACGTGAAGAATTGTCCCTGATCATGACTTCCTGCCCGGGTTTTATATTTTTTTGCTCAAATGCATCAACCGGCACAAAAACCACAAAGTTGGAAAAATCGGCAATCCGGATCACCTCATCCCGTCCTGATTCGGTATCGGGGTTTCGCTGGCGAACCAATCTCCCGCTGAGGGGTGAAAGGATATTCATTGAACCGACATGTTCTTCTAGCTGCCGGATCTCCTGCCCGAGGGCGTTTATGCGGGAACGAACGGCCCCGATCTCTTCCTCCTTTTCTCCGGCAAGCACCGCTTCGTAATTGGACTCTGCCATTTCCAATGCATATTTTCTCACCATCAGGTCGTTGACGGAGAGTTCATATTCCTGCGGTGAGATCAGCTCCTGTTCATAGAGGTGTTCCATCCTTTCGGTAATTTTCTCCTGGGTTTTCAGTTCCTGCCGGGCCAGCTCCACCTGTTCACGGGCAAGCTGAACGGCTTCGGGCTTTTCGCCCGCCTGCAGGACCCGTAAAACGGATTGCTGGTAATTTAAGTCCCCTTGTTTTTCAATCAGCCTTAACTGAAGGTCCTTGGAAAAAACCCAGGCAATGGTATCGCCCTGCCCGATCCATTCGTTCTGCACCAAAGCCTCATTGAAAACAAACTGTACGATGTCACCACGCTGAAACTCCATGACACTGTATTCGTTAAGGGTTCCGCTTATGTGGTCTTCCAGCATGTTTACAAGGGTGCCATCGGAGCCTTTGTATAAGCCCCATTCTTTAACGGGCTTAACAATTCCTTTGGCACGAATGGTATAAGGAATTTCCAAAAAAAGGAAAGCCAGCAACACAATAATTGCCAGCAGGGACAATCCCAGAAAAAGTTTTCTCATCTCAATTTAATAGCCTTCATTCAAAGCAAAGGGCTCTCTCTTTCCCTTCACCTATCTATACAAAGAACGCAATTTGGCTCATGGTATTTTTACGTGTTTTTCCTGTTTTTTGTTATGGGGAATAAAGAAAATGCTATAGCCATCTCTTTTTTCTGAAAAACCATAACATTCCTAAAGCTGCAAACAACATCAAAAGCATTACCCCGGGATAACCCCACTTCCATTGCAGCTCGGGCATATAGTCAAAATTCATACCATAAACCCCCACCACAAAGGTAAGTGGAATAAAGATGGTTGCCACAATGGTCAGCACTTTCATCACCTGGTTGGTGCGGTTGCTGAGGCTGGACAAATGAACTTCAAGCAGCCCTGAGGTGATCTCCCGGGAAACCTCCACGTTGTCGATCAGTTGTATGGTATGGTCGTAAACATCCCTCAAAAACATCCTGGTAGATTTGCCCAGAAATGGGGATTCGGTTTTTTCGAAATTATTGACCAATTCCCGCAAAGGCCAGACGGACCTTCTGATTTGCAGCAGGCTGCGCTTTAAGTGATGTATGCGATTGGCAGCAGCCTGCTCAGGGCTTTGCAGAACCAGCTCCTCTACTTCCTCGATGGCTTCAGCCATCTCTTCCAGAATTACAAAATACTGGTCTACCAAAACATCCAACAAGGCATACGCCAGGTAATCCGCTCCCATTTTTCGGAGCCTTCCCTTTCCCTTGTGGATGCGCTCCCTTACGGGATCAAACACATCACCGGGCTTTTCCTGGAAGGTGATCACAAAGTTATTTCCCAAAATCAAACTCACCTGTTCAGAATGGAAGATGCCTGCTTTTTTTCCGGGTGCATGCATTTTCAGAACCATGAACAGGAAGTCCTCAAAATATTCAAACTTGGGTCTTTGCTCTGTATTCAATATGTCTTCAAGCACCAGGGAGTGAATGCCAAATGCTTCACCAATGTGTTGCATCAGGGCGGTATCATGCAAGCCGTTGACGTTAATCCAGGTAACGGGGAACTTCCCGGTTTTCTGGCCCACACGGGGGTCCCATTCTTTCAAATCTTCCTGATCTAAAGAGTCAGCCCCGTAACGCAGGATGGAAATGCTGGCAGCTTCCACCTTCTGATCCCCGACATGTACCAGGGAGCCGGGAGGAAGGCCGGTTTTCCGCGAACGTTTTTTTTGAAAGATTTCCATTGCCTGGAAAATTTTGGCAAATATCGGAATTTTTATCCTGACTACCTAATCCCTTTATAGCTGAATTTCAACAAAATGGAACGAAACCAACTAGCTTAACAATTAAATATTTAATATTTGTTCCAGCTTTCCGGTTATTGCAAAACAAAGCGTAATTCAACCATGAAAAAAAACAGGGCTGAAATAAGCCCTGCTTTAATGAACTCACAGCACCCACAGGGATTATTCCAGTTCCAGGACCATACCGGTATTGGCAGGAATGGTCCAGGTGTCAAAACGGTTAAATCTTTGGCCTGTTATCAAATCCGAAGCTTCAGAATATCCATCCCAGGCTTCCCTGAAACGATTCAGTTCCAGTTCTTTTTCCTGGTCATTGTTGTTGAGGACCACCATAACCGTATCATTTTCATCATAGCGGAAATAAACGTAAATATTATCCTCGGGAACAAACTGTTTCAACCAGCCGTATTGCAATACCGGTTTGTTTTGCCGGAAATTGAGCAGGGTGGTAATGTGGTCGGTAATTCGGTTTTGGTCAGTTGTCCGGCCTTCCCGGGTAAATTTGTTGACCGGATCGCCGGGCCAGCCACCGGGAAAAGTGCTGCGCAATTCACCATGACCGTCATGTTCGTAAGCCGATTCCAGCAGTTCTGTACCGGTATAAACCTGTGGAATACCCCGCGTGGTAAAAATAAACGTCAGGGCCATTTCCAGTTTGTCAATGTTTTCTCCTACCCTGGTAAAAATGCGGTCGGTATCGTGGTTGTCGCCAAACACCACCAGGTTGTATGGGTCGGGATAAAGAAAATCCTGGGCCAGGGAGTTGTAAAGCCGCATCATGCCGGTACCCCAGCCATCGCCTTCGGTAAAGGCCCTGCCAATGGCATCATACAATGAAAAGTCAAAAACAGAGGGAAAATGCGAGTCATAATCGTCGTGGTTCTCCTTGCCGCCCTGAAAATAGCTGATTATTGCCGGGACCCCGGTCCAGGCTTCGCCAATGATCATGAAATAAGGATATTCGTTCATGACATAGCGGGCCCAGTCGGACATAAAGAAGCGGTCGGCATATGGCTGGGTATCCATTCTAATGCCACGAATGCCGCTGTACTCGATCCACCATACGGAATTTTGTTTCAGGTAGCGAGCCAGCAGGCGGTTGTTCTGGTTCAGGTCGGGCATGTGGTGGTCAAACCAGCCTTCCACCATTCGTTTATAATCGTCCCGGGCGGCATGGGGGTCTAGAATGGTGGTCATACGATAGGTCGTGCGGGTAAATTCGTCCCAATGATGAATCCAGTCCGCCGTGGGGAGGTCATCCATCCACCAGTGATGATCACCGCTATGGTTCAGCACAATATCCTTTACGATTTTAATGCCTTTTTCTTCTGCTTTGCCTACCAGATCGCGAAAATCCTCATTGGTACCAAAGCGGGGGTCAATCTTGTAATAATCGGTTGCAGCATATCCATGATAGCTGTAGCGGGGTTGGTTATTTTCCAGGACAGGGTTGAGCCAGATGGCCGAAAAGCCCATACCGGCAATATGATCCAGGTTTTGTATAATGCCCGGGATATCTCCCCCCTGCCGTCCTGAGGGGTTATCCCGGTCAACCTCTTCGATCATGCCGGGTTGATTGTCAAGAGAGGGGTCGCCATTGGCAAAACGGTCGGGCATTAGCAGGTACATGGCATCCGATGCATTGAGCCCTTCCCGGTAGCGCGAACCGGCCTCTCTTTCCCTTAATTCATAATCGTAAGTATACTTCACCTGTCCATCCTGATGAAAGTCTATGCGGAATTTACCCGGGACGGTGTGTGCCACATCCAGGTAAATAAAAAGGTAGTTGGGGCTGTCTACGGCAACCACTTCCTTAATGCGGACATCGGGGCGGTCTACTGTCACGCGGGTATTTCCGATTTCAGGAGCAAAAGCTTTCACCTGGAGTTCCGTATGAAACATATCCGTCCACCAGAAAGGGGGTTCTACACGTTCGGGTGAACTCTGCCCAAACAATCCGCTGCCTGCCAAAAACAAAATGGCAAGGGTCATTGCGGGAATCACTCTTTTCATTTTCATCATCTCATTTCTTTATGTGAATGAATAATTTCTTGTATCATGCCTGCCATTATTATAAAGATTGGGCCCGGCAAAACAAAATTAAGAAAAAAAGGCAACAGGGGTTTTGCAGAACTCGAGGGATTAAGGCTGCTTTTTCTTTTGGTGTTTTTTCAGGCCAAGTTCACGGGCCTCTTCCATAATGGCTTCCTGTTTTTTGGCCTTCAGGCCCATTGGTTGGAGTGCCTCCGGATTCTGCAGCAGCTGCCGGCACAAAACAATTTCCTTTTCCAGCAACATTTGTTTTTGTTTGCGGGTAAGGTTGGTCAGGGCGGTAATGGGGAACAGTCCCGACTGCTCAATCATATCTTTGAGACTTTCTTCCCCGGGGAAGTCCCAGCTGACCATACGCAAGCCGGCGCATTTGCCATAGTCGATGGCATCGGTAGTAAAGCGAGTATTGGTGACCACCCATCCGTGAAAGCTCAAATTTTTGCTTTTTGGGGCGGATCGCCAACGTTTTTCAATATCATTAAAGCGGGAGTGGATATACAGGGGCACACGCACATTACAGGTTTTGCCCGGACTGTTGTAAAACTTACACTCCACCATGAACTGCTGGTGGTCGTTACGGGCGATCACATCCACCTCGTGCTTGACGCATTGACCCTGCACTTCCTGTCCCACCTGCACGGCATACCCCATTTGCCGGAGTAAAGCCCCGAAAAAATGTTCAAAAGGATATCCGGTTGGACCCAGCTCCATGATAGCCCTTTTAAGACTGTATCTGGCGGCAGCCGGCCGTTTTAATTTTCGTAAAAGCTGAAAAGCCTTGCGATAGATCTCCGAAGTGGTGATCCCGTCAAAAAGATGGTCCTCCAGCGATTTTTCCACCCGCTTCATCATATCCTGTGATGCACCGGATCGCTCCAGGGACCGGTGCAGCTTCTCCGGCGAAAAAGGCTCCTTTTCGCCAGAAGCCTTTTTTACCATTACGTTTTTTTTCATATCCGGCATTTTCAAAGAATAAAATTAAAAAAGTAATTCCGGTTTCCTGAAAAAATCCACTGAAAAAAAGTATCTCTCTTAATAGTAATCTTCAATTTTTCCTAAAGAATACCATAAATCACTGCCACAACAAAAAAATACCCAAAGCAATAATCAGAAAGGCAAAAACATACCGGATGCTTTTTTCATTTTTTTCGGGTTTCATTTTTACAACGAGGCGGGGGCCAATAAATGCCCCGACAGCGGCACCTGAGCCAAGAAACAAGATGAGTTCCGGATCTATTTCCCCCATAAAAAAATGGCCGCCAAAACCAGAAAGCGCATTAATAAAAACAATCAGCACGGAGGTTCCGATCACCAGTTTAACAGGCAGTTGCAAAATAAAAAGGCCTGCCAAAAC